>Ga0233425_10003798_pt1 | contig 26607 bp, 19 predicted proteins | sample Watercolumn_Towu_2_FD_181712 | JGI IMG/M metagenome (GOLD analysis project Ga0233425, IMG submission 181712) | Freshwater microbial communities from Lake Towuti, South Sulawesi, Indonesia - Watercolumn_Towuti2014_140_MG | ecosystem: Environmental > Aquatic > Freshwater > Lake | place...
GGCGGTTATCACGGGGATGCAGACCGATGGTGGGTTCGTCCAGCACATAGAGCACGCCGCACAACCCGCTGCCCAGCTGGCTGGCCAATCGAATCCGCTGCGCCTCGCCGTTGGACAGCGTCGCTGCCGGACGGGAGAGCGAAAGATACTCGAGGCCGACGTCGAGCAGGAACTGCAGGCGCCCGGTGATCTCCCGCAGCAGCTCGCCCGCAATCCGGCGATCGCGAACGTTTAGATTCCAACCTGCGATCTCGGCGCGTAACGTGGCCAGCGGCATGCGGCAGATCTCGTCCAGCGTGCGCTGGCGGAATCGCACCGCTGACGCGTCGGGACGCAGCCGGCTGCCGCCGCAGTTCGAACACTCCACGTCACCGACAAACGACTCCAGCCGCAGCCGCAGCGAAGGGTTGATCCGCGAGGCCTCTTCCAGCGCCGGGTACAGCCCCTTGAACTGGAATCGAAAGCCACCCACCGGCGCCGGGACGGTGAACCAGATGTCACCGGTTCCGTGCAGCAGCCACCGCCGTTGGCGGGCATTCAAATCCTGAAACGGCACGTTAATCGGGATCCCGCTGCCCGCGGAAAACGCTTTCAGCATCGCTATTCCGATGGGGCGCGCCAGGTTCGGCCAGAGGTCGAGCGCTCCCGCCTCCAGCGTCAGTTTCGGATCGCGAACAAGCGCCGCAAGGTTTGCACCGACCTGCATCCCCAGCCCATTGCAGGCCGGACACCATCCCAGCGGCGAATTGAATGAGAAGCTGTGCGGCGTCAGCGGTTCGTAGCTCTTGCCGCAGCGGTCGCAAGCCAGGTGCTGGCTGTGGACCGCGGTCTCCCAGCGCGATTCCGGCAGCGTCTCGTCCACCAGCGCCAGATGCAGGACCCCTTTGCCCAACGCCAGCGTATTCTCGATGCTGTCGGCCAGGCGGCGGCGCTGGTTCGGCTGAACCACGATCCGGTCCACCACCACTTCCACCCGATGCTGACGACGACGGTCGATCGCGGGCAGCGAGTCCAGGGAATATGTCTGTCCGTCGATCCGCACCCGGACATAACCGGAACTTCGCAACTCGTCCCACAGCGACGCGTATTCCTGTCCCACGACGACCGTGAGCGGCGCCATCAGGTACAGTCGAGTTCCCGCCGGATAACGCAGCACTTTGTCGATGATCTCGTCGGCGGTCTGCGTACCGATCGGCTGGTCGCAATCGGGGCAGTGCGAGACACCCAGGCGCGCGAATAGAATTCGCAGGTAGTCGTAGACTTCGGTGACCGTACCGACGGTGGATCGAGGTGTGTGGCCGAGGTTTTTCTGTTCGATGGCGATGGCGGGCGAGAGTCCCTCGATATGTTCCAGTTGCGGCTTTTGCATCTGGGCCACGAACTGCCGCGCATAGGAACTCAAACTCTCCACATACCGGCGCTGCCCCTCGGCATAGATGGTATCCATCGCCAGGGAACTTTTGCCGGAACCGCTGGGGCCGCAGAAAACGGTCATGCGGTCGCGCGGGATGGTGACGTCAACACCCTTGAGATTGTGTTGTCGAGCACCGCGCACCGAGATCTGCGTCGCCAGGTATCCGGCCGCGGAAAGGGATGCGGCTGCCGCCGCCGTGGCGGCCGCGGCTTTTTTCTTGCCGCGTCCGACGCCCGTCGCAGGGATGCTCGCCACCTGAGCGCCGTTGGGGACACTGGCGGGATCGGCGCCTGTTCGCGGTTGCAGATGCCGGAGGAGCGATCGACCGGTGTGCGACCGCGGCTCCGCAATGATCTGCTCCGGTGTGCCAACCGCCACGACTTCGCCGCCCCCTGATCCTCCTTCGGGCCCCAGGTCAATGATCCAGTCCGCCGTCTTGATCACGTCCAGATTGTGCTCGACAACCAGCACCGTATTGCCGGCGTCGACGAATCCGTGCAGGACCTTCAGCAATAACTGGATGTCTGCGAAATGCAGGCCCGTTGTGGGTTCATCGAGCAGATAGAGCGTCTTGCCGGTACTGCGCTTCGTCAGTTCCCTCGCCAGCTTGATCCGCTGCGCTTCGCCGCCCGACAACGTCGGTGACGGTTGGCCGATCTTGATATAGTCGAGCCCCACATCGTGCAGCGTCTGCAGCTTCTGTCGTACCTGCGGCACGTTTTCAAACAGCTCCAGCGCCTGCTGCACGTCCATCTCCAGAACGTCGGCAATCGACCTTTCCTTGAACTTGACCTGCAGCGTTTCCCGGTTGAAGCGCCGCCCTTCGCAGACCGGGCAGGTCACCCAGACGTCGGCAAGGAAGTCCATCTCCAACCGGTTCGAGCCGTTGCCCTCGCAGGCCTCGCACCGGCCGCCCTCCACATTGAAACTGAATCGACCCGGTTTGAATCCGCGATGTTTGGCCTCGGGCAGTTGGGTGAACATGTCGCGAATGGCGTCGAACACCTTGATGTACGTGCCCGGATTGCTGCGCGGCGTGCGCCCGATTGGCGACTGGTCGATGGCGATCAATTTATCGAGATGGTCCAGTCCCAGCATCTCACGGAATTCACCCGGCAAGCCCTCGCCTCCGTTCAAGTCGCGTCGCAGGGCTTCGACCAGGATATCGTTGACCAGTGAACTCTTTCCCGATCCGGAAACGCCGGTGACACAGACGAAAGTTCCCAGGGGGATTTCGACCTCGACATTGCGGAGATTATTGTGGCGAGCGCCGAGCACGCGCAGCCAACGATCGGAAGGCTTCCGGCGTTGGGCGGGTATTTCGATACGCAATGCTCCGCTGAGATATTTGCCGGTCACACTGCGCGGTTCATTGGCAATCGCGCTGGCGGGACCACTGGCGACGATCTCCCCGCCCCGCACGCCAGGTCCCGGTCCGAAATCGACCAGGTGGTCCGCGGCCCGCATCGTGTCCTCGTCATGCTCGACCACCACCACGGTGTTCCCCATGTCGCGAAGCAGCTGCAGGGTGCGAAGCAATCGGTCGTTGTCGCGGGGATGCAGCCCGATCGACGGCTCGTCGAGAATATAGAGGACGCCCACCAGTCCCGAGCCAATCTGGCTGGCGAGTCGGATCCGCTGGGACTCGCCACCCGACAAGGTCGGCGCGGTGCGCGCCAGCGTCAGGTAGTCGAGCCCGACGTTGAGCAGGAACCCCAGCCGTGCGCGAATCTCCTTGAGTACTTCCGTCGCGATCAGCGTACGCGTCGGATCGAGTTCAAGCTGCTGAAAGAACTCGCACGCTTCGGCGATCGACAAGTCGCAGATTTCGGGTAACGTGAGATAGGACCGGTTGTCGTTCTGGAATCGGGGCGCGGCGGAGCGGATGCGAACAGCGGATGCTTGAGCATTCAAGCGCAGGCCCTGGCAGGCGGGGCACGGCCCGGTCGCCATGTAGGCTTCCAGCTGGCGGAGTTGCGGCGGGCTCTTGCTGGTACGGTATCGTTCGCGCAAGTCGGGAATAATGCCGTCGAATTTTCCGCCGTACTTGATCGGCGACGAGCCGCCGCGCCAGGTGTACGTGATATGCTCGCCGCCCGTCCCCCATAGCCACCAGTTCTGTTGTGCCGCGGTCAGGTCGCGCCACGGCGTGTCCAGAAGATAGTCGGTCGGCAACTGGGTCTTGCGCTCCATCGTGTCGGCGACGCCCTGGTAGATGTGCCGTCGCCAGCGCCCGAGTTCCTTCCACGGGCCGATTGTCAAGACGCAGCCGTCGCGAAATGACTTATCGGTCTCCGGGATCAATTTCGCGGGATCGAAAGAAAAGAGTGTGCCCAGCCCGTCACAGGTGGCGCACATTCCCTGCGGACTGTTAAAGCTGAACAACTGCGGGGACGGCGGTTCGAAACTCTTCTGGCAATGGGTGCAGGCGTACGAAATCGAGTAGACAATGTCGCCCGATCGGACGCTGGAAGATGCGGTCCGACCGCGGCGAGCCGAGCGAGTCCGTTCGCGTTCGGTATCGCTCGATGCGGCGGCAATCGGCTCCCGCCCGTCCCGCGCATCGTCGGATTCGTCTTCTTCGCCGGCAGCGATCGAACGGGCGGCGGCGCGCGCCGGTCGGGCGCCAGCCCCCGGGCCGCCCGGCGCGTCCGACTCGCAGCTGACAATCAAATTGCCGTCGCCGAGGCGCAGAGCCAGATCGAGCGAGTCGGCCAGCCGACCGCGGATCTCCCCTTTAACCACCAGACGATCGACAACGACCTCGATGTCATGACGCATCTGCCGATCGAGCCCCAGGTCGTCGCGCAGCGAGACGACCTGCCCGTCGACGCGGGCGCGGACGAATCCCTGTTTCAAAAGATCGCTGAACAGGTCTCGGTGCTCGCCCTTCTGGCCGCGGATCAACGGCGCCAGGACCGAGAACTGCGTGCCGAGGGGCAGCTGCAGGATGGAGACCAGGATCTGTTCTCGCGTTTGGGCAGTGATTTCCCGACGGCATTCCGGACAGTGTCCGGTGCCGACACGGGCCATCAGAACCCGAAGATAATCGTAAATCTCGGTGATTGTGCCGACGGTGGAACGCGGATTGTTGCCGCTCGATTTCTGCGAGATCGAAATCGACGGACTAAGACCGGCGATCAGATCGGCGTCGGGCTTGGGCAACTGTCCAAGAAATTGTCGCGCAAACGTTGAAAGGCTCTCGATGTAGCGGCGCTGGCCTTCGGCGTAGAGCGTGTCGAATGCCAGGGAACTCTTGCCAGAACCGCTGACGCCGGTCAGGCAGATCAGCTTGTTGCGCGGAAGCACAAGGTCCACGCTCCGCAGATTGTGTTCGCGCGCTCCTTTAATGATCACATCCGACGCAGGCATGATCTGGTCGTGATATCAGGAGAGGTTGTCGCCATCAAGCCCCATCCGCCATGCCATGCGACGTTGGACCGCCGTTTGGCCGGTCGCCCCCGCACGCGGCGGCCGGGAGCCCCATGTTCGCCGGCCGAAAGCCGGTTAGAATCCGAGCATGAAAATCACCAAAGTGATCTGCCAGATCCTGCGTATTCCCAACGTCGAACAGAAAACCGCTAGCAGTCAGGATTCAGTCCTGGTGCGCGTGCAAACCGATAACGGGCTGGAGGGAATCGGCGAAGCCGATTCATCGCCCGAAATGGTCAAAGCGGCGATCGACGCCCCCTTCAGCCATAATATCGCCTGCGGGCTGCGGCAGCTGCTCGTCGGCGAGAATCCGCTGGAAACCGATCGGCTGTGGCAGAAGATGTATCGCGCCACGATGTACTGCGGCCGTCGTTCCGTGATGATCACGGCGATGGCCGCCATCGATATGGCGCTCTGGGATCTCAAAGGAAAACAGTTTGGCGAACCGGTCCACCGGCTGCTGGGCGGGAGTTTCCACTCGCGGATCAAGGCCTATGCGTCGATCCTGTTCGGTCAGGATGGAGCACGGACGCAGACGATCGCGGAAAAATGGCGCGCGAATGGCTATCAGGCCGTCAAGTTCGGCTGGGAGCCGATGGGACAGAATGAAAAGCTGGACGTGGAACTCGTCGCTGCCGCGCGTCGCGGATTAGGCGACGATGCGACGCTGCTGATCGACGCCGGCTGTGTCTGGGATGCGCGGACCGCCTTGCAGCGGGCTAATCGATTCGCCGATTACCGGATCGGCTGGCTTGAAGAACCGCTGCAGCCAGACGACGTCGAAGGATATGTCTGGCTGCGGGATCGTTCGCCGGTCCCGATCGCCGCGGGTGAAGAGGAGTGCGGGAGACAGGCGTTTGCCGAACTGATTAATCGTCGGGCTCTGGATGTCTATCAGGTTGACTTGTCACGCAATGGGTTCAGCGAGTCGGCCTATATCCGGCAACGCGTCGAGGAAATCGGCGCGCGGCTGTGCAACCACTGCTACACAAGCCCCGTGACCGTGGCCGCCAGCCTGCACTGGCTGGCCACCTGCCGCGACGCATTTCTGTTCGAAGATTGTGTCGAAGACTCACCTCTGCGGAATGAACTGACGACGGAAAAAGTCCAGGCGAAGGACGGCTGGATTCAAGTTCCCGACCGGCCAGGATTGGGTGTCTCGCTGGACGAAGATTTCGTGCGTCGCTTCCTGATCGTCAGCTCCGAGTAATCCACACTCGACTCGGCCTCCAAGGTCGTCGGGTGGGTCGAGTGGACTCGTAGGGTGGGTCGAGGTACTCCGAGGCCCACCATGCGGCGCTCCCCCAACGGCGAACACCGCCTAATCCGTTATCGCCATCCCGGGCCGTCAAAAAAGCCGCAGCTGCCCGGTCGCGGGTGTTGCTGGCCGAAACTGGCTGAAATCATGGGGCGGCAACGACTGGTTCAAATTGTATTTTTGGACAAAAACCTGAAACAGTTTTCGCAGCTGCTCGGCGAACGGCCCGCTCCCGACCATCCGTTTCCCCCAGTCGGAATCGCTCATTTTCCCGTCGCGCGTTTCACGGACGAGACCTTCGATCTTCTCGGCCCTGAGCGGCTGCGTACGGTGCAGCCATTCGCGGAATACCGGTTCGACCGTCATCGGCAGACGGAGCAGAATGTACGAGGCGCCCATCGCGCCGGCGGCCTGAGCGGCTGCGAGAATGGCCGGGATCTCGACGTCATTCAAGCCGGGAATAATCGGCGCCAGCATCACCCGCGTGGGAATGCCGGCCTGAACAAGCAACTGAATCGCCCGCAATCGGGCCGCCGGTATGCTGGTCCGTGGCTCCATGCTGCGGGCAAGCTCCGCGTCCAGAGTCGTGATCGACAGATGGACGTGCACAAGCCGCCGCGAGGCCATTTCCCGCAGCAAGTCGAGATCCCGCACGACCAGCGCGTTCTTGGTGACGATTCCGATCGGCAAGCGACATTCCAGCGCCACTTCCAGACATTTGCGGGTCAAGCGAAATTCCCGCTCCGCAGGCTGATAGCAGTCGGTTACTCCGGAAAACACCACCTCTTCAGGTTGCCAGGCATCGTTCGAGAGAAACTCGCGAAACAGCCTGGCCGCATCCTGTTTCACAATAATCCTGGTTTCGAAGTCCAGTCCGGCATTGAAGCCGAGATACTCATGGCTGTTTCTGGCATAGCAATAGGAACAGCCATGTAGGCAACCCCGATACGGGTTGAGGCTGTAGCGAAAAGGGATGTCAGGGGAGTTGTTTTCGGAGACGATACTCTTCGAGTCGTCCGGGAAATACTCGACCTTCCGCGCGTCCCGATCCCGCAAGTACTCCAGGTCCCATTCGAGCTGTTCCAGGTCCGGGTGCAGCGCGGTTGACTCGAACCGGTTGGCTGGATTGATTTGGGACCCGTGTCGCATCGCCTGGCCTCCGCTCCTCGGACGATTCCCCGTCATCAACTCAAACCGCGGACGGTCCCACGCGGGATGCGCGCCGGCGGTGCGGGCCCCTTCGATTGTACAAGGCGCGGTGGCAGTTCCCATCCTGGGCTGTGTAAATCGCGCAACGATCGTCGCCCGATTTGGCAGGGGCCGTTTGCCACGTTGCGACCCTGTCCTGAGTGTTTCGTCCCACATGCCAAATTTTTATCACATACGGCTTGATCGCGGTGGGGACGCGTGTACAATCAGCAACGACGTCAGGCGTGGTCCTTGAAAGGGGGCCAAGGTGTTCAGCAACATCTGTACTTTTTTTGGAGTATCGCCATGCGCGTCATACTTTCGAGCGGGCGTTCGCGTCCCGCCGGCTTGATCCATTCCCGCTCCGCCCCCTCCGGGTTCACCTTGGTGGAACTGCTGGTGGTGATCGCTATTATCGGGATCCTGGTGGCGTTGTTGCTGCCCGCCGTCCAGGCGGCGCGGGAAGCCGCGCGGCGCACGCAGTGCGTCAACAATCTCAAACAGATTGCACTCGCCTCGCACAACTTTCACGACGTGCGACAAGTGCTGCCGCCCGGCTATCTCGGATCGCCATCGACCGCCAAGCCGGTCAACAATGTGCAGTGGGTGGGTGTGCTGCCGTATTTGTTCCCGTTCATGGAACTGAACCGACTCTCCGATCAGATTTCGTCCAATCTCGATCCCGACTTCCCCAACCCGTCGCAGTATTATCGCGACGTCGATCCGACGTCGGTCGGGCACACGATGATCAACGGGATTCCCTGGTGGCTGGTCAACAATAATAAGGACTATTTTCTGGCGCAGACCAAGATCTCGAATCTGGTCTGTCCATCGACCAATCCGTACGTAAGTACAGGCGGGACGTCGGCGTATATTCACACCTATCGCACGCAGAACACGGTCGGCAACAGTGGCACCGTGGAGATGGCCTACTTTAGCGGCCAGAGTCCGCTGGGCCGCACAAGCTACCTGGGCGTTTCCGGCGCGTTGGGATTTATTCCGACCGACTCCTCGGTGCCCTGGAATTTTGTCTGGATGTACTACGAGGGAATTTTCACCAACCGCTCCAAAAACAACTTCGCCGCGATCCTGGACGGCACCGCGAACACTTTGGCTTTTGGGGAAACGGTGGGCGGGCGGCTGGGAAACACCCGGCAGATTGAATACTCGCACTCCTGGATGGGTGGCGGTGCGCTGCCGACCGGCTGGGGCCTTGTGTTGCCGAATATCACGCCGAACCGGGGATACTATTTCCAGTTCAGCTCGGAGCATCCCAACGTCGTGAATTTTGCCAAGGCGGACGGTTCGGTGAGCGTGATCAGTTACCAGGTCACGACGAACCCCTCGCTGTGGGCATTTTCGGGGTTGCGCGACGGGGTTTCGGTCAGTGACGAGGCGATTCAGCAGTGAACGGAATGCCCGGGAAATCAACAGGTCAGGCCACCCCATTTCGGGAGTGGCCTGGCCATTTTCGTCCTGTGAAAAAAAAGTGTTGACTTGACAAAAATTTGGCTTGATCGTCGTTTCCAATGGGTTACAATCACTCCGTGGTAGTCCGCCGGCATTGGCGTTGTGTTTCGATGACGCACAGCGGATGGCTGGTGTCGTTTCGTCATATTTGTTCCTTTATCATCGGAGTATTGACATGACCGAAGTTGGTTGGGGTCGGCGTGAGCGCCGCACTGGCTTTACGCTGGTGGAATTGTTGGTGGTGATCGCCATCATCGGAATCTTGATTGCGTTGTTGTTGCCTGCGGTGCAGGCAGCCCGCGAAGCGGCTCGACGCACACAATGCACGAATAATCTCAAGCAGATTGTTCTGGCGTCGCACACGTTCCACGACAACAGGAACGTTTTGCCTCCCGGTTACCTCGGCGTGCGGTCGAACGCGACCTGGAACGACAGTTTGACGTACCAAACGCAGTATGTTGGCACACTGCCTCACCTGCTGCCGTTCATGGAAATGCGGACGATTCGCGATCAGATGATCTCGAATCTGGACCCCGATTTCCCCAATCCGTCACAGTATTATCGCGACATCGACCCGACGGTCATCGGCTACACGATGAACAAGACGCTCCGCTGGTGGGGGATCACAGACAGCAACAACGTTCGGGTCGACTTCAATCTGGCTCAGTCTAAAATCAATCCGTTCCTTTGCCCGTCGACGCAGCCCTACAGCAGCCAGAGCGGCACGTTCGCCGCGATGCACACCTGGAACTTCAACGATCCGACCGGCCAAAGCGGCCAGTTGATTGGCGTGATTTTCGGCGGCCAGAGTCCGCTGGGTCGCACCAACTACCTGCCGGTCGCCGGCGCGGTTGGTTACATCCCCAGCGACGGCACGTTGCCGATCAACTGGACCTGGACCTACTACGAAGGCATGTACACGAATCGATCGAAGAACAACATGGGCGCCATCCTGGACGGAACGGCGAACACCCTGGCGTTCGGCGAAACGATCGGTGGTCGCCTGGGCCTGACCAAGCAGCTGGCCTACTCGCACTGCTGGATGTCGTCACCGCCGATGCCGACCTACTGGGGCATCAAGCTGACTCCGGGAAGCTATAACGGCATGACCACCGCGGATCGTGGTAACTGGTATCAATTCAGCGGCGAACATCCAAACGTCGTGATGTTTGCCAAGGGTGATGGTTCGGTCAGCACCATCAACTACAACGTCCAAAATCCGCAAATCTGGCTGTTCTCCGGCATTCGTGACGGCCAGCAGGTTACGGACGAAGCGATTGCACAGTAGGATTGCCTGGTAGGATGTCTTGACCAAAGGAAAAAAGGAAACCGAATGATGCGATTACTGTCATTAGTTGTGGTAACCGGAGCGCTGGTCCTTACGGGCTGTAGCTCGGATTCCGGTAGCAAGGTCGAAATACCAACCAATCCGGCGCCACCGCCAGCCAAGGAACCGGTCGGGTCCGATTCCGAAGGTCTGGAGGCACCGCCACCCCCACCGCCTATCAAGCCTGCGGGCAAATAGGCAAAGACTTCTCCACAACAAGTCGAAGTTTCCATGGGCCGAGAACAACCTGGTTGTTCTCGGCCTTTTTCGTCGCCGGAGCGCCACATGACCAGTTCGCAGATTCACTGCTCAATCGACCTGCACGGCTCCGGCCGGCAATCGGGCCATTTGATGATCCCGTATTCCTACAATCTCGCCGGTTGGGCCAACTTGATGGTGCCGATCGTTTCGCTGTCGAACGGCAGTGGTCCGACCGCCTTGGTCATGGCCGGCAACCATGGCGACGAGTACCCAGGTCAGGTGGCCATTCTGCGGCTCTGCCGCGAGCTGCAGGCGGAGCAAGTGTCGGGACGGATCATCCTGATTCCCTGCTTGACCGTCCCGGCGTCCCGCGCAATGACCCGGCTCTCGCCGCTCGACGGCAAGAACTTCAACCGCTGTTTTCCAGGCCGCGCTGACGGAACGGTCTCCGAGATGCTGGCCCATTACCTCTCCACGGTGCTGTTTCCCATGGCGGACATCGTGATCGACATTCATACCGGCGGACGCAGCATGGATTTCGTGCCTTGTGCCCACATGCATCTGGTGCCCGACCTGGAGCAGCGTCATCGGATGATCGGAGGTACCGAGGCCTGGCACAGCGAACTGGCGTTCCTGTACGCCGACATCGCCGGTTCCGGCCTGCTGCCCGTGGAAGCGGAACGCCAGGGGAAAACGGTCATCACGACCGAGATGGGCGGCGGCGAAGTTGTGCACCCGTCGGTGCATCGGCTGACCCAGAGCGGACTGAAGAACGTCCTGCGCCATTTCGGCGTACTGCGGGGCCGAGCGCTGAAGCGCGAGGAGCTTGGCATTCCGCCGGTGCGCTGGGTCCAGGCGTTGCAGCGGGACGACTACCGTTTCGCGCCCGAATCGGGGCTGTTCGAGAATCTGGTCGATCTGGGCAGCGACGTGGCGGCGGGCCAGACGGTGGGATCGATTCACTTTCTCGAACGGCCGGACCGGGAACCGGAGCCGATCGTGGCCAGATCGGCGGGCGTGCTGATCGGCGTCCGCGGGCCGAGCGTGGTGATGCAGGGCGACTGCGTCGCCTGTATCGCCCACGATGTCGATCCGGCTTTACTGCGTTGAAACCGGCCGTCAAGTTGTCTACCTTGGTGGCTCGCGGGTCGAACGCATACACCGACCCTTACGCCGACTCTCTCAAGGAACAACCACCATGACGCAGCCAACGAATCCTACGATCCGGTCCAGGAACGTTCCTCATCGTCGCACTTTTCTGGCGGCGACCTTTGCGGCCTCGGCCGGCGCCGTGCTGCGGACCCTCTCGGCGCGTGACTACGGTCCAAACGCCCCGCCGGTACGTTACCCCGACCCCGATATTGTCGCGCTCGACGATCGCTTCAAACAGTACAAGCTCGGCAATACCCCGATCCAGCGTCTGCATACCGGCACGCTGTGGGCCGAAGGGCCGGCATGGAACGGAGTCGGCAAGTATCTGCTATGGAGCGACATCCCCAACAACGTGCAGTATCGCTGGTTGGAAGAAGACGGTCACGTCAGCGTCTTTCGTAGTCCGGCCGGCAACAGCAACGGCAACACGTTCGATTTTGAGGGCCGCCAGATCGCCTGCGAACATGGGAATCGTCGCGTCGTACGCTACGAATACAACGGCAAGCTCACGGTGCTGGCGGACAAGTGGCAAGGCAAGCCGCTGAACGCTCCCAACGACACTGTGGTTCACCCCGCCGATGGCGCGATCTGGTTCACCGATCCCGGTTACGGCAGCCTGATGAACTACGAAGGCAATAAGGGCGAACTGGTGATCAAAGAGGCGATCTATCGCATTGATGCCAAGACATTGAAGCTGGAAATGGTCACCGACGAGATCTTCAAGCCGAACGGACTCTGCTTTTCTCCCGACTACAAGAAACTCTACGTGGCGGACACCGGAGCGTCGCACTATCCCCAGGCGCCGCGCAATATCAAGGTCTGGGACGTGGTCGATGGCAAGAAACTGGCGAACGGCCGCGAATTTGCCTCAATGGAAATGGACGGCAAGGCCGGGTTCGCCGACGGCATCCGGGCCGACGTTGACGGTAACGTCTGGGCCAGTGCCGGGTGGGTCGGAGACGGCTACGACGGTGTGCACATTTTCGCGCCGGACGGCAAACGGATCGGGCTGATCCGCCTGCCCGAAATCTGCTCCAACGTCTGTTTCGGCGGCACCAAACGCAACCGGCTGTTCATGACCGGCAGCCAGTCGCTGTATGCCGTCTACGTGGAAACGCAAGGGGCGCATATTACCTGACCCGACCTCGGTTCTCGTCCCCCTTTCACGGTGTGGATTTCTGCCATCCGATTGGGTAGGCTGGTGGGCACTTGGGATTTCGCAAGCACTCGCCAGCGGGGTAGAGCGAGAAAAGATCTGCCGCACGATCATCATCCAAGAAGGTTGGTTCGAATCGCAGCAAGCCGTTACCATCCGCGAAGTCGCGCACCGCTAACAACTCGACGTACTCATATTGGATCTGGCTAACCAAGGAAACCAAACTTAAGCAGGGCTGGTACCGACTTGACATCTGTAAAGTGCCGCTAGGCAAGGTGCCAACAAAGCCACTTCGCGATGGAAGAGAACTGTTCGAGATTATAAAGACGCTCGATCATAGTCGCGGCCGGGCGCAGAACAAGGACCGCGGTTGCACCGATAGCTACTGCGAGATCGACGAAGCCGGCCAAACGGTTTATGACCAGTGCCCAAAACATGATTCCAACAAAGGCTTTTGTATTTGTCCGTTAACCGAAAAAAACAAGGACCCCGATTTTCACGTCATCGCCATGTGCGAAGTCACTCGAACGCGGAACAAAAAGCGCGGTTGAGCCGCTTCGTTGCAAAGTGACCAGTGGCCGTAGGGTGGGTTGATAAAAAGGTCCTCATTGATCGGTGGGAAACGTGTTGCGCGCGACATGCCGTCTTCGCGCGCTCGGATTCCGAGAGTCTGTAGGGTGGGTCGAGGTACTCCGAGGCCCACCAGAACTCCCAGGTATTTCCTGGGAGAGGGAACGGGCCCGCCCCTGGACTGATAAAAAGTCGAGTTTTTGACCAGACCAAATCTGTTGCGCACCCCAATGTGAATCCCTCGGCTCCCCTCGCCCCATGCGACCGTGTATTCCACGGTTGCATGGGGAGAGGGGCGGGGGGGTGAGGGGATCGGACGCGACGTAGCGCAACGCTACCGGCCATTTCGCGACCTTGCCTTGCTTGGTTATGCCGAGTGCAGCCCAATTTCGGAGAGTTGATGCCCGTCCCCTTGTACGTTGAATCGCGAATCATGCTCCTTCGAAGATCAACGTTCGAGGGGGTCGGGAGTCTTTGGCGGCGACGATCGTTCTGATGGTGAGGTTGTTGGCGCCAAAGACTCCCGACCCCGGAGACACGAGGTCTCGGCCGCCCGACGTTGGTACGATCTAGTCACAACCACTTGTATAACACACCCACAGGTGTTACGCTCTTTCGCAGCATACTATTCCACCCACACATGCTGATGTGTGGGACCCAATTCTTGAGGAGGCTTTCCATGAAAAAAGTCGTTGCTGCCGCTCGTCACCGCTTTGTCCTTATTGGCTTGGGCTGCTGTTCAGCCCGTCCAGGCGCAAATCGTCCCGTACAAACTGACCGGGTCGGGAGTTGCTGATCCGACGACGGGCCAGTTTTACGGGCCCTCCATTTCCACGCACCTGGGGAAGATGACCTATTTCGCTCAGGCCTTGACGCTGGTTCCGACCGCAACCGGCTTCGACTATACAGCGGTCGATGTCCAGACCGCCGCGGATGGTTCCGAGATTCATCTGTTTGGTGTCGGTTCGGCCGTATTGACTCCCAGGCCGGATCTGGGCGCGGGTTGGTTCGAGGCGGTATGGGACGGCGAGTGGACTGTTACTGGCGGCACTGGCCGGTTTGCGAATGTTAAACCGGGCACAGGTCCGATCATTCTGGAAATGGTGCAGGAGCCATTCGACCTGTTCGACCCTATCACCTTGCGGCCGTTCACCTATACGAAGACCGGCGACATCGACCTGGGCAAGAAGAAGTAACAACCGCGTTCCCATCGGCCGTTCTCCCGCGTACCCCGTGGTTGGCGTTCCCATGCCAACCACGGGTGGCCGTAACTTGCACGGAAACCCACAGCGATGTCTGGAGAACATCCAACGAAGACGCTGCTCGATCAACTGATCGGCTGTCTTGAGCTATCTGTGGGCGGCGCCGACAAGGCCTTTGGGCAGGTCCTGGGCAGCCCGGTGACGATGACGATACTGGGTGTGCAGCCACTCGCACTGCTTTTTGGCTTCAAGATTCAGTCGCAGCACCCCGCGGAAATTGCCTTGCCCGAGGATGTCGCTGAACTCGTCAACAAGAACCTCGCCAAAGTTTCTCTCGAAGACGGCATCGCCTGGCTTTCCTTGGACGATTTGAGTGATGAGTCCAGCGCATCGATCGCACGCCGCATCCACAGTTTCGCGGAGTCGCTGGCGGAGGCAGATATCCGGCTGCCAGCCGGCTGCGCACAGTGCAGGTCCGATTGCGAAGTCGCCTTGGTCTACGCCGATGGCCGATGCAGTCGGCTCTGCGCCAGTTGCCGTGGAGGCATCGCGGAAAGCCATTTGCGGCATGCGGCAAAACAGAATCGACTTCGTCCCTGGTTCGCGCTCGCACTCAGCCTGACGATCCTCTACGTCAGTTGTGGCTGGATGGCGTTGTGGTGGCTGATGGATGCATTCCTGGCCTGGAGACACAACGACGAGGTCGCGCTTGGAGTCTACGACTTCTGGATCGTCTTCGCGCTGCTCGCGGCGATCGCCGGCGCTATCGGGTATCCTCTTGGCGCATTCTTATCCCGATCGGGCGTAACGAACGGTTCCAATTTGCTCGTGAGTTCAGCGGTCGTCCTGCTGGCATGCGGGATCGGAGAATGGCTGTATGTCGGTGCATTGATTTATCGTCAGACAGGAATCTTCGATCCGCTGCTCGCCGCCCGTATGGTCGCTCCCTTGTTTCTCAAATATCAAATGAGCTGGCTGATCGGAAAAGCTCTGGCAGCGGTCGCGATTATCGTTGGCTGCAACTACGCAACAACAGTTAGGCGAACATTGACCGTGCCATTGTGAGCAGCAGCGGGATGGCAGATCCGTAACCCGATCGCCTTGTGTTTTGCCCGGACTTCACTTCAGGCTGGATCGAAGCACCTGCTTGTTTTCTGCCCGGCAACGAGAGTATTCTTGGATGCGTATCCGCGACGCCCGCCGGAAAGCGATTCGCGTGACCATCGGCCTTGATCGCGGCGCGGGGTACATGGTGGGCCTCGGAGTACCTTGACCCACCCTACGGCATACAGGGTACATGGTGGGCCTCGGAGTACCTCGACCCACCCTACGGCATACAGGGTACATGGTGGGCCTCGGAGTACCTCGACCCACCCTACGGCATACAGGGTAAATGGTGGGCCTCGGAGTACCTCGACCCACCCTACGGCATACAGGGTTGTCGCGATGGAAGTGAATGAACAGATCGATCCGGCGCGGGATCCGCATCTGCCACCGATGGGGCAGTTTGGTGATCTGTACTTTCCCCAGGTACCGCAATCGATGGCCGAAGCGCGGCTGGACGACGGTATTCTGGCTGATCTGGCGATCAAGTTCGTCTATACGATGAATCGGTTTACGCCGAGCTGGCTGGGCGAGCGGCTGGTTGTTTCGCCGGCGGTGACGGCGGAAGTCGTGAATCAACTGGCGATGGATGGGCTGATCGAAGAGACGATGGCAACCAGCATGGGCCAGGCCGTCTATCGGATCAGCGATCGCGGCCGGCGGCATGCCGAACGGGCGATCGAGGTCTGTGGCTATGTCGGGCCCGCACCGGTCAGCCTGGAGGCTTATTCGGCGATGGTGCGCTGGGAATTCGCGCATACGTCGCGAGTGACAGCGGAGCATGTCAGCGAAGCGCTGGCCGACATGGTTTTGACTCCGCGAGCCGTCGAGATTGCCGGGCTGGCGGTCTCCTCAGGCCGCAGCCTGTTTGTTCACGGCCCCTCAGGGAATGGCAAGAGCAGTCTGGGACGCAAGATCCATAGCGCACTGCAGGGTGACTACTGGATACCGTATTGCATTTCGGTGCGTGGCAGTGTGATCCGTTTCTTTGATGAACAGGTTCATGAGCGCGTCCCGTTCGGGCTGGAGGGCGTGGCCGAATTTGACCAGCGATGGGTCCGCGTCCGCAGGCCGCTGGTGGTGGTCGGCGGTGAGTTAACCCTGGAGTATCTCGATCTGGTCTACAGCGCTTCGCTGCGCTATTACGAAGCACCGCCCCACCTGAAGGCCAACGGCGGACTGTTCCTGGTCGACGATTTTGGCCGCGAACGGGTCTCGCCGCATCAGTTGCTGAACCGGTTCATTACGCCGATGGAGCACCATTTCGACTATTTCACGCTGGTGACTGGTCAAAAGATCCAGGTGCCGCTGCGGCATGTGTTGATCATCGCAACCAACCTCAGCCTGGAAGCGGTTACGGATCCGGCCTTCCTGCGGCGGATGGGCTATCGGCTGTTGCTGGACGCACCGACGCCCGAGCAATACTTGAAGATCTTTCGCGACTATGCCCAGAAGCAGGGCGTGTCGGTCCCCGACGAAGTGCTGGAGGAGCTGCTGAAGCGGTATCGACTGCAGAATCGGGAGTTGCGGGCCTGCGAACCGCGGGACTTGATCGAGCGGGCCCGCGACATCTGCCGGTTCCATGGCAAATCCCTGAAACTAAATGCCAAGGTCCTGGACCTCGCCTGGAGAGGCTATTTCGGTTCTGCACCCACCGCCGAAAAACATCCCGTTGACGGCCCCGCTCCGAGCTGACAAAGCGACGCTTTCCACGAGCAATTCGGTTCGATTCCATTATTCCATCGCCGTCCCGATGAACAACGCGTCGAAGGTCGACCAAATTGTGCAACGTGTTCGGCAGTTGCCGCCATCCGAGCGCGGGCTATTTCTTGCACAAGTCTTCACGGAGGCTCCTGATTTGCGCGAGTAGATCGAGCGTGCGCTGGGAGCGATAACCAGGACAGCCGACGAGATTACGTCACCATGGGGTTCAACGACGCGGAACGACTCCAGACCGAAAACGACCTGGCTTCGCTGCGCGAGCGCAATGATCTTGTGGAACTGCTCAACCAGATCCGGGGCAAGTGAATCGTTTTGGTTGTGGCAACTCAAAATGTTGCCTCGACGGTCGCAACGCGGTAGGATGGCTCGCGACCGTACGTGGGCTGCTTTTCCCTCGTTTGTCCTGCCACGGTGTTTTTAGAGGATCTTATGAACCGAATTGCGATCCAGATGCTTTCGTTTATCGTCGCCTTGCTGCCGGTACTGTCGCATAGCCGGAACGTGGCTTCGCTGGAGCCGTTGACGCGCGACGAGTTTGCTCGGTTGCGAGAGTTACTGCAGCCTGCCGAGGACGAACTCTGGCGGATGATCCCCTGGCGGTTGTCGGTGCTGGAGGGCCAGCGTACGGCCGCGCAGCAGCACAAGCCGATCTTCATCTGGGCGATGGACGGCCATCCTTTGGGCTGCACCTGAAACAACGGAGTGCTCGACCGTGCGTCGACCTTCGCCGATCCCGATATTGTCAAGATGCTCCAGGACGAGTTTGTCGCGGTGGCGATTGACCAGGCCTACCAGCGCCGGCAGCAGGACGCGGAAGGAGAGTTCTATCGTCAGATTGTCCGGCAAAGCCCGCGCAACAACTTCGAGAACACCACGCAAGGATTCTACGTGGCGACGGCCACGGGTGAACTGCTGCTGTTCAACAACAATCGCGATCCCCAGAAGCTGCGCGATCTGCTGCGCAGAAAGCTCGCCGAATTCAAACGGAGTGCCGCCGCCAGCGCCACGGTCGGAGCGCTGGAAGCGGACAAGCTCGACGCTCGATTCAATCCGCGTCCGCCCGAGGGAGGGTTAGTGGTTCGCGTCCGCGCGAAGGTACTGGATGGTTACGAGCCGACGGAGGACGCATTCAAGTCGATTTTCCAGACGGCTCTGTCGCGCGACAACCTCTGGATCTCGAAAGCCGAGCATGAAGCGATGGTGCGAGGCAGTATCCCTGATGCCTTGCAGAAGCGAATCGCGCAATTCCATCTCGTCGACAACACGCGTGGGGAACCGCCGATGTGGACTCCGGAGGAGATTCGGCATTTGGAGATGCAACTGCGAGGGGACCAACTGCGCGGGTCGGTGCGACTGGCAACGGCGGATGGCAAGCGAGGATTCGATGCGGAGATGTATGGTGAGATTCAGGTGGAAGGCACGACGGTCCGGCGATGGGACTTGATCGTGCGCGGCGAGTTCTGGGGAGAAGGGCCGTTCACGCGAGGCGCGCCGGCAGGCCGATTCCCCTTGGCAATCGCCTTCTCCCTGGCCGACGGCAGCGATACGGCCGACGCGATCCCGCCGCAGGCTTCGCGCGGCTGGCTGCAGGGATACCTGCGGTGAGAGGGCATCAGCCTTGATCGGTGAAGAGTTGCCGGATCGGTTCACCGTTGGCGATTCGCCAGGGGCGACTGGTCCGATCGTGGATATGAGTCGCCGGATCGAACCCGAAGCGCCAGTAGATCGTCGCCGCCAGATCGGCGGGAGTTGCGGGGTCTTGTGCCGGATAAGCGCCGATCGCATCACTGGCGCCGTAAATCGCGCCGCCCTGCACACCGCCGCCGGCAAGCAGAACCGTGTAACAGTCCGGCCAGTGGTCGCGGCCCGCGGTCGGGTTGATCTTTGGCGTACGACCGAACTCGCCCGTTGCCACGACCAGCGTTGAATCGAGCAGGCCGCGTTCGTGCAGATCTTGGATGAGTGCGGCCAGCGCGCGATCAGCCGGCGGCAGCAAAAACTGCTTGTGCTGCACGAAGTTATTGGCGTGGCTGTCCCAGTTCTGGCCTTGCTGGCGGAAATCGTAAACATTGACGAACGGCACACCGATCTCCACCAACCGCCGCGCGATCAACAGGTTCTGGCCTCGCATATGCCGCGCGTAGCCGCCTTCCGCGCCTGCAGCACCCGTTGCCGGCTCGACGCCGTAGACGCCGTACCGCTCGCGCACTTCCGTCGGCTCCTGGCTCAGATCGAGCGCGCGGCGAATATCTTCGGAATTCAGCAGCCGTAGTGCCTTGTCGTAGTACTGTGTCAGGTTCGCTTTGGAACTTGGATTTGCCGCCGAGACCGACTGCAGCCGGTCGAGGAATTCGGAGCGGCCTTGAATGCGGGCCGCGGGCAGGTCGTCTCGCAGCAACAGTTCCTGTACGGCGTAGCTCTGCTTGTCCGGGTTGACCGTGACCCGGAACGGGTCGAACGCCGATCCGAGAAATCCGCCGCCCTGGCACGGCGTGTGGACGACGTTATGGAAGACAAACGGCAAGGCTGCATGCGGCACCACCAGGTTCCGCTCCCGTTGCAGATGGCTGACCGTCGCGCCGTGACAGGGGAAGAACTGTTCGATCGGCGCGAACTCTTCGCGATCGCCTTGCGCGGCCTGCCGGCCGGTGTGCGTTTCGATCGATGCCGAATCGTGCAGGCGGTTGGCATGATGCATACTGCGAATCAAGGCGCAGTGATGCATCACCTGGGACATCCGCGGCAAGTGTTCGCCGATTTTCAAGCCGGGCACCGTCGTGGCGATCGATTGGAACTCACCGCGGACGGTGCTGGGCGCCTCTGGCTTCAAATCGTAGGTGTCCAAGTGACTTGGACCGCCATAATAAAAGACGAATATGCAACTGCGGATCGCCCGCCGCGGCTGAATGCCTTGCTGGTCGGCTTGCAGTTGTGCCTGCCAGAGCCCGCCCAGTGACAGGCCGCCCGCCGCGCCCCATGTCAGCAGGCGCCGCCGATTCAATTCGTGCATCACCGGAAGCGGTCCCATACTCTTCATGCCTGTCATGGCTCTAAATATTGATCGAGCCACGCGTAAGCGCGGCGTCGAGCGTCCTCGGGAAACGAGTGGTCCGCGTCGGGATAGTACCCGGCCAGTCGTTCCGGTACACCCATCAGATCATACACTGCGGCGGCGGCCTGGAGCACATCGCGAACCCCTGAAACGTCGAAATCAGAATCGCGCGTTGCGGCGCACGCCAGAAACGGTCGCGGAGCGAGTGCCGCGACGATCTCCGGAAAGTCAAACGGCACGCGGGCCGCATCGTTGGCGAACTCGTTCGCAATCCGAGGCATGTACGGTTTCGCCGTCCAACTCGGCATATCGTCCTTGCGGAAGGTGGTGAACCCGCAGCTCGATACGATCACTTTCAGCCGCGGCTCAAATGCGGCGGTGAACAGCGCATTGTGGCCGCCCAGCGAATGACCAATCACTCCGATTCGATCGGCATCGACCTCGGGCAGCGTTTCCAACAAGTCCACGGCGCGAACGTTGTCCCAGATCGCCTTCATCGAGCCACTCGAATAGCCATGCCGCTCGCTGAAATCAAAGCTGGACTCGCCATACCCCGGATAGTCGGGGGCCAATGCCACATAGCCACGATTGGCAAGATGCAGCGCGTAATGCATGCTGGAATCACCGGCCAGCCCGGCGGGTTCCCGTTTTCCCTCGGTCGTCGTCTGTTGCAGGCAGAGCACGGCCGGCCTCTTGGCACCGGCTGCGGTGCGCGGCAGGAATAGAAAGGCCGACACGCGATCGGTTGCATCGCTGCGGTAGCTGATCTTGCGACGCTCGATGCCCTCCGGCAGCGCGACCGATTCGAGCTGCTTCAGATCGAGCGCTACGCGCTTCGCCGGATTGGGAAATGTTCCCATCACCGACTCCATTGCTGCCAGGATATGTCGTCGACGGGGCTGCCATTCGGCGGCCGTACGAGCCCGCTTTCGGAGGCCGCCACCCTCGCCGCCACCCTCGCCGTCACCCTCGCCGTCACCCTCGCCGCCACCCTCGCCGTCACCCTCGCCGCCGGTTCGATCCACCGTCAGTAAATCAAAGCGGTCAGGATAATGGGGCGCGGCACGGGCCGGCTCGAATCGACCGACCGGGTATCCTGCGGCGTAGGAAACGACGTAGGCGCCATCGCGCGTCCGATATCGGATCTCGTCACCCCGTTCAAAATCGGTTCTGGTCGGGCGTCGATAGGCCGCGCCGGCGTGGGGCGCCAGCCAGACGCCCGCTACCTTTTCCGGAATAAGCGTTCGGTCTCCCAGGTCATGTCCTGTCGAGCGGAAGATTGTTCCGTCCACTTGCTCCTGATTGATCCACACCGGTGAAATGCGCAGTCCTGCTTTGCCGATGTTGGCGATCATCTCGCGTGCATCATCCAGGCAGGTCAGGTCGTCGACGCCGTTCACCGTGAAAATCATGCTTGACGAACCCCGTCGCTTCATTTCCGCCAGATGGGTCGGGTGGCCGACAAAGCGGATTTCCTGCGCACCGTCCGCAAGATAATACGGACTTGCCGGATCGCGGCTCCAGCGACCGTTCAATCCATGTGCCTCAGGCAGGTTGAATGCCAGCGCGTCGCTGAGCTTCTTCATGCCGCAGATATCGATGATGCAGGTGAAGGTTCGCGGCGCGAGCTTGTTGGCCATCAAGCAGACGTTGCCGCCTCCGGATCCGCCCGTGGCGTAGATGCGATCGCGGGCAAACGCGGTCCCTGACCGGTCCAGCTCGTGAAACACCAGCCAGAGCGCCCGCAACGCGTCGAGCCCCTGCAGCCAGCCGAAATCGTACGGCTCTGGGTCGTCGATCGATGCCTGCCGTCCGCTCTGGAGGTACCGCACGCTGATCGCCACCACGTTGTAATTTCGCGCGAGGTAGTTCGGATCGGCGGTGCCGTCCAGATCGAGTCCTCCCCAGTTGTGCAGAGTCAGGAATAGCCCTGTGTCGGGACCGACGCTCTGCTTGCTTCCGTCCGGGTAGTAGATCCCCACGCGCACCCTGCGCATGCCGGGTTGGAGCGGCCATTCCTGGGCCGGGATTTCGACCGCTGCATTGGATTCCGGCAATCGGGGCCATTCCTGCGCGAGCGCAATCGGAACGGCGAAAGCGGCGGTCACCGCAATCACGAACATTAACAACTTGATGTCGATTTGCCTGGCGACGGTCATGGAGTTGCGTTCCGCTTGCCTATGCACCAGAGGTGTCGATTCGTACGCAGGAACAATTGACCGTCGCTCGGCGCGACCGACGCGTTGCTCAATTCGGCTTCACCGAGGGAGTTCTTCGCCACAAGTTCAAACGTCGGGCTGGCTTTGAACACAAAACAATCGCCTCGCTGCGTGAACGTGTAACAGTGACCGTCCGCCAGCATCACCGACGACCAGTTCGTGCCGCCGTCCAGACGCTGTTCCCAGACCAGTTCACCGCTCGCCAGATTGAAACACTCGGCGACCCCCGGGTCGTTATGAATGTAAATATGGCCTTCATGAATGACACCGGACCCGATCCGCTGCTTGGTCTTGGGATGCCGCCACAAGCGCCGATCCGCAGTGACGTCGCCGTCCCCACCGGCCCGTAGCGCGATCGACATACCGTTGAATCCGCCCATGCCCACGACAATGCCGTCGGAGAAGAGTGGAGACGTATACACGAGCGGATTGATGCCCGAGCATGTCCAATACTCTTTGCCGGTTCGCGGGTCGAGGCCGCAGAGGCGAAACGGGAAGCTGATCAGTAGTTCCTGACGGCCTTCGACGTCGCGGATGATCGGACTGCTCCAGGAACCGTGGTAATCGACGCTGGCGAATTTTGCCTCGGTTGTGCCTTGCCTGTTGATCGGCTCGTCGTGCTTCCAGACCGTTGTCCCGGTCTTTTTGTCCAACGCGATCAGGAACGAATTTTCTCCAGGTCCGAAATGCAGGTAGCAGAGCTCGTCGTGAAGCACGGGCGAAGCGCCGTAGCCCCAGATATGTTTTTGCACTCCCAACTCGCGCCGCCAGAGTTCCTTGCCATGCATGTCGTAGCAGAACAATCCCGCGGAACCGAACCAGGCGATGACACGTTCGCCATCGGTGACGGGGGAGGAAGCGCAATAGGGATTCGTTCCGTGGGTCGGATCGGGGTCTTTCCATTCGGTACCCTGTTGCCAGAGCTGTCGTCCGTCGCGGCGGTCGAAGCAGATCAGCGTTCGTCGATTTTGTTGCTCCAGCGCCTGGGTAACGAAGATCCGATCGCCCCAGAGGATCGGTGTGGAGTTTCCCCGTTCGGGCAGCGCGACTTTCCAGGCAACATTTTCTTCGGCGTTCCAGCGCGTTGGCAGTCCTTTTTCCAGGCAGGTGCCATCCCCGCGTGGACCGCGCCAGGCCGGCCAGTCGTCGGCACGCGCGCTCGGAGGCAGGCAACATGGTGCCAGGCAACTCAAGATTGCCGCGCCGGCTCGCAAAAGAAGACGGCCGTTCCATCCCAATTGATATCGAACCATTCCCATTCCCTCCAGGTACGACTCGTCTGCGACTATTCTAGGCGGAACATCAGGCGGTATAGGTGGTGATCCATTCCAGGATTCGCTCGCCGCATTCCGGCGGCACCGCGTGGCCCTGCTTGTGGTTATAGAGTCCCAGCGGCGGCGTCTTGTTGTACAGCTGATAAACCTGCATTGCGCGAGCGACGTACGGCCAGCTGCGATCGCCGTCGGCCGAGTCGCCGCCGATCAACAGGAACGGGCGCGGCGCGGTGGCCGCCAGCAGCTCGTGATGGTCAAGGACAAAGTCATCGGACTTGATCGTCGAGCCCAGGTACCACGGTGCGTCCCAATTGGAGAAGAACTTGCCGATGCCGCCTTCGCTGCTCACGGCCGCCACAATGCGAGGATCGAACGCGGCCAGGTAGAGCACCTCCTTGGCGCCAAGCGAATGGCCGACGCAGGCGATACGTTTGCTGTCGACGTGCGGGGAGCGTGCGAGCAGATCGACGGCGATCTGCGCATCGAGCAGCATCTTGGCCATTCCCTTGCAGCCAGGGTGCGCAGCGAGGAAGCGGGACGATTCCTCATTGGCCTTGATATGATCGTTCGTCGGCCAGAGATAATTTCGGGGGGCGATGCAGACGAAGCCGCGCTGTGCCAGTTGCAGTGCGAAGGCCTGTTCCTTGTCCGGGGCCAGTCCGGCGGGCTGACGAATGGAATGTTCCACAGTGGAATGCAGCGCCACGGCGGCTGGAGCCCGCGCGTCCAGGTTTTGTGGCTCCAGCCAATACGCCTCGCTGACCCAGCCCGGCTCAACCTCATAACGAATTCGCCGGCGCAGTACGCCCGCGTCACGGTCTTCGGCCAGGACGGTCAGCTCAATCTGTTGCGGGCGCGGCAGTTTTTCCAGGCCCAGGAAGTCGCTCCATGTTCGCAACAGCCGCTGGCGGCGCAGTTCCCATTCGGCCACGGTGCGAATCTCGCGACCGCCTTCGTCGACCAACAGGGGTGCAAGCGGCTTGTCGTTCGCCGCCGGATTCGCGACCGGCGGTCGAGTCTGCTGAACTTCCGCCAGCCAGGGTACGTTCCGTTCCCGCGCTGTCTGTGCGGGCAGCCAGCGCGGAACCGAGATCAATCCGACGCCTAACGATAATACTGTTCGACGTGATAACATAGGTTGGTATTATGACGCCTGAAATACGCTATTTGAACCAAGGCGGAGCGATAATTGCCCACCGATGATCGGAGGGCGTCGGATGGCGTGAACCGGAGCCGCATGACCCGTCCATTATTCGAAATTGCGATTCATGCCCGGCCGGCGACTGCCGCCGAAGAAATCGAGCGACCGATCCATGGTCGTCCAGCCAGAATTCTGACCGTCGGGCCGTCGGAAATGCACCTGCCGTTTCCCTGCAGTTTCGAAGACCTGTGCGAGCGGTTCGAACGAATCCCAAGGTTTTTTGTCGAACCCGACGGCTCGTTTGTCTGGACTGGGACGGACGACGGGTCGAGCTGGCAGCTGGAAGGCAATCTCTACGATCGCCAGGGCCGCGTGATCTGGATTTCGGTCAAGGGATATTGTCCGGAAATACGCTGGCGAGAGTTCATGGCCGCCTTGGCGGAAGGCGACGACGCCGAGTTTGTCGTTCAATTACTACGTGACGCGGTCTACTTGAGCCATTTCGAGTTTCACCGGTGGCAGTGGGGCCGCGATTGCTGACGGCAGCGAGGCTGCCTATGATCGAATTCAGAAGCTAAGGTCCGGCAAGTGTCGGTTTTCGTTCCGCGAAACCCGAGACAATCGGTGCCTTACCTATTTCCAGAGACTAACGGGAATCCAGAAACACGATGCGCTGGCCGCTCCGCAATCAGATCCTGCTGCCGTTCACGAGCATCATGTTGCTGGTGATCATTGCGGTCACGGCCAGCAACGCCTATTTCGCGGCGGAAGATTCCGCCGGTCGCATCCAGCGGCAGATGCGCGCGATCGGGGCCACGCTGCGTGAATCGCGGTTTCCGTTGACGGAGGCTGTGTTGCAGCAGGCCAAAGGGCTTTCCGGGGCGGAGTTCGTGGTCACCGATTCGAAAGGCGTGGTGCAGGCTCAAACGGTCGGCGTTGCCGCCGCTGCGGCCTGGAAAGCGGTGGCCGAGCTGGCACAAGGCCGCGCCGACGAAACGGTATCGCTGGATGGTATTCCCTACGTCCGGATGCGGATTGAACGCGCGGCGAACGATAACGAGCCGCCTTTGCAGGTGCACGTGCTCTACCCGCTGGCGACCTGGACGGAGCTGCAGCGTCGCGCCGTGCTGCCGCCGATCGTCGTGGGCCTGATCGCGGTGCTGCTGGTCGTGCTGTTTTCGATCGGGCTGGCGCACCGTATTTCAAGCCCGTTGCAGTCGGTTGTAGAACAAGTCACGCGGATTGCTCGACAGCATCCGCGCCCGCTGCCCGTCCCACGGACGGACGACGAGGTGCGGCGGCTGGTCGAATCGGTCAATGGGTTGGTCTCGGAACTGGACGCCCGTAACCAGGCGATCCAACGATCCGAGCGTCTGACAATGCTGGGTAAATTGAGCGGCGGGCTGGCTCATCACCTGCGAAACGGCGTGACGGGCGCCAGCCTCGCGCTGCAATTGCATCGCCGTAGTTGCCGGCAGATCGACCAGGAGAGTCTGGATGTGGCGCTGCGGCAACTGGAGTTGACCGAAGAGCATCTGAAGTGCTTTCTCGCCGCCGGGCAACCACAGCCTCTGGAACTGCGTCTGACAAACCTTAACGACTGGGCCGACGAGATAACTCGACTGGTTCAACCCGCCTGCCAGCACCGTGGAGTGCGTTGGAGTCGCAGTATCGATCCCGACCTGCCCCTGGTTCCGCTCGACGCTTCACAACTTCGGCAAGCGG
>Ga0233425_10003799_pt1 | contig 26598 bp, 17 predicted proteins | sample Watercolumn_Towu_2_FD_181712 | JGI IMG/M metagenome (GOLD analysis project Ga0233425, IMG submission 181712) | Freshwater microbial communities from Lake Towuti, South Sulawesi, Indonesia - Watercolumn_Towuti2014_140_MG | ecosystem: Environmental > Aquatic > Freshwater > Lake | place...
CGCCGTGTCCCACAGGAAGCCGTAGCCCTCGGTCTCCACGCCGTGGTCCAGCCCGGTGTACTCGAAGGTCATGGCCGGCAGGCTCCCGCCCTCCTCCACGGAGCACCCCGGTCCGGTCGCGCCCGAGCACCCACGGCCGTGGAGCTGGACACTCGCCAGTAGGCTCAGCGTGCTCGACTCGTCGTAGGTGAGTGTGAAGGTCCTCGTGTGGACCCGGCCGCTCCCGGCCGGCTGGCCGAAGGGCACGGACTCGACCACCACCTGCGACAGCCGATAGGCCGTCTCGAGCCGGAAACCCGAGCTGTAGCTGAAGAACGGGTCCGGACGCGGCTCGTACTCGAGCGCCACGTGGTGTTGATACGAGTCAAGCTCAGCGTCGGACTCGCCGCCCGGCGGGTTGTTCCACGAGATGCCGTTCAGGTAGCTCTGGCCAAGGTCGCGCCAGTACCGGTACTCGACCCGGTTGCCGCTCGTATCGACCACCGCGGTCAGGTTCCAGCGATACACGAAGGTCTGCCGGGCGTCGGTGAAGTCCACCACCGCGGCCTCGGTGCCCGGGTTTCCGTCGATCTCGCCGAAGACGAACAGCGAGCCGTCTGTGTCCTGAACCACCCACTGCCGCTCGTCCGAGCGCAGGAAGAACCGCATGAACGCGCCTTCGACGCGGGCGCGGAAGTAGGTCCAGCCGTGCCGGCTGGTCGAGACGAAGCCGGGCCACTCTTCACCCGACGGCATCTCTCCCCTCCAGCCTCCGGCCTCTGGCCTCCAGCCTGCTACTGGCACGAGCTCTTGACCCCCATTGTAGATGAACCGGTCGAGCGACCCGGGCTCGTAGCGCGGCATCCCCCGGTCGGTCTGCCGGGCGATGAACGGCACGCCAAGCGACCAGCCGATGCCGGCGATGGAGTTCCCGCCGCCCGAGGAGTACGAGAGGCTCAACCCCGGTCCGGTCCCGGCACGCCCGCCGGGCAGCGCGATGGGCACGGAGAACGTCGCCTGACCCGATGAGAGGAGGGCCTGGAACGACTCGCCCATGCCCTCGATCGTCCCGCCGCCGTCAGGGAGCGACAGGGCCTGCGGCGTCACGGCCGAGCGGTCTTCGCCTGTGGGGAGGGAGATCGGGCGAGCTGGACCACGCTCTGAGCCCTCCTCTTCAGGCTCATCGTCTTCTTCAATGGGTTGGGGGTCGAGGTGGACCTCGGCGTGCTCCTCCGGGAGCTCGTTGGCCGCACGGTCCTCATCCTCTGCCTCATCGTCCTCGCGAAGGTCGATCCAACGGGCTCGCAGCTCCCTGACCTCGCGCAGCTCGTGGTCATCGGCCTGCTCGGACGTGTCGGGAAGACTGACCTCCGCTTGTGGTTCGTATTCCTGTGCGAGGACAGGGCTCGGCCATGTCGCCCATATCGCGACGAGCCCGATCGATGCGAGGTGTCGAGCGGCAACCATGGCTATTCCCCGCCGAACCGGGTCCAGTAGCGGTAGTCGAGTATAAGTTGCATGTCCTCAACGTTCCACCAGTTCAGGCTCGGGGTCTCCCAGATACGTAGGGTGTACCGACCCTGGAGCGGCCGGCCGCGGAGCTCGGGCTTCCAGTAGTCCTCCAGCAGCGTCCGTTGACTCCCGGACAGGGGGTTCGTCACCACGACCTCGGCTGCGAGGGCTTTCCCGTGCTGTATCCTCCCGTGCGGCAGAGTGAACTCCACGGTATCTCCCTCCCAGTTACGCACGGGCAGGTCTGTCCCGGTGTGCTCGATCGTGTAGGGGATGAAGCCGCTCGAAGAGCAGCTCGGCGGCGCGTCGGGGCCGCAGAACAGCACGTTCGACCCCTGGACGTTGAGCGCGACCCGAGCGTGACGGTAGTTGAAGTTCTGCGTCGCCAAGGGCTCGGACTGGAACAGGAACCCTTGCTCGATCTGCTCGAGGCTGATGTCGAACGAGACCTCGCGGTAGCAGTTACACACGTCGACCACGCCCGGATCGCACGCGTTCCCGTCCAGGTCCTCGCAGGTCCGCTCGAAGAGGAGCTGGAAGTTCAAGTCTCTCGGGTCGTGACACGACACGGGACCACCCCGGACGTGAGTGGTCCGGAGGTAGACGTCGGTCGTGTAACAGTAGCTACACCCTTCTGCGGAGGCGCATCCGCAAGTGGCCATATCCAGGACATGGCCCCCCCCGATCCAGAGATCGCCGAACACAGCCTCGGGGTCCGTCGCGATCGAGTCCGCAAAGGAAGGGTGGATCTGCACCTCCACGTCGCGTTCGCGCTCGATCTGGAACATATAGAGGTGCTGAGACCACCCGGAGCCTGGCGGATTCACATCAACTGGCACGTGCAGCAGCTCCTCGTCTTCCTCCGACCAGGCATCTGCCTTCGCGACGATCCTCACGCCGGCGTCCGGTGGCTCCTCGATCGTGCCGCGAGTCCAGAAGGACAGCGCATAGACGCCGGGATCGACGCTCTCGATGGACTGCACGATGAAGCCGGAGTTGAGAGCGTTCGGGCCTCTCGAGTCGATGGTAGGGTTGTCCCGGATACGTTCAGCAACCTGAGGCCACTCCTCCGGGGGCGGAGGATCCGACGGGTCGTATTCCATACCGGAACAGAAGGTCGCGTCACACCACGTTCCGTCTGGATCATTTGGAATGATATCGAGGCACGCATCGACCCTGGACTCGTCCTCCGGATCGGCGGTGCAGCCGTTGGTCATCCAGCCCCTGACTCTGACGCGATCGTCATCACCGACGGCGGTGTGAGAGCTGTTGAGCTGGTCGCTGTAGTACAGGAGGTTCGGGCCGTCGTCCGACTCACAGGTCTCTTCTTGCGAGGCCAGGAGCTCACGCAGGGAGATCGCGGTGACGTCGCTCGAGTCCGAGAAGGGATACTCGATGGGATAGGACTCGACGAAGTTCCTGAGTCGCGTCACGTAGTCGCTGATGTACTCGCTCGAGTACTCGTCGTCCTCCTCGAACGCGTCGGGGTCGATTATGCTCGCGTAGTCCATTCCGTCCATCGAGCACAGGCTGTCGACCCACGTGCTCGGTGCCTCGACCAGGGGCAGGTCTTCCTCCATCTCACTCATCCGGACGCCCAGGCGGAACTCGACGGCTCGACGCGCCAGGAAGGCGGCTCGTATCGCGTTTCGTAGCGCGAACTCGTACCGTACCCTGGCCGTGTTCTCCCTGCGCCGCATGGCCGTGTTCACACTCCAGGCGCGCCCGAGGGAGTCGGAGTCGCGGAAAGTGACCTGGGCCAAGAGCTGGGTGGTCCGGTACTGGATGCTCTCGACCTGAGCCAGACCGGACTGGATGTCTTGGTACGCGTTGCTGATCTCCATGCCGGCGTCGTGGATCGCTTGGAGTCGCAAGGCCATGTTCTCGGCGAGCTGGGCGAGCGCCAGCCTCACCTGAGCATCATAGGTTTCCGCCGAGAGCTCCCTCATTCGACCGACATAAAGAGCTGTCGCGGCGAACTCGGCGGCATTCGCAATCCCGTTCATTACTGAAGACACGACACTCGAGGAGTATCCCCTCATCATGTTGATGGCCGCAGTTGTCATTTGATAGACGAGACCGGCGACCTCCTCTTCGTGCTCGAGGCTATAAAGCTCCTCTGTTGCGGAAAACACCTCGATATCTCCGCTGGCGAGCTGGAGTTGTGTGGAGATCTCTTCGACCGCGTTGCGCATCCGCCTGAGCCCCCACTCTATTTGGAGCATGGCTTCGAGCTGCTCGCCGCCAAAGGCTGGGTAGTGCGACTCCGTTCCGTGCCTATTGAATGTGTCGACCACTGCCCTCGGGATGCCAGCCAACACTTGTCTTTCCATGTTGACGTGGATTTCGTTTGCAGCACATTCAAGTGCTCTCTGGGCAAGCGGGACGTCCCGGATCGAGTGGATCTCGAAAGATTCCATACCAGGGCATGATGGAGATGCTCCACCCTGCTCAAGGACCCAGCAGGCGATCTCGAGCGCGTTCCAGAGACCCGCTCGGCCAGCGCCAGGTACTTGAGTGCATGTTGCGAACCCCGCGGAACATTGGACATAAGGGCTATCATATGAATAAGTCCGTATACAAACCCGCCTTTCTGCGTCGGTATATGTAAACATCGGGGGGAATGCTGACACCCTTGGTGTCCCGAAGTTATCACATCCAAACTCGGGCTCCGGCTCGTTCCCAGCAAGCATTTCCAGTAGTTGGCCACCCCAGATGCTATTGTCTGGAATATCCCAATTATCTGATCCATGGCGCTCCCGGTATGGTGGACGAAGCTCGAGATAAGGGCCTTCGACGCAATTGAGGAAGTCAGCGCCAGCTTCCCCGCATGCTCTGGCAAGTTCATTGCACGGCGGTTGATCGGAATTCCAATGATATTCGTCCGCACAGTCCACAAAAATACCACGTCGAATCGCAGGATCGTCAAATAGTATCGTAACTATTGGAAGGGCGACAAGATCGTCTTCACCATACCCTCCTTCGTATTCAAAGTCTGTTCTGTTACAGATAAGGTCACTGTGCTGTGTCAGTACTTGATTTTGGGTTTGCCGAAGACCTGCGAGGTGCTCCAGATTCAATAGGGCCCAGGCCATGTGACTAGCCCAGTATTGACGATCGAGGCCATACCCCTCCTCGAGAAACGCCTCCCGCCATGCGCAAGTATACTCACCGTAGTCCTCGAGACATGAAGAATATTCGGAAGGCTGTGAGGCACAGCGAACATGGTAATTCGTGACATACATCTGACCTTGGTGAGCATCTTCTGTCCAATGAGAAGTGTTCCATGCTATGTAGTCAGGTACTTCGTCGGGTTCTTCATCATCCACATCACGCCACGGATAGATTCGAGGACAATTTGCCCATGGCGGATTTGGAGGGTCCAATTCAGCAGCTTCCCCCGGGCCAATGAAGGTGCTCGCCACGACCCTGCCATTCATCGTGAGGGCATAGTAGTTTGGGTATGCCTGTTCGAGTCTCAGGGCTCGTGCAGCGGTCTCGAGATGACGTTGATCTATCCACCCGAGGGCATCGAGCCGAACGACGATGGAATCAGCGGCCGCCCCAGCGTATGCGTCGTCTCTGATGTCGTGGAGCTCAGAGCAAACTATTTCGGGTGTTTCCTCAGGTTCATCCGCGAGATCGAACGATCGGAACAGGTTCAGGGCGTCTTCCACTACGTAAACACTGTGATGATCGTCGCCCTCGTATCCGCCGAAGCAGGAACCTCCAGTATGTATCTCGGGGCAGCCAGGTACATAACCGTCCTCGCAGTCCTCGTACGAATCTTCGCACCGGCAAACACCGAAGACCTCGTGTTCGATAATGCACACCGACCTGCCAAGAGAAACGTAGGGGAGCCGATAGCTCGGGGAAGTAGGAGATGGAGATACACCACACGTCGCGAGCCTTTCCTCGCAGCTGTGCCAGGAGCTCTCATCGCAGCCCTCCTCGACCCAACCATCCTCACCGATGTCCACTGATGCGCCGCAGAGCTCGGCGATCTCGGCGCGAGCGGCCTCGGAACGCATGTCCATCTCGATGTTGAGGTTGACGTACTCTTGCCCGAGAGCATCGGCCTCGGCGGCCGCCTGCTCGGCCATGAGGAGGTAGTGGTTCCAGCTATTCTCGTACGGGTCGTCGTCCTCGGTGATCTCGTTCTCCAGAGATGGCACGAGATCCCTTTCCATGTCCGCGCACGCGAGATTGAGGGGCTCTCGGGTATTATCCCGACGCCTCATGAACGTGTTCGATTCAAGAGCCGTCGAAGCGGCGGCCGAAGGAACGGTAAGACTGATCCAGTTCCGCGATGGACCATCCTCGTGAGAGCCGATGACTTTGTCCCCGGCGATCACGAAGACCGGGCCATCAGTGTCCGAGGTGAATGACATCCACGCGTTGTTGTAAATAGAGCGTATGCCGGTCTCTCCCTCTGTAACATCCGTTCGAGCGAGGATGAAGTCGTTGAGCTGTTCGTTGGTGCATGGGGCTCCATCGATGGTGCCGTGCAGCGCGCACCGAAGACCGTCGATACCACGCACGGCCATCAACGACTGCCCTGGCTCGACGCCATTCACCGAGATGTACGTGGTGTCGGAACCCCAGGCAGATGCCTGATACCGGTAGGGACTGGCTATGACTCGTCCCTCATGTGCTGCAGCCTCGAGAATAGAAACATATTCTTCGCAGTCTTCTGCCAAGGCACATGGACCCTCGCCCGAATAACCAAGCAGATCGAGAGCACGCTGGCGGGCTGAGTCGATCGCGTGAAGGACACCCCCTTCCATGTACGCCCTCGACCCTGTCCACAGTTGACCATCAACGCCTGGTCTCACCGCACTCACGAGAGTCCCTCGCTCGAGCTGTGCGCCCCATAGGTCGACCAAGATGGCTCCGTACGTTGAAGACGCGTTAAGTGAGACGGTTGCAGTTCCAGAGCACGGGGTCGGAAGCTCGAGCGTGAGATGCGTACGTTCCCAATTCCCCATCGCCGTTGGGGGAAGGTCTTCCTCGATCCATTGACCACAGGCACTCAGCTCAAGCGACAGGGTAGATCCAGATGGTGGAGTCCAGAGAATGTGGAAAACAGACAAAGTGATTGATGTCGTGTCTGGGGGCAACTCCACATCCTGACTGAGGGTCGAGGTAGAGTAGAACTGAGCTGTATCAGCCGTGCCGTACGGCTCGCCTTCTTCGTACGGTCCGGTACGCGTGTTCCCGAAAACGCTCACCGTACCTGTTCGGTCCCAAATCCAGTCGTAGTCGAACTGGGAGATGGCGCGAAGGAGGTTCTGCTGTGATCCCGCGACCATGGCGAAGAGCCCGTCGCTCTCGATCTGGTGTCTCGGTTCCTGCATCCCATAGAAGTGGGCAGGGCCGGGACCTCCATCTGGAACCTCGGTGATCACCCTGTGGAGCGCGTCGGTTTCCTCGCGCATGTATCGCCGTGCGAGCGACACGTCTGCCCAGGTGGTCTCACTCCGTCTGATGGAGCGATTCACGGCTTCCTCGATCTCGGCGGGGCCGGCGTCGGCCATCGTCGGATCGAGCACTCGGACCACATCCTCCATGACCTCCTCATCTGTCCGTTCAGAGCCGATTTCCACAGCAGCAGCACGGAGGAGGTCCACTGCCCTCCTCGTCGGTCCGCGCTGCCCATCGACCACTACAGGCTGGAGAGCCTCACGAGCGGCCTGGATGTTCGACGAACCAGCAAGGAGAGCGAGGGTCGATGCCTGGGAGTTGATCTGACCTTGCCAGTGCCGGGCCACCTGCTCGTACGTGTTCCTGCGCTCCCCTGTGAGTGTGGCCGCAACGGACCGTTCGTTCTCGACGCACCGGGATGTCGCATCTGCAAGTCTGTCGAGCGACTCGGCGAGGCCGATGGTGAACAGGTCGGCCGAGGTCGGCTCACCATCGGTATCTTGGGATTCCGCGGGATGATAAACGATATCATCCTCGCCTGGACTGCCTTCAGACGAGGACCACATGCACCAAGAGGAAGCAATAACGCTCCGTATCACTGCCTCTCGATACGCGAAAGTCGCAGCTCTCCACAGTAGAGTACGGTTCGCGGGGTTCTGGGGAGGAATGCTGTAGGAGTGTTGACTCACAACACGATCGAAATGTGGTTGATATGGATTGCTCTCATCAAATATTATTCGAAAATAAAAATGGCCGTCTGGGTGGATCTCACTCGAACCCGTTAGCTCGAAGGGCGTGGTCTCGAATTCCACGATATCCGCCGCTTCAGCAAGCTCCTGATTCTTCAGCCCGAGACAGATGTAGATCTGCTGTGCGCAGATGTTCGTGTGACATCCGTCCTCATCTTGGAGGTCGAGAGCGAAGTAGCTCTCATCGGTGCACACGTCCTGAATCGGACCGGCCTCGTATGGACCAACACCCTCGCCGACGAGCTCGTCGAAGCACTCGGTTAGCAGGGCAACCTGCAAGGTCACGAGGTCGAGTCGTCCTTCTGCAGCCCCCATCCCGTCAACTTCCAGGCTCCCCCAGATGTAGAGATCACCGATTGAGGTGACATCCACTTCTCCTTCCGGGGTCTGGCTCAGGGCATCGGGGTCCATGGCACCCTGGCACCCGAGGATTGACGCCAGCACGACGAGCACGGTCATGCGCTCTGAAACACGAGACATACTACGCCTCCCTTTCTCACCGGAACGAAACAGACCTGAAGCAGCTTAATGCGATTATAGGAGATGGTGTTTGGGAGTGTCTATTGTAAAAAATTGCAATACCTCTGAGCTGAACTGCGATTAGCGACATATTGTAATATCTTACAATGTGAATGATATGCGCCATCTCATACGCGAGCAGATCAGCTTCCCGGAGCTCGTGAGTTGGTGTAGGGTTCTCGAGGGACTCAAGGATAACTCGATGCGGGGTGACGAAGATGCACATGCCGAAACAGCTTCTCTCGGCGATCATATGCGGAGTACTTCTCGTGGCGTGCTCGTCGCACGAGCGGTCAGAGTTCGAGGGCGACGAGGCGGGAGAGTGCTCGGACGGAGCTGACAACGACCGCGACGGGCTGTTCGACTGCGACGACGACGGGTGTACCGGGAGCCCCGTGTGCGAGGCCGGCGATGGGGATGCAGACGGCGACAGCGATGTGGACGGCGACGCCGATGCGGATGCTGATGAGGATCTCGACGTCGATGAAGACATGGACGACGATGCGGACGCGGGGGGAGATGCAGATGCGGGGGGAGATGCAGACGCAGATGGTGAAGCGGACTCGGACGCCGATGCGGACGACGATCCAGACCCGGACGTCGATGAGGAAACGGATGCGGATGTGGATGAGGACATCACCGTCGATGGGGAGGCCGACAGCGAGGAGGACGAAGAAGCCCTGCGGGTGGAAGTGTGCAACGGCCTCGACGACGACGACGACGGAGAGGTGGACGAGGGATTCGAGTGCGTGCTCGGTGAGATGGAGGGTTGTGGGACATCCTGTGGAAGCGAAGGCACCGTGACATGCGTCGATGGGTGCTCCTGGGGGGCATGCGAGCCGCCGCCAGAGGAATGCAACGGGCTCGACGAGGACTGCGACGACGAGGTGGATGAGGACTTCGAGTGCATACCCCCCGAGGCCGGGCCCTGTGTCACGGACTGTGGATCCGAGGGGACCAGGACATGCGGCGATGATTGTTTGTGGGCTGAGTGCGAGCCGCCCGGCGAGGAGTGCAACGGTCTGGATGACGACTGTGACGGCGAGCCAGACAACAGTTTCGGTTGTGCTCAGGGTGAGCTGACGTCATGCACTACCGTTTGTGGATCAACGGGAACTGGACTCTGCAGTGACGATTGCACGGTTCCATCACGTTCTGATTGCGACATTCCAGTGGAGATCTGCGGGAACCGAGTCGATGATGATTGTGATGGGTATACCGATCCCCGGGGGGGTCGAATCGGAGATGACGTCGTAGTCGCAGACCCGACGACTGAGACGTCCATATCACATGTCGTCTGGGCCGAAGGACAATTCGGAGTTGTTTGGACAGACGGGCCTCCGAGAAACTATCAAGTGCATTTCAGGCGGCTCTCTTCCGCGGGGTTCCCAATGGGTCCTATCCTCAACTTGAGCCCTCTTGGTGTTCATTCACTCGCGACAGGTTTCGTGTGGACCGGAAGTGAGTTCGGTGTGGTTTGGTGGCAAGTTCGTGATGAAACCGGGTACCCGGCGTTATACTTCGGACGTATCTCCTCTGAAGGTGCGATCGTCGGTGTTCCGCTCTGCTTAACCGACGGGCTTGCTGGGGGCTCGTCATACGCCGACGTCGTTTGGACGGGGTTCGAATATGGGATCATCTTTATACATCAGGAAGAAGGTGCTTGGGATGCTGAACTCTATTTCGCCCGAGTCTCGGCAGATGGAGTGGAGATCGGCGACGAGGCGCCGCTCACTGATGCCTGCTATATTCCCTATTCACCTCGACTGGTGTGGACGGGTGCAGAGTACGGGTTCGCGTGGACAGATCGTCACGGCGAACCTCCGGTAGAAGTCCACGACCTCTGGTTCGGACAGGCAACTGCTGCCGGTGCGTTGATAGGAAGCCCCAGGAGGATCTGCGACCGCAATTCCTCTGGATACACATCTATTTCGATGATCTGGAACGGCAGCGCCTATGGACTCGCCTACGTGGCTGACAGAACACCTGGTGGTTTAATAGAAAATGACATCTACTTCATGTTGCTCGATTCAGATGGCATGGCGTTGGGTGAAGAGGTCAGGGTGTCGGAAACCCTGGCGTGGTCGGACTCTCCCTCACTCGCATGGAACGGCGAGGAGTTCGGCCTGGCCTGGGCCTGGTCAGCCACCCGCACTCGAGATGGAGAGGCCTACTTCGCGCGGATCAGTAGTGATGGAAGGCTCTTGATGCCCGGTGTCGGCCTAACCCCAAGATCGACCCAGCGAAAATTTACAGACCTCACCTGGACCGGGTTGAATTATGGAGTCGTCTGGACAGACAATGGGCTCGACCAACAGCTTCACTTCGCTCGCGTCGGGGGCTGCTGGTAGGTGAGCGAGCCGTTCAGGAGACCTTCTTTATACGCCAGGGAGATCAGGTGAACAGCGTTCCGTGCGCCGAGCTTCTTCTTCACGCTTTCGACGTGTGCGACAACGGTCCGCAACGTGATCCCCATCTCCGAGGCAATCTCCTTGAACTTCAACCCCCTGCTCAGGAGGGCCAGGGTCTCACGTTCACGAGTGGTCACGGCGTTCTTCTCCACGTTCCCCTCCCATGCTATTCGACGACCCACCCACCCGGCAGGACCCGGCAGCGGACCAGCCCGGGATCGGTGTCTTCCCCGTGGACGCTGTTGTCCGCGAAGCAGAGCGCGAGCGTTGTGCCTGAGGCAGCCAGGTGGGGAAGGGTCTGGTCGCCGAAAGTCGATGTGTTGAGGGCGACGAGCCCGGTGAGCGGCTCCGGGACCCTGTCCGGATCTGTCAGCGACAAGAGCCGGCCTCCGATGGCCCGGGTCCAGCCGTCCAGGGACTCGGCGAACCCATGTCCCCAGGCGAGCGCCACGCTCCCGTCGGATAGGGTGGCCACGCTCGGTTGGGCGTACGCCTCGTGCATCGAGGATGGTGGCAGCAGGAGGGTCGGCGGGCCCGGCTCGCCGTCGTCGGATACGTAGGCGCCTTCCATCGAGTACGGGCCGCTGTCCCAGCGCACCCAGGCAGCGAAGAAGCCGCCTGTTGGCAGGGCGGTGGTGGAGACCGAGTAACGCTGGACCCGCTCGAGCGGTGGAACCAGCTCGAGCTCGTCGGTGAGGGGCAGGCCGCTGACCGGATCGATCATCACCGCGGCGATCCAGGGCCACTCGCGCCAGTCCACCCAGGCGGTCCAGGTGAGGAGCGCCACCGCGCCATCGCTCGAGACCGCGAGGCTGGGGTCCTCGTTCTTCCAGCGGCCCGAGGTGCTCACGAGCACCTCGTCACCCACGGGCCGTCCGTCTTCATCGAGCAACCGGACGAATATCCCTGGGTCGCGGTCCGTATCCGGTCCTTCCCAGGCGGCGATCGCCGTGCCGTCGGGCAGGGCGGCAACGGTCGGGAAGTCCTGGACCCAGTAGGTCTCCACGTTGACCTGACGGGCCGGACCCAAGGGTGCGCCGAGGTCGTCGAAGGCGCGCGCGAAGAGCTCGCCACGTGCTTCGATCGTGAAGTCGTCGCCGGCCCAGACCACGACGAACCCGTCTCCGAGCGCGGCGACGACAGCCTGGTATTGAGCCCCGCGTGGATCGTCGTTGACGCGGATGACCGGGCCGTCGGGCTCTCCTCTCGCCGTGAACAGCCGGGCCTCGACGTCATGGTAGCAAAAGTCCTCGGGCCAGCGAGGTGGGCCGCAGTAGCCGCCGATGTCGCGGGTCCAGACGACCACGAACCGTCCGTCGGTGAGCCCGGCCACGGCCCGGTCGGTCTCGAAGGGGGCCTGGTCGCCGTTGTGGTCTGGCTCGGGCTCGAGACCGCTCAGCCGGAAGTCGAGGCTCCGGCACTCCGACGTGCACCCCACGGTCCCAGTGGGTCCCGAGTCGCACTCCTCGACCCCGGGCTCGACGAAGCCATCGCCGCAGACGACCTCGTGGCACTCGCCGTCGAAGCAACGGCCGGTTCCCGGTCCTTCACCCGCGTCGCAGGGCAGGCCGTCGGCGGGTGGGTGGAGGCACCCCGTGGTCGCCTCGTCGCAGAGGTCCTCGGTGCAGGGGTTGCCGTCATCTGGGCAGGCCACTGGGTCGCCGGCCATGCAGCCCTCAGTGGGGTCGCAGCGCTCGATCCCGTCGCAGAACGCACTGTTGTCGCAGCGGCTGTCGTCTGGCATGAACGTGCAGCCTCTGGTCGTCTCGTCGCATGTATCCCCCGTGCAGTCGATCTCGTCGTCGCAGACGGGCGGCGCACCCGGCAGGCAGCCGTTGTCGGGGTCGCAGGTCTCGGTGCCGTTGCACCACAGGTCGTCGTCGCACTGGAGGGGCTCGCCTGGTTGGCAGCCGATCTCGGGGTCGCAGGTCTCGGTGCCATTGCAAGGGTTGTGGTCGTCGCACCGGAGGGGATCGCCCGGTTGACATCCGGCCTCCGGGTCGCAGGTCTCGGTCCCGTTGCACCTCACACCGTCGCCACAGAGCTCGTCGCGGCCCTCGTGGTGACATGCGCTGGCCTGCTCGTCACAGGTGTCCGAGGTGCACTCCACGTCGTCGGAGCAGTCCCGAGCCCTCTCCACACAGCGCCCTTCTTCACAACGTCGGACCGAGCAGAATGGGCCATCGGGGTCCTCGCAGGCTCGGTCGTCGGTACATCGCTCGACGCCGGAACAGCCTGTGGCAAGCGTGAGGAAGAAGGCCGAGATGATGAATAGAAGTTGGCCGTTGGTGCACATCAGCCGTCTGCTCCGGAGTGTATGAGGCCCCTTGATTCTATGTAGCGGGACAGGAGGGTGGTATTAGAAGAACTTCTAACTGGCAAGCGAGTTCCAGAATCACACCTCCAGCTTGCTCCTCCAGTTCTCCTCGGGCGGAACCAGGTGATGGATGAGTGCCAGCGCGACAGCGTGGCTCCGGTTGCACACATCGAGCTTCCTCAAGATGCTCGTGACATGGGCCGCGACCGTGGCCTCAGTGATCTCGAGCGCTCGGGCGATCTCGGAGTTCTTGGATCCCTGCACCAGAAGTCCCAGGACCTGTCTCTCCCTGCTCGAGAGGTCGTGCCCCAGCGGAGGCGGCTTCTCGCCGAACACTGCGACGAGGGCCGACATGATGGCTTCTGGTGCAAGAACAGGGCTCTGCGACATGGCGTCACGGATGGTCCTCCTCAAGGTGTCTCCTTGAAACCTCCCCTTTATGAGGAATCCGGAAGCGCCAGCCTGCAGAGCACTCGACACGATGTCGCGGTCATTGAACGCGGTCATGATGAGGATCCGCACCGACGGCAGCTCCCGGCGGATGAGACCGGTCGCCATGACCCCGTCCAATTCGGGGAGCTTCAAGTCCATCAGTACGACATCCGGACGAAGGCGCCGCGACAGATCGACTGCCTTCTGACCGTTGTCTGCCTCACCCACGACCTGGATATCAGGCACTGCGGACAAGACGTTTCTCACGCCTCTCCGGACGAGCTCGTCATCATCGACGACGAGTATGCGGATGGGTTCATGAGCTGCCATCGATCCCCTCAAGCAGCGTTTCCCCGCTGCTGCGTATTCCGCTGAATCCGATCACCGATTCCGGCGCATGCCGATCACCGATTCCGGGCATGCCGATCACCGGTTCCAAAGCTACCCCGCGATGCCACGTCGGAGCGGAGCGACGACCTCCTTTCCTCGGGCCAGGATCGTCGGTACGACCCTGGACGTCAAACACCTTCGTCCGGAGAGCCTGCCTGCCGGACGCCCGGAGGACCGCGTGGCCCAGCGCCGGCGTGAGAGGTGACTTCCGTCGATTCGAGATTCCCATCGAGAGCGACATGGTCCGGCGGTCCGTCCGGGGGCCGGTGGTGCCGTCGGGGCTGTGGGACGTGTGGGCAACGCGGAGCGTTGTCCAAGCCCCTGTGGGCAACGCAGCGCGTTGTCCAAGGCGGCGGTGGGCAGCTCGCAGAGCTGTCCACGGACGCCGGCAGGGGCGGCACGATCCACAGCCCGTGCAGCCCGACATCTGACGATGCGACGGGGGGCGACCCCGTGCGCGGCGCTCCTGGTGCCGGCTCGGGCCAGGTCGGGGAGGGGCGGGAAGCGCCGGTGTCCCCAGTTGGCCGCGCTCGTCGTGGTCATGGCGCGCCTCGGCGATGCTCCGGCGCTTCTTCGCGCGAGCCTTCTTCTTCCGGCCTTGCTTGCTGCCCATACTCACGGTCCCAACCACCGGCGCTGGAGCGTGGCGAGCTCGCCATTCGCCTCCAGGGTCGTCAGCGCGGCGTCGATCCGGGCGAGGAGCGACGTGTCGTGGCGGGCCACGGCGATGCCCCAGGGCTCGCGGGTCAAGTAGCCGGGAAGGACACGTACCCGGCGGTCGCCGGCGGCGAGTCTCACGAGGTGGGAGCGGTCGTTCAGGTAGGCATCGACCTGTCCGCTCACCACCGCAGTGCGCTCGTCGCCGAACACCTGTCTCACGAGCACGGCTTGTGGCCAATTCGCGATCACCCATGCCTCGCCCGTGGTCCCGCCGACGACCAGCAGCCGCCGTGACGCGAGCTCGGCCGGGGTCTGGAACGGCGAGCTCGCACTGACCATGGCGCCGAGCCCGTCGATGAAGTAGGGCCTCGAAAAGGCCACGAGCCGGCCCCGCTCGGGTGTGATCGAGAAGGTCGAGATCACGACATCGGCCAGACCCTGGGTCAGCATCCCGATGCGAGGGTTCGTCATGCCCATCGGGGGCACCACGTACACGACCATCACGTTGAGCATGACAGCGATGCGGGCGATGACGTCGGGCTCGAGCCCGACAGGCGCCGGTGCTGCCGGGTCCCAGTGGTGGAAGGGGGAATAGTCGGCGCCGCGCCACGTGCAGTAGACACGCAGGGTGCCGCCGGGACCCGTGGTCGGCCCGTCGGCTGCGTGGGGCGCGGTCACGGGATCGTTCTCACCACCGAGCGTGGCCGACGTCGTGCCTCCGGCGAGGAGCGCGAGCCCGCAGAGGAGCCAGAGGTGAGGACGATGCCTCGTGCCGTCACGCTCGATCCGGTGCTGGGCCACGGCGAACCACTCCTCCCCTTTGCGATGTGCCGATCATATCATCCGGGGCGACGAATCGGCGCGGCCGTGATCGGCGGCTGCAGAGGGAGACGGTGCCGCCACGGAACGGCCCCTCCGGCTCCCCGTTGACGCTCTGTTCCACGGACGGCTTCACGGCGATACTCGGTGCGAGGTGTAGGCTCATGCGCCGGCTGCTCTTCGTGGTCCTGATCGGAACGGTGCTGGTCGTTGGACCGACGTGCCGCGGCAAGGGTGGCGACGAGGACGCTGATGGAGACGGAGACGTCGATAGTGGCGCGGACGGAGATGCCGACACTGACGTCGATACCGATGCCGACACCGATATCGACACAGATGCAGACGTGGACGGTGATGGAGACGCGGACGGAGACACGGACGCCGACGCGGACGAAGATCCGGACGCCGTTCTGGTCTGGACCCTGGACGGCGTCGAGGTGGCGCGGTCCTTTGGCGCCGAGGTGGCGGGCGGTACATCGGCGTACCTCTTCCTGCCATACTGGGGGCGCAACGTACAGGCGATCCTCGGCGACTACGGCTCGCTCGTGCCGGGGATCTACGACTGCGACGACTACACCACGGGCCCCGTCAACGTGAGCCTGATCACCTCCGACAACTCGTGGGCCGGGCTCGAGGACCTCCCCGAGGAGTGGAAGACCCTGATCATCGCGTACTGCGACGCGGCCGGGACCTACCCCGACGCCATCGACATGTGGCTCCGCCTCGACACCGTCGGAGCGCGGCTCGTGGGTCAGTACCAGGCGACGATCATCGGCGGTGGACCCCGCGCCGGTCACACCCTCGTCATCGACGGGACCTTCGACGTCGCCGTGCCCTGAAGGCGGAGCTCCAGATGAAAAGCGACGACTCCATCTCCCGGGTCGTTACACGACGACGATACGCGCCCAAAAAGCCTCGGAACCGCCCCAGCCACCTCCCTACGTGCCGGTCCGTTTCGTCGATTCTGGCGTCGGATCCTTGAAAGAAACGACCTGATGCGACCACTCCTGATTGCCTCGATGACCTGGCTGTCGAGGTGCTGCCCGCTAAGAGCGCGACAGATGGTCGGGTGAGCATTGGTGATGCGAAACCTGACAGACCCTCGGAGTAGAGGGACGGTCGAGGCCCGTCACAGCTCACTCTTCCCGGCGCACGGTCTCCGGCGAGAAGGCCGGGATGCAGACGGCGACGTACTCGGCACCGTCCGGGGTCGAGTAACGGACCCAATCTCCGGCGCGGGCCAGGACGGCCTGACCCGCCGTCACGTCCAGGGTCCCGGCCTCGTGCTCGACGCGGAGCCTCCCGCGAAGGACCCGGTGTATTCGTCGAACTCCGGCCGCTGGCCAGGCTCGCTCCAGCCCGGTGACGACTTCATCCTGGCGATGCTCACCGCTACGGTCCCCGTGTTCACGCGCCCGACGTAATCCTTGAATGACCCTTGACGGCTTGCCTGCGGCCTCGATGATCGTCGGTGTCGTGATGTGCTCCGGCATGGCCTCACCTGTTCCGGTCCATGGAGTCGTCCAGGGCGTCGTGTGCGTCGTGGTCTTCGAGCAGTTTCTCGATCTCGCGTCGTCGGCATGGATTGGCACGATCTCATCGCCGCCCGAATCGTCGCAGCAGGGCATGATGACGGCTACGGAACAGCGCGTCCACCAGGGGACGAGCCAGCACTCCCACCAGTGGAAACCGGGGCTGGACCGTGATCCGGTCCGTGACGCGACACCCCTCCGGGTGAGGCTCGACGACACGCTCGTGCTGCCAGATGCGTTGTATCCAGGAGGAGGACCGCTCCAGGAACCGGCGCCCGGGCTCGACCTCCACGATGACAAGTCGATGCCGGTCGAAGGGGATGACTCCGAACCGGTGCCGGCTCTGGAACGCCGGTGTTACAAGAGGCGCATCCTCCAGGCGCGTGCCAGCAGGGGGGTAGCACTGTGCTGTAGAGGGCCACCGGAATACTCCCAGGGGCCAGCAACGCCAATACCCCCGTACTTTCGTCGTGCTGCCTCTGTATCGTTGACGCGGTGGCCAGCCTCCGGGATCTGACTCCTCGTCGAGACGGGGGCGGTGATCCACTGTCCAGGTCGATATCCGCCCTTTTCAGGTTGAAAGTACGGCCCGCTGGGTTATAGAGCGAGACAGGAGTAAGCAGGGAGGATTTTGCGTGATTGCACCACCGGTTCCAACTTCCAACTCAACCGAGCCCGAAGAGAGGGTGGTTGAGCTCCCCCTCGATACTATCGACATCGAGGACGACGTGTTCCTGTTCCGCGTGGACCTTGGACTCGGCCCCCTGGTCCGCGATATCGAGGCCCAAGGTCAGGTCATCCCTATCGTCGTCCGGCGGGGGAAGGGCAAGAAGAACTATCAGATCGTCTGCGGGTTCCGGCGCGTGAACGCACTACGGAAGATCGGAGCTGCGACGGCCAGGGCAATAGTAAGGGACCTCACCGACGACGAGGCCTACAGGCTGTCATGGGTAGAGAACGAGGCGCGGAGATCATACAGCGACCTTGACCGCGTCAACGCCATCGTGAAAGCGCACGCGGCTGGGAAGACGTTTGAGGAACTCGGAGAGGTTTTCGGCCTCGGCCGAAAACAGCTCTCCCGGCTCGAGAGCTTGGCAACGCTACACCCGGTGGTGAAGGAGGCGTTGGACAAGGGTCGGATCTCCATGACCCATGCCGTGGTCTTGAACGAGGCCAAGCGGCGCAAGAAGAGCCTGAAGACGAAGGGCTGGGTCGAGAAAATCGAACAAGGGTTATCTGTCCATGATCTCCGCAAGAGGCTCCAGAAACGGCTGGTCCCAGTCAATCAGGGATCCTTCATTGCCACCGAAGAAAAGGTGCGGCTCCGACCGGTCAGCATCAACAGGGCGAAGTTGTCCGAGGATGAGCGTGGCGAGCTCGACAGCTTGCTGTCCCGGCTCGATGAGCTGGAGAAGAAGAGCCGGGGCTTCCGGTCTCGAAATCGGAAAAAGATAAGATACGATGGACCGCTCTTCGACGGGGAATTTGACGGCCTCTTCGGAGACTCCTGTCACTCCGCTGACGAACGCTCCATCGGCGCAGGTCGGTAGCTCGGAAATGCCACGGCGTCATCGCTGACGATATCGGGTTGAAGAACGCCCCTCGGGTCAGGCACGGTAGTTGTGAAAGTCGACCACACCTCAACCCGAGGAGGCGAGATGCTCAACCTAGCCAACGTTCAGGCCCATCACAAGTCGAGGACCAACGCCCCCGACGTGGCCCAGTGCCCACGTTGCGGCACATGGGCCCCTCGAAACGAAACTCGCACACGATATCTCTGGGAGGCCGACCTCCGACAGACGACCATCCAGGACATCACCTACGGCTGCTTCATCTGCCCCGCGTGCCAGAAGGGGGAGAAGTGGTTCACGACCCAGCCCCACGACTGTAACGTCCTGGGACAGTACACGGCGTGGACCCGACAGTTCGTGGTGGACCTGGTCCGACGGTACAAGATGTCGGTCGAAGCGGCCACGGCCTTCGGCCGCCAGGCTCTCCACCTCGACAAGCTCGCCTCGACCACGGTCCTGGATTGGCTGCGGGAGGAAGGCCAGCGGGTGGATGTGGCGGCGAGGCAGGCGGAGGTGGTGGCCGCCTTCTCCGGACAGATGGCGGTCGATGAGGTCTACGACGACCACTACTACCAGCTCAAGGCTACCGATCCGCTCAACGACCTCGAGCTCGCCTGGGAAGTCGGCGAAGGCTCGCCGGACAAGGAGGTCATCCGCAGGTTCTTCGAGAAGCTCAAGGCGGCTGGCTTCGTTCCGCTCCTGGTGGTCACCGACGGGTCGGACCTCTACCCGGAGGTCATCGCCGAGGTGTGGCCCGGAGCCGAGCACCAGCGGTGCGTGTTCCACTTCCTGATGCAGGTCAACAAGGACCTGGGCAAGACCTTCTGGGCACTGTACGAGACCATGCCCATGCCGAAGAAGCGCAAGCGGGGACGGCCCAAGAAACGCGGGCGTCCGAGGGAGGACGGCAGGAAGCGGGAGAACCGGCAGAAGGTGATGAAGGCGCGCTTCCTGATCTTCAAACGAGAGACCCTCCCAGGCGAGAACGACCGCTGGAGCGACACGGAGCGCGCTGTTCTCGCGGAGGCCCTGATGCTGTGCCCCAAGCTGCGCGTGCTCCGGCGGCTGGTGCAGCAGCTCCACACCCTGTTCGGCCCGACGACCCAGACCCACGAGGTGGCTGAGCAACGGCGCCGCGAGATCCTCGACGATCCGGAGTTTGCCACGCTGCCCAAGGTGTCCGTTGTCCTGGACCGGCTACGAGACGATGACCTGTTCGCACGGTTGACCAGGTACCTGGACTTCGAGAACGCCGAGAAGACGTCAAACCACGTCGAGCGGGAGAACCGGGAGTACCGCAAGAGGCAGAAGGGGCACTACCGGCTGCGGTCGCGGTGCTCGATCTGCGCGCTGCTCAACCTGCTGACGGTCCGCAAGCCCGTGCCGTCGCAGCCCGTGAAACTGAGGCTGAAACCCACGGTGGCCGCCGACGAACAGGAGGTGCGTGTCGCAGCGTGAACGTCGAGCTTCCTGTCCCCCCTCCGACCTTTCAGGGGACAGGTGTGTCCAGCCGCCTCCACCGCTCAGCGATACGGTCAGCTTCCAGGCCACCGCGAAAATGCCGCGCTCTCAAGATCGGAGTGACAGGAGTCTCCCTCTTCGGCCTCGCCAACGATCAGTAGCTCTTTGCTATTTCCACTAGGTCGTCGACTCTGCCATGGGACCTTGATGTCCCATTAAGCCTGTGAAAGTCGTTGATCTGTCCGATATCTAAAGATTTACCCAATCGAGGTGCTCGAAGATCATGAATAAGGGCTCATTTCGTACAGGTTCACCAGTTCACTGACGTCGCCTACGCTATGCCATGGGCCCGTGATGACGTTTTGCCTCGGCGCCTCTGCCTTTTGCTACTCTTCTGGCGAGTGGCTCTGAGCGCGGGAACCGCAACCTCCCGCTTCCAACGGCACCCTGGTATGGCCTGCTCACGGTACAGCAGATTGAAGCACCTCCGGCACCCGACATGTCCGTCGCGCAGGAAGAGGTGACTTCGTCGTGACCCGCAACATGGGCACTTCAGCCAGGGCCGTTCTCCAAAACGGACGAAGTTGAAAAGGAGCTCGATCCGGGATGTCACAACACTACCGTCAACTTCGATCTCCACATCCACAGCGCCACTCGCCCTGATGGCGGGCCATGACGGCTGCCTCCTGAGGTCTCTGATCGAGATCCGAGGTGTGGTTTCAACCACCATGCGCCGCGCCTAAACTATCTGGCGTACTTTACGTCTTACAGGCCTCGCTGCAACGACCTCGACCTGCGATGGCCTCTTGATCTGGGCCAGGAGCCGAGCGGTACTGCGGAGGTCTGATAGCCGGGTGGAATGCATGCGGTTCAGCTTTTCAATGACGTCTAGCACGTCGCTCGAATTGACCTTCTTGTTCCACGTGGGACCGAAGGCCATGTCGTAAAGCAGCTCCGTGGTCTCCGCCATAGTACTAGCCTGTGAGTCGAGTTCGAGGAGGTGTTTCGCTAGAAGATCTTCGATGTCGAGCGAGGTCAGGCGGCGCTGTCCGATGGCGGCTTGCATGAGCCGCTTCCTGAAGGACTCCCGGACGCTTGCAATGTCCCCGAACATCAGATCAAGATCGGCCTCGCTCTCAGGGATCTGGAGCCGATCGTCGCTTTCGATCCCTGCGGTGTCCAGATCCGTGGGCCAAAGGTTCTGGTTGCTCTTCGTGTCGGGTACGATATCAGCGTCCTTCCTCTCCTCAGACCGACCGAGGTCCTTGCCCCAAACGCGGCTCGCGTCAAAAATCTTTTCAACGTCGTCTTCTTCTGCCGGAGCCCGACACGAACCCGGATCCCGTGCATCAGGACCGCGCATGGTATCCCGCAAGCTGTCAAGGTTCCTCAGAGCATTGGCGCGCACGGAGCCGCGGCGTCGAGCACGCTTTTTATTATTGTCGGCTGTCTTCATATATCCCTCCATGGTGCCCTGCCGGAGGAGCACAATCACTTTCACGACCTTGTCGAGTTCGGCTCATCTTCCGAGGTGATGCTGGTCTCCCCAGCAAGCTCGAAGTTACCACCACCCTGATCAAGGGTCCTCCATGATCATTGGGGCTACGCATAGTTCAAGTATAGCGAGCCACATATGGTCTTGGGAAGGTGGACCAGGTTAGTCCTGGCACTGAAGGGGTGTGATGCAAACCCGTTGTATTTCGCGTCGGGTCGTGGCACAGGCTTCACGTGACCTCGCGGCCTTTGCGGCTCTTCTCTCTCCCCTGACGACTCCTCGCTCCTGTGTTGGGCGGTTCACCAACGGGTAGCGATCACACCCGCACTGAAGATGTGTTTGTAGCAGCCTTGAAGTAACATATGTTACACTAAATTGCCGGAGGCGCTTCATGACCAATGTCTACCAGTTTCCTGGGCTACCCTCCCTATTTTCCTGCAACGACGTCTGGAAACTCATAACAGAAGCCGTTGGTCTCGATCAGGCGCCAGAAGAGTGGCGTTCCAAGATCGGGCTGTATGAAGACCAAGGTTCTGGAAAATGGGTGGCAAAGAGGCTATCGGAGGTTATAGAGAGACAGATCGAAGAAGCTGGGGTCTTGGGCTATGTGATCGGCTCTCATGTCCTGGAAGATATTGAAGCACCCCAAGTACTGGCGACATGGTTAGATAGGCGACACGCGATTGGTATGCGGATTCGGGACCACTTGACTGCCTACTGGATCAGGACGGACGGGATGGCAGGCTCGCAGCACTCTCCCCGGCCGCTGTTGCCCCATGAGAGGCAGTCCGTTGTCTGGCCCGATAAATGGGATGGATCTGCCTACTATACCCTTGGGATAACAGGTCTCAGCGGCATCGGATACAGGGGGATACTCTTCTTTCCAAAGGACCAGGTAGAGGCTCTGGCCAAAGAGCTAAGAATAGAAACGGCGGTAGAAAAAGGTTGTCGCGTTAAGAGATCCAGCGGAAATAAGACTGGGACGATAGAGTCAGAACCCCGTATCCGATTTAGAGCAGGGTGGAAAATCACCGCCGTCAACAACATCGAAAACCAACGTAGGGAAGGAAGACTATCCGTGACCTTGAGGGAGAGTGGCGGTGTGGTCGTCAAGCGGCATGGAACGCATAAGAGAGCTGGGGATGTTTCGACAAGTAACGTGCGCGAGCTTTGGAAAGCGCTTAGGGACGGATCCCCGAGTAGGTACAGTGCTGTGGGTGATAACGACGATAGGAAGAGCAATCCTAAGAGGGGATTCCAAGTGCTCGTCGAAGACCATAAAGGGCCCATAGCATGGGCTACCTTCGAGCATTTTGCTGGGGTGTACCTCCGGCATGTCGAAAAAACCAGAACCTTCGACAAGAGGTAACTCCTTCGACAGCCTCAATAATTTCCTGATATTTCTATGGCTAGACGCACATCCTTCGACCAAAAAAGCTGATCCTTCGACGCCGCAGTGCCTGAAGTAAGCCATAACTGGCTGCATGCGTTACGGACAGCAAGAAACCACCACGAGACAACTCCTGACGCCGCAAATCGTCGCAGCCATGCTCGACGTGCATCCCGACACCCTCGCGCGCTGGAGACGGCGTGGTGATGGGCCGCCCTTCGTGAAGCTCGGCACCGGTCGCACATCGGCCATTCGGTACCGACGGGAGGACGTAGACACCTATATCGAGGCAAACGTCCACGAATCTACAAGTTCGTTGAGTGACTGTGCATGACTGACGGTGCATGGAGATGCCGGGCGATGTCATAGATTTCTTCAGGAGCCTCCACCGCCGTCCGGGTTGGTGGGCATCCTACCTGGACCCGCTCTTCATGCGTGCCTCTGCGACCGAGATGTTACACGAGTCTTTGGCAGTCGTCCTGGCCCCCCCACCTCCCGCCTACGAGTGTCAACCCGGCCAGGTCCGAGCGCGGGAGACGACGGTGTCCCTCCGCATCGCTGAGCCTCAGACGATCTCCCAGACGCTCGACCTGATCGAGCTGAAGTGCACACGGAGTACACGCTGGCGTGTCCCAGAAGGCGACCTGAGGGCCGAGGACGAGCGGCTCGTCGCCCGTGTCCGCAAAGATGTTGTCCGGGAGATTGCGCCAATCTTCACCCAATATGGACGCGACGTGATCATGGCTGTGATCGAGGCGCTCTCAGGCCCACCCACATGGGGCAGGGCCGACACCAGCGAGATTGACCTGCGCCGGTTTGTCGAACACGGGCTCGGACGACATGCCCGACCGAAGACACTCAGGGATGCACTGACGGTGCTGCGGGAGCTGTCGCGCTGGATGCTCACCATCAAGTACCGCTCGCCGAGGCACTACGAACAAGGAGACGACTGCGAGATCGTGCTCAATGGGCATCCGTTGGTCGAGGTCATCCAGGAGCACCACAGCCGCCGGCCGGGACGGATTGCCATCGGGGAGCAGATACCAACATCGATCACGGTCCGCATGTCGTACTACCTGTCCCCCCGACGCTGGTACGTGCTTGTTCCCCGCTCCTCGCTCACCGCGTCGCTCATGCTGGACCAGCTCACCAGTGACCAGGTCGCGGCAGCCCGGGCTCGCTCGGCACGCAGAGGTACTCGACTCGCGCGTGTAGATCTCCTCGACGACTACCTTCGATGGCGTATCCGCCACGGGCACCGGTCTGAGGTTTGGGTCACCGAGCTGGATCTGGCCCGGGCCTGCGGCATCCCCGACACCCAGCCACGAAAGCGCCGGTGGATGGTCCGAAAGCTCATCCGTGAGGCAGTTGAGGCCAGCCTCGTCGAGCTACTCAGCGAGCGCCGAGAGAGCAGACGGATCGAGGGCGAGAGTGTGGTCGAGCACCTACTTCGCCCCACAGATCGAGCTATATCGGGACGGGACATTCACGATCAGGCAAGAGAGTCCCTGAAAAACCGCCGGCGAAACTCAGCGAAAAACAAGAGGAAAAGGACCGAATCAACAATGTTGGGAACGCTATTCAGCAATGTTGGGAACGCTATTCGACAATGTTGGGAACGCCCCCTTCCGAAAAGCGCCTGTACTCTCGGGTCGTTACGCGACTCGGCTGACGCACGTATAATACGTAGTATCACGGAGTATTGGGACGCGACCCCGAAGCGGCGCGCGTCCCAATACTCCGTAGACTTCTGGGGGGGCAGCCCGAGTTGGGCAGGCAGCCTGGCAGCAGCCGCCGTCGGGGTTGCGTCATGACCCTCGGCGAACACCTCCAACGGCTGATCCTCCATGACGCTGGACAGTTCGTCGCGGTCCAGTCCGACGACGGTCGAGAGTACCGCCCGGCGGGCTACCTGACCCCCGAGATGCTTGAGCAGCATCTTGCCCATCAGGTCACCCTCGCAGTCCAGCCTGTCCAGCAGGGAACCGGGCTCGTCAAGTGCGGCGTCATCGACATCGACCTCAAGGACGACATCCCTGAAGCGTACCGGCTGGCGCGGAAAGTGGCAGGCACCAGGGGGCTCATCGAGTTCAGCGGGAGAAAGGGCTACCACGTCTGGCTCTTCTTTGAGGAACCGCTCCCTGCACGACTCGTGCGTCTCTTCCTGCGCGCCCTTGCCAACCGGGCTGGGCTCCCGTCGCGGACTGAGATCTTCCCAGCCTTCGACGAGGCGAAGCGAACGGGCTGGATCAAGCTCGCGCCTGCCCTGCACCACGCTACGGGCCGTCTCGCTCACTTCCTCGACGCAGCGGCCAGCGAGCCCGAATGGGACCCCGCAGCTCCCGGCGTCCCGGCGTCGATTCCCGACCAAGAGGCCATCCTCGCCGGTGCCCGGCTGATCACCCGCGAGCAGGTCGAAGAGATCGTCGAGTGGTTCGAGGCGTCCGTCCGGTCCACGTCGAAGCCCACTGAGGGCGCGCTACCTGTCCCCGACTTCGGGAAGCTCCAGCCCGACAAGCACCCCCCCTGCATCGCCTCCATGCTCACGGACGGGGCTCCGCTCGACCAGACGTACAACGCCGCGAGCATGACCCTGGCCCGCTACTGCCTCGATCGCGGGGTTGACCAGGACGCCGCCGTCGTGCTCGCCGAGGCCATGGCCGACAACACGAGCCCCAACCACCCGACGAGCAAGGGTCCGGTCGAGCGAGTGCGCAACTTCGGATCGGTATACCAATCTCTCGCCGCCAACGCCGATCGCGGTCCGTTCTCCTGCCCCTACATCTGGTCCTCCGAGGAGATGATCGGTCGGGTCACCTGTCGGTCCTGTCCTGTGTACCCGAGGCGTCGCCCCGGTGACCAGGCCAACACATCGACGTCCCCCGAGATCGAGGAACGCGAGCTCGATGTCCTCCGCTACTTCCTTGCTCATCCCGAAACGGTGGATGAGTTTCCTCTCGACAGCCGAACCTTCACGGACTCGAGCCGTTGGCATCTACACCGAGCCCTACGCGAAGTCGTGGATGCAGGTGAAGAGGTCCGCATAAGTACAATCCTCCGGCGCCTCCCGCCACCCGACCCCAACGATGAGAACGCGGAGTCTCCTATTCTTCTCGTGCACGGCCTGCTCCAGGGGCTGGCGCACAGGGAGCCCTGCACGACCGAGACGTTCGGCCTGCTGCTGGCCGACTGCCGGGAGACCGCCGCCAGGACGCATGTCGTCGATCTCTGTTCGGGGGTCATTTCCGAGATGCGGCAGGCCAGCGCCCCGGCCGCTGTCTCCCTCGCCCGACTCCAGGATCGGGCACAGGACATGGAGCGGCGGCTCCCGGCTGGGCGCTACGACTTCCTGGACCGGCGAATGGGGGAGCTGGCAGAAGACCTGCTCCTCGGCGAGCGCATCGTCGTCCCAACGCCCTTTGCGCGACTCAATCAGCTCCTCGGTGGGGGCCTCGCACCTGGCAGCCTGACCATCGTCGTCTCGCCCCCTGCCGCTGGGAAGACCACGGCGGCGGCACAGATCGGCGACTACGCGGCCCAGGCGGGCATCCCAGTCGCCTACCTGGCCTACGAGATGCCAACCGAAGAGCTGCTGCGCTGCGCCCTGGCGCGCGTCGGTGCGATCGACTCCTTTTTGATCGACGCACGCCGGTGGCGAGACGACGACTACTCATACCGCGACGGGCTGGAGCAGGCCGTCGTCGACGCGATACAGCAGTTCAACCAGCAGGTCGCACCGCGACTCACGGTCATCGAGGCCGGCCCTGACGACTCCCCCGAAACAGTATGGGTCGCCGCGCATCGCGTGCGGCGTCAGGCCGGTGTCGGGCGGGAGCAGCCCCCGCTGATCGTGGTGGACTACCTCCAGCTCGTCCCCTCAGGGGAGGAGCAGGTCGATCTGGGTACCAACGAGGTCGTCCGTGTCTCTCGGGTCGCC
>Ga0233425_10003800_pt1 | contig 26595 bp, 23 predicted proteins | sample Watercolumn_Towu_2_FD_181712 | JGI IMG/M metagenome (GOLD analysis project Ga0233425, IMG submission 181712) | Freshwater microbial communities from Lake Towuti, South Sulawesi, Indonesia - Watercolumn_Towuti2014_140_MG | ecosystem: Environmental > Aquatic > Freshwater > Lake | place...
TAATCCTTGTGGACGAGGGGTGTTAAATTCGAAGGTGTCATACCTAAATTGACCAGTGAATCGTTGTAAGGAACATAAGGCGTTGCCTGCTTCAGTTGCTTTTTGGAGATAGAGTGGATTGTTTAATCGTTTGTAGAGATTGAGGTAACTGAGAATGATGCCGTAATAGTGGAAGGTGTGAGGAAGAAGATGATCATTCATGACGCCCCAGACGGGATGATTTGCATTACTGAGATAGACTCCGTTACCTTGGTGGTGGGATTCGACCCATTTCAGCAATGAGGACGTGGTTTTTTCGTACATGTGTGATTTGGGCAGACATAGCTTTAAATAACCTTTCCTGCCTTTTTTGGCTATGAAGGACGCTTCTTTTCCTTATCGGATGTTGTATTCTGCTCCTGATGTAGAGTATCCTGGATATCATGGAGGATCTACGCATGTGGGAGAGGCAGTTACTTCTTTGAGTAAGATGTGTGATAGAATTTATTTATTGTGTAAACTTACCGCTGGACAGGCTTTCTTTGAGAAGCAAGAGAAGATCACTATTTTTAGAGTGTGGATACCTGAGGTACCTGTTGTGAGAACGATTGCTTATTTTGCTTATTCTTTTTTCCTTAGTTTCTTTCTTTGTTTGATTGGGAGAATTAATGTCGTGTATGAACGAGCGAGATTGTTTGGTGGGGGAGGAGTAATGGGGAGTTCGTTATTCTTTGTTCCGTCTGTGTACGAGATGATTGAACCTTATGTGGATATTCCTGTCGTGTTAGGACAGATATCGGAAGGTTCTGCTGTGCATGGGTTATTGAAGAGTTGGCATTCACTTCTTGTTGAGAAGGCAGAGATGGTGACGGTTACTCACACGTCTTTTCTTCGTTCGGTACCGAGAGAGAAGGCTGTGTTTGTTCATACGGGTGTTGATGTTACAAAGTTTAGACCTGGAAAAGGTTGGAAAGAATTAGTTAAGGAATATAGCTTAACGAAGGGAAAGACGTTGTTGTATGTTGGAAGCTTTACTGAATGGCATTCTTGTTTGACGATTATTCGTGCTGTTGCTGCTGTTGTGAAGAAGGATAAGAAGGTGCATTTGTTGATGGTGGGAGAAGGGAAACAACAGCTGGCTTGTATGAGATTAGTTAAAGACTTGAAGTTGGAAAAGAACGTTCATTTTGTTGGTAAGGTTGATTTTGAAGACGTTCCTTTAGTGGTGAATACTGCTGATGTGTGTTTGGCGTTGTTTGATCGGATGTATCCGCCGTTTAGGAAGCTGGATTATTATTATTCGACGATCAAAATACATGAGTATAAGGCGTGCGGGAAGCCTGTGATTGCCAGTTCGATGGGCGTGTTGAAACAACTCGTGAAAAAGAATCAAGGATTGCTGGTTAATGAACAGAAAGTGGGTGAGGTTGCTAAAGCGATGTTGATATTGATGAAAAATAAGAAACTTCGTGAGAAAATGGGAAAGAATGCACGCGAGGATGTCGTGAAACATTATACGTGGGACTTCATGAATAGAAAGATCTTAGAGGAATTGACGAGAAGACTATGAAAACCGTTTTAGTTATTCCGACGTATAATGAAGCTGAGAATATCGAGAGGTTGATTACTGCATTGCGTCGATTGAACTTGGATTTGGATATTTTGGTGGTTGATGATAACAGTCCTGATGGAACGAGTACGATTGCGGAACGATTGATGAAGAAGGATAAGAAGTTGCATTTGTTGTTGAGAACACGAGATAAGGGAAGGGGAAGTGCCGGTGTTGCTGGATTTAAGAAAGCATTGGATATGAAAGCAGATATTATTTGCGAGATGGATGCTGATTTTTCTCATGATCCGCAATATTTACCTGCGTTGTTGAAGGAATTAGAGAAGGGAGATGTTGTCCTTGGATCTCGGGCAGTTTCTGGGGGAAGTGATGATGATAGGCCATTCTTACGTAGAATGTTAACGGTGTTTGCTAATTTTTACATTCGTTTATTGTTGGGTGTTCCTGTACGAGACTGTAATTCTGGATATCGGTGCTTCAAGAGAAGAGTGTTGGTGGCGTTGAATTTAGATAAGATTACGACGAAAGGACCAGGCATTGTGCAGGAGATTTTGTATCGAGCACATCTTGCTGGTTTTAGGATTGTAGAAGTTCCCATTTCTTTTGTGGAACGACGAAAGGGGACTTCAAAGCTAGGGTTTAAGCATTTATATCGAGGATATTTCTTGATTTTGAAATTACGATTCTTACGATTGATTGGGAGACTTAATTAAATAGCTCTGAAGTGTTGAATACTTTAATCTTCTGTTGGCTTTTTAATTTTTTATCGTTGCTCCAAATTGCACCCTTCAATTTTAATGCGAGTGCAAAATAAGCCATATCATCTGGATCCGGAGTAATCCTTTCTGCTTCTTCAACAAATGGAATTAATTCTTCGTGAGGAACAATATTTATCCTTCGTTTTAATATCTCAACTAGTTTTAGAAACTCCTCAGGTGTTCTTTCTGTTTTTTCGAGAAGTTCATTTTTGTGTTCTTCAAACTCCGTAAAGACATATTCTGGCGTAAATAAATGAAATTTTCCGCTACATAAAAGTGCATAGCTCAGACTATCTTTAATTAGTGCTGAGAACAGAACGTTGGCGTCAACAACAAGATCCATCTTACTTCGCCATTTTACGTAATTTATCACTCGTAACTTTACTAACTTTTTTTCCTAATCTTAATGCGTCTGCTTCGGTTAATTTACTTTTTTGTTTGAATGAACGAAGAAATTCCATATCCTCTATTTTTTGCTTGAAGGCTTGGCGAGCTACTTCAGACCAATTCATTTCCGGGAAGGAGTCCATTTTTTTCTTTAGTTCTTCCGGCACCGCTAAGGTTAAGGTTGTCATTGTATGTTATGTGTATTATGTGCAAATATATAAATCTTTCTCTTGGTAGCGTTTAAATAACCCTTACTATCTTTTTACGTATGGCAAAAGACACATTTACCGTGAGCGCCGTTGTACCGGTGTATAATGGGGGGGCTTTCATATCAGAGACGTTGCATTCGTTGTTTAGCCAAACGAGGAAATTTGATGAAATTATCGTGGTAGATGACGGAAGTAGAGATAATACCGTGAAGATTGTCAAGACGTTCAAGAGTGTGAAACTTATTCAAAGCAATCACGTTGAACGCAGTGCTGCACGGAACAAAGGATGGAAGGCAGCCAAAGGAAAGATTGTTGCTTTTATTGAAAGTGATGCTATTTTTGACAAACATTGGTTAGCAGAAGTGTTGAAATTATTTGCACAGGGACAGGTTGCTGTTGTTGATCGAAGGAAAGTGTGGAAACCCAATACCTACATTGCCGAGATGAATGATCACTTCTTTGATTTACGTTTTAAGAATTATAAACCGTTTAGTGCGTGGGTGATGACGAAGGAGATCTTGAAAGAGACCGGTGGATTTGATGAATCTTTGAAAGGACCGGAAGACAAAGATCTGGGAGATAGAATACTTGCTCAGGGAAACAAGATTGGGTTTGCTGAGAAAGCAATTCAATATCACAAGGGAGAACCGTTCACGTTGTTTGGTAGCTTGCGGAGAAGTTTCTTTTATGGATGTAGGATATTACCTTATTGGAAGAAGACCAAAAAGATTCCGTATGTGAAGCTAGGTTATTTTACGTTGTTGATTTTAAGTATTTGTTATGTGCCCTTGTTTATCCTTTTCTTTTTGATTCATAGTGGGTATGTTTTTTTACGTGATTTATTGAGGGGAATGAAGTTCCGTTTCCTGTGGTTCCATCCGTTGTACATGACCATGAATGAGATTGCTTCGACGATTGGCGTGTGGTATGGGGTCTTAGGCGGACAAATACAGAAGGTTCGATAAATCTTTAAGAAATAACCCTTATATACTTCTTTTCTTGAGGTAGTGTATGCTCCGGGAAATTGTCAAGGGCGGAAGTTTGATCTTGTTAAGCGTGATTTTCTCTAAATTGCTTTCTCTTCTGTATATTCCTGTTTTAGCACGAGTACTAGGACCAGAGGGATTGGGATTGTATAATCTTGCGTTGACGATGCTGCCTTGGTTCGTTACTCTTATTTCTTTATCCTTATCTACGATTGTTGCACAGACGGTTGCTGAGCATACGAAACAGAAGGATAGATTACCTATCATTATTAGTACATATGCGTTCTTTACTTTGTTGTTGAGTTTGTTTGGAGGGTTGTTACATTTCTTTTTTGCACGGACGATTGCTTTAGACTTTTTTCAAACACCTGAGTTGGTAGGGTATTTACAGTTAGTGTCTTTGGGTATTGCGTTTGCTATTTTTTATAACACGATTATTGGTATTGCACGAGGGTTGAAAGACTTTAAGTTGTATTTCCAGATGGAGGTGTTCAAGAGCTTCATGTTTGTTGCCCTCGGATTGTTGTTCTTACTGGTCTTCCGTTATGGGGTGGAAGGGGCATTGTTTGCATTGGTTATTTCGCCTTTGTTTCCGATTTTGCATTTGATTTGGAAGCATCGACGTTATTTTGGATCTGTGTTGAAATTAGATGTGGTGTTCACTGGTTTACGAACGGGGATATGGATTACGTTGATTAGTTTGTTATTGACGATTTTGGTGACGGTGGATAGATTCTTGTTAGGACGATATACGGATCCTCATACGGTGGGATTGTATGCTGCTGTTACTACACTTATTACTGCTATTTCGTTGATTGCTTCTTCGTTTAAAGGAAGTATTCTTCCGTTTGTGAGCGAGAACTTTGTGAATAAGGAACATATTCGAACGACTGTTGAGAAGGTTATTTCGTATACCTTGTTATTGATTGGATTTTGCTTACTTGGTTTAGTTGCTTTTCGACAAGAGATTATTTTACTTGCTTTTGGGAAGGACTTCTTACCTTCTATTCCTTTAGTTCCGTTGTTAGGATTGACTTTACTGCCTTTTACAATTTATATTTTAACGCATACGGTGATCTTGGATAGGAGATTAGTGGGAAGTGCTACACGGCGGTTATTTCCGGTGTGGGTACTTGCTTTAGTGATTGACTTTTTGTTGATTAAACGCTTTACTGTTTATGGGGCTGCTGCTGGATTGTTTATTAGTCACTCCCTCATTTCTGTTACTTTCTTACAACTCTTACGCAAGAAGTTTGATCTTAAGATACGACGTTTGTTTGGACTTTGTTTTTTAATTATTTTTCTTGTTTTTGTAGCGTTGTTCTTGCCTTCTTCTTTATGGTATAAAATACCTCTTTTCTTACTTTTACTTCTTATTTACTTCATCTTTTTGTGGAGCTTTAGATTTGTTACTCAAAGAGAGATAGATATCGTCTTGACCCGCCTTAACGTATTTTTTACTCGATTTAGACAGACATAGTATTTCTTTAGAGAAACGTTTTTAACACCCACTATTACCCTGTTCTTTATGAGCATACTTTTTACTCGGCCTCATGTCAGCAATTCTTGGCGAAAAAACTTTTTTTATATGACTTTTGGCGTCCCCCATATTGGAACTAGGTTGAGGGGACGTGCAGTCTTTTCACTTTTTCATCCTAAAAAAAAGCTTAACCTACTGGAAATTGGGTGCGGATCTAGTTACTTTTCTTATGAACTCCAGAAAAGAGGGCATGATGTTACTAGTTTAGATTCTTTGACTGGCATTACGAAGAAAGATTTGACCGATCTTAAAACCATCTTTGGGAAGGGTGGAAAGACCTTCAATTTTGTTGATGGTAGGGCAACTCGACTTCCCTTTCCTGATCGCTCTTTTGATGCGGTGTTTATTATCGATGTTATTGAACACGTTCCTGACCAGAATAAGGTCATGAAAGAGATCTTTCGCGTGCTTAAACCTGATGGTTTTTTCATTGCTTCTACTCCCGCAAAGGGCTTTCATCGAGGAATGTTCAAGCGATTTTTTAGATTTTTGCATCAACATACTTTTTTGCGAAGAATTCCCATATGGTATACTACCCAGCTTTATCCTGAAACTCATATGAAAAGTGAAGGTCATTTACGTGAATATTCTCTTGAGGAATGGGAATCTCTTTGTTCCAAACACGGTTTTATCTTAGAAGATTGGAAAAGAGAGTATGTCTTTTTTGGGGCTTTCTTTATTGAATTGTATCATACTTTTACTTTTGTTGATCGCTATGGCAACTACATTTTTCCCTTTCTGTATCCTTTAACGTTTATTGATTACCTTCTTCCCTTTCGTGGAACAGGCATTGCCCTTCGCGCCAGAAAGCTCTGATTTACCAGCCACGCTTAAGGAGTTTATCTATGATCTTGATATCGATCTTTCTATCACTTCTGACGTTTACAATTGGAAGAGCGCAATACATCACCATTTTGAACAACGCGTCGGAAGACGAAAAGTACCTCTTCTTGTAAAAGACGTGACTTTCTTTTTTTCCTTCAATCTTTATTTTTTCTTGATCTTCCTTGTAACAAGCATCAGAACATTCTCTTTTGTAAGGAAACTTGCTTTCTTCTGATGGAATACTTGTGTTAGGCGGTAAAACTTCAGCTAGTAGACGAAGAGTTTTATCATTCCATCCGACTACTGGAATAACATCGCGCCAAGATATTTCTTTAATTTCTATCTCTCTATTTTTAAGATTCATACCATAACTGGTCATAAATGCTCCTGTTGGCATCTGGTGCTTTAAGAGCCAATTTACATCTTCCTTCGCGATATTTTTTTCTCCTAACAACAAGAGAGCACGCGTAATGTCTCCACTACCGGCAATAAAGATGGGATACTTGAACATTTTCCATTCACCTTTGGTTTTTATATATCCAAAATGATAACCTCCTTCTGGATTGCGCATAGTTTTAAGAAATTCACCTGCTGCTTTTGCTGCTTGATAGTATTTCTTTTTTCCTGTCGCTTTATACATTTTTAGCAATGCTGGAATACAACGCGCCGTGTAGAGACTAATTATCATGGTATGTTGTTCTGTTTGATATATGCCACCAGCCATCAAACCTTTGTCTTGATGTTGAAGAATGCAGTCTGCATTCGCTTCGATTATTTTTCGATATTTGTTTTGGCTTGTTATCTCGTCTACAGCCAGCAATAGTTCTATAATGGTGGCGAGCTTGTTTGGAACATAAAGATGGGTTTTCTCTCCTAGGCATTGGCGAAAAAGAAGCGTATCTGCATCGAAAAGAAAGCGAAGATGGTAGTTCTCGATATTCTTTTGTGCTGCATGTAGGTAAGGGAGATAATCTCTTCGTTCTTGTTTGAGGACATCAGCAAGATATATCAGGCTCAGAGTTGCCGCCGTATCATGCGGTGTGCTCCCTCTTCCCAGTGATGGATTTGCTTCGAAATGAGAATTAAGAAATATACCTGAAGCCAGTTGACTTTTCAGAAGGTGATTGCCGGCTTCTATGGCAAGGTGGAGAAACTTTTCTTGTTGCGTTTTTTTGTAGAGCGTCAGGAAAGCTGCGATTAATCCCTCGTAACACCAATTCATACTTGGCCCAATAAAGTTTATTGAGTCTTGCCAGTAATGAATGACTGGTCCGGCGTAACCTTTCTTTTGCTTCATCGTATTCAACCAAGAAAGATTTGTAGCGATTGCGTGTTGGAGTGTTTTATTCATTACATAGTAGTAGACTTAACAAAAGCCTTATAAAAGTTACTTTCGTTTTTTCCTTATGAATACTCCAAGAAATCCTGCCGATGCTACAACCGTACTTTCCGAGATACTTCGTCGTATGCATACAGGATTTTTGCATTTATTACGTCCTGATGGTTCGTTCGCAGAACCAACAAGTCAGATCATTGATTATCGACCTGTTGCTGAGATTGGAAAGGGATTTCTCTACCTAGGAGATGTTGAAGCTTCTGAAAAATGCTTTACATGGATTCTTAACCAACAAAAAGATAACGGCAGTTGGCATGAGATTCTTAGTGCTGATTTTGATGAGGAAAATTCTCTTTCAACGGCAGTTATAGGAACCTGTTTGTTTGACGCGTTCAAAAAAACAAAAAACAAAAGATATTTGGAGGCTGCTAAAAAAGCTGCTGGATATCTCTTAGCAAGAGAATTTAATCCTGGCTATATCATTAAAACCGTTGGTCATTATCCTCTTATTCTTAATCTCAATGCGACTGCCGCAGTATTGTTCCAGTCTTTAGGATCTCTTTACAAGGATCAGAGGTTACTTGCTGCTGCGGAACGATGTATGTTTAACACGGTTCGTCACCAGTTCAAGGATGGCGCTTACCCCTACACTGATTTTTCTCGCGCTTTCCCTTATGAAGACCATATGAATGTCCGTGATCTATATTTCCACGCGCTTACACTCTTTTATCTGCTTCAATTGCATCAACTACTGCACGAACAAGAACAAAGATATCTTACTTCAAGCATAAAAAAGGGTTTTTCTTGGGTTTCTACTACCCTTTCTTCTCGTGGCGCTCACTGGCACCTTTCTAAGGTTCCTTTTACTGTTGGCTCATTGGGTTTCTACGGTTATGCGGCATTTTGCTTTTCGCATATGAAGAGAATGGATCTGGCTCGGGCCTGTTTTATCCAATTAAAAAAACAGCAGCGTCATGATGGATTATTTGCTCGTTATGACGCTCCTCGATTTTTTGATTCTTTGCATGGAATCTTCAATGAACTCTTTGAATGGCAACCTATCGCACCACCAACTTACAGTTGGAACACCAAGTTCTTTCGTTTTAAGAAAAGATGCGCACACGATTTGAAATATCGCAGAAATCAATCTGCCTCAATCTTTTATTCTGCTCAACTCTTTAATGCATTAGCTACTTGTTTGGATACCGCAACATGAACATCGGCATTTTAACAACCTCTTATTTTCCAGAGTACACTGGGGCTTCGTTGAGGGTAGATGGACTTGCACGAGGACTTCATTCTTACGGATATAAGGTCTCTATTTTTGCACCTGGCGAAACTTTTTCGAAGGAACCCCTTCCTTATGGCGTGTTATATCGCATTCCTGTAAGAAGGAATCGTTTAGCAAACTTTCTTGAACGATATACTAAATTCAATTTTGCCCGTTATTTTGCTTTTTCACACGCTCTTCCTTCTTTATTACGCGAGGAGAAGATTTGTTTGATTCATGCACGTCAGCCATTAGACTTTTTTTTGATAGGACATAAAATGAAGAAAATGATGTCTCTTGTTTTTGTGGTTGAAGCTCACAAACTTTTAGGACTTACGGATTATGAAAATAAACAGATACCTTTTTTTCTTAAATCCATCTTACTTGCCTGCGAAAGAAAAGGGATGAATCGAAGTGATTTAGTTATTACTATGACTTCTTCCGGACTTAAAACTCTCCGCACCCACGGGGTTACTCCACCTGTCGTTATCGTTCACAACGCTTCCACACTTCAAGCACCGTCTCGTGGCGTATCTCCTCTCCCTAACGTTAAATATGTGTTTTATGCAGGAAACCTTCGAGATGTAGAGGGAATTGACCATCTGCTCGATTCTTTTTTACTTATGAAAAACACAATTCCTGGACTAAAATGCGTTCTTGCTGGTGGGGGAGATATCAAGAAATGGAAGTCTTACGCAAAGAATATAGGGCTAGCTTTGGACACTATTTTCTTAGGCGAAGTACCTCAAAAAAAATTAGCAACTTATTACCAACATGCATTATTGTTTGCTTATCCCCGAAAAAATTTAACTTATCACCATGATATTATTGGACTTAAAATTTATGATGCTTTACGCATGGGCGTTCCGATCGTTACTTCGGATGTGGGGGAACTGGGAGAGCTTATCAGAAAAGAAGGTGTTGGACTTACTTCACGACCAGAGGATAATTCTGATTTTGCTAGAACTGCGTTAACTTTATTAACAGATGAAAAACTGTATGCGAGAATAAAGAAAAATGTCGCGCGACTGCAACATCATTTTGACTGGGAGACTGCCTGCAAGCCACTTGCTCAGACATATGATTCTCTTTTGAGAGAGAAACGGAGGAAATGATCATGGTTTCACTTCGAGAATTACTTGATTTTATACAACGCAAAACGCAGCGATATACTTTCCCTAAGGACGGAATCTCTTGTTCACTTGTTGGATTGGGAGCATATGCTGAAAAAGTCATTATTCCCACCTTGTTTAAAACGCAGGATTATGCCTTAACCGCTGTTGCCAGCACTCATCCTTCCCGTGTCGAAGAGATTCAAAAAAAATTTGGGATTTCATCCGGCTTTACCGAGTTTGATAAACTTCTTGCTAGCCCAACTGATTTAGTATTTATTACATCTAAAGATAGCTTTCATGCACAACAAATCATTAAAGCTGCTCGTCTGGGAAAAAACATTTTTGTCGAAAAGCCACTCTGCTTGACTGAAGAGGAATGTCAATCTATCTTACGAACTATTCAACAGAACCAAACGAAACTCACTGTGGGATTTAGCAGAACGTTTGCTTCACTTGCACAAAATCTCAAAGAAATAGTGAAGAAAAGAACTGAACCTGCTTTAGTAACTTATCGCTTTAATCAGGAACATTTTGTCACTAAGGGGAAAGAATGGATGCCTCAGGAAGTTGGACACGTCCTTCATATGTTTGGCCATTTCATCAATTTTTGTTCTTGGTTGCTTGATGCTGTTCCCTTGACTGTTACCGCTTGTAGCCTACCACCGACTAAATTATTTAGTCATAGGCCTAGTGATGTCCTCGCTCTTGTTGAAATGAGCGATAAATCTTTAGTCAATATAGTCTTTACTACGGTTGGTAGTCCTAAACAAGGAAGAGAGTGGATAGAGGTTTGTCAGGATGGGAAAACGGTGGTTCTTGATGACTTCAAAGAACTTCGCTTTTATGGACACCATACCCAAAACGCAAGCTCTCTTTTTTCAGATAAAGGCCAATTCCAACAACTGAAATCTTTTGCTCAATTTCTTCGTGGAGATACTTCTGCACGGATTGTTACTTTGCAAGATGGTCTCAATGCTACTCGGTTTTCTTTATCTGTATTAGAAAGCATTCAGAAGAAGAAACCTATTACTTTGACGTGGAAGTAATTATTCTTGAATATATTCTTTATTTTCTTTTAATGCTAGTTCAGCCTTCTTCAATTCTTTTCCTAAATAGGCTGCGTGATCTAAACGAGTGATGTATTTACGTTCATTCAGAATGCAGTTGTACAGTTGCTGCGTCATCGTTCCTCTAAATTCTTCCAAGATTTTGTTTTGGTAATCACAGACTTTCACGACTAACTCTTTTTTCTCTTTGTCAACGCTAATCAAGGTGTAACAGCTAGGATCTTGGTGGTAATCTTTAATGTGGTCATATTCGGGACAGTGCGTTATTTTGAATGAAGGGGCTTTCTCCTGCTGTTTTGTCCAGGACTTCCCTTTTTCGACGTTTTTCTTCAATTCTTCGTCGTTTTTGTAGTTGGGATTGACCATTCTTTACCTCGCCATAGCTACCTTTATAAGTTTTTAGCTGTGGTTTCTGGTTATGAAGGTCTGTTTTTTGAGCACTTCATACCCGGCGTATCAGGGGGATGCACGCAGCGTGTTTTTACATGAGTTGACCCGCTCTTTAACAAGAAAAGGTGTTGGCGTGGAGGTTGTTTGTCCGTACTACAAAGATAGTGTTGCGAAGAGAGAGACGTGGGATAACGTTAAGATCAACAGATTTTCGTATTTTATTAGACTGATTCAAACGTTAACGGAGTCTGGCGGTATTGAGGAATTTTTGAAGAGTCCTTACTTGTGTTTACAATTGTTTTTTTATTTAGTTGCCATGTTCTTTACAACGTGGAGAGTTTCTAAGAATTGTGAAGTCATTCATTGCCAATGGGCGTTATCAGGATTGATAGGGGTTTTAGTTGGAAAGATGACGGGAAAGAAAGTTATTGTAACGCTACGAGGACAGGATATTCATGCGTTAAAAAGTAAGTTGATGAAACCCGTGTTTATGTTTGTGGTGAAACAGGCAGATGTGGTGACGTCCAATAATGATCATCATCAGAAGACTTTGGAGAACATTGCCTCTGTTTTGATTATTCGGAATGGGGTGGATACCAAACGATTTACGTTAAGAAATCAACAGACGATGAGAAAGAAGTTGAAACTTCCTAAAGGACCTTTAATTTTATACGTGGGAAGGTTTGTTGATGTGAAGAATGTAGGTATGTTGATCGATGCGATGCCTGATGTGGTGAAGAAATTACCTGATGTGCATGTTGCTTTGGTTGCTGATGGACCGTTACGGGAAGAATTAGAAGCACAGACGAAGAAACTTGGAGTAACTGACCAGATTCTTTTCTTGGGAGAGAAACAACCAGAAGAGATTCCTTTGTATTACAATGCTGCTGATTGCTTGGTTTTATGCAGCTTATCGGAAGGCATGCCTAATGTCGTTTTAGAAGCGTTTGCGTCGAATGTTCCTGTGATTGCTACGAAGGTGGGTGGAATACCAGAATTAATTGATGATGGCGTGAATGGATTTTTAGTTCCTTCAAAAGACTCGAATGCTCTTGCACGACAACTCGTTCGTTTACTAACAGATACTGCTCTTCAGAAGAAATTTACCAAGAATGGACAAACGATGCTGGTGAAGAAGAACTTGACGTGGGAACGTTGTGCAGAGCAATATATAAAATTATATTCGACGTCTTGATTTGCTTTCTACTAGGAAATTTCCTACGACTAAGGCATCTAATTTTCCTTGCAAAAAGGAACGGAGTGCATCATTTGGTGTGCATACAATAGGTTCTTCGTGCATGTTGAAACTAGTATTAACCACACTGTGCAAACCTGTTCTTCGTTTGAATTCTGTAATGATTTCATACGCGTTTTTGTTGATGTCTTTTGATACTAATTGAGGACGGGCGGTGTCATCGATGTGACAGACAGCAGGACATTCTTTTTTCATTTTATCGGTGCAATCAAAGGTGATGGTCATGAAGGTGGCTGTGTGTTTTCCTCCCTCACAGTTTTTGTAGGCTTCTTCTGCGTGTTCGTAGAGAGTGGTAGGTGCAAAGGGCATGAATTCTGTTCTGTTGAGATTTTTGTTCAACCAATCGTTAACGGACTTGTCGATAGGCTCGTAGAAAATAGATCTGTTTCCTAGAGCGCGAGGACCGTATTCCATACGTCCTTTGAAGATACCTACAACTTTGCCGTCTGCCAGTAACTTTCCTATGTCTTTGTTGGTTATTTTTTTAGAAGGCAAGCCCATCTTTTCTATTTCTTCTTTGATGTCTTTATCGCTGAATTCAGGACCTAAATACGCGTGCCTTAATGTTGGAATGTTGTTGAATCCTTGTTTCTCTGCGTAGACTGCTAGCGCTGCACCCACTCCGATACCGCCGTCTCCCATGTGAGGATGGACGAAGATACTGTTGACTTCTTCTAATTCTAAGATGCGTTGATTGAGTTTAACGTTTGCAAATAAACCACCTGCACAGACGACATCACGGACGTTTGTTTTTCTCACCCAATATTGGACAAAGGCAGTCATTTGCTTTTCTAAGTGGACTTGAATGCTTGCAGAAATATTTTCTCGTGTCCAACCCGGCATGCGCTCCTTGATTTGCTTGATGGCAGAATGATGCTTTCCGTTTAGTTTGTTAACGATCTTTCCATTTTGGTAGCGGATCATTTTTGTAAATTCATCTGCGTAGATGGGTTGACCGTAGGCAGCTAAACCTGTTATTTTTCCTTCGTGGCGGTTAGGTTTGAAACCACATATTTCGGTGACGTAGGCGTAATATCTTGCAATGGAGTTGTAACTTCCTAATTCCATCAAGCGATTCATCTTTCCGTTGTTGCCGATAGAGACACTTCCACAGAGGGCATCACCGTGTGCATCTGCTGTAATCACTAACGCCTGGTCTTTTCCTGCTGTATAATAAGCTGATGCGGCGTGAGAGAGGTGATGTTCGACAAATTCAACTGGACAGGTAAATCCGTATTGTTCTCTCAAGATTTTTTTAATAGCAGATTGACGTTCTCCACCCCGAAGATAGAGAATTTTCTTTTGCATTTCTTTCCAGATGCTTGTTCGGAAGAAGGGACCTAATACTTTACTTGTTGATGCGATGAAGTTTCGTTCTGCGTCTAACATTTGTGCTGCTTCTTCTGGATCTTTAGCGCAGGAACTGAATTGACTGTATTTGGTGGCAATGGCGATGACATCTATGTCGTGTGGTTGGATCTTGGCGATACGACAGACTTCTTTAATCGCATCATGAGGAAATCCCCAGCATAATTTAATTCTGTTTAATCGTTCTTCGTTAACTGCGGCAATAATAATTCCATCTTCGATGATGGCTGCACCTGCGTCATGAGAATCCGCTATACCGAGAATTTTCATTGTAGTGACTGTATGGTTCTTCTGAGTCCTTCTTCTGTTGATACTTGAATGTCATATCCTAATAATCTTCTTGCTTTGGAAATGTCTGCGTAGGAATGCTTGATGTCTCCTGGACGTGGTTCTTGGTAAATAGGTTGAAGATTTTTATTCATCTGTCTGTTGATCATTACGACGAGATCATTCAACGAGTAAGGACGACTGCACGCGATATTGAATGTTTCCCCACATGCTGCTTCTTGTGCAAGACAAGCTAAGATGTTTGCATGGACGACGTTGTCAACGTAAGTGAAATCACGCGTTTGTTTTCCGTCACCAAAAATGATGGGTTGTTCATCTCGTGCCATGGAGGTAATAAATTTAGGTATGACTGCTGCGTACTGTGAGTTTGGATCTTGATTAGGACCAAAGACGTTGAAATAACGTAAACAGACCGTTTCTAATCCGTAGAGCCAATAGAAGTTTCTTGTCATGAGCTCTCCGCCGAGTTTGTATGTTCCATAAAGGGAGATTGGCACTGCAGGCATGGTTTCTACTTTAGGCAGGGTAGGATTTTCTCCGTAGACGGAGGAGGAAGATGCGTAGACGACCCTTCTTACTTTAGCGTCTCGGGCTGCTAACAATACCTGCAATGTTCCTTCGACATTGCTTCTGAAAGAATCTTCTGGTTGTTGTAATGATCTAGGAACAGATGGCATGGCTGCTAAATGAAGAACATAATCTGCACCGGCCATTTCTACCAGGAGCAGGGGTTTATCACGAATGTCTCCTTGCACAAAACGCACGCTTTCTAAGACGTCCTCTAAGTTTTGCATTCGTCCTGACGATAGGTTATCGATAACGATAATTTCATTGTGTTCCCTTAATCTTCTCACGAGATGGGAACCTATGAAACCCGCTCCACCTGTGATGACTATTTTCTTTCCTGTTAGTTCGCTCATAAGGTGATGTACCTCGTTGTTTTACTTAGTTCTGGGAGCATGTGTTTGGTATCGATGACGCATGCGTCCTCTTTTAATACTTTTTTGATGTCCTCTGTTTTGATGCTTTTGAAGGTTTGATGCTTGTTGATAATAATCAATCCGTCGAACTTTTCGTGCACTTCACTCAGTAATTTATTTTCAATTCCAAATTCTTTTTTGACGGTTTCTTTATCCACGATGGATTCGCTACCCGTGATGGTGCATCCTTGTTTTTTTAAGTGATCGATAACGTCCTTTGCTTTGCTATTGCGAATGTCGGCTACGTCTTCTTTAAAGGTTAATCCCATGATGTAGATATGGCTTTGGGATGGTTTTTTCCCGCTTTTCTTTAATTCCTCGATCATTCTGTTGGCAATTCTTTCTCCCACTTGATCATTGATCTTTCTTCCTGCGAGAATGACTTGTGGTTGATAACCGAGTTCTTCTGCTTTGTAGGTTAAATAATAAGGATCTACGCCAATACAATGACCGCCTACTAATCCTGGGTAGAAGTCGAGAAAGTTCCACTTCGTTTTGGCTGCTTCTAAGACGTCATAGGTTCTGATGTTTAATTTTTCGAAAATAATGGAGAGTTCGTTCATTAAGGCAATGTTCAAATCACGCTGGGTGTTTTCGATGATCTTTGCTGCTTCTGCGACTTTGATACTTGCAGCTTTGAAGACGCCATTCTTTGCTGCACGTTGGTAGACTTCTGCTAGGACGTTGCAACATTCTTGATTGTGACCGGAAACTACTTTTGTTATCTTATCGATGGTGTGCACTTTATCTCCCGGATTGATACGTTCTGGAGAATAACCAAGACCGAAGTCTTTTTCTAGTTTCATGCCTGATTCTTTTTCCAAGATTGGAAGGCAGATTTCTTCAGTGGTGCCAGGCCAGACAGTAGATTCGAAGGCAACAATAGAATCTTTTTTCATATTTTTCCCGACAGATGCGGTTGCTTTTTTCAATAAGGTGATATCGGGTTTGGTAGTTCCTTCTTCCAGAGGTGTGGGAACACAAACTACAATGACGTTGGCTTGCTGGAGAATCTTTTCATCAGTACTTACTTCTAAGTGGGCATCACCTAATTCCTGACGGGAAAGATCGCCGTTAGTATCGCGACCTTTCTTGATGTCTTCAATGCGCTTACTATTCAGATCGAAGCCATAGACTTTACCTGCTTTTCCTAAAGCGACTGCTAAAGGCAACCCTACATAACCTAAACCCACGACTGCTACCTTTGGATCCTTCCTGATGCTTTCGTAGTTCATAGCGTCCTCTCTAGGTCTCTTTTATACGTTTGATGCTGGTTAGGGGTCTTAAAAAGCTTTCTTAGAAGAGGTTCTTGATAACCCGCCAGAGATAGACCCAGCCCATTCTCCAGATCTTAATGCCTGATTCGCCGTGTTTTCTTTTTAGTTCTCTTGAAGGTACTTCGACGATGTGGAAGCCTTTTTTGTAGCATTTCATCACCATTTCTGTTTCGATGTCAAAGATGTTTGACTCTAATTCCAGTTTTTTTGCTACGTCACTTTTGATTGCTCTAAATCCGTTTTGAGTGTCTCCTATTGCTGTGTGGAAACGCCAGTTGATGATTTGCGCGATCGACATGCTGAGGAACATTCTTAAGAATTTGGCGAAATCTCCGTGGAGCTCCATGCTTCCTCCCATGAACCGGGATGCGATGACCATATCTGCTTCTCCGTCTTTGATTGGTTTTATGACGGATGGAATATCTTGTGCGATGTGGGAACCGTCTGCATCGAAGAAGACAATGATTCCTTCTGAAATATGGTTGATGGCACAACGAAGACCATCACCTTTTCCTTTGCCGTTGTCGATGATATAGTTTGTTTTGGATTGATCGAGAATGTCTTTGGTACCATCTGAAGATTTCTTTGCTAGGACGACAAGAAGATCGTCACAGTAGGGCTTGACGCTTTTGAGGACTTCTTTGATAGTCTTTTCTTCGTTGTATGCTGCGATAACACCGGTTACTTTCATGTTTCTTTTCTCTTATTGCCCCTTTAAAAAGGTTTAGACCTATTCTTGAGAAGATTTACTGCGAGGAGCTTGGATTTGCACTAATTGTTGGGGAGCTTCTTGGTATGGGATGACGTATTTTTCTTTTTGTTTTGTTTTTAAGAGTAATTTGAACCATTCTGTGGCTATGTTAGGATATTGAGATGGCGTGTAGAGAATGTTGTTCTTGATGGCGCATTCCCATGTACATTTACACTTTGTTTTAATTATTCTTTTTGAAAAGTCTGTTGCCGTTTTGGTTGCTAGGATCTTTTTGATGCTGTAATCATAGTCTTTGATGTTTCCGAATTTGTCATCCAAGATTTCACAAGGGAAAATCGTGCCGTCATGGCCTATTTCGATTAATTTTGTTCCTACTCTGCACGGTACGACAAACTTGTCTTCTTTTGCTACTGCGTCAATAATCTTAGGAGTGATGTTGTTTAAGACGTCAATAGGGCGTGGAATGGTTCGTTTTGATAATTCTGCATTCTTGATCTGAACTATTCTGCTTGCTTCGCCATACTTTCTAATGTCGACTTCGCGTGCTGATCGATCGTAGGTTTGACCACGCACATAATTCAAATACATAGGCAGTTTGAGATCGTCGACCACGTAATTAATGACTTCGTAGATGTTGTCCTTGTTGAATTTGGAGTAGGTGGTGATGATTCCCATGTATAAGTTAGGATAATGCTGTTTTAATGCACGGACTTTCTCGATGGATTGCAGTAAACGGTTGAAGCCACCTGGAACGACTCGGATTTCATCATGAAGCTTACCGATAGCATCAATGGAGAAATGCACCTGGACATTCAAGTTAGGACAGTATCTCAATATTTTCTTGACGTCTTTGTAGAGTTTGTCTGTGGAAAAGCCGTTGGTGATGAGATTTAATATTTCTAAGTTATTATTCTCGTAGAAGGTTTGCGCTATTTCAGCAATATCGGGACGTAAGGTTGGTTCTCCCCCTGTTAAGGTGAGATAGCTTACTTTTCCAAAGCTCTTGGAGACTTTTTTGATTTCTTCTAAGGATAATGCTGGAATACGTTGTTTGGCGATATCATCCCAGTTGATGAAACAATGTTTACAACGTGCATTACAGATAGCGTTGACAAAGAAAATGATGTAGGGTGGCGTCTTTGATAGGAAGAAGCTTGCCCAGGTGAATGTATTGGTTACTTTTTTCAAGGCTACCGATGTTCCCGATTTGATTATTGCTAACCCCATGATGAGGTTCCAGGCTAAGGTAGAGGGAATGGATGCGATAGAGAAGAGAGTATTACGTTTCTTTGCGATATGCGCATACATGTTTCCATCGATTGCTAATTGTGAGCCTATGAAGACTGCGAAGATAGCGAGTAGTGGTGTAAAGAAGAATGATCCGATTAAGGTAGCTAGACTTGCACATGCTAACAATGCATTAACCGCCTGACTAGCTGTTCCGTTGCCTTTGTTGGAATTAATTTGTTTACGTAAGATTAAATCGCTGTAGATGGCGCTTCGCTTGAATAATATTTTACATCGCTTGAAGAATCCTGGGAAATGATGATGGACGACAATCGATTGATCGAGATAAATGTCATATCCGTGCTGCTTTAACACCTTCCCCATTTCGAATTCTTCTCCACCTGCGTATTTGAATTGAGTGTTGAAACCGCCGACTTCTTCGAAGACTTTTTTGTCGATGGAACAGGACATGGTGGATAGGAAGGTGGGGTTGGTTTCCATGATATCTAATTGGTAATTCCAGATGGTAGCCAGTACATTTTGAGAGAACCCTTTGTTGATGGAATTGGGAGATACTTGTGTTTGACAGACTTTGATACGTGGATTTGCATGAGCAGCAGCGAATTTAGATAGGGTATTTCTTTCAATTACAATGTCTGCATCAAAATACACTAAGATCTCTCCTTTTGCTTTTTCTGCTCCGACGTTTCGTGCGTTGGCAGGACCTTGGTTCTTTTCGATGTTGATTAATGAACAAGGGAATCTCTTTGCTACTTGAATAGTGTTATCCGTACTGGCATCATTCACAACAATGACTTCGAAGTTGGGATAATCGGAATTAAAGATAGCAGGAAGAGATTTTTCTAGATAACGTCCTCCATTATGGACGGGAACGATCACCGAGAGCAGTTTTTCTTTAGTCATTTTTCAGTATACCTCCCTAGGAGGATGTAGATTTATAATAACTTCCTTTTAGCCTTTTGGGCTGGAGATCTATTTTAACACACTTTTAGACATATTTCCTGCGATCGTCTGGTAGGCTTCACAGGGAGTCCAACAGTTAGGGCATTTGAGTGATTCTGCGTCTTTTTGGGTTTGGACGACCGTAGGATCTTGCCATAATTTCTTCAAATCATAGTCGAATTGACGAACATTTCCTAGTGGTTTTGCCCATACTAAACAGGGAAAGACGTTCCCATAGGGATCCATGAAGCAGGAGGAGTTCAATGCTTTACAGGGTAGGGGAGATTTTCCTGTTTGGACGAAGTTTTCTACGAATTTGGAGTATCTGTTCTCTAAGAAACTTACCTTCCAGTCGTTTCCTTTCTTATATTTTCTGTAGGTTTTGATTTCATCTAAAACACGTTGATTGTATTCTGCTGTTCGTTTTTGATCGGTGTTTTTGAAGTAGTGGTCTGAGGTATGATACAGGTTCATGTGAATATGTTTTGGATCGATGCCGTATTTTGTTCCCATGTTCTTGATGAAGGCCTCTATCTTTCCCATGTTAAACGGAGAGGAAGTGTAACTAATGAAGACATTAAAGTGGTTATTTTCCAGTTTCTTTAATTCGTGGAAGGTGTCTAAACATTTCTTGAAGGAATCTTTGATACCACGTACTTCTTCGTGGAAGTCTTCGAATCCGTCAATGCTAATGGACACGACGAAACGTGGAATCTTTAAGGTTAATATTTTTTTGACTTGGTCAACGATATGGTGGGTGGTAAATCCGTTGGTGGTGGTATGAGCAACATAGAGTTCATCATCGTTCTCTTTGATGGCTTTCAAAATTTGATAGAGGTCCCGCATGAATGGTTCTCCACCAGTTACTTGCACCCAGGATGGCTTGGAACTTTTAAAGATCTTTCCTATTTCTTCGTAGGATAATTCGTCTTTCTTGATCTTTTGCGGGTTTGCCAGGTAGTTTCTCCCAATATTGCAGGTTTTACACTTGAAGGTACAGGCATAGGTTACTGCGAAGGTAATCTTACACGGACTATCCAATCGCGTAAAGTTCGAGGTGAGAAGTTTTTTCGTGACACTGTACAGGGCTTTCATGTTTCATCATCACCCTTGTTTTACCTGATCTTCATTTAAATAGCTATCGCCTTAAAACTCCTCTAGAGGCGCTTTAAACGCTTTATTTTGGGTTTTGTTCCGATACCTTTAAAAACAATCTATAGTCCTAACCCCTGTGATGATCGATGAGAGATCTTTATTTTTCTTACTTGCTGAAAAAGACGTTGGAAGGAGATCCTCTTATTGCAGTCAAGAAAGGCGTGCAATATAGCGGATTAGTGTTATCACGAGCTACGCGAAAGTCTTTGGCTGGACCATTTCACGGTTCTATTGTTGTGACGTATCGATGTAATTTACGATGTCCGATGTGTTTCTTATGGAAGGGACCAGTCGATCATACGGAAGAACATAAACATCCTCAGAAAGAATTGAATCATGAGGAGATGATTAAGTTAATTGATGATTTTGCTGATATTGGAACTGCAGGTATTGGATTTACTGGCGGTGAACCTTTATTGAGACCAGACATGCTGGACTTGATTAAGTATACCAAATCAAAAGGCATGGTTACTCATTTGTCTTCGAATGGGTGGATTCCCTCGATCAAAGACATTGCCCGTAAAGTGGTTGAATCGGGATTGGATGCGATTGGGTTTTCTGTTGATGGCGCTTTACCTGAGACGCATGATGCTATCCGCGGCAAAGGATCCCATGATCGGGTGTTGAAAGCTATTGAGAACATTGTTGAATTACGAAAAGAATTGAAGAGCAATATCAAAATCGTTGCGGTGTGTGTTATTAGCAATTACAATGTTGATCAAGTGGTTAATTTAGTGACGTTGTTGAAAGAGAAAGGCGTTGATCATGTGAGTTTCATGCCGTTCCATGATATTGGATTGTTTAGCAAAGGCAAAGAGAACAGCGAAGAATTCAAGGTGTTGGAAGAGAAGGTAGCCAGATTAAATGCAGCTGTTGATCAATTGATTAATATTCGAAAGAAATCCAAGGCTATTGAGAACTCCCTTGCTTATTTGAAGTTGTTTAAAGATGCATTTGCAGGCAAGAAACTGCCATTTTCGTGTTATGCTGGATATGCTACCTTGTGTATTGGAGCGTATGGAGATATTTATCCCTGCTTCCCTCGTATGGAAGGGGACGTGGAGAAGGGACCGAATGTACGAGAGATGCCTTTGAAAGAGTATTGGCATTCCCAACGTATTAAGGAAGACCGAGAAAAAATCAGAACCTGCAGAGATTGCTTCTGGAATAATCAAACGGAAATCAATTTACTTTTCCATCCCGTTCGTGGAACATGAAGCGACAAACTCTTCTCATTACCGGTGCTACCGGGTTTATTGGGCAACATCTTGTTAAGAAGTTACAAACCCCTGCCTTGCAGAAGAAATACAAGATTCTTTGTTTGACGAGAAAACCAATTGATGCACCTTTTGTGCTGGGAAGTCTGGAAGATCAACGGACTCTTCTTCATGCTACGAGAAATGTTGATTGCGTTGTTCATTTAGCGAGTGTGACTCAAAGTTCTCATAAACATCTCAATTACGTTACTAACGTAGTTGGGACGCATCATTTACTTGAAGCGTGCAGGGAAAATAATGTGAAACGCTTTATCTATGGTGGAACAGTGAATGCTGACCTGGCAAGAAGAGGCATCTATGGGGAGTCGAAGAGACTTGCAGAAACCTTGGTGAAAGAATCTGGTTTGGATTATTTGATTTTGAAATTCAATATGGTATATGGCATTGGAGATAATAATCTTTCCAAGACCTTTCGCTTAGTGAAGAAACTTCCTTTTGTGCCTGTTATTGGCAGCGGGTGTGGCAAGATGCAACCTGTTTTTGTTGATGATGTGGTGGATGTTATTTTAGCTTCTCTCCAGAAGAAGAAACTGCCTCATCGCGTTTACAACATTGCAGGACCATCTATTTTTACGTTTAATGAGTATATTGATATGATTCTTGATCACTTACATATTCGACGCATGAAACTTCATTTGCCTTCCTTCTTGTTTAGAATACTTGTTCATTTAACAGGAAGAACGTTTGAGAAGACGATTACGTTAGAGATCGTGAATTCCATTGGGCAAGATAAGCATGTGGATATCAGCGCAACGAAACGGGATTTAGATTTTGAACCGAGGGAGTTTAAGAAAACACTCACGCTTCTTCGTGACCGCCACCCATTCCCATAAAGCTCTTGAACATTTTGAACATGTAGGCACATTCTACCCAACTAAATCGTTTCAAGAAGTTTACCATGTAGGTAGGGCGTAAATAATAACTTCGCACTAATTGTCGATGGCGTTGCTCGACTTCTTCTGTGTTTTTACCGTTGAAATAGCCGTAATCTTCCCATTTCATGTCCTTGAGATTTTCTTTGTTTTTTTCGTAGTATTCAGAACCTGGGACGGGAGCAAATTTACTTACCCAGAGATATTCAGGACTGATTTCTTTTGCTAGTCTGACGCTCATTTCGAAGTCTTCTTTCTCTTCTCCTGGGAGGCCAACAACGAAGTATGCCTTTCTTCGCAATCCCACTTCACGGGAGATCTTGAATGCCTGTTTTACTTGATTGATGTTGGTGCCTTTCTTGACGATGTTCAAGACTTTGTTGCTTCCTGATTCCACTCCGAAGGCAACTAATTGACATCCTGCTTTTTTCATTAATTCTAAGAGCTCTTTTGATACGTTCACTCTTGTTTGACAGGACCATTTCATGTCTAAGTTTTCTTGTAACATCAATTCGCAGATCTTTTTGACTCGTTCAGGTCGTAGTGTAAAGGTATCATCTAGGAAGACCACTGCGTTGATGCCGTATTTATTTTTGATTTCTTTTAATTCTGCGACGACGTTTTCTGGGCTTCTATCCCGTGTGTTTCTTCCCATGACTCTCCAGTTTGCACAGAAGGTACACAAGTAAGGACAACCACGTGATGTGATAACGGGAGTCCATTTTTCGTTTTTATGCAAGAAGAATCCTAATTCTGCTGTACCTGCGTATTTGGAAAAGTCAATCAAGTGTCGTGCTGGGAATGCGATCGCATCCAAATCTTCAATCAATTCACGTTTGCCATTGTTGGTTATTTTTCCTTTCTTGTCTTTGTAGGTAATTCCTTTGATCTTACTCCAATCTTTCTTATTGACCAAATCAGGAAGAACAATTTCACCTTCGTTCATGACTGCTGCATCCACGCCAACATCAGACACGCAACTTTGTGGTTCGTTGACTGCGTGAGCACCACCGGCAATGAAGGTTGATACTCCATGAGCACGTCCGTATTCCACCAATGCTTTTGCACGAGGAACACAAGGTGTGTTCACACTTAAACAGAGAACGTCTGGTTTGAATTCATCGATCATTTGTTCGGTGTTGTCGTTGACTAATTCATCGGAAACACGTACTTGGTGACCTTCCCGTTCTACTGCTGCAGCTGCATAGAGTAATCCAATTGGAGGGTGGGCTCCACCTACATTACGGAGCTTTCCTTGCGTAGCTGCCGCGTAGCAATAGACCATTAAGACCTTTTTCGACTGTTCACCCATGATTTTACCTTATTTCGGGGTGTATTTAAATGTTATTATGACCGTAATGGATTTAAACCGATTTTTAGACGTTCTTGAGACCACCTATGGATACTCGCACTCAAACTCTGTGGATATTATTCTTTTTGACAGTTTTCTCCCTCTTCGTAAGCCCGGGATATTCCATCTTTACAGGGGATCATCCTGTATATATACCCCAACTCTATCGTTCGATGACGCCTGATCTTTATCCGAATGATTTTTCCTTACAGTTTCAACAGAATTCGTTTGTTTATTTTGATGAGGTCATTTCTTTTTTATTGAATACGTTACCTTTTAGCATTTACACGTTGTTTTTTGTGGTGATGTTTCTTGTTCGGTTCCTTACCATTTATGCGATCACTGGCATTGTGAATTATCTTACCCAAAATCGATCTTTTAGTTTTTTTGCTCCTTTGCTGTTTTTCTTTCCGCAACCTGCGTTTGGCGCTGCGATGAGAATGTTTGAGGCTGCGTTATATCCTCGATCGGTGAGTTTGATGTTTTCGCTGTTGTTCTTGTTGTTTTTCCTTTATGGACGAACGTTTCTGTCTACCCTCTTCCTTAGCTTCGGTATTTTGATGCATCCTCTTACTGCCATTCCGTTCTTTGCGTTCTTTGTTCTTGCTTCGCTTGTTGAGATACAGAAACGCACTCTTTCTCTCTCTTCTTTCTTGATGTCCTTCTTTGTACCGTTAGCAGTCGGATTCTTTTCTTTGTTTTCAGGACCAGCTACTGATTCTTCTTTGTTTACTCGTATTGATCCTGTTTGGAAAAATATTTTAGTTGATCGCGTGCCTTATCTATATATTGCCGAGTGGCATTATTCGATCTTCCTTACCTTAGCTGCTACGCTTATTGTTGCTTTGACCTTGCGCGTTTTTATCAGGAATCTCTTGAAAACAAGTTTACAGCGTGTTTCTGTGTGGTTGCTGCTTGTCCTTCCTTTAGTGTTGACGTTTATTTCTTTTGTGATGGTTGATCTGTTGAACTTCCACTTCTTTGCACAATTACAATTAACGAGAGGCCTTCTTTTGTTGAGATTTGTGGTTATTCTGTTCTTGGGGTACTTTACGTATCAACGCCTTACTTCGAAGAAATCTTCTCGGTTGTATGTCTTTTCCTTGCTTGGATTGCTACTTTCGTTGGCGATTGAGGACTTCTTCGTGCTGTTGTATTTACCTCTTTATTTGACCTTGTGGTGGAAAGAAGAGCGGATTCAACGACTTCCTGTAACGAACAATTTCCTAGGTAGTTTATTTGTGTTCTATACTCTTTGCTTTGCTGGTTTGTTATACATTACAGAAAGCTTTACGTTGTTAACGTATTTCGTTCCTTTATTTATTGTTCCTTTGGCGTTGAGTTGGTTGTTGTCTTCTTCCACTTCGTTGCCTTCACGATTACCAACGTTCTTGATGATTCTTCTTCCTGTGGTAAGTTTGTTGTTTGTTCCTTTCTTTTCTGTGTATCCGCCGTATTTCCAGAATCAAGAGTTGGTGGATACGTGCACGTGGATTGAAGAGCATTTACCTTTGGAAGCACTGTTCCTTACCGAACCGTTTAGTACCGTGACGGGACCGATGCGCATGACGTGCTTACGGAGCGTGTTTGCCGGAAGGAAAGAGGGAGCGCAGTCTGCCTTCCAGAGGGAATATGCCTTAGAATGGGATACGCGGATGAGGGTTTTAGACGAATTAAACAAGCATCCTGAGACTCTTGAGGATGTAGCGGAAACGTATCATATTGATTATGTTCTTTCAGAACAAGAATTGAATTTATCGTTAGTGTATTCGAATTCGAAGTATTATGTGTATGAACTTTAGATTTGATAGACTTGGATACCGTTTGGTGTTTTTGTAATTATCTGTTTATCCAACACATCACGCGTGATAATATAATCTGCTGGTGTATGTTGATTACCGACGAGGATGTTATTCATTAACCAGAATCCTACATAGGATATTTGTTTGTTGGCTGTGCAGAGATACTCGACTCCTTCCTTCGTTAGTGGTGTCCCGCAATATTTTTCATCGATGAGAATTGTTTTATCTGGACTTATTTGACGACTTAGTTCTTTACTTAGCGTTAATTGTTCAGTTGTTGACCAGGTATTTGCGTTGTAGACAGTTGCCCCTATGCTTGCGATGCTTGAAAGTATAAAGAAAACAAGAAGGAATCCGTATGCTGTTGAAGACGTTATTTTACTTCTTATTCCATGGATTATCCAGATGGCTGCTATGAGTAAAGCTGTTAGGATTGCAATTCCTCCAAGAGAGATATCAGTAATACTTCGTGTGACCATTGTCTTGATGACGCCAAAGAAGGTCAATGAAGCGTTATTGTAGGGGAAGAGCGGGAAATACCAGATGAGGAATCCTGCCAGCGTGATGATGGTTACTAGCCAGGCGTTCTTTTTTATGGATTTAGAATGATGAGATATTCCTAACCATCCTAGCAAT
>Ga0233425_10003801_pt1 | contig 26595 bp, 30 predicted proteins | sample Watercolumn_Towu_2_FD_181712 | JGI IMG/M metagenome (GOLD analysis project Ga0233425, IMG submission 181712) | Freshwater microbial communities from Lake Towuti, South Sulawesi, Indonesia - Watercolumn_Towuti2014_140_MG | ecosystem: Environmental > Aquatic > Freshwater > Lake | place...
GGCATGGAGAAGACCGCCATCTTCTCCGTCGAGGTGGACTTCGCGGACAGGCCGGGGGAATTCACCGCCAAGCTCATGAAGCGGGTGCACGGTGTCCACAAGTTCTTCGAAGTCGGCCCCAGCTTCTTCCTGTCCCACGACTACGGCCGGTTGATCGCCTTCGGCCAGAAGACCGAAGGCCTGTTCGGCGCAACCAGCGCCATCGGAACCGAAGAAAAGAAGGCGCCGGTGAGCAGTTTCAAGCAGGCCTTCGAAGTGATGATGGCCGACGTCCGCAAGGGCCAGCACATCCAGCGCTACAAAGGCCTGGGCGAGATGAACCCGGAACAGCTGTGGGAAACCACCCTGGATTCCAATACCCGCCGGTTGCTGCAGGTCAAGATCGAAGACGCCATCGCCGCCGATGAGGTATTCACCACCCTGATGGGAGATCAGGTGGAGCCGCGCAGGGAATTCATCGAGAGGAATGCCCTGGAAGTATCCAACCTGGATATTTGACAGCCATTGCCATAACCTAGGATGGGTAGAGCGAAGCGAAACCCATCGATCGCGAGACTCGGGAGGTTTCATGACTCAAATTGAATTATTGGAACGGCAGATCGCCGATTTGGATGACCAATCCTTCGCTGAATTACGTGAATGGTTCATCGATTTCGACCACGCCCGCTGGGACAAAAAGCTCGAAGCGGATTCAAAACTCGGCAAGCTCGATTTCCTCATCAACTCCGCGCTTGCCGAGCTTGAAACGGGCAAGACCAGAGACTTGTGAAACACAAGGCATCTTCCAGCTTCTGGAAGGCCTACGATGGACTGCCGGCGGATATCCGCACTCTCGCGGACAAGAACTTTCAACTATTGAAAAGCGATCCGTCACACCCGTCATTGCAATTCAAGAAGATCGGCAAGGTCTGGTCCATTCGTGTCGGATTGAACTATCGTGCGCTCGCCATACCCATCGAAGATGGATATCTCTGGGTGTGGATCGGCAGCCACAGCGAATATGACAAGTTGATTGGGTAGCGTGACACTCGAATGATGCGCCTCCTATCGCCGGCACATCCTAACAGTAGGACGCGTTGAGGAGCGAAGCGCATCGATCGCGTAAGGCGATTCGTCCGATTACGCTGCGCAAATCGGACCTGCGCGGGTTAATTGGAGCGACGCTAGCTCATATTTTCGGGATGGAGAAAAACAATGCCCACCAGACTCATAATCGTCATTTTGTTATTAAGCCAAGTAGCTTGCGATTATCGATATCCTACCCAAAACGACAAAACAAAATGGGCGATTATCGACACCGGGAGAGTATTTAGCGGTTATTTCGAAACATATAAAACCACCCCCCTACCCAACAGAATTAACCACACACGATGATATTAGTCACCGCACCGAACTCCTGAGAACACAGATATCTCAGAGGGAGCGCGAGTTGCGCGAAATTTGCGACAAATTCAGGAATCCTAACACCCCCGCAGAAACAAGCGCCGAGCGCGACACGATTATTCTACCATCTGGCGACTCGATCATAATTCCTAAACCCGGCTCTCGCTCTACACATAGGCCAAATCCAAGCGATCCGTCAAGCAAAGAATATTTTGAGTGCGTGACGAACACCAAGTACGATTCTTCATTGGCAGAATTCCAAGAAAAGATGCAAAAGCTGAACGACACAAATCGCGAGATTGTTAACCTTGATCAAGACACTAGAAAGAAATTTGACGTCTTCACAAAAGACACTATCAGACAGTACGCAGAAAAGAACCGGTATCTAGTAATACTAAATACCTATCATGACACCATACTCTACGCTGCAGACAAAATATACCTCAATGCAACGGATGACTTCCTTGACTTCCTTGCAAAAACAACTTCGTCAGACCCCGCTGCCGACAAACAGCAACAATCAACAGAAACCAGATAAGCGAGGGGATCCCGCGTAGGTACGATTAGCGCAGCGGAATCGTATGCATGATCACAGTGAGTGAGTCATCCACCCAAGTCAATTGGCGGAAGGTAAGATATGAACTACAAAGACATCATTACCATCGAGCCGGGCAAGCGGAGCGGCAAACCCTGTATCCGTGGCCTTCGGATTACCGTCTACGACATCCTCGAATACCCGGCTTCCGGCATGTCGCCGGAGGAAATTCTGGCGGATTTCGATTACCTCACGATGGAAGACATACAGGCATGCCTCGCTTATGCCGCGGATCGTGAACGGCATCAGTTGATTGTGAACGCATGAAACTGCTGTTCGACGAGAACTTTTCTCCCCGATTGGTTCCGGCGTTAGCCGATCTGTTCCCGGACTTTGCTCACGTCGATCGGCTGGGTCTGGGCGGATAGCCCGACGAAATAGTTTGGCAGTACGCCAAAGACAATGGCTACCTCATCGTCAGCAAGGACTCGGATTTTCACGAGCGTAGCGTGTTACGAGGCGCGCCCCCGAAAGTCATCTGGATACGGCGCGGAAACTGCTCGGTTCGGCATATTGAATTGCTACTACGGAACCGAGCTGCGGAAATTCATCGGTTGTCTGAAGATACCGAGGCGGAATATCTGATTTTGTTGTAACCCGTAAGGCGCGAAGCAATCCGCCAGCCGATGCGGAGTAATAATCTGGCCGTTTCGAGGCTTGACGGATTGCCGCTTCGCGTCGAATCCACGTTCGATCTGAGCCCGCGCAGATGTGATTGGCTCGATCCGCCAAACCGGTCACGACGATCCGCCCGGCCTGAGCTTGTCGAAGGCCAGTCGAGGCAAGATTTGCGCGGTTCGACAAGCTCACCATAATCGGATTTGTCTTAATGGACTGACTCCGAAGGATCCATTGGAGATGGATCAACTTCTCGGCGGTGCCGCTTCAGCGCTCGCCACGGTCCGCGGTGAGGGCTCCGATCACGGCCGTGGTGAGGGGTCGCACGCCGCGCCACAGGGCGAATGCTTCCGCCGCCTGTTCCACCAGCATGCCGATGCCGTCGACGCTGATGGCGGCGCCATGCTCCCGGCCCCAGTGCACGAACGGGGTCGGCTCGCTGCCGTAGGCCAGATCGTAACAGGCTCCTCCTGGTGCCAGCAGTTGTTCCGGCAGCGGCGGCAGATCGCCGCTGAGGCTGGCGGCGGTGGCGTTGAGGATGAGATCGAAGCCGCCGGTACCGGCCAGCCCATCGTAGCCGCAGACGCCGACCGCGCCGAGATCGGCGAATTCGGCCGCGAGCTGGGCCGCCCGCTGCGCGGTGCGGTTGGCGATGAGCAGGCGGGAAGGCCGTTCTCCGAGCAAGGGCTGGAGGATGCCCCGCACCGCGCCACCCGCCCCCAGCACCAGAATGGCCCGATGCGCCAGGGTCAGGCCGAGGTTGTCGCTGAGATCCCGCAGCAGGCCGATGCCGTCGGTGTTGTCCCCGTAGAGTACTCCGTCGGGTTGCAGCGCCAGGGTGTTGACGGCGCCGGCCCGGCGCGCCCGCTCGCTGAGCCGGGAGGCAGCGCGAAACGCCAGTTCCTTGAGGGGTACCGTGCAATTGAGGCCTTTGCCACCGGCCACCAGGAATTGCGCCAAGGCCGCTTCGAATCGCTCCGCCGCCACGTCGTAGGGGAGGTATTCCAGCGACTGGCCGGTTTGTTCGGCGAACCGCCGGTGGATGGCCGGCGACTTGCTGTGGCCGATGGGGTGGCCGAATACCCCGTACCGGTCAACCATCCGCTTGATGCCTTGACGATCGCCTCATGAGACCCGCCGCCGCTTTTCGAAATAGACGGTGATCCCGATGATGAGGAGTGCCAGGGCGATCAGCCACGGCATGAAGGTTTCGATGAAGTTGGCGGCCACCGCCGTCAGGGCCAGATAGATACCGGCAAGGCTGAAGCGCCAGCCGATGCGGATGCCATCCAGATACGTGGCAAGGGCCAGGATCAGCAGCACCATCAGGCTGGTGGTCTCCTGGTCGATGCGCTCGGCTTCGATAAAGCTGAACAAGCAGCCCACCGCCACCAGCGCCCCCAACCAATGGAGGAACTGGCCGATCAGCATCTCCTTGATCTTATGCACTTCCTGTTCCGGGTCATGGATCAGCTTGGCGTTGAACCAGCCGGTGACCATGGCGCAGATGCCGAACACGAAAATCATCAACATCCAGTAGACGAAGGCGTCCTGCGGGGAAAAGTCGGTCACCGCGATGCCGACCATGCACAGGATGATGATGAGGACGAGGACGACCTCCTCGACCGCAGAGTTGTGGCGCTGGGGTGCTGACTTGGACATGACGGACTCGGAACGAATAGACGCGGGAACGTAAGGGTTTATTGTCGCCGGACACGTCCTTTCCGGCTAGGGGTAGGGGGGTTCATGAGCTAACCCATGGTGGGAGAATTCGTGGGAGGAGCGGCCATTTGGGAAATGGCTGCAATTCGGCAACATCCGGAGCCCGGGTTGGTCTGCGAGGAACCCGGGCGGACCGCGTAGAATGCAGCGATCACACTCACTGGAGCAGTCCATGACCAAGGTCGCCGCATCCCCCGTCAGCGCCTTCTTGCAAAGCCGCAACATTACCTTCGAACAAATCGTGATTCCCCTGTCGCCGGACAAGAAGCCGATCCGGGCGTTGGAGGAAATCCTCGGGGAACATGGCTACCGGCCCGGCTCCGTGGTGCGCAGCATCCTGTTCCGCAGCGACTCGGGGAAGTATGTCATGCTGGCCATCGCCGGCACCGGCAAGGCGGATTGGGGCGTGCTGCGGAAGCATCTGAACGAACGCCGCCTGACCTTGGCCGATCCTGCGGAAATCACCCAGCAGACGGGCTATGTGATCGGCGCGGTGCCACCGCTGGCACTGCCGCAATCCATCCAGGTCCTGGCGGACGAATCGCTCCGCCGATTCGATCGGCTGATCATCGGCAGCGGCGTGCTGGGCTATGCCTTCGGATTGGCGGGAGCGGACTTGTGTGCTCTGCTGGAATCGGCCGAATTTGGCCGGTTCGGGAAGACCGATGAATCCGACGGTTCCGGTTGCACGCCGTCCGAGTGATTCGCCATACGATATTGGAAGTATCGGTTCTTGCCCTCCTGTTTCGCCCGGTAGAGGGCTTGGTCGGCGTGTTCCAGCAATTCTTCGGGTGCCGCGTCGTCCTCGGGATAGAGGGTATACCCCGCGGATACACTGATGCAGCCGACGAAGCCTTCCCCTTGGAAAGGTTCGGCGATGGCCTCGAGAGTTCGCCGCAAGATCGCCTCGCACTCCGCGGGCCCGGAAATACCCGTGAGCACCATCGCGAATTCATCGCCGCCCAGCCGGCCCACGGTGTCACTGCCCCGAACCTGCCCAGACATGCGGAGTCCCGCCTGGGCCAGGACAAAATCCCCGGCCCGGTGGCCGTAGCGGTCGTTCACCGTCTTGAAACCGTCCAGGTCCAGGTAGCACACCGCAAGTCTACTGCCACCGTTGCCGGCGACTTCCACCTCGCGCAGCAAACGATCGAGCACCAGCATCCGGTTCGGCAGCCCCGTTAACGGGTCGTGCTCGGCCAGGTCGCGCAATCGGCGGGTGCTACGCGTGGCTTCGGTCACGTCGTGGTATTCCGTCAGCAGCAGCCCGCGGCCCTCGGCTTCCAGCATCCGTGCGGAAATGACCAAATGGACGACCCCGCCGTCAGGGCGACGAAACTCCACGGGAAAGTCGACCACACGGCCCTGCCCGCCGGATTCCATCGCCGCCAGGAATCGAGCCCGTTCTTCCTCCGCGGGCCACAGCCCGAGATCAGCGGGACCGGTGCGCCGGCCGATCATGGCGTCCGGGTCGAGACCGAAGGACTCGGCAAAACTCCGGCTGACGCCGACGAGAGTACCGTCCGCGGGGGTCGAAATCGATACAGGATTGGGCATGAGATCGAAGATGGCACGGAGTTCCGCACGGGATTCCCGCAGGGCACGGTTGACCTCTTCCAACTGCCGCAGCGCCCGATCCAGCGCCACCGTCCGGCCCCGGACCTGATCCTCGAGCTGGACCGCGGACTGGAAAATCCCGAAATCCGAAGGCTGCGATTCTTCGCCGGATTCCGCCCGTTCGATCAGTGCCTCGTTGATCTTTTTCAGCCGCTGCAGGTCGGCCTCGAGCGTTGCAACGGCCCCCGCTGCTGTGCGCTCAGCCATGGCGGCGCGCTGCCCCGATCGCCACGCCGGTGAAGGTCTGATTGACGTGGGTCCCGACAAACTGCTCGCCATAGCTGCTGAAACCAACCACTCGGTTTTCGCGGAACATGTCTTCGATGGCGGCCTTGCCGTCCAGGTTCTCGGCCTCCAGGCGGCAGTGGATGCAATCGAACCCCACGATTCCCAGCGGCTTTCCCAGTTCTCTCCGGAGATCCTCGAACAATTTCCGGCGCACCCCGGCGAGATCCATCCCCGCCGCCACCCGCAGGACGACTCCGCGCTCGATGGCACAGTAAAGGCTCAAGCTGCCGTCATCCTGAACGGTACGGATCGAGCGGACGTAATCGTTGCCGCCGATCCGTACCGTGAAGGGAGCCTTGGCAAAGCTCACCGGATCCAGGTACGCCACCGGTACACCGGTGATGCGGGAATATTCCTCCGCCGCCAAGTAGCCGTTGATTTCCCGGACGATCCGCCTCTCTGCGTCGGCTTCGGTCACCACCAGGGGCTCGCTGCAACCGACGAAGTGGCTCGATCGGTAGACCTTGAACGCCAACGCCGTACCGATCACCAGCCACAGGGCTTCGTCCCGGAATTCACCTTTGTGGAACAGAGAGGTGGAGACGAAGCACTGATCGTCTCCCGCCGAACCGCCCACCAGGGCTACGTTGCCCAGGGCCCGTTGGCATTGCCTGGCCACCCTCTCTTCCCGCCCACTCAAGCCGTCGATCAGAAGAATGGAAAAGCACTGCTCGGCCGGCCTGCCGACCCGGCGCATCATCTCGCCGGCCATCTCGCGCGCTTGCAACTCGTCGAAAGCATCGAGATCGCCGATCGCGGTACTGGCCGCCGAGAACCCGGCCGCCGAAAATCCGATGGCGGCAACCGAGCCGTCGCGATAGCCGGCGGGACCGATTTCTCCCGCGGTGGTGCAACCGATCAGCGGCGTCCCGGCGAATCGTGAACGGAAGCAATGGGCCAGCCGCGGCAGGTCGAATCGGCTGCTGCAAAAAAACAGGACCAGCGCCAACTCCGCTCCGGCCATGGCAGACTGCAGATCGGCAACCGCCCGATCCGGCTCCGGGGCGAGGGACTGGCCCTGGAGCAGGAGCGACGATTCTGGATCCGAAAACAGCCGCGTCGTGAGGAGAGGGGACTCTGTCATGTCTATACAAACCGCGGCACCGGCAAGCCCCGCAGTGGATGCCCGGACTGGGATGGGACAGGGAAGATCATCTTCGCGCGGGTCGGTTGAGATCCACGGGATCGGGGAATCCGGGTCGCCAACTCTACGGAATTGCGAACCCCGATTGAGCTCGAAGTGCTTTCCCCTTTCGAATCCGCTTACCAGCACCAGTCACGGGCAAGCGGTAATACCCGGATCTTCGATACTGCTGAGCCGAAAAGTCCATTTGCATTGCCCGATCTCGCGCGGCGGTTCGTCGGGGATACTGTATATGGACGTACCCGCCAAGGAACCCCTCTTCTTGGGCCGATTGACGATTGCGCTGACGTTCGCGATTTCGGCATATTTGGTCGCGATCGTTGAGCTTCCGGTCTTGCAGTCGACCAATACCACCCGGCCCTTCAGGTCCGGTTTCTTGGGGTCGTCGATCACATAACCGGCCATCTTGGCATCTTCGCCCCAATCGGCCACCAATTTTTTGCCGTCTGGGTAATTTTCAGTGTCCTTTTCTGGGTAAACCGGCCTTTTCCGTTTTCATCGGCGAAACCGCAGTCGAACCTTCCCGTATACGTCCCCGTAAGATCCGTCGCGTCCGCCGCGAAAGACAAGGTCGACAAAGAGATCGCCATGGAAATGAAAGGTATCGATTTCATCGGCGCATTTTCCCCGTGTAAGCAGTGGCGACTGAACGGTTCAGCGAGGTTTGTCAGCGGTAAGTATGGAAGAAGGAAAGCGTCCTATTCCCCGGACAATGATGTTGAATTCAGCTCCTCTCCCCGCGGGGAGGACGAAACGAGGGGGCCGACCCGGTTCGGATGAGGGCCGGGATCCTTGTGCTTGCGGCTAACTCCTTGAACCGGCAGGTGCTTCAGCCCACTTCCTGCCCTTTCCATGAACCTGCGGCCCATGGCCGCCTTCTTTTCCCTTGCTCCTCCGGAGAAGGTAGCACGGAGGGCCGGATGAGGGAAGACACTGCGGGTGCGGAACCCGGCTCAGGCGGAAGAGCGCCGGAACATGGTCCTGAGCAGGTCGCGGTAAAACGCGATCTCGCCCAAGGCGTACATCAGGATCAGATAATACAACCCGAAGTGCACCGAACATTCCAGGATCAGACGGGCTAGGGCGTACGGCGAACGCCCGTGCAGCAGTGCTACCAGTTCCTCCGCCAGGAAAGGGTTGGCCATCAGGTTTTCCAGCAGGGTATCGATGGAGTCGATGCTGGCATGGGCGGCGGCACCGGCTAGCACGCTGGCGAGCAAGGGCTTGCCGATCACCGCCAGCAGATCCCCGGCGGTGATGGCGGTTCCGCGGATGACCCAGAGCAGGTTGGGAATCGCCCACAGCAGCATCATGTAGGAGTACATCTCGGCGACGCCGACTCCGCCTCCGGGCAGGCCGGCGACGATCGCGGCGATCATCAGCGGAACCTGGACCAGGGCCACCTGGAGATTGCGCCTGGTCTCCCCCTTGGCGAGCAGCATCCAGTTGAAGGGTCGGGTGATGCCGAAAATCAGGATGGCCGGACTCGCCGCTTGAAAGATGGCGATGGCGTCGCGCCACTTTTCTCCCAGCATCACCAGGACGATATCCGCGGCGAAGATCCCGCAGGCGATGGTGACCGGAATGGTGGTGGAGAGAATGAGCGCATAGCCCTTGAGGAAGAAGCGGCGGAACTGCTGTGGGTCGGACTGCACCCGCGACAGGGCCGGGAAGGCGACGCCGCCCAAGGCCTGGGCCAGACTTTCACTGGGCAGGCTGATCAGCTGCATCGCGCGGCCGTAGGTGCCCAGTTCCTGGGCTCCCCAGTAGCGTCCCAGCAGGAATTTGTCGGAGTTGTTGCCGAAATACATCACCAGCTGGCTCACCGTCACCGACCAGCCGAATTTAAGCATGGCGCCAGCTCCGGTGTTGCGGCGCGGCCGGCCGGGAACCCAGGCGGCCAGGATCCAGACCCCCACCATATAGGTCGCCAGCGGGATGATGGCCATTCCCACCAGCGCCCAGTAACCGAACCCGAGGGCCGCCATGCCGATGCCGATGGCCGTGCCGACGAGCTGATTGGTGACATCCAGCAGCGCCAGCGTGCCGAAGCGCAGGTGGCGTTCGATCAGCGCAGTGTGCTGTACCGAGGCGCCGTTGAACAAAAACCCCATGGCGATCGCCACGGTGATCCAGAACAGCCGCGGCTCGTGGTAAAACTCGACCAGCAGCGGGGCCGTGGCCAGCGCCGCCACGCACAATACCGCTGCGATCAGCATGTTCATCCAGAACAGGGTGGAGACCTGTTCATCGGTGATGGATTCCCGCTGGATGGTGGCGGTGGACAGGCCGAAATCCCGGAACAGGGCGAAGATGCCGGTGGTCGCGGTAACCATGGCGACCAGGCCGAAATCGTGCGGATCCAGGAGGCGCGCCAGCACCACCATGGATACCACCCGGATCGCCATGTTCGTCACCAGGACGGCGATGCGCGCGATGCCTCCGCGCAGGACTTTCTGCTTGATATCGGTCATGGTGCTACACCGCGGTCACCGAGGATGCCGGCCGGAACGGAAGCAGGCCGGCGATCGAATCAGGATGGATCAAGGATCGAGTCCTCTTGCTGTTGGAACGGTAAGTGGGGGCCTGGCACGGTGCGGTCACGCCAAGGAAGCGCCGAAGCAGTCCGTCCGGGAGTTCTCGGCGCCCCGGACGAATCGAAGCCACGGGACCAAGTCAGGAAATGTAGACCGCTCCCGGTGTTTGCGTAACCGGCCAGGGCAGTCGTGCCAGCTCAGGTCATGAAAGCACTGGCGCCATGCCCGGTTTCCCTCACCCCGGCCCTTTCCTGGAACGTGCGCCTCCATGGCCGCCTCCTTTTCCGTTCTCCCTCCGGAGGGTGTCGGAAAAGACCCCACTCCCCGCGGGAGAGGAGGGTGAGGGCCGAAGGATCCGCTAGCGATATGATTTTGCAGTGTCTTGAAAGGCGGCAATTCAGAGTCATGGCCTTCTTCGAACCTTTTACCACCCCCCTCCGGAGAAGGTGGCCCGGAGGGCCGGATGAGCCAAGGGTCGCGACTCAAGCGACCGTTTGCGATTGGAAGGGGCCGACTAAAGGCCCGTTTGCGATTGGAGAAGGAGACTACGGTGTTCGCTTCGACACTCTCATGGTAACGGGATGAACGCGGTCGGATGGGGCCGGCCAAGCCGGGTCTGGGCGCAGATACTGCGATCTCGCCGGAGAGATCGCACGAGCGAGGCGTAGGCGGGCAATCGGATTTCTGGCGCGGGGGCGGCACGGTTGCACGGGACGCGGTCGCCGTCAAGGCGTTCCGTGGATGACTCCCCCCGGACCCATCCCGACTTCCCACACAATTCATTGCGCAACCGCGGCAATCGCCGGTCGCTCCAGCGCTTCCCGAGCGGACAGTCAGCCACCGGATGAATCACCCCCGGCCGGCGATTCATCCGGTGGCGCGGAAACCCGGACCGGGTGCCGCGCCGCGGCCCCGCTTCAGCGCCTAGCCGCGACTTGGGTGACGGTGGCCGGTACCTGGGTCAGTTTGGAATACAGCGCGTGGGCTCCGAACCGCATCTGGTGGGGACGCCCCAGCTTCGCCGCGGTGAAGTCGATGGCGAACTGCTGCTGCAACTCCTTGCCGTCCCAGTGAAACAGCTTGAGGAATTGCTCGTTGTCCTTGCCCTTCTTGTCCCAGTTGGCCAGCAGCGACGAGCTGTAGTACAGCCGCTTGCCGTCCCAGCTGGAGGACACCATATTGACCTGGGCGCCGATGTGTTTTTCGTAGATCTGCTTGGGTGCATGGGGATTGCTGATGTCGAAGGCGCGGCTGTTGCCGTCCATGAAGGTGTTGACCCACAGCAGCTTGTCGTCGTTGGAGATGGAGATGTCCACCGGCAGCGGAACCTTGCCGGGATCGCCGATGTCTGCCACCGCCTGGGCATTCCATTCGCCCTTGCCGTCCTCGTAGATCAGCCAGATCTTCGAGGTCAATGCCGTGCTGGTGAAGCAGTAGTTGTGCTCTTCGCCCCAAGCACAGCGGATTTCCAGGGGAGCGCCGGGCACGTCGAAGACCTTTTTCGGCTGCAGGGTGTGGAGGTCCCAGGTTACCACGGTATTGCCGAAATGCTTCATGGCTTCCGCATCGGTCAGCATCTTGCCGAAGTCCATCATGTAATTGTTCCAGCCGGTGAAGGAAGAACTGACCAGCAGGTTCCTGCGCGGCAGGGCGCGCACGTCGTAGTCGTAGCCGTCGGCGTACTTGCCCGTCTTCACGGCGCCGCGCAGGTCGCTGTCGGTGGGGATCCAGTGGGTGGCGACGTAGTTGCCCTCGTTGGTGTATTCCACCAGTGCGGTACGGCCGCCGTGGTCCTTGTTGTTGGAAAGTCCGGTGATGATCATCCGCCCGGGAAGCGCGTACAGGGTATGGGGGCCGACCACGCCGCCAGACTTGGCGACGAAGTCGGTGATGGTCTTTTGCAGCTTCGGCCTGCCGGGATCGGTGTGAACATCGAAAATGAAGATCTTGCTGGTGTCGAGGCCGCCCGCCCACAGGAATTGACGGTCGTCGGTGAAGTCCGAGTGGTGGGCCTCGTTGCGGCCGCCCACCGAGAGGCTGGCCACCACCTTGCCGTACTGTTCGGACTTGGGGTTGACGTCGACGGTGACCAGCTTGTCCTGGGCGTCGCCCAGACCTTCCACGCCCAGGGTCCAGACGTAGACGTAATCTTCCTGGCCGGTGATCTTCTTCATGTAGGGGGAGGCGCAGGTCTCATCGGCCGTTGCCGGTAACGGCAGCGCCAGGAAGCCGGCACCGAGCAGAACGGGACGGAGCATGGCGCGTAGGCGAAGGAGAGTGTTCATGGGGCATAACCTCTGTTTGTAGTCGTTATCAGGAAAGTCGCGAAGCGAACGCCTTGAGCTCCCTCTCCAATCGCAAACGGTCGCTTCAATCGCCACCCTTCCCTCCTGGAGAGGCCGATCCGCGCTATCGCGCCGCGGCTTGTTCCCGGGAACCGAGGGGTGGGCAGATAGGGCCTCCCCCCTGGAGCCGTCGTTTCATTGGTCGGTTCACGGAACCGGTCGGGGTGAGGGAAACCGGCCATGGTGCGAGTGCTCACTCGCCATTGGTGGGATCAATGCGGGAGGCGACTCGCCGCACGCTGTCCACCGGAAACCCGCCCTGCTCGGCGTGGCGGCGCACCAACTCTTCGCTCGGGGCGATGTAGATGCAATAGACCTTGTCCTCGGTGACATAGCTCTCCAGCCACTGGATAGCGGGACCCAACTCCCGCAGCACCCCGCAGGATCGCTGGGAGATGGCTTGCAGATCGGCGGCGCCCAATTGTCCGGCGCCGGGGATGGTGCGTTCGATGATGTATTTCGGCATGGCGGAGTCTCCAAAAAAATGACATGACCGGTCGTCTCGAATTGGAAAAATTTCTAGCGGCGGAATAAATCTCCCAAGAGGTGGTGACAACATTCTCGCAAGGGCCGGACCGACTGTTCGATCTTCATCCGCAGCAGGGCGCCCTGCCAGGCATCGGCCAGGAAGTCGGCCAATTCCCGCGCCGATTGGTCGGTGCGAAAGGCGCCTTCCCGCTGAGCTTGGGCGATCCCCTCGGCCAGCTTGTCGCGGTAGCGGTGAAGGGCAGAGCGCAGGGCGTTACGGCAGTGCTCGCTGGTGTCGCCGATCTCCCCGATCAGGTTGCCCAGCAGGCAGCCGCCCCGAAAGCCGTTGTCCTCAACAGCCCCGATCAGCTCGGTGAAATACGCATCCAGCCGCTCCGGCGCCGTCCTTTCGGGGGCCTGCAGGTGGTGGTCCAGCAAGTCGATGAACGGCGCGATGTAGTGCTGGATCACCTCGGTGCCGAATTCTTCCTTGCTTCCGAAATAGTTGTAGAAAGAGCCTTTGGGGACACCGACCCGGTCCAGGATCTGCTGCAGCCCGGTGCCGTGATAGCCGTGTTCCATGAGCAGGCTGACCCCTTCGTCCAGGATCTTGTCGCGGGTGATTTGCTTGGTGATGGCGCGGCTCATAGAAGCAGAATACGACCGGTCGTCTTGATTTGCAACAGGCTGTGGCGGGAAAGACGCGGCGAGACGGCCTCCGGGGCCGATCCGGCCATGCTAGAACGAAGCCCTGGGCAGATCGCTGAATAATCCCGCGATTCCTTCTACTCATCCTCCTGCAGAATTTGGCGTTCCAGCCCCATCAGGAAGCTTTCCAGCCGATTCTGGTCTTTGGCCGAGATGGACGAAAAACGGCCGCCGACGACGGAGCGCCGAGCCCAGGGCAGGGTTTCGACGAAGCAGATGGTCAGGTTGAACCGAACTGTCTCGCCCTCTGGCAGAGTGATGGTGCAATTGATCAGATCGGAACCGGGACTTAGGGGGGCCGACAGCTTGGCGAGGAAGGCCAGGCCCTCCCGCGACAGGTTGGCGACGGTGCCGTGGATGCCCCGATCGTCGACGAAGGGGTCGCCGTGGAAACCGATGTGCCGGGTCGGTCCGATCGGAATGCGGTGGCTGCGGCGCCGTTGCAGATGGGAGATCTCGCCGGGCGGGCGGGCGATGTAGGTAACCACGCCGCCCCGCTCCTCGGCGTGAAAGTCGCTGATGGTGAAGGAAAGGCCGATTCCGCGCAGGACGGCTTCCACCTTGAAGCGGCCCTGTTCCTGGACCAGGCGCTGGCCGCAGGCGGGTTTGAACTCGTCGAAGATCAGCATGCCGTCGTCGATGCGGAGCAGCGAGGAGACGAACGGGTAGTGGGAGTCGGGGACGACAATGCTGAGCAGCATCTGGTGCCGGCTCAGGTCTTCCAGGATGGCCTGGATGCGGGCGGGGGTGGTGATCCGGGTCGGTCCGGCGTCCTCGAGCGGGTGGACGGGGCGAGCCGGCGCCCGGGATAGGCCGAGTATCCGTGCGAACCAGTTCCACATCGGCGGCGTTTCAGATCGACAGCAATCGCCGCGACGCCGCCGGGCGCTGAGCTACTCCGTCAGGGCCATATGTCAAATTCTCGGCAGGGCGCTCGTGGAGAATGTCCAGACAGCGCTCCACGTGCTGCCGCAGCAGGACGATGTAAGCACCGTTGGTTTCATTCAGCTGCTCGCACTGTTTGGCGAGGGCGGCAAGCTTTTGCCAGGTGGAGGCAAGTTGCCGCACCGAGGCCTCGGACCGTGGCAGGGTTTCCAGGCAGGCAGGAAAAGGCGGCAAACCCTGCTCTCGCAAATCGTCGTTGAGATCGCCGCTCAGCTGGTTGATGGTGCGCGCCAAGTCTTCCTTGGTCTGGGTCAGCGTTTCGAGGGCCGCGGCATCCCGCGCGCTCAGCAGCTTTTCCTCGCTGCGCAGCAGCGCCAACATGTCGGCGATCCGCTCCAGCAGTTCATCCAGTCGGCCTTGGGTGGGGGCGATGTCCAACCTCATCGCGGCGGCGTGTTACCGCAATTCTGCGGCCAGCAGGCGCTTGGCGATGTTTTCGGGATTGATGACGTATTGCCCGTTTCGGATCGCCGTGGCGATGCGATGCACCTTCTCCTGGTCGATACCGGAAGCGCCGGTGACGGCGGCTTTCAGGTCATTGACCCTGAGGCTGGGACTGGTCTCGTCGACGTTGTCTTCGCCGGAACTGACCCCGTGTGCGACCGGCGTGTCGCTCCCCGCTTGGGATTTTTTGGTTGCGGCCGTGACCGCCTGAGCGGCGACCCGGTTGATGGAAAGGTCCATGGCGTTGCTCCAGTTTCGTTCTGTTGAAAGGCTTATCGGCCCAGGACGCGGCATCTTTAGGAAAGCGCGAGACCAATCGTCATTCGCCGCCACGCGGCGGGTTGACGTCGACTACCCCGAGGCCCGTCACCGTCGCCTGAATCACCCGTCCGGACTGGGCGTTCCGCACACGGATGCGTTGGCCCCGTTCGCCGTCCATCAGGGCGATGCCCGCCATGGAAACCTCGAAGCCGGCGGCGTTGTTGCGGATGGTGACCTGATCTCCGGTCTTGACCAGCCGAATCGAGGTGAACATCTCCGGCACCAGCACGGTCTTGGCCGCCAGTGGTTTCCTGACCGGCTTGCCGATGGCCTGCTCCGGTGTCAAATAGTTCCCGTTGAGCTGCGCGATGTCGCGCGCTTCCACGGTCACTTCGGCGGCACTGAGGACGGTGCCCGCCCTGACCGCCGTGGCCAGCACGGCGACCTCCCGAACCACGCCGACGTAGGCGCGGTGGTAGATGGTCCAGGGCCGGTCACCCTGGCAGCGCACCGCCACCGCGATGTTGCCGGCCTCGCGCGAGCCCTGGGTGGGCGCCACTTCCAGCGGTATCGAACATAGCGCAAGTTGCAACCGGGTGTCCAGGGGAGGGATTTCGATGCGGTACTGGCCGTCCCCGTGTCGGGAATTTGACTCCAGACGCGCCCGAATCGCGCCGACGATGGATTCCGGAGACTGCAGAGCGGGCGCGTCGGCCAAAGCCAGGGGCGCGACGGCGAACCAGGCACAAGCCGTTCTCGCCAGCCACCGGCGCAACCGCGGCGGGCGGCGAGGGACAACCGGCGGATCGACGCGGCGCGGCGAAATTTTGCCGTTGCAACCAAGCTTTTCCCAGTGATATTTCATAAGCCATTGTCTTGTCATAAAAAACAAAAGATGGCCCGGATACTGCATCGAGTTAGACAAATCGTTCGGGAGTTCCCGTCATGGCCATCAACTTCGACAACGCATTGGGCATTCATTCCTTGGCGCTGAAACTGCGAGGCGAGCGCACGGAAATTCTGGCTGGGAACCTGGCCAACGCCGATACTCCCAACTACAAGGCCCAGGATCTGGACTTCCAGTCGCTGCTGAAGGGCCTGGCGCCCGCTCCGGCACCGCTCAAACCCGCCGTCACGCAGGCCAGTCACCAAACGCCGGCGTCGCCGCGATTCGGCCGGGAGCTGCTCTACCGCACACCGTCGCAGCCCTCCCTCGACGGCAATACCGTCGAAACCGAGCGGGAGCAGCTGCGCTTTGCCGAGAACGCCGTGCTCTTCCAGGCTTCGCTGCAATTCCTCGGCGACCGCTTTGCCGGCTTGCGTTCTGCCATCAAGGGAGAATAAGCCATGTCCTCCTTCAAGATCTTCGATATCGCCGGTTCCGCGATGGGCGCCCAGTCCCTGCGGCTCAACCTGGTAGCGAGCAATCTGGCCAACGCCGACGCCGTCAGCAGCAGCATCAATCAGACCTATCGCTCGCGCCAGCCGGTGTTCGCCACCGAGTTGCAAGCGGCGCTCGACCAGCGCGGGGCGGCGGCCGGCGTCGAGGTGAAAGGCGTGGTGGAGAGCCAGGCGCCGCCGCGCATGGAATACGCCCCCGATCATCCGCTGGCCAATGCGGAGGGCTACATCTTCCGCCCCAACGTCAACACCATCGAGGAGATGACCAATATGTTGTCGGCTTCCCGATCCTATCAGGACAACGTGGAGGTGGCCAACACCGCCAAGCAGCTGCTGCTGCAGACCCTGAAGCTGGGCCAGTGAAGGAGTGACGTGCCATGACCATGATCGATACCAAGACCCTCGACGCCCTCGGGCTGACCCAGAGGCCGGCCGCCGCAGCCAGCAACGGCAATTCGCTGGGTCAGGACACCTTCATGAAATTGCTGGTCGCCCAGTTGCAAAACCAGAATCCGCTGAATCCGCAGGATGGCAAGGACTTCGTGGCACAGCTGGCGCAGTTCAGCGTGGTGGAGGGCATCAACAACATGAAGGATTCTTTCGCCAATTTTTCTTCCGCTTCGTCCCAGACCCAGAGTCTGCAGGCCGCCAATCTGGTCGGCAAGAGCGTCCTGGTGGCGTCGGACAAAGGCATTCTCGACGACTCCGGCAGCATACGCGGCAAGCTGAACCTGCAAGACGCCTCGTCACGGGTGACGGTCGGCATCTATGACGAGGGAGGACAGTTGATTCGTACCGTCGACCTGAAGGCACAGCCGGCCGGAGAGGTGCCGTTTACCTGGGACGGCAGGCTGGAAGACGGCATCACCGTCGCCCCCCGGGGAGTTTACGGGATCAAGGCAAGTGCCCTGCAAAACGGAGGCGGGCAGTTGGCGCTGCAGCCGGAGGTCGAGTCACCGGTGGAGAGCGTCATCATGGGTGGAAGCAATGGGTTGCAGGTTGATTTGGGCGTCCTGGGCAAGCATGGCCTCAGGGACATACTTGAAGTGCTTTAAAGCAGGAGATGTGTCATGGGTTTTTCCACAGCACTAAGCGGTCTCAACGCCGCGCAGAACTTGTTGTCGGTGACCGGCAACAATATCGCAAACGTCAATACCACGGGATTTAAGAAAAGCCGGGCAGAATTTGCCGATGTATATGCGACCCTCGGCGGGGCCGCCAAGGCGACCGCGGGTGCCGGCGTGCTGGTGGCCAATGATGCGCAATTGTTTACCCAGGGGAATCTGGTGGCCAGTGACAACACCCTGGATCTGGGAATCAGCGGAGAGGGCTTTTTTGTCTTGGGAGAAAGTATCGAAAATCCGCTGCAGCGCACGTTTACCCGCGCAGGAATGTTTCACGCCAACGAACAAGGGTATATCGTCAACAACAACAGCCAGCCCTTGCTGGTTTATAAACCCAATGGGACGACCGTGGCCGAGGGTTTTAGTACCGGCGTATTTCAGCCGGTGCAGATTGGTGTGACCCAGGGGCAGCCACAGGCGACCTCAAAGATTTCTACCGGGGTGAATCTAGATTCGAGAGAAGCTGGGCCGATTATCGCCTTTACTGGACCCGATGCCCAAGGCGTCGTGGATCCCAATTCCTACAACTCGACATCGTCCGTTACCATTTACGATTCTCTCGGGAATACCCACATTCAAACCAACTACTTCGTCAAAATGCCGGTGACCCGTGATGACGGTACGGGGGCCCAGGTTGCGACGGGGTATGGAATAAACCAGTGGCGAGTCTATACGTATGTGGATGGCAATGCTGTGCCCATGGCCAGCCAATTGCCTGATGCGACCAATTTTGCGCCGTTGTTGGCTTCGGACCTGCCGGGTACCCTGGACGGCGGGGCCTTGATGCAATTCGATCAAGCCGGACAGTTCAAGGGAGTCATTCTGGACGCGGCTGATCCCACGAGTTTTTCGGGTAACGGAAATAAGGTGGTATTTCCTCCGACCGATCCCTCCATCGAGCCCAATGCGGCCCGACTCAATCTCACCCTAGATCTGTTTGGCAGTACCCAGGTAGGTACCCCATTTAGTGTCAACGCAGTATATCAAGACGGTCTCGCCATCGGTAAGCTGACGAGCTTGGATATTAACGACCAGGGGGTGATTCTTGCGCGATTCAGCAATGGTGGGTCAAAGCCTCTAGGGCAGGTGGCTTTGGCGCGATTTCAGAACCCGCAGGGTCTCGGCAAACTTGGCGATACCAAATGGGCCGAAAACACGAGTTCCGGACCTGCACTATACGGCGTAGCCACGACGGGATCGTTGGGGTCCATCAAGTCTGGCAACCTGGAGTCGTCGAATGTGGATCTGTCCTCGCAACTGGTGACCTTGATCGTTGCTCAGCAAGCTTTTCAGGCCAATGCGCAGACCATCAGCACCGAAAACGAAGCGACCAAAACCATACTGCAGATCCGTTAAGTCTTGACTCGACCGGGGAACCGTCATCATGGACCACGCCATCTACATCGCCATGAACGGGGCCAAGCAGATCCACCTGGCCCAGGCTTCCAACGCCAACAACATGGCCAACGCCGCCACCACCGCGTTCAAGGCCGACCTGGCGCAATTCCGCAGCCAGCCGGTGTTCGGACCGGTCTATCCGAGCCGGGTCTACGCCATGACCGAGCGTCCCGGCGTCGATCTTTCGGCGTCGGCGCTGCAGCCCACGGAAAGGGATCTGGACGTGGCCATCGACGGCGAAGGCTGGATCAGCGTCTCCGGCAAGGACGGGAAGGAGGCCTATACCCGGGCCGGCGACTTGCAGGTCACTGCGCAAGGCCAGCTGGTGACCGGAACCGGGTTGCCGGTGCTGGGCAACGGCGGCCCGATCGCGCTGCCGCCCTACCAGAAACTGGAAATCGGCATCGACGGCACCGTCAGCATCATTCCCCAGGGCGGTAACGCCGCGGTGATGGCGGCAGTGGACCAGATCAAGCTGGTAAACCCGCCCAAGGACCAGCTGGAGAAGGGCGACGACGGGCTGATGCACGTCAAGGACGGTCAGCCGGTTTCCGCCAGTCCCCAGGTTCGGCTGCTGACCGGGAATCTGGAGGCCAGCAACGTCAACATCGTGGAGCAGATGGTTCAGATGATCGACCTGCAGCGTCAGTACGAATTGCACATCAAGCTGATGAAGTCCGTCGAGGACGACGGCGCCGCCAGCTCCCAGCTACTCAAGCTGGGATGAAGTAACGAGGGGTAACCGCCATGACCACACCATCACTTTGGATCGCCAAGACCGGACTGGACGCGCAGCAGACCCAGATGTCGGTGATCTCCCACAACCTGGCCAACGTCAACACCACCGGTTTCAAGAAAGAGCGGGCGATGTTCGACGACCTGCTGTACCAGAACGTGCGCCAGGTGGGAGCCCAGTCCACCCAGAACACCACCCTGCCGTCCGGCTTGCAGCTCGGTACCGGGGTCCGCACCGTGGCCACCGAGAAAATCCACACCCAGGGCAATCTGATCCAGACAGGCAACCAGCTGGACGTGGCCATCAACGGCCGCGGCTATTTTCAGGTGCTGCTGCCCAACGGCGACGTCGCCTACACCCGCGACGGCTCCTTCAAACTCGACGCCGGCGGCCAGATCGTCAACAACAGCGGCTACACCATCGATCCCGCCATCACCGTGCCCACCGGTGCGCAGAGCGTGACCATCGGCAGCGACGGCACGGTTTCGGTGCTACAGGCGGGGACCACCGCGCCGGTACAGATCGGCAACATCCAGATCGCCGACTTCATCAACCCCACCGGGCTCGAACCCATCGGCGAGAACCTCTATCGTGAATCGGTCTCCTCCGGTGCCCCCATCGTCGGCCAGCCGGGCACCGACGCCTTCGGCAAGACCCTGCAGGCGAACCTGGAAGTCTCCAACGTCAACGTGGTGGAAGAACTGGTGGCCATGATCGAGACCCAAAGAGCCTACGAGATGAATTCCAAGGCGATCCAGACCACCAACGACATGCTGGGCTTCGCCTCCAACACCTTGTAGTAAAGGGTGAGCACCCATGAAACGCCTGCTAATCTTGATCCTGCTGAGCCAGCTCAGCGCCTGCGCGGCCATCCTCAATCCGCCCCCCGGCCGCGACCCGGCCTATGCCGCGGCGCGGCCGGAGGACACCGTCACGCCGCCGGCCAACCCCGGCTCCATCTACCAGCCCAACGGCGGATTGTTCCTGTTCGAGGACGTGCGTGCGCGGCGGGTCGGCGACACCCTGACGGTGCGCCTAGTGGAGACTACCAACGCCAAGAAGAAGGCCAATACCGCCGCCGACCGCAGCGCCACCACCACAGTCAAGGCGCCGGTGATCCTTGGCCAGGAGGCCGCCGAAATCCTCGGCTACGAGCTGAAGAGCAGCCTGGAATCCAGTCACAAGTTCGAAGGTGCCGGCACCGCCGACCAGAGCAACGCGCTGTCCGGCAACGTGACGGTCACCGTGGTGGAGGTGTTCACCAACGGCAACCTGCGGGTGCAGGGCGAGAAGCGTGTGGGACTGAACCAGGGCAATGAATACATCAAGCTGTCGGGCATCGTCCGCCCGGTGGACATCGACAGCAGCAACACGGTGGATTCCACCAAGGTGGCCGATGCCACCATGATTTACAACGGCGACGGGGTGCTGGCCGACGTCAACCGCATGGGCTGGCTGCAGCGCTTCTTCACCAGCGTGCTGTTCCCCTTCTGAACAACGTAGGATGGGTTAGACGCGCAACCACAAGTAGCTTCCGGTTCCGAAGCGCCCGGCGCGCGTCGTAACCCATCAACTAAGGCGACATCAATTCTCGGAGCGCGACAATGAATTGGTCTAACGGCATCCGGCATATCACCTCCCTCCTCGGCCTCGCTGCTCTGGTCGTCGCTTCCGCCGCCCACGCCGAACGCATCAAAGACATCGCCTCGGTGGCGGGGGTCCGCAGCAACCAGCTGGTGGGCTACGGGTTGGTGGTGGGCCTGACCAACACCGGCGACAAGAACACCCGCTTCACCAGCCAGAACCTGCGCAACCTGATGCTGCAGCTGGGCACCAATTTCAACGTGCCGCCGGGTACCGACCTGAAGTCCAAGAACATCGCGGCGGTGAGCGTGACCGCCGACTTGCCGCCCTTCGCCAAGCCGGGGCAGGCCATCGACGTGACGGTGGCGTCCCTGGGCGATGCCAAGAGCCTGCGCGGCGGCAGCCTTCTGATGACCCCGCTGAAAGGCGCCGATGGCCAGGTCTACGCCGTCGCCCAGGGCAATCTGGTGGTGGGCGGCCTCAGCGCCTCCGGCCAGGATGGCTCCAAGGTGACCGTCAATGTCCCCAGCGCCGGCCGCATTCCCAACGGCGCCACGGTGGAGCGGGAGGTACCCACCGGATTCAACCAGGGCAGTGCCATGGTGTTGAACCTGCATACACCGGACTTCTCCACCGCCAACGGCATGGCGGAGGCGATCAACCGGGCTTATGGCGGTGGCACCGCGCGCGCCATCGACGCTTCCTCGGTCCAGGTCGGCGCACCCCGCGACCCCTCACAGCGGGTCTCCTTCGCCGCCCTGGTGGAGAATCTGGAGGTCATCCCCGGTGCCGCGCCGGCCAAGATCATCGTCAACTCCCGCACCGGTACCGTGGTGATCAGCGACCACGTGCGGGTCCAGCCGGCGGCGGTGACCCACGGCAATCTGTCGGTGACCATCACCGAACGGCCCGAGGTCAGCCAGCCCAATGCCTTCTCGGCGGGTCAGACCGCGGTGGTGCCCCGTTCCGACGTCCAGGTCAAGGAAGAAGCCAACCGCATGTTCGTGTTCAAGCCGGGCGTTTCCCTGGATGAGATCGTCAAGGCGGTCAATCAGGTCGGCGCCGCTCCGAGCGACCTGGTGGCGATCCTGGAGGCGCTGAAGAGCGCGGGCTCGTTACGGGCGGAACTCATCGTGATCTAGGAGTCTGTCGGACTTAGGCCATTTTTCGAAGGTCGGTGGGGATTGATGACAAGATACCGCCTAATTTTGGCAAGTAGTGGAGACAGAGCGCCAATTCTCTGGGGTTTTGCGTCAAATAAAGAAGCGCTATCCCAATTTTTTAGTATCGACTCCATAAGTCCGACAGACTCCTAGGAGAGCCGTCATGATCAAGCAATCCGGTCCGGCCGACGTCTATACCGATTTCCACGGCCTCGCCCAGCTTAAGGGCCAGGCCCGGCAGAACTCGCCGGAGGCCATGAAGAAGGTCTCCCGCCAGTTCGAGTCGCTGTTTCTGCAGATGGCCATGAAGAGCATGCGCCAGGCCACGATGAAATCGGACCTGATGAATTCGAGCCAGGCCGACACCTACCGCGAAATGTACGACCAGCAACTGGCGCTGGAGTTGGGCAAGCGCTCCAGGCTGGGACTGGCGGACATGATCGAGAAGCAGATGGGGGGGGGCAAGAAGGATGGCGCTACGCCGGCGGGCGGCAAGAATCTCAGCGAATACCGCAAGGAGGCCGGCCTGCCCATGCGGCCCCTGGAGCCCGCCGGTGCCGGCGCCGAGACCAGGTTGCAGGAAGTGCGGCGCCAGGTTTCGGAACTGGCGGATGGCGTTGGCAAGCCGGCATCGGCAGGCCGGCGCGGGGCGTTCTCGTCGCCGCAGGAATTCGTGCGGGAGCTTTGGCCCCACGCCAAGGCCGCCGGCGAGGAACTGGGGGTCGACCCCAAGATGCTGCTGGCCCAGGCGGCGCTGGAGTCCGGTTGGGGAAAGTCGGTGATGCGCACCGCCGACGGCGGCCACAGCCACAACCTGTTCGGTATCAAGGCAGACCGCTCGTGGGTGGGGCGCAGCGTCGCCGCCCGCACACTGGAAATCGAGGATGGCCTGGCAGTGCGCAAGAACGCCGCCTTCCGCGCCTACGACAGCTACGCCGACAGCTTCCGCGACTACATCGCCTTTCTTCGCAATAATCCCCGCTACGAAAAGGCCCTGGCCCACAGTGACCGGCCGGAGCGCTTCATCGCCGGCCTGCAGCGGGCCGGTTACGCCACCGACCCCAACTACGCCCGCAAAGTGCTGTCGATTTACCGGGGCCACAGCGCCTTCGGGAACCTGGGGGCCACCGAAAATGCTTAACCAAACGCCGCGGCGGCCGATAACCGGCCATGGTGCCCGGGTTCCGGGGAACCCCGTGGCGGGCGCGGACCGGTCGCTTCCGGGGAGCGGAAAAGAGGTGTCGGTATCATGAGTGTCGGGGCGCTGGACACGGCGGTCTCGGGCCTGTTGGCCTTTCAGCAGTCCCTGGCGACGACCAGCCACAACATCTCCAACGTCAACACCGAAGGCTACAGCCGTCAGCGCGCCGAACTGGTGACGCGGCCGGCTATTTCCATCGGCGCCGCCGGCTATCTCGGCAACGGCGTCAGGGTCGCCCTCATCGAGCGCACCTTCGACGACTTCCTCACCGCCCAGCTCAACGCCAGCACCGCGGCGGCGGGCCAGCTGAAGGCATACAACGAGCTGATCAGCGAGATCGACAACTTCATCGCCGACCCCGACGCCAGTGTGCCGAACGCTATGCAGAATTTTTTCGGCTCCATCCACGACCTGGTCAATGACCCGTCCTCGATCACCGTACGGCAGGCGCTGCTGAGCTCGGCGCGCACCCTGGTGGGCCGCTTCACCACCATCAGTACCCAGCTGGATGAGATCCGCGACAAGACCAACCGGGCGATGACGGACAGCGTCGCCCTGATCAACGCGCTGACCGCCAACCTCGCGGAACTCAATCAGCGCGTGCTGGATTCCCGCCAGACCGGCAGCGGCACCGGCTCCAACGACCTTCAGGACCAGCGCGACCTGGCCCTCAGCAAGCTGGCGGAGCAGGTGGATGTCCAGCTGATCGTCGACAATCTCGGCAACTACAACGTCCTCACCAGTACCGGCCAGGCCCTGGTCATGGCCTCGGTCAGCAACGAACTGGGGCTCACTGCGGCGCGTTTTCCCGGCGGACCGCTGGAGGTGATGCTGACGCCCTTCGGTTCCAAAGCCTCCATCAATATCAGCAACCAGGTCGCCGGCGGCGCCTTGGGCGGCTACCGGCAATTCATCGATGAAGTGCTGAACCCGGTGCAAAACGATGTGGGCCGCATCGCGGTGGCCTTCGCCCACCAGATCAACCAGCAACTGCAGACCGGCTTCGATCTCAACGGCAATCCCGGCGCCGCCATGTTCAGCGAACCGCCGACCACCGTCATCGCTTCCGCCAACAACGCCGCCACCACCCCGCCGATCGGCGTCACCATCGGCAATCACGCGGCCCTCACCGGCAGCGACTATCAGATCAACGTGACCGCCACCGGCACCGTCGTGATGAATCTGCGAACCCAGCAGGTGAGCCAGTTCGGGGGCGCCGCGAGCGTGCAGTTCAGCCTGGACGGACTGGATTTCGATCTGACCGGCACATCCGTCGGCGACAGTTTCCTGATCCAGCCGACGCGGTCCGCCGCTTCCGGCCTGACTCTCGAGCTGGACGTCATCAACGGCGCCGCCCAGATCGGCGCGGCCGCCAGCGCCGGAGCGGTCGGCGACAACGCCAACGCCCTGCTTCTGGCTGGCCTGCAGACGCTAAAAACCTCTCTCAAGCAGGGTTCCTACGAGGACGCCTACAATGAAGTCGTCGGCCGGGTGGGGGTGCTGACCCAATCCTCCAATACCGACTCCAAGGCGCAACGCAAACTGCTGGAGGTGGTCAAGGCGCAGCGTGACGCCGTTTCCGGCGTCAATCTCGACGAAGAGGCCGCGAACCTGATCACCTTTCAGCAGGCCTACCAGGCCTCTGCCCAGGTCATCTCCATCGTCAGGACCACTTTCGATGCACTCATCGCCGCGGTGAAATAGACATGCGCATCCGGATTTCCACCTTAGGGATGGCCAATCAGACCATCAATTCGATGCTGAACCAGCATAGCCAGATTGCCAACACCCAGGAGCAACTCGCTCTCGGGGTGAAACTGGTGAGGCCGTCCGATAGCCCGCCGGCGGCGGTGCGCGCCCTCATTCTCGACGAATCCCTGAAGCAGAAGGAGCAGTATCAGGCGAACATCGACATGGCGCGCGGGCGGCTGGCGCAGGAAGAAACGGTTCTGGACAGCATCGGCGACGTGCTCCTTCGGGTTCACGACCTCGGGGTGCAGTCGCTCAACGCCCCCCTCGGTGCCTCCGACCGGGACGCCATCGCGGGTGAGATGAGACATCTGCTGGGCGAGATCGGCAACCTCGCCAATACCACCACCGCCACCGGCGAGTACCTGTTTGCCGGCCTGCAGTCCAAAACCAAGCCCTATTCCGGCGACCCCACCAACGGCGCTTACACCTACAACGGCGACAGCGGCCGCCGCCATACTGCCATCGGCTCCGGATACAACCTCAACGACAACGACCCGGGAGATGCCGTCTTCACCGTGGTGGCCCCGGCTACCGACCCCAATGCCGCGCCAGCCGCCGCGGAAAACATCATGAACCTGGTTTTCCAGTTCGCCGAACATCTGTCGGCCGACCAGCCGGACACCTACGATTTGGCGCGAATCCAGCAATCCCTGGAAGCCATCTCCACCGCCCGGTCCTCCGCCGGCGCCCGGCTGGCGGCGCTGGACCAGCAGGAAACCCTGACCGCCAAGCTCACCACCGACGAAAAATCCCTGCTGTCCCAGACCCGCGACCTCGACTACACCGAAGCCATCAGCCGTCTCAACCAGGAAACCACCGCGCTGCAGGCAGCCCAGCAGGCCTATTCCAAGGTTCAGAAACTGTCCCTTTTCAACTATCTGTAGGTACCTTCCGCTATGGGGTGACTGCGACCTGGATTCGCGCATGCTGTATGGTGACTTCGGCCGGACATCGCTCATGGCTGGCATGGACAAGTCCCAAGTGGTGATCCGTCGCGGCATGAGCAAAACGTGCGGATCCTTGAGCAACCAGGAGCAGCGTGTCCCACAGAATTGCTATGCCTAACGGCGTTCCCGACGCCGCACGGCCGCAATTCGCGGGACGGTTATTGCCTTCGGCGCCCCAGCCGTCCCCGCTCGATTCATCCAAGTGACATCAAAG
>Ga0233425_10003803_pt1 | contig 26586 bp, 24 predicted proteins | sample Watercolumn_Towu_2_FD_181712 | JGI IMG/M metagenome (GOLD analysis project Ga0233425, IMG submission 181712) | Freshwater microbial communities from Lake Towuti, South Sulawesi, Indonesia - Watercolumn_Towuti2014_140_MG | ecosystem: Environmental > Aquatic > Freshwater > Lake | place...
CAAGGCGGGAAATCACATTGCCGGGCAACTCATTCGCTGCGGTACATCACCCGCTCCCAATTATGGTGAAGCTCAAAGCGCAGAATCTCGTTCTGACTTTATACACAAGATGAAAGTCTCCCTTAAGGAGTTACGTGAAACAAGGATATGGTTATTGATGATTGTAAAGGCCAATCTCATAAAGCCGACGTCAAAGCTTGAACCCCTGATTAATGAGAATAATGAACTTATTTTGATTTTTGTAACAAGCGTAAAAACCGCGAAACAAAAGGAGGACAAGAAAACCTCATAATTCGAAATTCCTTGTTCGATATTCGTTATTCAATACACGGTTAAATTGATCCGTAATTTTATGTTAGTGCTTATGGGGCTTCACTCCTGGCTCTGTGCTTTCTGCCCTTCCGGGCATAGATTGTGTTTGAGAATTTTAGCATCAGGGTCGAGTATACACTGAGTATTTTCTTTGTGCCTTGGTGTCTTTGGCGTAATAAAGCGTTTAATCTTTTTTAATACCTGACTGCAATTAATCCTTGCCCAACAGACGAGCAAATCCTTTCTTCCACTCCTTATAATCAATCACATAATTGTAGCCACAGACTTTTGTTATTTTTCTGCCTTGCAGCGCCCGATCAATTTTGAATGCACATTCTCTCGTTTCTTTTTGCGGACCGAAGGGATTAAAGCTCATCCCCCCTTCCTTGAGAAATACATAGTCGCAAATGAGAAGGACGTCCTCAAAGAGATAGAATGTGAACCCCGGTGTATGACCTCCGGTATGGAAAGCTTCGATACCTCGTTCAATAAAATTCTCCTGGAAAGTCACGTCGAATGTGAAGGCACGGCAGATGCTATGGGCAGAGTCCAGCTTGTGTATTCGCACCTTTGCATGAAAATAATCACGGTACTGATTGCTTGCGCCAAGAAAGTGGTGGTGGGTAAAGGTGATGACATCTGCAGGCTTGAGATTCCTGTCGAAGCACGAAGGGCAATCTATCCAGAATGTCTTTGCGTTTGTCTCAATACGATATGCAGCATGCTCAAAACCAAGGGCAGGAACCGAATTCAAGCGAGTAACCTTTTCACTGACCGGAGTACCTGTAACTACGAACCTCGCGGAACATTCCTCCGAAGTTATGAATTTTTCTTTTGGAGCACTACAGAAAGGACAGAAGTCGGGATGGTAGCCCACCATATTAAAACCACACACGGTGCAAACATATTGTTCGTTTTCCACAATTCCCCTTTCTGGTTTTTTGTAAAATTCAATACCCGCCTGAAAGAAAGGAAATGACCCCGCTTCAAACTGACCCAAGAAATTTCCTGTCGCAGGATTCCTTGTTTAACGCGCTTTGATGCACGGTATGCGTAAAGGCATCTCCTTTGCGTCTTTCCATGCCTCTTTGGTTATATCCGGATATAAAAGTATCCAACTCCGTTATTAAACCCTGTTTCATTTGTTTATCAAGAAATGTTGCCTCGAATGAATTTTTTACCAGACGATAAATGTCGTTGTGGTCCAGATTCAGCGCTTCCTGGACGGCCAGGAAATTCTCCGTTATATAGCCGCCGAAATAAGCCGGATCATCAGAATTCACGGTTACACACAGTCCCATATCAAGCATGTGCTTGAGATTGTGTTTTTTTATGGAATCAAAGACATGAAGCCTGACGTTGGAAAGCGGACAAACGGTCAGGGGAACTTGTTCCGCAACCAGCTTTTTAACCAATTGCGTATCAGAAACACAGCGAACTCCATGATCAATGCGTGATACCCTGAGTTTTTCCAATGCCTGGCTGATATACTCCGCAGGACCTTCTTCACCGGCATGGGCAACGGTCAAAAACCCCTCTTCAAGAGCTTTATCAAACACACAGGTAAATTTCTCCGGCGGGTGGCCTACCTCGCACGAATCAAGCCCGACTCCTACAATCCATTCCTTAAATGGCAGCGCCTGCTTCAGTGTCTCCCCTGCCGAATCAGCGCTGAGGTGCCGCAAAAAACACATAATAAGTTTCGATGAGATACCAAGGAGCCGCTGAGCATCAACCAAAGCCCGGTGTATGCCGGTAATTATTGTTTCAAATGATATCCCTCTGTTGGTATGGGTCTGCGGGTCAAAAAATATTTCGGCATGACGTACATTCTGGGCATGCGCCCTTTTCAGATATGCCCAAGTCATATCATAGAAGTCCCGCTCTTGCACCAGGACGCTGGCGCCTTCGTAGTAAACATCCAGAAATGATTTAAGGTGAGTAAATTGATAGGCGCTGCGCACTTCTTTTATGGAATTAAAAGGAAATACCAGCTTATTCCGCTCTGCAATCTCAAACATCAAATCAGGCTCCAGTGAACCCTCAATGTGAATATGAAGTTCTGCCTTTGGAATATCACGAATAAATGTCTTTATCATGAAAGCCGCTTATACCTCCCCATTAACTGTGTTTCTGCAAGAATATGTCCTTCCATTGCCTTCTCTACCAGTTGCTTGGTTGCCTTTTCAGGAAGGTTCAATTCCGTATCCAGAGCATATAGTTTAAAAAAGTAACGATGCTCTCTATCTGGCGGGCAGGGCCCCATGTAATCCAGATTACCTCCCGTCCCAATACCATGAGTACCTTCCGGCTCTTCTCCTTCTTTAATTTCACGCAAACTCGCGGGGATGTTAAAAACAACCCAATGGTCCCACATACCGTCTTTTCTAAGATACTTTGGAACGTCCGGATCATCCATAATCAAAACCAGGCTCTTTGCAGCAGAAGGAACATCGGTTATCTTTAACGGCGGATTCATGTTCCTTCCATCACACGTGTATTGAGCAGGAATCTTCCCTTCATGTTCAAAAGCAGAACTGGTCAATTTCATAAATTTATCTCCTTTGAATAACAGGAATTTTGTGCCATTACATTTTTAACTTTCAAATTCCTGAGCATTAAAACAGAAGCTGCCTGGAATATTAAAAACACGGGATTCGGGGCTTTTTTCTCTAACTTGGACATGGAGGTGTAACGCTGATTGGCAGGTACCAATTTCAGAAACAACAGGGTTTTGGTTTGTAATGTTTTTATGTATCTTTCAATATCATTCCATAAGAAAGTGCACGGGATACTACTTTTTTGCAGCAATTTTATCGTTAAGGGCATTGAGAAATTTGTCTATATCCACACTGTGCATCTTGGTCGCCATGTCAATGGTTGCAACCCTGCCCATGGTATTCCGCATAACGGGATTCGCCATCTGTTTGAATCCAAAGTCGAGAAATATTTGAAGCGTATCCGGGTACTGGTCCACAATATCAAAGACCTTCGTATCTTTCGTAACCTCGGTTAATTTTTTGGCTACAGATGGTTTTGACTCCTGTACAGCATTCATAGTTTTCCACAGGTTGTATCCGAATATTCCCAACGCAGCCAACTCAAACCAGCCAGATGTCCCCATCGTACCATAAAATATGGTTCTTCCGCTCGTACCAACCAATATCTGAGAAAATACCCTCAAAAAACATCCTGTATTCAACAGTATAAAGGTAATGTTTGACAACCTTATACTGTACATGTTAATCCCTTTAAATGTCGGAATCATTTTGGAGGCATAGCCAATAACCATCATCGTGATAAATCCCACGGTAAGTGCATGATTCAGAGAACCGTGAAACCTCCTTTGCACTTCTGTGCCATGTCCTAAAAATGGCATTACAACCAGAATAATAGCGCTCACAATAAGCCAGAGATATGCGGTGCGAATGGTCTTGGCGTAACTCCTGTCCATAACCACGTCTTGCAGTTCTTTTGTGGATCGTTCGAAAACACGCAGTCCGTAGATAAACGTGAAGAGGGCAAAAGCTATGGGAAATGCCACAGCCTGCGATAATCGCAACGCCACGAAATTTCTCTCTGCCAGGAAGTGTGTAATAAAATAAACCGGTATCGAAATGTTTATAATCCAGAAGGTCAAGTTGACCGCCTTTTCCCTGACTGGTTTTATGTCGAGAAAGGCGTATACCGTTCTTATATTGATGGCAAAAATAAACATGAGTACAAAACCAAACAGGTAGAGGTGCACATAAGGACTGAAAAAAGACTTTGGAATCTCGTAGAGGGCATGCTTATATAAATAAAACACCATCCCCAGGTTCATAGAGGTAGCAATAAGAAACCAGATAATTCCTGCCTTGAAAAACTTATCGAAGATACCGACCTTTTCCTTACTCGATAAAATAGTCCGTAATATAATAAGTACAAACAAGCAGATCGAAATGATCTCACAAATGGCAGAGATTGGGAGCAAAAACCTGAGGGTACTATAAGGTAAGGGCTGTACAATAGTTCTTAGAGAAATGCCAACAATGGCGAATCCGTAACAAATGTTTGCCAAACCCCTGTGTCTGAGTTCGGTATTCTTTACCCTCGGAATAATATAGAGGGCAAAGCCCATGATACAAAGCCCTACCCATCCGTAAATCTGAGCATGGCCGTGCGCCTGGATAAGCGCATAATAAATTGAATTGAAGTTTAATTTGATGGCGATATAACTGAGTATAATGGCGCCAAACGTTACACCTACGGTAAGAGTTAAAATGATGGCCGTTTTAACGAATTTTTCGTAAATCTTATCTTCTTCAAGCGTTGGAATTTCAATATGCTCACCCCCGCCCTTTGCGATTGCCTCGTTGAGTTCCTTCACAAGGGTGTCATAATCCACCTCGTGCGCCTTGGCAAAAAACGCAATCGGCTCATTAGGCCCCCGAACACCACCGGCTATGACGAGATTGTACTTCTTGAATACTGCAAGTGTTTCTGGATGCGACTCTATAAGGTCTCTAATTATTGTATTTCTGTTGATTTCCATAAGATAAAATAAATCAAATTTTGACAAACCTTTCAAGGAAATTAAAAATTACTTTCACAGATGACATCTTACAAAACGATTCTGCCAAAATGACAGAAACCATTTGCGCTGCTGAATACTATTTCAAAATCATAACTTTTTGTGTTGTAAAGAATTATTTACCGCTAAACATTTAAAACTAATCTCAGGCATAGGTTTTGCTTTCTGTTAAGAACAAACGTATTTATATATTTTATTTCACTGTCATTTTTGTAAGGAGGTATGTGTTATGGCAAGAGAGCTGATAAAGTGGTCGCATTTACCCACCATTTCATCGCTCCAGAATGAAATGAATCGGATGCTGGACAGGTTTTTCAAGAGCGGGGACATTTCTGATTTTGGAATGGAAACGGGCGCATGGATACCACCCATCGATTTAGCGGAAACGGACGAAAAATTCACCGTAAAGGCGGAGATCCCCGGTATCGACCCAAAGGAAATCGATATTTCCGTGAAGGACAATGTCCTCTTAATCAAGGGAGAGAAAAAGGAAGAAAAAGAGGAAAAGGGTAAAAACTATTACCGCATGGAGAGACGCTATGGAGGCTTCTCGCGTTCCATTGACCTTCCGAGTTCTGTGGACACAAACAAGGTAACGGCAGAGTACAAAAACGGTGTGCTTGAAATTACCTTGCAAAAGAAGGAAGCAGTAAAGCCGAAACAGATTTCCGTAAAGGTCAGCTAAAGTCGGAAACCACAGATTTCTCAGATTCGCCTTATAAAAGCTGTAAATGCTTTCATTAACCAGAAGTTGTGAAGATGCGGGGATGAGAGGTTGGGAGACTCCCAACTTCTCATCTTCCGGTTTTTTCATTCTCTCAACTTCCCAACTTCACAACCTCTCAATTTCCCCATTAGAGTTCTCCAATCACCGTAATCTCAGTTTCCAATGTATATCCAAGTTTTCGTTTTACTTCTTCTTGTACATGCTTAATTAATTGGAGGACATCAGCGGCTTTGGCATTGCCTGTATTGACAATAAAGTTCGCATGCTTTGTAGAAACTTCCGCCCCGCCAATACGTTTTCCCTTAAGCCCGGCTTGTTCAATCAACCTGCCCGCCCCGACACCTTCGATTTTTTTGAACACCGAACCGCAGCTGGGAAACTCCGCGAGTAACGGCTGCTTTGCATGACGCCAGGCTATATTTGAGTCTATCACCGCCAGAATCTCCTCTTTCGGCTTTGGCCTGAGTTGGAAGGTAACTTCAAGCACAATATCCTTGCGCACCTGCAGGATACTCGTATCATACCCATACTGAAAGTAATCGACTCCAACCGTACGAAACTGCCCATCTTCCGTAAGTATGCGGCTTGTCCGGACGATTTCCTCAATAAATACCGTCCGTTTTCTGTCGGGCGACAGAAAGTGCAGGTTCTGCCACATAGCCCCGCCAACGGTACTTGGAATATCGACAAAGTGTTCAAATCCTGATAAACCGCGATCATGGCACTGTTCGACGAGGTCGGCAACGACAGCGCCGCTTTCTGCCCATACCTTACCGTTGTCAATAAAATCAACCTTATTTGCCCGATTACGGATAACCAGCCCCCTAAATCCTTTATCAGTAACCAGGATATTAGCCCCGCAGCCCAGCAGAAAAAAGGGAATACGGCTGTGACGAGCCTCTGACAAAGCATGAGTCAATTCGTCAATCGTATGAACCTCAACAAACAAATCCGCCGGCCCACCGATTTTGTAAGTGGTAAACGGAGCCAAAATCTTATTTCTTTCCAGATTGGGAATATTTAAAAGCATCATGCAGTTTGCAGTTATTAGTTTGCCATAATGATGCAGGATGGGTTAAGCCTGTCCTGAGATCGTCGAACGGATGAAACGGCCCCCTCATTACCACTTTTCTATAGACACCTTGCGGAGTGTGTCCTTTGCATTTTGTAAATATCGTAATGCTTCTTTCACCTTCCATCTCCTTTCCTGGAAAATTCTATCACTACCAAGTAATACTGTCAACTAAAAGCAGACGGCGAATTCTTTTGTCTGTCTCTAATTTGTAAAGGTAGTTGTTAATGAATGGAAAGAGAAATTATGTGAACTTTCTCCTTCCCCCTTTATCCTACTGTGTGAGGAGGACAGGGGGCGGAATCTGTTTTTTCTCCGCGTTCTCCGCGCCTTGCGGTGAACTAATATTCTTTCATTGGTCTTTGTTGAATTTTTCTGCGCCCATCTGAAAACATCCGTGTCCTCACCTACCGGCGCTGAAACCTTTCTGATTGACTTATAAATATAAGTGATATAAGATTGTGTCTGATGTTTCCGGACGTTAAAGGTAGGGGCAATTCATGAATTGCCCCTACCTTATGATACATGCAAAAACCCTTTAAACAACCCTAGCACAATTTATCAAGAGACGAAATATGGCTGAGAATCGTATTTATGAAAAACTCGGAAATTATTAACAAAAAACCTGTAACGGATGGTCTCCTGGATTACGAAAGGACTTACGAAGAATTTTCGTGGGAAGCCATTAAAAAAGATATCTGCATAAGAAATAATAAGGTAAACATCGCCTATGAGGCTATTGACAAGCACGCCCGGTCGTGGCGAAAGAATAAGGTAGCTTTGTACTGGGAGGGCGCTGACGGTGCCTGTCAGAAGTACACATTCCTGGAGATGAAGAAACTTTCTGACAAGTGTGCCAATATGCTCCTGAAATTAGGGGTTAAAAAGGGAGACCGCGTTTTCATATTCCTGCCGCGTTTACCGGAATTGTACATCAGCATGATTGCGATCGCAAAACTCGGCGCTATTGCAGGGCCGATGTTTTCTGCCTTTGGGCCTGATGCAGTACGCGACCGGCTGCAGAATAGTGAAGCGAAAATATTGATCACGACACCCGAATTGAAAGAGCGTGTTGAAACGGTATTGTGGGAGTTGCCAAAATTAGAACATATCGTATTGGTCAATGTCAAAGGAGACTATGAATTGGAAGAGAGTGACGTATGTTATAAAGCCTTGATGAAAAATGCCCCGGAGAAGTTTGAAATGGAATGGATGGAATGGGAAGACCCCTTATATATCCTGTATACCTCCGGCACCACAGGCAAACCAAAAGGTATAACCCACGTCCACAATGATATGGTTTCACATGCTATCACCACCAAATGGGTTCTGGACTTAAGAGACGACGATGTTTATTGGTGCACCGCCGATCCCGGCTGGGTAACGGGAACGGTGTATGGATTGTGGGGCCCGTGGCTGAACGGCATCTCTTCTTATATCTTTGACGGCCAGTTCGATGCCGCAAAATGGTATGAAATTATCCAAACGTATCGGGTTACCGTCTGGTACACCGCCCCTACGGCATTACGGATGTTGATGAAAGACGGTGACGACCTTGTGAAAAAATATGATTTAAGCAGTTTACGGTATATCTGCAGTGTCGGCGAACCGCTCAACCCCGAAGTGATCCGGTGGGGTTCAAAGGTTTACGGATTGCCCATTCACGATAACTGGTGGCAAACGGAAACGGGTTCCATCATGATTGCAAATTACCCCTGTTTGCCGGTAAAACCAGGTTCCATGGGCAAGCCTTTTCCGGGTATACAAGCAGCTATTATTGACGGCAAGGGCAATGAACTATCGGCCGGACAGCATGGACTTCTGGCATTAAAACCGGGCTGGCCATCCATGCTGAGGAAGGTGTGGGGAGACGAGAAGCGGTTTAGAGAATATTTTAACGTAAACGGATGGTACGCAACGGGCGATACGGCCTATAAGGACGAGGATGGTTACTTCTGGTTTGTGGGAAGGGCAGACGACGTCATCAATACCTCAGGCCACAGGGTGGGTCCATTCGAGGTAGAAAGCGCACTGCTCGAACACAGGGCAGTAGCAGAATCGGGTGTTATTGGAAAACCCGATGCTGAAAGGGGCGAAATTATTAAGGCCTTTGTAGTACTTCATGAAGGTTTTGCGCCCTCGAAGGATTTGGAAGAGGAACTGAAGAAATTTATAAGGCATCGCCTGGCAGCTCATGCATACCCGCGTGAAATAGAATTCTGTACAAATTTACCTAAAACCCGCAGCGGTAAAATTATGCGCCGGCTGCTAAAAGCGAGAGACCTGGGATTGCCTACAGGGGATATATCCACGCTTGAGGATTAGTTTCATTCAACCTTTAATCGAAAGGGGGTAGAGTATGGAAGGAAATAATGGAAGGACATCTGGTTTTATAAACAATTTGGTGGATGCCTTCGGCAGGGTGATCGCATGGGGTGTTATGCTCATTGTCATGATTACTATTGTTTCTGCCATTGGAATCGGAATGTTACGTTCCAAAGTCAAAAACGCAATTGATTATATAATGGCAAGCGCTGTCGATTATGCAATGTGCGCCGTGTTAGAGAATCCGGAATTCATTCAAAAAGTAAGAGAAAATACAAAAGAAGCAATTGAATATTCTTTACAGAAGGTAAAGAATGAGGCGCTGAATGACGCTGCGCTGAATCAAAAAATAAAGACAAACACCAAGGAAGCGATAGAGTACCTGATGGACAAGGTCAAGCAAGAGGCTGTAACTGATGGAAAATTCATTGAAAAGGTAAAAACGAATGTAAAAGAAGGCATTGAATATACCGTCCACCAAGTGGGTGAACATTTTTAACGGATAGAATCTGAAAATTGTTTACAGAAGGAGAAAGGTAAATCAATGGAGCAGACAAAATTTAATAAATCATTTTTTGATAAAGTTGAAACAATCAAAATTAAAGACCCCCTTGCCATAGCGTTGGGTGCGATGGATAAAAACGAGGCATTTGTTTTCACGTATACCGATGCGGTAAAACTTGCCGGCCATTCATGCCCTGCAGTTTCCGGCGCATACAAACTAACCCAGGTGGCATTGAAAAGTTTATACGGTAACGAAACGCCGGTACGCGGCCAAATCAGGGTGACATTCAAAGGGGGAATAGACTATAAGGTAAATGGGCCAATATCACAGGTTGTCACGTTGATAACCGGCGCTGCAGGTGAGAGTGGTTTTAAGGGGCTGGGCGGCGGTCGTTACAACAGGCATAACCTGCTGTCTTTTGATGAAACACAGGAAGCAGGTGAAGATGCAGTGTGCACGGTGATATTTGAAAGGATGGATACGAAAAGGAAAATAGAAATCTCTTACTGCAATTACATGCTCCCTGCTAATCCTAAAATGGGAGAATTGATGCCATTGGCCGTAACAGGCAAGGGAACTGACGCAGAAATAAAAGAGTTCGGGGAATTGTGGCATGACAGGATTAAGGCAGTGCTTACGAACCCACCCGAAGGCATGTTTGTAATAAAGGAATTAAAATGAAAAACTATCCACTTCTGAAACAAATATATATTGACGGGGGAATTTTAAAATGTATAATAAACCAATATTTGTTATAAAAGCATACGAAATAAATGCAGTGAAAGGGGGTGGAAATCGGAGGGGGAACTTAATTTAAAATACGCATTGATGGTATTTAATTTATATACGTTATATCATATAAACTGAAGAAAGGAGAATGGGGTTATGTTGAAGAAGATTTTAGCAGGATTTTTGGGTGTAGCAATGGTCGCAGGAATCGGTATGACAAAGGCACAAGCATATCAGGTTAAACCTGCAAAATTATGGGTTACCGCAATCGCTATTGGCACACCTATTGAGGGCGCAGAAATCAAGGTTGGCGATAATACATGTACAACGGGCAAAAATGGTACCTGTGTATTCGAATTAAAACCGGGAACGTATGCAATTTCAGTTCACGAGCATGGCGGCGCAAGCGCACACACCGAAGTTACATTAGAAGAAAAAAATATTAGGTTTATATCGTTGGATTTGGGCGCTGCTGCACTCCATCCAAGTGGACATCACTAATCGTGGTAACACACCACAGATTTTAAAGATTTCTTAATCTAAAGGCAGTTGTTAATTTTCTATTAGCAACTGCCTTTTTCTATTACTGAAAGTATGATGAAATTAAAGAAAATACTGTGTCCGATAGACTTTTCTGCTTGTTCTACCTATGCATTAACCTACGCAATAGACCTATCTATTAAAGACCATGCCTCTCTGTATCTCATACATGTTATAGAACCCTATATGAGTGATATAGGAGATATATTGAAACAAATCGACCTGCTTCTGGATGATAAACAGACTGAAAGTCTCAAGACGCGGCTTATCAATTTGATACCCGATAATATCCGAAGAAGTATTAACATAGGTACCCTCGTGGTTAAAGGTATTCCTTTTGTGGAAATACTAACGGCCGCCAAAGACAATCAGGTAGATTTAATTGTCATGGGTACGCATGGCAAGACGGGATTGGAACATATATTAATTGGAAGCGTCGCCGAAAGGGTAATACAAAGGTCTCCGTGTCCTGTATTAAGTATAAGACTTCCAAAATAATTATTGCAAATCCCACGGGTTATTATTTCAATTACTTACCACCCAAACACTGGCTGATTACCACCAAAAATACCTTTATTTGCTTCTTCATCTTCCCCTAAAAAGAAACTACCGTTAATAACAACTTTGCTTATATATTAGCAGTCTAAATACTTGTGCGAATAAATTATCATACATAATCTAAACTGTATATTACGGTATGCCGATTGCTTACTTTTGAATAATCGTTTAATAACGGCTCAGAAGTAAGCTAAAATTACTTTTATGAGAATGAAGTTTGTTTACCAAGAGATATAGCTCAAAATCAGAGTCGACGCATTTGAATACACCCTCGCTCACCCGCAAGGTCGTTAGTAAGGGATATCCATATCGTACGAGAATGCATAAAACAAGAGAAAAATTCAATTCCATATTTAATGCAATAACAGACCCTATCATTGTATTCGATGCGGAGTTTAAGGTAATAAAGATAAATAAGGCTGCAAAAGAATTTTTTACAGGATGCCCGATTGGAAAGAAGTGTTTTTTTACAAAGCATAAATTTGCACTGGCCTGTAAGAATTGTCCAACGTGGCAAACGCTGAAGACTGGCGTTACTACAACCAGCGAGATATTAAACCCCAAAACCGGCGCCACGCTCCTCTTAAAAACATACCCTATTTATAACAGACTAAAAAATATAAAAGGGGTCGTTCTCGTTGGCAGAGAAAGCGATGATGTGCCCATGAAATGGAATAGATAAAAGGATATTGACGACATGTCCGGTTTCGTATATTATTTGAATTAGGTAGACATGTAATGGTCATTGCGAGCGACGGCGAAGCAATCCCAAGCAGGGATTGCTTCGGGCTCTCGCCCTCGCAACGACAAGTTTCTTTTAGCGTTTACGATAGTTCGTTTTGTTCATGCAATTCATTAAATCTGTATCATATAAACATTGGTTCATTTTACTTTTTTTTCTCACTTCAATCGGTTGCTTAAGCGGGACCAGACCTCTTGTAAGACTTTCCCCAAAACTTGATAAGCGGCTTTATCAGATAACTCCTGTACCGCTTACTGTTGGTATTTATATTGAACCAACCTTGCGTAATTATGTCCAGGAAGTGCCGCTGAAACAAGATGAAGCCGGTACGCCTTATTATGTTTTTCCCAATTTTGTTTTTCCAATCGGCGAAACCCTCTCTTCAAAAATCGAGGAAATGTCGCGCATTGTATTTAAAAAGGCAATATTGATAGATAGTTTGCAGAATAAGGAAGCATTGGACGGGATTCTGGCTATCAGTTTAAAAAAATCTGAAATAGAACTTCATATGGAAGTATCTGTATGGAGGGCCATTGGACAACATAATCTTTCAATCACGGCATCATTTTTAGATTCCAAACTTGATAAAGTGTGGAATTCAGAAATTGCAGTGGAAGGGAAAGGGCTGGACTTTGTAACTTCTCGGGTTGAGCACGAATGGTGGATTACAACTGGCCCCAAATTTGGACCAGCCGTAGATGACGCTGTACAAAAGCTCACTTACGAACTTGCCCAAAAACTTATTGCATCGAAAGAGATAGCGGAAATCAAGCACTAATAAAGAAAACCGTCTTACTGGTTAATTACAATTTGTGCCGCTTTATGAAGCTGAGAGAGTAACTTGAGGGTCTCCTCATCCAGCAATGCCAACCTGACTTTCTGCTTAACATCCCCGAATTTAACATTAGCGCCTTCTTTTTTCTCCGTTACTTTTATGAGATGGTATCCATATTCCGTCTGAACCGGTTCACTTATCTGACCTATCCGTAAAGAAAACGCAGTGTCTGAAAATGACCTTGCGAGGTTGCCTTTTCTTTGAATGAATCCTAAATCACCCCCATTTTGAGCCGATGGGCAGTTGGAATATTTATTTGCCATTTCATCAAAAGCAGCCCCGAGATCGATTTCTTTTTTAATACTTTTGATTCGTTCCAGCGCATGTGATAATTCTTCCTGTGTCTTCATATTTCTTGTGTCGATGAGTATGTGGCTGACCTTAACAGACTCACCATTAAAAAGGCTCTTGTTTCCATCAAAATACTTCTCCAGAGTCTTATCGTCGAGCTTATTATTAAAATATTTTTCAAGCGCAAGAGAATGCTTTATGCTTCTTTTGAATTCATTAATATTAGAGCCTATCGATGCAAGAACTTTTTCCAGTGATTGACCGGAATCCTTCTGATTGCCTGTGATATTGCTTCTGACCTGATTCACCTCCCGTTCGATCTCCTCGGAGGCAACGACCAAACCCTGTCTATCAATGAATTCTTCCAGCAATATATCCGTAATCAGTTGATCCAGGATTTCCTGTTTAATAGTATCGAGTGTTTCTGCATCTGTATTTCTGAAAGTTTCCAGTCGATTCGCTAAATCCGCTTGTGTTATTTTTTTCCCATTGACCGTTGCTAGAACTTCTTCATTTTGATGCTTTTTCTCGGCAGAAAGTGCGCCTCGCAGAAATGAGATTACAAGCAAACATGATATTAAGGGTATCAAATATCTTTTCATGCCCTTCCCTTATTAAAAAAGTATCGAATTTACTGTATAAAAAGAAAATTTCCAACGCCTCCAATAATTTCTAATAACTATACAAAACCCTGCAGAAATTGTCAAATTACTTCATAATTTCACCAAGCATTCCCAGCATTTTTACCCTATGCGTACCTGACCAGTAAATACGGCCGCATTGTGGACAAATATCGAATTCATCCTGTGTCGAATAAACATACGGCGGTACGCTGCCCTTTATTATTTCCTTCTCGATATGGTCTAACAATATATTACAAACCAGACATCTCGTAAAAATGCCCGATTTATAATCGATATCGTAATGTGTAATAACCTGTTTGAGTTGCTCTTTATAAGAAGGGCTTTTGATAAGCAGGGAATTCCGTGCCGATTCACGTTCGGTGAGCTTCCTGTCCATGGTTAAGATAATACGGTGTTCACGAATAGCCCTTGCAATAAGGTCGTCATCTGAAATAGAAGATTCGTATGTTACATCATATCCAAGTATGCGCAGCCATCTCGCAAGCCTGCCAAGCATCGCATCCGCAATAAACTTCAAAGGTTCAGAGGTCATGTTATATGGACAGCATCATCTCTTTTTTCCATCAATCCATGAGGATTATCTTGCCAGAAGTCTACCAAAATAGATAGAAAAAGTCACCCTAAAATCCTTCCTGAAATATAAGATAAAACCTAATGACAAAAATGCCGATTCATACATTCCTTGACTTGCCGACACAATGGCAATATAATTTGGATAAATTGTAATTCCAGGTCATTGTTTCTTGGTTCTGATTTCTGACTTCTTGCTTCTGAAGATTTAAGTAAAAGGTGTTTTATGATTACCAGAAGGTCGTTAATAAAAGCAGGCATATTTGGTGCATGCAGTCTTTGCATGGGAAATACATTAACTGCATGGGCAGAAGACGTCTATACCCCTGAGTCGCTGAAGGGCATTAATCAGGGGTTTCCCGTTAAGGAGGCCATGCATTACAAGAAGCTGGAAGACCTTCGGGTCGAATGCGAACTCTGTCCACGAAAATGCACTATTGCCGATATGGAACGCGGATACTGCGGTGTGCGGGAAAATCGCGGCGGCACGTATTATACCCTGGTTCATTCACGCGTCTGCGCCCTGAACGTTGACCCTGTTGAAAAAAAACCCCTGTTCCACTTTTTACCCGGCACAAAGGCATATTCGCTGGCCACAGCGGGCTGCAACGTCGAGTGCAAATTCTGCCAGAACTGGCAAATCTCACAGTATAGACCCGAACAGGTTGAAAGTATCAAACTGACGCCTGAGGATGTGGTAAAAGATGCCCAAACGAGCGGCAGTAGAACGATCGCTTACACGTATTCGGAACCCGTGGTCTTTTACGAATACATGTATGATACGGCCCGGTTGGGTAATGAAAACGGCTTAAAGAGCATTATGATATCGAACGGTTATATTCAGGAGAAACCATTAACGGAATTATGCCAGCGCCTGAGCGCCGTGAAGATTGACTTGAAAAGTTTTACCGAAAAATTTTACCAGGAGACCTGCACAGGTGAATTGAAACCCGTGTTAAATACCTTGCAGACCTTAAAGAAAATTGGAATGTGGTTTGAAATTGTTATGCTCGTTATACCCACACTCAACGACAGTGAAAAGGAATTTCGGGAGATGTGTGCATGGATTAAGGAAAATCTTGGACCGGACGTCCCCATCCATTTCACCCGTTTTCATCCAACTTACAAGATAAAGAACCTGCCGCCAACACCGGTAAAAACCTTAGAAATGGCCAGAAAGGTTGCCCTTGATACGGGACTTCATTTCCCTTACGTGGGCAACGTGCCGGGGCATGAAGGTGAAAACACCTACTGTCCGCACTGCAAGAATATTGTAATCAGGCGTGCAGGTTTCTCAATATTAGAAAATCATCTTAAAGATGGTACGTGTAAGGATTGCGATAAACCCATACCCGGAATATGGGCATAAACCTTCTTTGAAAACCACAGATCCCTGTTTCCACGAGGACAGGTTTCGCGGATTACACCGATTATTTTAAACCCTGCCGAGTTGCCATTAGTATAGGATTAACTCTATTGTGTATGAGTTTTCGTTTTATTTTACGGTTTTCGTGTCCAAAACCAATCTGGTAAATAGTCTATGGACCTCCCCTTCCTCCCCTCCTTACGAAGGAGGGGAAAGAGGGATGGTTGTAAGTTCATGTACCGGATTTCAAAATTTAGTTCCTCCCCTTTGATGGGGGAGGTTAGGTGCGGGTGGAGGGAAAAGAATCATCACCCTCCCCTAACCCCTCCCATCGAGGGAGGGGAAACAGTTGCTGCCTATGCCAGCCTAATTTAATCGTCATTTACCGAGGAAGCGAGATGAATGGGCCAGAATATGGGGGCTTGATACAGGTAGCCGGAATCATCGACAGCGCGGAAGCGCAGACGCTTATCGAAGCAGGCGTAACCCACTTGGGTTTTCCCTTACGACTTGCATTTCACAAAGAGGATATTTCAGAGGAGGAAGCCGGCAAAATCATACGTTCCCTGAAACCGCCTCACTACGGGGTTTTAATAACCTACCTTAAAAGGGCCAAAGAGATTTTTGCTTTCTGCCATCAACTCGGCGCTCGCATGGTGCAGCTTCATGGCGACGTTTCTCCGGATGAACTGTCAAACCTGCGAAAATTGGATTCCGGGCTATATATCATTAAAAGCCTTATCGTGAAAGATAACAATCTTTCTGAACTGGAAGTCCAACTCTCAAGTTTCTGCCCGTATATTGATGCATTTATTACAGACACCTATGACCCCGAAACAGGAGCATGTGGCGCTACAGGAAAGACGCATAACTGGGATGTAAGCAGGAGATTGGTATCCATCTCACCCAAGCCCGTAATTCTTGCCGGAGGTCTTAATCCTGATAATGTTCGTGAGGCCATTCAATATGTTCGCCCGGCAGGTGTCGATGCGCATACAGGCGTGGAATCATCCAATGGCAGAAAAGATCCTCATCTCGTGTGTAAGTTCATTGCAGAGGCGGTGGATGCCTTTGAGAAAGTGAACCGCTCTGAAACATAGAGGTTCATTTTTCTCTCTTCCTTCATGGGAAAAGGATGAGATTCGGATACAAACAACATCAATTACTTCCCATTCCAATCCATTGTCAAATGTCCTCTTAAGCAAGAATAAACCTCTCTATTTCCAGTAAATCAATGAATCGCAAATCGTATTAGTGCAGTCGAAATAATTTATGGCAAAAATATTAGGTATCAAGTATATTGAGAATTCCTAAACATTGTACCTTAAAACAGAATAGAACGTCAAAGGAAACGAATCGTGGTAAATAAAGACATATCAAAATTAAAAATAGACAAATCTAATGTGATATCTTATCACGGTGAACGCAGGAAACTGTCGTTAAAGATAACCGTTCTTGTGTCCGCTTTCATTATAGGTTTTATTATTTATTGGGTAGTTTTTAATCCTGTTATAGAGGTGAAGGTATCAACCGTTTCACAGGTTTATCCTTCCCAGACAATTACTTTATTAAATGCCAGCGGTTATGTCGTAGCACAGCGTAAGGCAGCAGTAGCCTCTAAAATAACCGGACGGCTGGAATGGCTTGGCGTGGAAGAAGGAAACAAAGTAAAGAAGGGGCAGGTGATTGCCAAACTCGAAGGTGAAGATGCGGCGGCAGCACGTGACCAGGCAATAGCAAATCTGGACAATGCCATGTTCAATCTGGATATGGCAAAGGCAGAAATGAACGACGCCACCTTGCATTACGACCGTCAAAAAGAACTTCTATCACAAGGAGTCGTGCCTCAGTCCGAACTCGACATTGCCGAAGCACGTTATAAAAAAGCAAAGGCGTCGGTAGCCGCAGCGGAATCAGCCATAAATGCTTGTAAGGCAGCGTTGCATTTTGCCAGGATTGCTTTGAGGTACACGTTTATCCGAGCGCCCTTTGATGCGGTTGTATTGACCAAAAACGCCGATGTGGGCGACATCGTTGCGCCGCTGGGCGCTGCCGCCACTGCCAGGGCTGCGGTGGTGACCATTGCCGACATGGACTCTCTTCTTGTGGAGGCAGACGTCTCAGAATCAAATTTACAGAAAGTAACGATAGGCCAGCCGTGTGAAATACAATTGGATGCCCTTCCCGAAAACCGTTTCCGAGGTATGGTGCATATGATCGTTCCCACGGCCGACCGCAGCAAGGCATCGGTCATGGTTAAAGTTAAATTTTTGGATAAGAATGAACGTATCCTCCCCGAGATGAGCGCCAAGGTTGCATTTCTTGAACGGGCTGTTAGTGAGGGAGAACAAAATCCGAAGACAGCCTTGAACAGCAATGCAATTATGATGAACAACAATACCGGGTCTGTTTTCCTTATAAATAAGAACCGTGTGTATAAGACCCCTTTAACTACAGGCTCACAGATTGGCGATCTGATAGAGGTATTGAACGGCGTCAAATCAGGAGACAAGGTGGTAGTGAGTCCGCCAAAAAATCTCAGGGATGGTATGAGGATTAAGGTCAAAGAGAAATAGGAATTGTTGCAACAATTTAGTTTTTTGAAAAAATCTTAATGAAAACAATTTCAAACAAGTTTATTACACACCCCCCTACCCCCTCTCAAGAGTGGAATTTGAGAAATCTCCTCCTTGCGAAGGCAATGTCAGTGAATTAAGGGAAAGTATTTTTTCTTTCAAAACAACGCCCGAAGGGCTGACAGGGCATAGCCCAGGGCGACAGCCCTGGGATAGGGGTTTAACAATACTTTAGCCCTGAAAGGGCTGCACAATATTTAATTCAACGACATTGCCTTGCTAAGGAGGACATGGAATGACTTTAGTTTTACCACCCCTCTGTCCCCTCCTTACGAAGGAAGGGACAGAGGGGTGGTTATAAGTTCATATATAGGAATTTCAAAGTATCTTGTTCTTAGCATGTCATTCCCGCATGCTTTTAGCGGGAAGCCAGTCCCTTTTTGACGCATCTGGATTCCCGTTTACACGGGAATGACAAAATCCTGTCCTCACGGAAGTGGGGAAAGGCAAAGTCGCCGCCAAAGGCAGCCTAGTTTAACGACATTGCCCATCAAGGAAGGGAATACCCCCGCTCCTTGTGATAGAAGGTCCGGGTGAGGAGTGTTTTTGTATCAATACAACGGTGGCTGGTTTGAAACTCCTCCCCCTGTCCCCCTCCGGAGGGGGATAAAGGGGGAGGGCTTAGGTAATAACGCTCTTTGCAAGCAATGGCGGAATCAACAATATAAAACATGGGGTTCACGTTGCAAACGTGAACCCGCCAAAGAATCTTAAAAGTGGAACACGGTTTAAGGTTAAAGCAAAATAGAAACTATGGAAAACAGTAATCAACCTATCGTTGAAATAAGGAATCTTACGAAATCTTATCGACGCGGGATTCAGGTCATACCGGTTCTGGAGAATATCAATTTTGATATACCGGAAGGCGAGTTCCTCGCATTAATGGGACCTTCCGGGTCTGGCAAGAGCACCTTGCTAAACCTCGTTGCAGGTATAGATAAAACGGATTCCGGCGCCATTCTGGTTGGGGGATTGGACATTACCGCCATGACTGAAACCGAACTTGCCCGCTGGCGGGCTACCCACGTGGGATTCATCTTTCAGTTTTACAACCTGATCCCCGTACTCACGGCATTTGAAAATGTGGAACTTCCCCTCCTCTTAACCTGGCTTTCAAGAAAGGAAAGGCGGGAGCATGTGGAGATGGCGCTCCGGATGGTAGGCCTGTCCGACCGGATGGATCATTATCCCTCGCAATTGTCAGGCGGTCAGCAGCAGCGCGTTGCCATAGCCCGTGCGATTGTCACCGATCCAACCCTGCTGGTAGCGGATGAACCGACTGGCGACCTCGACAGGGTTTCCGCGGAGGAAATATTGGAACTTATGGCCCGTTTAAACCGGGAATTTGGCAAGACGATTATTATGGTTACCCATGACCCGCATGCGGCGGAAAGGGCGCATATTATCAGAAAGCTTGAAAAAGGCATTTTGAATGCACATTCTCAAACTCATCTTTAGAAACGCCCTGCGCCACAAACTGCGCACCGCGCTCACCATCCTTGGTATAACCATTGCAATTCTGGCGTTCGGGATACTCAGGACACTAGTCAATGCGTGGTATTCCGGTGTGGAGGCGTCGTCTTCAACCCGCCTCATCGCTAGAAATTCCATTTCCCTTGTCTTCTCTCTCCCCCTGTCCTACAGGGAAAAGATACGTCAAATCCCCGGAGTGAAAGGCGTTTCCTATGCAATATGGTTCAACGGCGCCTACATATCCGAAAAAAACTTTATCCCTAATTTTGCCGTAGAACCAAAAACGTTCCTGGAACTATACCCGGAATACTTATTGCCCGAAGACCAGAAAACTGCGTTCATCCGTGACCGCAAGTCAGCCATAGCCGGACGCAAGGTAGCAGAGCGATTCCAGTGGAAGGTTGGTGATAGTATAACTTTAAAAGGAACCATCTTCCCCGGCACGTGGGAATTTGTGCTTCGGGGCATATACTACGGCGCTGAAAAGACCGCGGACGAAACACAACTGTTCTTTCACTGGAACTATCTCAACGAACGTTTGAAAAAGACCACGCCGAGGCGGTCTGACCAGACGGGCGTTTACATCATCGGGATAGACAACCCCGACCAGGCCGCCGAGATATCAGAAGCAATAGACAAGACGTTCAAGAACTCGCTTGCCGAAACTATTACCGAGACCGAAAAGGCATTCCAGATGAGTTTTGTTTCCATGACTCAGGCAATTGTCACGGTAATCCAGCTCGTTTCATTTTTGGTAATTATTATCATCATGGCAGTCGTTGCCAATACCATGGCCATGACCGCACGGGAGCGCATAGGGGAATATGCCATTATGAAAACACTCGGATTCGGCGGCTGGTATATTGCAGCGCTTATCCTTGGTGAATCGCTTGTGTTAACCATAACCGGCTGTGTACTTGGCATCATCCTCACCTTTCCCACCGCAGAACATTTTGGCAAAACCATGGGCAATTTCTTTCCTGTATTCAATGTATCGGTAATAACCATCGTTCTGGACGCAGCGGCCTCGTTCCTCGTAGGACTGTTAGCGGCGGTCTTTCCAACCTGGCGTGCGGTAAAAATTCATATTGCCGATGGGTTAAGGAGGATAGGGTAAATGAAGATCCCCCTGTCATATAGTTTCCGCAATCTCCTGACGAGGAGGCTCACAACAACCCTGACAACCTCCGGCATGGCGCTGGTCGTTTTCGTATTTGCCACCATTCTCATGCTTGCAGAAGGGCTCCGCAAGACCCTTGTAGACACGGGGTCGTACGACAATGTAATTATTATCAGGCGCGCCTCGACTACCGAGGTGCAAAGCGGGATTGACCGATACCAGGCATCTGTCGCCGAGACGCAGCCCGAAATAGCAATAGGACACAATGGACGTAAACTCGCTGCCAAGGAAATGGTTGTCATAATAAACCTGCCGAAACGGGGGAGTGAAAAACCCTCGAATGTCACCATCCGTGGAATTGGTGAACAATCGCTCCTTTTGCGTCCCCAGATAGAACTCATCGAGGGCCGGATGCCAAAACCGGGTTCTTCCGAAGTTATTGCCGGGGAAAATATCACACGGCGGTTCAGGGGATGCGGGATCGGAGAAAAACTCCACTTTGGCATGAGGGACTGGACGGTGGTGGGTATCTTTCGCGCGGGCAGTACCGGATTCAATTCGGAGATATGGGGAGACGTCGACCAGTTCATGCAGGCGTTCCGCAGGCCGGTGTATTCCTCGATTACCTTCAGGCTGCGTGATTATTCGGATTTCGAAAAAGTCAAGGAACGAATCGAAGGCGACCCGCGATTGACGCTTGAAGCAAAACGCGAGATACAGTATTATGCCGACCAATCGGAGATGATGACCAAATTTCTTCGTATCCTGGGCATGTCTCTGACCATCATATTCTCCATCGGCGCAATGATCGGGGCAACGATTACCATGTACGCAGCAGTGGCAAACAGAACCAGCGAAATCGGCACACTACGGGCGCTCGGATTTCAGCGCAGGAATATCCTCTTTGCCTTTCTGGCAGAATCGATGCTAATGAGTTTCATCGGCGGATTTGCAGGACTCTTCTTCGCCTCTTTCATGCAGCTTCTTACCATCTCCACGGTAAACTGGCAGACCTTTTCGGAACTGGCGTTCTCATTCACCTTAACGGGAGAAATTGTTTGCCAATCCCTGATTTTTTCAGTTATTATGGGGTTTTTGGGAGGGGTTTTCCCCGCATTCCGCGCATCCAGAATGAATATCATTGATGCACTCAGTGCAAGGTAGGTTTGCCAAATCAGACCTTCGGCGACTTTAACGACTGCCCACAAAATACACGAAAGGTCGCGAAACTTTTTCTATAGTAAACGACTTAATAAGTTAGTATTGAATGTTTGTCATTCCGAGCAAACCGAGGAATCTTAGGATTTCTCAGTCGCCCTGCTTCTTCGAAATGACAACTTTCTTTTGTCGCTCGCTATAGTCAGATTCAGAAATTATATTCTTTCGCGCTTTTTCGCGTATTTAGTGGGCTTAAATAAGCTTTGAAATTCCTGCACATTCAATCTTGCTTTTTTGAGAAGAAACCATTTGTTGTTCAACTTCTAATTCCTCGATGCGTGAGCTAATAGGTTTAATCCTTTTAATTCTAATACATACTATAGGCTGTCTCTTTTCAACATTTTCTTTTTCTGCTGCGACTTGCCTGGTTATATCAACCATAAATTTTCACCCCGGTTTCCTCTATTAGGTCGGTGAAAAGAGATTTTTGGGATAGGTCAACAAGGTAAAAAAGGCTAAGTACAAATACTTCTGCATATCGGCCTCTACCGGTGGATAACCGTGAATGCGGATGTTAGTAATTTTATACCGCTATTGTTTCAACCATTTTCCATTCCTGAGATTCTTGGGAAACACAAATGCCTGGGGTCAACAAATGCCTGGGGTCAAACCTTCATATTTCAATTGACAAACAATACGAAGTAGATAGAATGTAGACCATGGCAAGATCCTTACGAATAGAATTTGAAGGTGCTTTTTATCATATCACATCAAGAGGTAATCTGAGAGACAGAATATTCTTTGATGATAAAGACAGGGAAAAGTTTTTAGAGATACTCAGAAGAACAAAAGAGCGGTATGGATATCTCCTCCATGCATATGCCTTGATGGAAAATCATTATCACCTTTTTCTTGAAACACCAAAGGCAAACATCTCTCAGATAATGCAGAATATCAACACAAGCTATACAGTTTACATAAACAGGAGGCATAAGAGATTTGGGCACTTATTTCAGGGAAGATTCAAGGGGATACTTGTAGACAAAGAAACCTATTTGATCGTTTTAACCAGATATATTCATTTAAATCCGGTGCGAGTAGGAGCAGTAAAAAGCCCTGAAAATTACAGATGGACAAGCTATAGGGAATATATGGGTATATGCAAAGAGGACACTCCTTTAGTAGATACCGCAGAAACCCTTTCCTACTTTTCAAAGACAAAAAATACGGCAATGAAGGCATATAGAGAATTTGTAGAGGCAGGTATAAACAAAGAAAATAACCCATTGGAGGAAGTAGAAGCCGGTATAATTCTTGGCAGTGAAAAATTTAAAACAACGATAAGAAGATTATTGAATAGGATGAAACCCGATGAAGAGATTCCTCAGATGAAAAGTCTTCGTGAAAAAGTCCCCGTGGATAAGATTATAAAAGTATGCTGTGATTATTATGAAAAGAAGAAAGAAGAGTTACTCAAAAAGGGCAAAGGGAAAGAGGAAAGACGAGCAGCGATATATTTATCGAAGATATTGAGTAACGAAAAGAACGTAGAAATAGGGAGCTATTTCAGGATAAAAGGGTCAACAGTAAGTGAGTCGTTAAAGGGGGTAGAGGCCAGAATAAAAAGAGACGTGGATTTTCAGAAAGAGATTGAAGTGTTAAAGGAGAAATTGGTTATTGAATAATGAAGGTTTGACCCTAAGTCTTTCCAGTTTTCCTATTATAGTAAACGACTTAAATAAGTTGACATTGAATGCTTGTCATTCCGAGCAAACCTAGGAATCTTAGGATTTCTCAATCGCCCTGCTCCTTCGAAATGACAACTTTCTTTTGTCGCTCGCTATAGACTTTGCTCAGGTCTTACTTTTAAAAGCTTTTATTGTCCTCGGTGCGGTTTGACCAAAGACGTATTTTCTCTTCTTGTTTCCTTCTTCCCTTTCGGAAACGAGAACCCTGTCTTTTGATAAAGAAAGCAAATACTGTATAAGCGCATCCAATTCCCTCTCAGAAAGCTTGTCAAAACCGGGCATCTTGTTCCGTGCGCCGTAGAATTTGGGGTCAGATGGATTCTTGATAAATGCCTTCAGCCATTCTACCGATAAGTACCCCGTCAGGTTCGGAGCGACTTTCTTTGCATCCTTGTCGCCAATGGGATGGCAGATGACGCAATTTCCCTTGAAAACCAGTTCTTTTCCCCTCTCCAGTCTATCGGTATTTGTACTGGATAAATCTCCCGATTGGCTCAGCAGGAATTCGGTCATATCCAGGAGTGATTCATCAGGCTGTTTTACCGGAGGCATAGCGCCCGATTCCTTAAAATACTTCTTGCCCTTGGGGTCTTTGAGCAGCCCCGAAACCCACTCCCGTGAACCGAAATTGGTAAAATCAGGGGCTGTCTCCCCGCCTTCCCCCCTCACCATGTGGCAGCCGTTGCAACTTTCTTTAAAAATCTTTTCGCCGAGAAACACAGGGTCGTTGAGGAATATGGACAACCCTCCCTGTGGAGGAATTCCCCTGGCGGCCAATCTTATTGCCCTTGCCGTCTGCTTTTCAGCAACTTCCTGCTGATGGATGATGTGGATATCATGCCTGTCATGGTGAATAGCAAGTGCAGTTAATGCAATAACCCCCGCCAGTCCTGAAAACACGGCGCCAAAAAACGGTATTCGTTTGGCCGGGTATCGCGAAGCGTTTCTGTCGATAAAAGGCAGGACAAACAAAAATATGACAGACAGGGCGGGTATAATGACGGTGCCCACAATCAATAAATTTCCCTGGCAATATTTTAAGAGCTGGAATAAGAATAAGAAATACCATTCCGGTCGGGCAAGATAATTCGATGCGGGATCGGCGGGAGAATTGAGTTCTGCCCCTTTATTCCAGAAGACCCATCCGGCAAGCGCTGCGTACATCCCTATGGCAAATACGACGTCTTTATACACCTGATCCGGCCAGAAGGGGTCGACCCGGTTTTTCACTATTTCCTCGCTCATTTTCCAGTACGGAGTGACGCCATGTTTCCGGAAGAGCGCTATGTGAATAAAGAGGAAAAACACAAGGGAAAGCGGCAGCAAGAATACATGCAGGGTATAGAAACGCGTAATGGTGAAATTCCCGTAATCAGCGCCGCCCTGATGGATTATTTTAATGTACTTCCCGATAACGGGAATAGTCCCCATGATATTTGTGGCAACCTGGGTAGCCCAGTATCCCTTCTGGTCCCATGGCAAGAGATACCCCGTTAAGCCAAAACCTGCCAGGAACAGGAGGAGAATTACCCCGGAAATCCAGTTCAGTTCACGCGGTTTTTTATATGCGCCGAAGATAAACACCTGAAACATGTGCACAAGAGCCAGTATCATCATGGCGCTCGACCCAAAGTGGTGCAGGCCGCGCACAAACCAGCCAAAGGACGTTTTGTGCTGAATGTAGTAAACGCTTCCCCATGCGGCCGTCGATGAAGGCGAGTAATAGGCGGCCATAACAATTCCGGTAACCGCCTGGAGAATGAAGAGGAATACCAGACCGCTACCAAATATGTATGACCACTTCGCACCGCCGTGAACCGGCTCATCCAGGGCAAACTTCAAGAGGGTCTTTATGCCTGTTCTGTCTTCAAACCATTCCCGTATCGTGCTCATATCACCCTCTTATAACTTATCAAAACCGTATTGTTTTCAACTTTTGTTTCAAAACTATACATGTCGCGCGGGGCGGGACCTGATATCCTCCTGCCATTGATATCGAATACACCTTCATGGCATGGGCACAAAAACTGTTTTACGTCCTCTCCCCAGTTTATGCCGCAGCCCAGGTGAGGACAATTTGTAGAGAACACGTTTAACGAATTGTCTTCTTTCCTGACCACCCATACAGAACCCATAACCAACCCCTCGAAGAGATTCCAAGCATCCATCTTTGAAGAGGTGATGGTCATTTTTTTAGGAATTCCTACAGGAAAATCGTCCAGCTTGCCAACATTAATGAAATCCTCTGTCCCGTATACAGTATCTTTCAACCATGGGTGTACCGCCAATCCTACAACTGGCGCAACAACGCCTGCTGCGAGGGTGCCCCCGATGGCGTGGGATGCGATTTTTAAAAATCTTCTCCTGCTAGTATTTTCTGTTTTACTGTCTTCCACCTTCTTACCTCTCTCCATTGAGATTAATCAATAAACCGATGCTTTATCCAGCGCTGTTAAATTCTTCAGCGCCAGTATCAAGGCTATATTTCATGGCTAAAAAAGGCAATTCTATAAATTTTTTACTCGAAAATAAAGTCAATTTTTGGAAAAATGAATTTAACTTAACGACAAATCAAAGACGATGTCTACCTCGTTTTTAACCTTGAGAGTTCCTAACAATGCCTTGTACGGCTTTATTCCAAAGTCTTTTTGGGCGATGGTAA
>Ga0233425_10003804_pt1 | contig 26578 bp, 21 predicted proteins | sample Watercolumn_Towu_2_FD_181712 | JGI IMG/M metagenome (GOLD analysis project Ga0233425, IMG submission 181712) | Freshwater microbial communities from Lake Towuti, South Sulawesi, Indonesia - Watercolumn_Towuti2014_140_MG | ecosystem: Environmental > Aquatic > Freshwater > Lake | place...
CCTCCAAGGCGGGATCGAGTCCTGGCCGGTGAGTGCGCGGCGGCGGCGGTTCTACCGTGAGAATCTGGCCGATGAGTGCTGTCTCGTGGCCTTCAAACGGCGGCCGGCTGGTCAGCAACTCGTACAGTACGACTCCCAGACTGTAGACATCGGATTGCGGTCCGATTGCGTCCGGCGAGCCCAGCAGTTGTTCGGGTGACATGTAGGCCAGCGTTCCCAGCACCGCACCCGTCTTGGTCAAGTGCTGATCCTCCTGGCTGCGGCGTGCCAAACCGAAGTCCATGATGATCGGTTCGCGCCGCTCGTCGATCATGATATTGGAGGGTTTCAGATCCCGATGAATCACGCCGCGTTCATGTGCATCCTGCAGCGTCAACGCCAGTTTCCGCACGACGGCGACGACCTGTTTTTCGGCCAGCGGCTTCTCGGGCCGGATAAACTCCTTGAGCAAACGGCCGTCGATAAAGGCCATCGACAGATAATGCACCCCGTGGATCTCGCCGACGTCGTAGACGGGGCAGATGTTCGGATGGCGCAACGTGGCCGCCAGACGCGCTTCGCGATAGAAGCGCTCGATGATCTGCGGCCCGTCGTTCGCCGAGAAATGGGGGACCTTCAAGGCGATCTCTCGATCGAGCTGCGAATCATGAGCCAGGTACACGGTACCCATGCCGCCGCCGCCCAATCGCCGGAGAATCCGATAGCGGCCGAATTCCACGGGCAGCGCGTCGGACGGGATCGGCTGCCGCGTCGGTCCGGCGGTTGTGCGGTCGGTCCGGGACGTGTCGCGCACCATCGGGCGGAGCGGGGGCCAAGCGGCATTCCGCTCCGACTCCACCCACAGCCGTTCGACGGCATCGGCCTGCGCGGGAAAACGGCGCGACACCTCCGCCAGATCTACACCCAGGCCGGCCTGCCGCCGAGCCACACACTCGGCATGTATCAACTCCGCCGGAATCGTCGCGGCCGTCCCCAGCTGCGGATAATCGCTGAGATACGTCTCCAGCAGCACGCGCTGCCCGCGCCGCCATTGCTGTTGCAGGTCGACCCGCACCAGCTGCGCCAACAACGACTGGCGCTGGTCGGGCGGCATATTCCCGAAGCGGGCGACAGCCTCGGCCAACGCGCGCGGATGCCAGTTCTGCTCGAATTCGGCAACTCGAGCTTCCCGGGCCCGCTGCTCCAGCGTGACATTCCTCGCGCCCTGGTCCGCAGCCATGACACAACTCGAAGCTTGCGCCAGACGTTTTGACAGTTCTACTCCGCTCGAGGCTACCTTTGCGTTTGGCCGACTGTCAAGTTCCCGAGGAAGAAAGGGTGCATCCTTCAAGCCGGAGGCCGTTGCGAGGAGACCGGTCAATCGTTCTTCTTGAGCAGTTGCACGAGCTTGATCAGGGTCTGCTTGGCGTCGCCGAAGACCATCATCGTCTTCTGTTCGTAGAAGAGTTCGTTGTCTTCGCCGGCAAAACCCGGCTTCAAGCTGCGTTTGAGGATGATCACCGTGCGCGCCTTGTCGGCGTCGAGGATGGGCATTCCGTACAGCGGGCTGTCCTTCTTGTACCGCGCGGCCGGATTCACGACGTCGTTGGCGCCGATGATGAGTGCCACGTCGGTGTGCGGAAAGTCATCATTGATGTGTTCCATCTCGAACAGCAGATCGTAGGGGACCATCGCTTCTGCCAGCAGCACATTCATGTGTCCCGGCATGCGGCCGGCGACGGGATGAATGGCAAACCGCACCTTGGTGCCGCGGCCCTGCAGTTGTGTTGACAGTTCCTGGACGGCGTGTTGTGCTTGCGCCACGGCCATGCCGTAACCGGGAATAATGACCACGGACTGTGCGGCGTCCATGGCAGTCACCGCGTCTTCGGGGGTGTAGCGAATGACGGTCCGGGTTTCGGACTGCCCGGATTGTTCCGCGGGAACAGCGCCCACACCGCCGAACAGCACATTGGCGAAGGAACGGTTCATGGCGCGGCTCATCAGAATCGACAGGAAGAAGCCGGAGGCCCCGTCCAAGGAGCCGGCAATAATTAACACCTTGTTCTCAATGACGAAGCCGGTGGCCGCGGCCGCCAGGCCGGCGTAGGAGTTCAGCAGGGAAATCACGACGGGCATATCCGCCCCGCCGATGGGCAACACCATCAATACGCCGATGGCCAGTCCCAGCACGATCATGAGGAAGAAGAGGACGGTCGAGGTGGGATGAAAGATCAAATACACGAAGATCAGCAGCGTCACCAGAAAAAGACTGATGTTGCTGATATTCTGATGCCGGTAGAGGATCGGCGGGCCGGGAACGAGTTCCTGCAGTTTGGCGAACGCCATCAGACTGCCGGTGACGGTGAGCGCGCCGAACAGCACTTCGAAACCGACTGCGGCCATCATGCCGGAACTGAAGTCGCGGTGCATGTATTCCACGATGCCCACCAACACGGCGGCCAACGCGCCGAAAGCGTGTGACAGCGCGATTCGCTGAGGCATCGCCGTCATCGGCATGAAGATCGCCATCGCGCTGCCGACCAACGTGCCGATGATGAATCCCGCGATGATCCAGCCGAAACTGATGACGTCGTAATGGAACAAGGTTCCCACGACGGCCAGTAGCATGCCGAGGGCAGCATAGTTCATCCCGCGCCGCGCCGACTTGGGGGAACTGAGCGCTTTCAAGCCCAGGATGAACAGCACCGATGCGGCGAGATAGAGCGTTTGAAGTACGAGCGCTTTGCTCATGGGTGACTCTTCTGTTCCTTGAGTTTAAACATCTTGAGCATGCGGTCCGTGATCATGAAGCCGCCCACCACGTTGATGGTGGCCGCAGTCACGGCCACAAAACCGAGGAAGTTGCTCACCGGACCCAAATGCGAATTGCCCGCGGCAATCAGCGAACCGACGAGCGAGATTCCGGAGATGGCATTGGTGGCGGACATCAGCGGCGTATGCAGCAGCGGCGAGACGCGACCAATGACTTCGAACCCCACGAAACCCGCCAGAATCAGGATGAACACGGAGGAAATCAGCAATTGCGTGTCCTTGTCCAACTCATCTTTCCCACCGTGCGACGCATCCGGCGCGGCGACGGCGGCTGGCGTTGACTCAGCCGGTTGCGGCTCGGCCCGGAGCGCGGACGCAAGCGGCGCGACGAACAGCCACGACGCGGCCAACACGGCCCACGCATATCGGTTCTTCCACATCATGTTGGCGTCCTCTCAATAGCCGGCTGTGATCAGCAGCGGCGGGAAGTTGGGCTGAAATCTCACTCGTATGGTTCAATCGGGAACGTTGGTGGATCCTGCGGCTTGGGAATTGGCTGCCCACCGGGCGCTCAGGAGGGCGGTGTCGCTACGGGGGCCGGAGTCGCCGGCGGTAAGGGGGCCAGCCCCAGGAGTTCACGAATGCGGGGGGCGAGCACGTCGCCGCTGTGCGCCACCATGGTATCGCGGACGATCTCGTCCTCGCGATCCAACCGCACGGCGCCTTCTTGGATGATGTGCCGCAGTAAATTGGTGACGTTGGCGGAGAACATCTGGCTCGCATGGTGCGGCACCTCGGCCGGCAGATTGGTCGGGCCAAGGATGGTGACACCGTCCGCTACAATGCGTTTGTCGGCTTCCGTCAGTTCGCAGTTCCCCCCGCGCTCCGCCGCGAGATCCACAATTACACTGCCCGGGCGCATGCCGCGCACGGCGTCGGCGGTAATCAGTCGCGGCGAAGGCTTGCCGGGAATGGCCGCGGTGGTGATGACCACGTCGCTTTCCGCCACGACACGCGTCATCAGCTCACGTTGCCGGCTGTAGAACTCCTCCCCGAGTTCCTTGGCATAACCGCCCCGGTCTTCCGTGGAGGTTGTCTCCAATTGCAGTTCGACAAACCGCGCTCCCAGGCTCTCCACCTGTTCCCGGACCGCGGGGCGCACGTCGTAGGCTTGCACCACCGCGCCGAGACGGCGTGCCGTTCCCAGCGCCTGCAGACCGGCGACCCCGGCTCCAATCACGAATACCTTGGCCGGCGTCAGGGTACCCGCGGCAGTCATCAGCAGTGGAAACAGCTTGGGGAGTTCAATGGCCGCCAGGAGCACCGCCCGGTAGCCGGCAATGGTCGCCATGGAGGAAAGAACGTCCATGCTTTGCGCTCGCGTGATCCGGGGCAGCATTTCGAGCGCGAATAGCGATGTGCCGGCTTGGGCCATTTGCCGGACGCATTCCGGTTCACCCAGCGGGTCGCACATGCCGATGACGATCTGGCCAGCGCGGAGCCGCGGCAGATCCGCCCGCCCGGCCTCCTGATTAGCTCCCAGGGAACGCACCTGCAGGAGGATGTCGGCGGCAAAAAGTTCGCCGCGATCCGCGACCACGCGTGCCCCTTTCTCGGCGTACAGGGCATCGGCGAATCCCGCGGCAGCACCGGCACTTGACTCCACCAGGACTTCCACACCGAGTTTGGTAAGTTGGGGGACGTTTGCCGGAATGAGCGCCACCCGGCGCTCGCCCGCATAAGTCTCTTTCGCAACAGCGATCTTCATGAATGCCTTCCCGTACGGACGCGCCAGACCTCGAAGTTCGCCCATTCTATGTCGATTGCAATGGGCGAAAATGGGGGGAAGTCGGATTTTTGGTCGCATTTCGCCGGGGGTGATGGGGCACCGGCCGACCCGACGCCAAACGGATCGCCCACCCGCCCTGGTACCGGAGCCCGGCAAACAGGCGTTGAAGGCGGACGTCGCGACTGCTAGAATCACCCGTTTTCCCGGTCGCGCTGGCGGCTTGCTTGTGTGTCCCTGATGGAGGACTGTACTTTGGTCTCGACCAAAACCTATATGGCCAAACCGGGTGAAGTCCCGCAGAAGTGGTGGCACGTGGACGCCACGGACCGAGTCCTGGGGCGACTGGCCAGTCGCATCGCCGTGATCTTGATGGGCAAACACCGTCCCACTTATACACCGCACGTTGACACGGGCGATTACGTGATCGTGACGAATGCGGAAAAGGTCGTGCTCTCCGGCAAGAAATGGGAGCAGAAGTCCTATACCTGGTACACCGGGTATCCTGGTCTGCGGAGTGAAACGGCCGCCCGACGGCTGAAGCACCATCCTGATCGCATCCTGCGCGACGCAGTACGCCGGATGCTTCCCAAGAACAGATTGGCCACTAAGATGCTCGCGAAGCTCAAGGTCTATACAGGTCCGGAGCATCCGCATCAGGCCCAGCAACCGGAATCGATGTCCCTCTGAATAGGATCGCCGTTCGCTGTCGTTTTCGACTCCTTTCACCCTTCGTAGGTCCCGACCTTCACACTCATGGTTGCAACTAAGAAAGACAAGCTGACCGGCGATTCCCTGGGTACCGGCCGCCGCAAGACCTCCGTGGCACGCGTGCGGATTCGGGCTGGGTCCGGCAAGGTTACCGTGAATGATCGCGCGTTTGAGGAATATTTTCCGGACGAAGGCAATCGCCAGTGGATCCTGGACGTGCTGATCGCCGTGAACCGCCGGGACGCAGTCGATCTGATTGTCCGCGTCAGCGGTGGTGGCCCTCACGGTCAGGCGGGTGCCATTCGCATGGGGGTCGCGCGAGCTCTGGTCGGTTACGACGAGGCGCTCTTTCCCCCGTTGCGCGATAACGGATTTCTGACACGGGATTCGCGCATGAAAGAACGCAAGAAGTACGGGCTGCATGGCGCCCGGCGCGGCGTTCAATTCTCGAAACGATAACGGCTTCCTGTCCCGTCGGGAAAACAGTCCGGATCTGGGAAGACGCACCTTCCTCCGTGGACCCCTCGGGATCCCGGTCCGTGCTAGGTCTGGTGGCCCGATGTGGATGAACCTGTGACGCCGTGCCGCGGTGCGACTCGCCGCTGGCGCCGGGCAAGCGGGATGACGTGCGCGTTCCAGCCACTTCCCAAGGTCACACTGGACCAACTGGCAGTCATCGGCTGTTCGCCGGTGGAGAATTCGCGGATGTAATGGCCGCGCATGGTTGCCGGGGAATCCGCCGGCGGCACGCGCATCGCCCGCTCGACTTCTTCCGGTGCGACAATGGCCGGAAAAGTCCCGGCTTGCCGCAGCATCTCAAAGTAACCCTCGGCCGATAACTCGTGGTAGCACAGATCGATCTTCTTGCGTTCAGCCCAGCAGGCACGCGGCGCCGCATGATCCAGCAGGTACTTCTTCGTGGCCCAGTCGAGAGTGCCGACGAGTGTTGCGGGGATCTGGCCTTGGGTTGCGAACTGTTCCACACCTTCCAGTGCGGCCCGCCAAAGCTCGAGTATCTCCGCGGCTTCTGGTGGGGCATCCGCCGATCCCGATACAAAATCGTGGCAGGCCTGATAATAGTGCCACTGTACCTGGAGAGCTGTTGCGGGGCGTTCGTCCAGCGAAGCCATCGGCTCGCGGAACACCGTGTCGCGACACACGGCGTGCAGGGCGCGAATGGGTGATGCCATGCGCGGAATGCTGGATAGATGTCCCGCTTCGATTGCGTCCAGCACCAGCAGCGTCGCGCCCACTCGGAGGTACTCCGCGACTTCACACATATTCGAATCACCCAACCCGATCTGCAATCGTTGTCGGGCGGCGAAGAGCCGGGAGTACTCACGAGGCGAAAACCAGGCCTGGGCGTAGATGGCCTTGAAGAAATGGCCCATGTTGTAAAGGGGGCGATCTCCCCAGAATCCGCCGAACCCCAGCACGCAATTGATCGCCGGCCCTTTGTCCGAGAGCAGAAAATCACCTGCGCGGTCGATCATGCCGGCCCCGGCAAGCAGGGGGCGAGTTACCAGAAAAGGGGTCAGCTGCCTGCGGATCCGTCGAAACACGGTTCCGCGCAACAGCAGATCCAGCGCGACCGCCAGTGGCCCGGTGATCACCCGCGCCGCGAGTTGGAGCATCGATTCCAACCAGATCGGCGCATGGACGCACGTGCCGCGTCCTTCTGCCAGATCCGTGCCAAAGAGCAGCGTGGCCAGCCAATTCCGATCCGAGACCAGGTACCGTCCGGCCAGATACACTAATCCGGCGAAGGCGAAGTAGCACAAGACGAGCAGCAGACACGCGGCGATTCCGGTCCAGGTAACGATGGCCAACGGGAGCAGAGCAACGAGCCCGAGTCTCCACAACCACAACAGCGGGCCGGAGGCTAGTGCCGCCTCGTAGTTGTCCTGGGCTCCATACACGTTGTCGTGTGCGTCGCGATCATTCTTGAGCAACCGCACCTGGCCCGGCAGCTTGTCCGTGAGCGCCGCCTCGGCCAGCAATCGATCTTGGGCTCGTTGATACGCAATGAGCTGTCGAGGAGTGCGGCACTCCGGTGTGGCTCCCTCGATCAAACCGCCACCAGACGCCGGTCGTTCGGCTTCGAACCACACGGCTCCCCCGTTGGCGAGAAAGACACCTTCCTTGAAGTGCCGGGCACGCACCGTGACGATCCGCTGCTGCAACGCAGCCAGCACCGCTTCGTAGATGCGAAATCGTGGCAGGCGCGGCGCGGAAGGGTCTCCCGCACGGAAGCGAATGGCGTATTCCGTTTCCAGGCCAATCAGTCGCTCGAAAATGCTGGCCACCTATTCGCCACCATGGGGCACGGTCGATTCGTCGAGATATCGGTTTGGAACTTGCTGGCTGTCATGCCGTACCTGCTCGACAATGTCCTGCAGGGCAATCACTCGCGGCCCAGCGGCCGGCTCGACTTTGCATGACTCTGGTTCACGGACGGCGGTTTCAGGAGACATCGGCGCGTGACCTCTTGCTGATTGCATACCACATATCCACCAACTACCACTTCATCCTATTCCCGCTGCGACGGCACCGCAAGGAACTGAGCCCCGGCGACGTCGCGGTTACAGGCTACCGGGTGCCGCTGGAACGGACCGGGAAGATTGGGGTAACTGCGAGAGTTGCGTACGCCCCCGGTGCCAACTATCATCATGTGGTTGGGTGTTGGTCAACGTACGCTAGTCACGCCTTGTGCGGATCTTCATGCGGGGAGCCAAGCAAATGGGCCGGAATTTCGTGGTCGGTGCGAGTGTCCTGGTCTTCGTGAGCCTGGTACAGGTTCAGGCAGGGGCGCAGGATACGGTGTTGTCGGAATTGTATGGACAAGGAGTGCATGCCTATTTTTCCGGTGACTACAACGAGGCATGCGGTGCATTGTCTTCGGCAGTGAATCAGGGAACCGACGACGCACGTGTCTTCTATTTCCGCGGTCTGACGTACCTTCGCACGGGACGGCCTGACGAGGCTAAGGCGGACTTCCTGCGGGGGGCGGAGCTGGAGTGCGCCAACGTCGACCAGTTGTACCCGATCAGCGAATCCCTGCAGCGAGTTCAAGGGGCGCAACGGCTGGAAATAGAGCGCTATCGCCAGAAGGCCCGAGCGGAATCACGGCTGCGAGAACTGAAGGCCAAGAAAGCCCGGTACGAACAGCTGCAGCAGGCGCAGGATGAAGTGCTGCGCAACCGCGCGCAGCAACCTCCGGCCGTGGCCCCCGTGCCTCACCAGCCACCGGCCCTGGACGCCACCGACCCGTTTGCCGAAGGGAAGCCGGCGGAGGCGGAAAAGGCGCCAGATCGGGCACCCAGCCCGGAACCCCCGGCTGCGCCCCCGGCGGCCGAGCCGCCCGCTGAGGCCCCCGCCGAGACAACACCGCCCGCCACCGATCCGTTCGGAGCCCCAGTTCCTTCCACGCCCGCCGCGCCGACACCACCACCCGCCGACGATCCATTCGCCGCTCCGGCACCGGCCGAGCAACCTGCCGCGCCGGCACCTGCACCGCCGGCGGAACCCGCTGCTCCTGCCGCGCAGCCCGAGATGCCCGCACCCGCCGCGGAGGATCCGTTTGCCGAGCCGGCACCCGCCGAGAAGCCGGCGGCTTCGGCACCTGCTCCCGCCCCAGAACCGGCCGCTCCGGCCACCAAGCCGGAAGCGCCCGCACCGGCTGCGGAGGATCCGTTTGCGGAGCCGGCACCTGCTCCCGCCGCGGAACCGGCGGCTCCGGCACCCGCACCCGCTGCTCCTGCCGCGCAGCCCGAGATGCCCGCACCCGCCGCGGAGGATCCGTTTGCCGAGCCGGCACCCGCCGAGAAGCCGGCGGCTCCGGCACCTGCTCCCGCCGCGGAACCGGTCACTCCCGCAGCCAAGCCAGTGGCTCCCGCTCCGGACGATCCGTTCGCAGATGATCCGGGAAGCGCCGCACCGGCGCCCGCCGCGAAGCCATAAGACCAGCAACCGGCAGCTGACAACCTGTTTGCGGAAGGAAATCTGGAGCGCGGAATCGCTCACCCGCCAGCGCTACCGCTTAACGGGGTTGTGGCTTGCCGGAGTCGTCCGAGTAGAGATTGCCTTGGCGAAAGGCCTCGGCCATGGCGCGCGGCACCTCGGCTTCCGCCAGTACGAGCATCGCGCGGTTCTCGGCGGTCTTGGCCTTCATTTCCTGTTCGGCGGCGATCGCCTCGGTCCGGCGCTGCTCCGCTTGGGCTCGGGCTACGCGTGTATCGGCCTCGGCCTGATCCGCCTGCAATCGAGCGCCGATGTTCTCGCCGACATCAATATCCGCGATGTCAATCGAGACGATTTCAAATGCGGTATGGGCATCCAGGCCGCGTTCGAGCACGGCGCGCGAGATGCGATCGGGGTTCTCGAGCACCTCGAGATGCGTGTCGGACGAACCGATCGACGTGATGATGCCCTCACCGACGCGGGCGATCACGGTCTCTTCTGTCGCGCCGCCAATCAACTGCCCCAGGTTGGTCCGCACGGTCACCCGCGCGCGAATCTTCAATTCCACACCGTTCTTGGCGATGGCGCTCAACGTCGTCTTGCCACTGCGGCGCGGGTCGGGGCAGTCGATGACCTTGGGATGAACGCTTGTCCGAACGGCATCCAGCACATCGCGTCCGGCCAGGTCGATGGCGGCCGCCCGATCGAAGTCCAGATCGATGCCGGCACGATGGGCGGCGATGATCGCGTGAATGACATTCATCACGTTGCCGCCCGCCAGATAGTGAGCTTCAAGCCGCGCGGTGCTGATGCCCGTGCGGCGGTTGATGTCCAGGCCCGCTTGCGCGGCCATGATCTTGGCCGTGACAATCACACGCGGGTTGACCTGGCGGAATCCCATGCCAATCAGACTGAGAATGCTGATGTCCGCGCTGGACATGTACGCCTGAAACCACATCTTGCCGTAGGTGGCAATTACCACCAGGGCGACAAAAACGAAAATCACGCCGAAGACCGCGAGTCCCAACCCGACGACCCATTCCCAGCTGAGATTGGCGGCTTGTCCGACGTTCTCGCCTTCAGCCAACAGCAGCATCACGTGCGACATGGTGACTTCCCTCGCAGATCTCGGTGCGGCGTGCTCGAACACCCATGCAATGATAATCCATAGGCGACTGCGTCAACAACAGGACGCACGCCGTGGCGCTGGCGGCCAGTTCATTCAATCCAACCTCCCCCCAAGACGCGCTCGCCCTGGTAGCAGACAACCGCCTGGCCCGGTGCGATGCCGTGACACGGTGCGTCGAAGGCGACGCGCACGCGGTCTTCGTCCAGGCGCTCAGCCGTCGCCGGCACGGCCGGCGCGTGGTAGCGGATTTTCACCTGGCAGCGGAAAGCGGCGGGAAGCGGATCCACCAGCCAGTTCGTCTGCCGGGCCAGGAGTTCACTGCGCGCCAGGTCCGTATGCGAACCGATGACCACGCGATGCGTGTCTGGTTCGATACGCACTACGAAACGACGTTCTCCCATCGCCACGCCGAGCCCCTTCCGTTGTCCGATCGTGAACCGCTCGATACCGGGGTGCCGGCCCACCACTTGCCCGTCCGTGGTCACGATTTCTCCCGCGGTATCGCTGTTACCGCGACGAGCCCGCACGAACTCGTCGTGCTGTCCCGAGGCGACGAAGCAGATGTCCTGACTGTCGGGCTTGTCCGCCACCGACAGCCCGAGCTTCCCTGCCAGTTCGCGGATCTGGGCTTTGCGGTAATCACCCACGGGCAACAGCACGCGCGACAACAACTCCCGTTGGAGTCCAAACAAGACGTATGACTGGTCCTTGGTGGCATCAACTCCGCGGCAGAGCGCCGGCAGGTCCGTGTTTGGATCGGAAACCAGGCGTGCGTAGTGACCGGTAGCCACGAACTGCGCACCCACGCCCGTCGCATAGTCAAACAAACGGCCGAACTTGATCCAGTTATTGCACATCACACACGGGTTGGGCGTGCGCCCCGCCGTGTATTCCGCGACGAAGTAGTCCACCAGGACCCCGAACTCCGATCGGAAATCCAGGGCATAGAAGGGAATGTTCAGGCGATCTGCTACACGCTGCGCGTCGGCGGCGTCCGAGGCGGAGCAGCACCCACGAGCGTGACTCGCCCCCTGGTGGCTTAACGGCAGCAATGCGGACTGGTCCGATGTTCCGGCCTCACAGGCGCGCCACGATTGCTCCCCATGCCGGAGGAAGACACCGATCACTTCATGCCCGCGTTCCCGCAGCAAATGGGCAGCCACGCTGCTGTCGACACCGCCGGACATTGCCAAGACGACACGGGACATGAACCGTCACACCGCTGTTTCGTGATTCACGGCCGATCCACCGCGAGACCAAGTGACAAGAGCTGCACAGGCTCTTCAACTCTAACGGTGTGCCGATTTCGAGGCAAGGTTGCGGAAACGCCACGCCGCGTTGCCCAAATGCAACGATCCCAGAAGTACGCTCACGAGCCCTTAATTACTGGCCTGCCGAGCTTTAGTTGACTTACGCCCCGTTCCCGCCAGCAAGGCATGGTGTTTGCCTCTGCATTCGGAAACCGTTTCGGAGCCGAGGACCTAATCCATGCGATGCACCGGCCGATTGTATCCTCCCCATTCCATCCTGTTTGCCGCGATGTTGGGAGCGTTGTCCGTCACCCCAATCGGCAGGCCTGTGACGGCTGAACAGCAGCTGCGCGGTCGGCTCTACCAGATACCGGCGGTGCCAATGCCGGAACGCGCGCGTTCCCTGCGGGTCCTGGCCGGCGCCGCCAATTGGGATGCGGACGCCGAGGACGACGGCATCGAGCTGGTCATTCTGCCGCTGTCCGATTCGGGTGGTGTGGTTCCTGTTGCCGGGCAGCTATCGGTTTCACTGCTCGGACAAAAGACGCTTCGCCGGCATGTAGGGGAAGATGCAACCAAGCCGTTGGGCCGCTGGTCGCGGACGGTGAGACTCCAGGACTTCGCAAATGGTCCAGCGGTCATTCGTCTTCCGTTCCGGGACCCGAACCCCACCACGGATCCGTCGGTGAATCACACGGGTCTGCTGCATGTTCAACTCACGCCCTCCGTGCTGGGACCACTGGAAGCGAAGATCCCGGTGCCGCTGCGGAACCACCGCGGGTTGCCGCCGGACACGTGGATGAGGTAGCATCGCGACAGTGTGTGCGGCGCCGTCGTGACCGTGACAACGTGCCGGTCGATGTGCTACAAGGTAGAGACGCCGTTCAGGATGTCCGTCCGCCGTATCACGTGGTCCGGTGCCGTTTGCCGCCAAGTTCGCTCCCTGTCGTTGTTCCCAATGGCCGCCGGAAGCAGCAACTCCGACGCCGGCTGCTCGATTGGTATGCGCGCCACGCGCGCGATCTGCCCTGGCGCCGCACTCGAGATCCCTATGCCATCTGGGTCAGCGAGATCATGTTGCAGCAGACCCAGGTCGGGGCGGTCATTCCCCATTACCAGCGATTCCTGAGTGCATTTCCCACCGTGGAGGCTCTGGCAGACGCTACGCAGGAGGACGTGCTGCGGCTGTGGGAAGGCTTGGGCTATTATCGGCGAGCCCAGCAGCTGCACCGGTCTGCTGCCGTCATTGTGTCGGAGCACGGAGGGCATTTTCCGCGCGACCTGGCAACCGCGCGATCGCTGCCGGGCATTGGCCGTTACACGGCCGGCGCGATCCTGTCGATCGCCTTCGACCAGCCGCTGCCGATTCTCGAAGCGAATACGATCCGACTCTGGAGCCGCGTGACGGGCTATCGGGGTGATCCCCGCACTGCGTCGGGCCAGCAGTTTCTCTGGGACTGTGCGGCGGTCCTCGTTCCGCCGCAGCAGGCGGGGGCCTTCAATCAGGCCGCGATGGAAGTGGGAAGCGAGATCTGTCCATCGCGCAGCCCGTGTTGTGATCGTTGTCCCGTGGCGGAATTGTGCACCGCACGCCGGGAGAGCAGCCAACAAGAGATACCCGCGCGGGCCAGGAAACCTCGCTACCAGGAACTCCACGAGGTCGCGTTCGTCGTTTGCCGCCGCGGCCGAGTGCTGGTACGCCGCTGTCTGCCACACGAACGCTGGGCTGGCCTGTGGGACTTCCCGAGGCTGACAGTACCCGCCGAGACGTGTCGAGATCCGCAGCCGTCGCTGATGGACCGACTCCGCGAGTGCACCGGAATTCGCGGGACGATTACGGACCAGGTGGCCACGATGCGTTACGGTGTGACCAGATTCCGCATCACCCTGGCTTGTTACCGGGTCCGTGCCCTGGAGGGGCACTTGAACGCGGACCATCTGCGCTGGATTGTCCCCCAAGAGCTGCACCGGCTGCCGTTGAGCGTTACGGGCCGGAGGATCAGTCACTGCCTGGTGTCATAGCGCGGGTTCCCGCGGGCAGCAACGGGCGAAGAGCTCTGATTCCACGGCAACCGAGCGCCGCGACGCTCAAGCTGCCGGTGGCGTTGCGGGCGCGACCTCGCCTTCCGGTTTGATGGTCAAGCCATCGGAGGCCCGCAGTTCCACGCGATAGACGCGGCCTTTCTTGACCCGAATGGAAGGCGCGTCGCCATGTGCCGCGCGAATGCCGAGCTGTGACTGGCGCGATTCGTCATTGGCAACTGTCCAGAAGTCACTCCAGATCTGCCGTTCGAGGTCGGACATCTTGCCGCCGCGCCCGTAGATTTCGGGCCGCGCGCCGTCAGCATCGAGAGCGAACCCGTCTTTGGGTTCCTGGAATTCGCCGAAAATCCGGCGGAACAGGACGAGCGAAGTTGCGCGGTCGATCGCGGCCTTCTCGACGTACTGGTCCTCGAACTTCACCACCCAGCTGTCGATGTAGACCAAGTCGCCCTGGATGCGGAATTGCCGCGGCTCTCCGACGACTTTTCCCTGATCGTCCAGCTCCTCGAATTGCACCAGCGAGGACGTCTGTCCGGTTGAGGCGTCCGCCACCTGATCGAGCACCGTCATGCGGGCTACGCGGTGGTTCACCTTCAACAAGCGCAAGGACGTGTCGAGCCGATGGATCTCAATCTGTTGCTTCTGGACCTGATCATTCAATGTGGTGATCTCGGCGTCCTTGCGTTGCAGCAGCACCTCTTTGCGTTCCAGTTCCGCGGTCGCGCGATCCAGGTCCGAGCGCGCGGCGGCCAGCGCTTCCGCAGCGCGCTTGGCCTCGGATTCGTTCGCGTGCAAGAACGAATACGCGTACCAGCCTCCCGCTCCCACACCACCGACCACCACCGTAGCCAGCAACGTTCGAACGGCGCTATTCACCGCAGAGATACTGTCCGTGACACGGCCCATCGTGGAACCCTCGCAAGACGTGGACGCGAATCGTACTGCGACTTGGATCAAGCTCGCGCCATTTTAGCCTGCCGGGGGAGTTCGCAGAAGACGAATGCCTCCCGCGATTATGGCCGTGTGCGGCCGTGCAGGAGCCGTTCCACCGCCAGGCCGAGATCGCTCTGGGCCATCAGGGACTCGCCCACGAGGACGGCATTCACCCCTGACCGTTCGAGCGATACGAGGTCCTCGTGCGTTCTGATACCGCTTTCTCCCACGACGAGGCGATCGGCAGGGATCCGAGCCCGCATCCGGATCGTATGGTTCAGGTCCACCTCAAAGGTCCGCAAGTCGCGGTTGTTCACGCCGATCAGGCGGGTTCCGAGCTCCACGACCCGGGGCAAGTTCTCGGGTTCGTACAATTCGACCAGCGGTGTCATACCCAACTGGCAGATCTCCGCGTGGAGCGCGCTCAGTTGGTGATCGTCGAGGCACTCGGCGATCAGCAGCACGGCGTCCGCACCGGCGGCTCGGGCTTCCCAGACCTGATAGGCATCGATGATGAAGTCCTTCCGCAGCAGCGGCAGGTTGACAGTGCGGCGGATCGCACGCAGGTGGTCGAGGTGCCCCTGAAAGTACGGGGAGTCCGTCAGAACGCTGAGGCACGTGGCACCATGGTCGGCGTAGGTGCGTGCGATCCACACGGGGTCGAAATCGGCCCGAATCACGCCCTTGGAGGGACTCGCCTTCTTGACCTCGGCGATCAGTTTTACGGGGCCGGGTTGCGCAATGGCCGCTAGAAAATCCCGCACGGGTGGAGCCTGATCGCTGAGCCGCCGCAGTTCGCTCCAAGGCAATGACACCTGGGCGGCGGCGATCTCCGCGCGTTTGGTCACCAGGATCCGGTCGAGAATGGTGGGAGGCACGTGAGCGGTTCTTAGTGCTTGAAGTGCCGTCGGCCGGTGAACACCATGGGAATGCGATGCCGGTTGCAGGCGGCGATGACTTCCTCGTCTTTCTTGGAACCTCCCGGCTGAATCACCGCGGCCACGCCCGCGTCGGCGGCGTGCTCGATCGAATCAGGGAAGGGGAAGAACGCATCCGACGCGAGCACCGCGCCGGCGGCACGCGGTCCCGCCTTGCGAATCGCAATCTCCACGGAATCCACCCGGCTCATCTGGCCAGCGCCCACTCCGCACAGCGCATTATCGCGGCAGAGAACGATGGCATTCGACTTGACGTGGCGCACGATGGACCAGGCAAAGCGCAACTGCGCCCACAGATTGTCATCGGGTGATACCTCGGTGACCACCTGCCACTCGCGGTCCACTTCCGCCAGATTGTCGGCGTCCTGCACCAGCATGCCGCCCTGAATGTACCGGTAATGGCGCGCCGGCCGGGGCTCTTCCAGTTGTCCCACTTCCAGCAATCGCACGTTGTTCTTCCACTTGGGTTGAGTGGTCAGTACCTTGACCGCCTGGTCGGTGAACCGAGGCGCGACGATGGCCTCGACAAATAACCCTGGCGTTGCCAGGTACTCTGCCGTCGCCGCGTCCACATCCTGATTGAATCCCAGCACGGATCCAAACGCGCTGACGGGATCCCCCTCCATGGCTTTCTGAATCGCTTCACGCAGAGTGCTGGCGAAAGCGGCGCCGCACGGGTTGTTGTGTTTGATTACGGCGGCGGCGGCGCCCTGCAGCGAACTGGCAATTGCCAACGCGCTGTCCAGGTCGAGCAGATTGTTGTAGGACAACTCCTTGCCGTGCAACTGCCGCCCCGAAACGAGGTGCGCTCCTTGGACGGGGGCTTCGCAATAGAGCGCGGCTTGTTGATGGGGGTTTTCGCCGTACCGCAGCAGTTCCTTGCGGTGCAGCGACAATGTCAGGACCTCGGGAAACAACCCCTGTTCGGCCTCGCGCGCGAAATACGCGGCGATGGCCCGGTCGTACGCGGCCGTGTGCGCGAAGGCCTCGCCGGCCAGTCGCCGCCGCAACTCGAAGGACGTGCAACCCGACTCCTGAATCTGCTGCAGGATGCTGGAATACTGCGCGGCGTTGGTTGCAATCGTCACTTCGGCGTGATTCTTGGCTGCGGCGCGCACCAGGCTCGGACCGCCAATGTCGATCTGCTCGATCGCTTCCTCGTCGGTAACTCCCGCCTTGGCCACGGTCGCTTCGAAGGGATACAGATTCACGACGACCAGCTCAAAGGATGCGATGCCGTGTGCGGCGAGCGCCTGCATGTCATCGGCTCGTTCGCGCCGGCAGAGTATGCCGGCGAAGACCTTGGGATGCAGGGTCTTGACTCGGCCGTCCATCATTTCCGGAAAGCCGGTGTACGCGGCGATGTCGTGGACGGTACACCCCTCGGACTCGAGATGCCGCCGGGTCCCGCCGGTGCTGTAGATCTCGACGCCGGCTTCGGAGAGCCCGCGAGCGAATCCAGCCAACCCGAGCTTGTCGCTGACACTGATAATGGCTCGACGAATGCGTGGAGAGTTCATGGCCTGCCACAAAGAAAGTTGGTGCAGTATCCGGGCTAGCCCACAACGCGGGCTCAATCGTAGCGGCAGTCCCGGTTGCAGTAAACTGGGTGCCGGTGGCGCCGTGTCATCGGCTGCCGCGCGCAAGCGTTCACGGATCGGTGAGGAGTCACGACTTCGCCGGTGAAGCGGCGGCCTCTGCTTTCGGCGGCGCCACCGCCGGCTTCTCGGCAGGGGTGACTGCAGGGGTGACCGCAGGGGTGACCGCAGGCGCTGGCGCTGCTTCGGACGGCTTGTCGGGGGTGGATTGAGTTGCCGCTGCCTTGTCGGCGGGAGTGCTGGCAGGTGGCTGCGCGGTGGGGGCGGGCGCTGCGGAATCGCCCTTGGCGGGACCGACGGAATCGGTGGGAAGTCCGTGCAGTTTCAGCAGGTTCATCAACTTGAAATCCGCGGGCAGCCGCTGTTCGAGTTGGCCCAACAGGTCCACGTAGCCCTTGACGTCCTCGACGAGGTCTTCGGCCATGAGTTGTTCCATCAGGCCTGGATTCTGCTCCAGAATCTTGGCCCACAGATCCCACGCTTGATCGTATTCCTTCAAGGCCTGTTCCAGCTCGCCGTCGGTCTGCTTTGTTTTGGCCTGATAGATGTGGCGGCGCGCGGTGACGGTTTCCGGTTTCTGTTCGACATCGCAGCGCGTCCGCCAGTAGATGAAGTTCACATTGGAGCGGTAACGATCGATGCGTTCCGCATTGGTTTGGGCTTCGAACGCGCGGGAGGCGATCTGAAAAGCACGCGCACGTGTGTTGGCGGGCGCCCGCTCGGCGACGTCCCGGTCGGTGACAGTTGTCTTCCGTTGGGCGTCGAAGTGCAGCCGCAACGTCTCTTCGTCCCGGATCTGCTCCAGCGATTGCTTCAGCGCATTCCGTTCGGCGTCACTCAGCTTCGCCAGCTTCTCCTGTTGGATGGCGGTCCGCACACCGGGGGCGAGCCCATCGAGTTCCTTCGCCAACTTCCCGGCTTCCGCGTAGAGCGATTCTTCGTCATTGAGTCGGATGTTCACGCCCCACGAGGTGGGTACGAGGCGGTCGCCGAAGGCGTGCCATTCTTCGCCGGCGCGCCGCCAGGCGATTTCCGCCTGTTCGTCGTGATAGCCTTCGGACTCCATGGCGTCCGCCTGGTTCATGAGGGCCTTGGGTCCGTCCGCGAAGAAGATATGGGCTGCCTTGCCGCGCAGCGAAGCTGTCCCCAGACGATCCACCAGATCGTAAGCACGCTGGAACCAGAGGCGGCTGACGAGCCAGTGATCGGGCCGTCCCTTCGGTCCTTGTCCCTCACCGTCGACATCGACGTATTGCGACATGAAGTCGTGGAAGTCGGTATCGTCGCGGAACAACTGCCGGAATTGCACGTGTTCGTCTGCCCGGCCGAATTTCTGGCCGGTGTACCAACCGACGGTCCAGAACAGGCGCGGTTCGCGGCGATTGTAGCGCGTACCCTGTACCAGGTACTCGATGCCCTTCTTGACCCATTGATAACGAAAACGGTAGTCGTCCTGTTCGACCGACACGTTGTACGAGAGATTGTGGGACTGGAACTCCCAGACCGTGACGAAGTTGGGCTGCAGCTTCGCCATCTGGTTCACCGTGGCGACCAGCGCCTCCCAGTTCTCCGTGCGTTTGTAGGCATTCGCCTTGGTCCAGAGGATATTCGCCGCTACGCCGCGCATGCCCAGCGTGGCCAGTCGCATGGATTCGCTGGCCGGGTCGATCTCACCCAGTTGGGCTTGGGACAGGTCGTACTGCGTGCGCAGTTTCGCCAGCATGCCACCGGGGCGTGCTCCGGCGGTCGTAGCGGGATCTCCCGTGGCCGGCCGCCCGATCACGTACAGGGGAAACAGCAGCAGCGCGATCCCACACAGGTAGAGAATCTTGCGCCAAAACGTCACGTTCTGGATCATTTGGCAACTTCCCGCGTCTTCAGGAAGAAATAAGCGACCAGGGAGACCACGACGAAATACGCCAGCCCGCGCAACAGGTGCATGCCCAGCAGGGCCGGCTCGATGTTGTACCCATACGCGACCCAGGGGGCCGTATTGAAATCCCCGTAATTGGGCAGGATGTTCGCCCCGACCTGCATCACTTGCATGAAGAGGAAGTCCAGGGCGCGGATAATGTTTACGCCCCAGTTCGGCAGGTCGAGATCCGTGGACAAGTTCGCCTGCGTCACGATGCGGATCAGCGCTTCCGTCGGCCCTCCACCTTCAATCGATCCGCGAGCGACACCCACGATGAACTGCGGAAAGAACCCGATCACGATGCAGGACAGCGTGGCCATCATCGCCACGGCTCCGCTCAGGAACGTGCTGAACATCACGCCAAAGGTCGTCACCAGCAGCATCTGCAGCCAGATGCCGATGTAGCCCTTGACGAAGTTCCACCAGAACGGCGCCTCGGCGTCCAACACATAGACGTCCGCGGGGGCCATGCCGAAATACTGCCCGGGGTCGGAGCAGAGTATGCGAACCTGCAGTTTGCCCTCGTGTGTCAGGGCCTCGAACAGGTCCACATCGCGCACCGCGCCGTCCTCGATGGCTTTCAGTCTCCTGGGAATGAACTGTTTGTCCACGACAAACTCGCGGGCAACGAACGGAATCTCTTCGCTGGTCTTGACCTTGGCCGCCGGGTTGGGATTCACCAGATAGATGGAGCCGCGGATTCCCTTTTCGATGTTCCCCTTGTGCGTACGAAAGACACGGATGTCCTTCTCCAACTCGAATCCATCAGGATACCGGTCGGCCGTCATGTTCTCGAACGTCCAGACCGCGGCTGCCAGCGTGCCTCCCTCGATGTAGCTCCGGTACATCCACTCGCTGCCGACATTGACCCCGCTTCCCGGCTTCCCGGAACGATCGAAGAACTGCAGCGTGCCGCGCTTGGGCACCCGGGCCTGCAACATGCCCGACGGAGGGCGGACCTGGATTCCATCCGCTGTCTTGGTCACGGAATGTGTGTGTCCGGCCGTGACATCGGTCATGCCATTGCCGTCCGTTCCCAATTCAAACGTGTGATGATGATGGGCGTCGGTTGTGGTCTGGCCTTTCGTCGCGCTGGCCACCTGCCCTTCCGGGACCGAGAACTGGTGTTGGTGCCGCAGTCCGCTGCGCACAAAGAAGAAGCTCACCAGGCACATGGCCGCCAGAATCACCGTGCCCACGAACATGAATCCCAGGACCCGTCCCAGCACAATCTCGAGCGGCCGGACGGGTTTGGTGACGATCGTGTGAATTGTGCGGTTCTTGAAGTCATTCGGGAGACTGAACGTGCTGAGAAACAGCGCCAGCAGCAACACGAGGTAGTTCGAGGCGGTGAGCACGAAGCTGAGATACAGCCGCGCCGGCTGGTCGCTCTTGACGTCCAGATACCAGCCCGCCAGCAGCATCACCACGACAAACACCGCGAAGGCGATGAGCACCTTCCGGCGGAGTGACTCGCGCACGGCCAGCATGGTCATGGCGATCGTGCGCCGCAGGGAGAAATGCACCACGTCCGAAACCGCCCCGGCAATGACCTTGGCGACCGCATAAAAGCCTTCCACCGGCCCTCGCCGGGTGGCGGAAATCAGGAAGCCGATCAGCCACCCGAAGAACGCCACGCAGAAGATCGTCACCGGGAAGGCAACAATCAATGACTGCAGAAACCAGTCGAAGAATTTCGGGATTTCCTGGTCGAGTATCATTGCGCCCAGACAACTTCAATTTGAGGGGTAGGACCGTTGAGAACAGGCACAACCGCGATCGCGCGCCGACACGTCTATCCTCGTTCCTGCGCGCGGCGCCCGGGACGCGCTTCGCTATCCCGCACGATGCTGAGGAACAGTTCTTCCAGCGTGGTCGTCGGATTCTCCATCGCCACCAACTCGCCGCCGTGCCGAGCGATCACGTCACGCAGCTCCGCTTCCGCCTTCTTGCTGAGCCCCCGAGCTCGCACCTGCGTCACGTCTTGCACGGTGAGCAGGTTGTCCACGCGACCCAATTCCTTCAGCTCGCCCTGATGCAGGATCGCGATGCGGTCGCACACGTCCTGCACGTCCGCCAACAGATGGCTGCACATCAGGATGGTCTTGCCTTCCTCGCGCAAACGCAGGATCAGGTCCTTCATCTCGCGCGTGCCGATCGGATCGAGGCCCGTAGTCGGTTCGTCCAGCAGGATCAGCTCCGGATCGTTGATCAGCGCCTGGGCCAATCCGATGCGGCGCGTCATGCCCTTGGAGTACTCTTTCAGCTGCCGCCGCTTGGCCCAATCCAGCCCGACCATCGTGATCAACTTGTTGACTCGCTCGCGCCGCTCCGCAGCCGGCATGTCAAACAGGCGGCCGTAGAAGTCGAGCGTCTCCACGGCATTCAGGAATTTGTACAGGTAGGATTCTTCCGGCAGATAGCCGATCCGTTCGTTCTTGGAGACTTCGGTCGCGTCCTTGCCGAAGACCAGGGCCTGACCGCTGGTGGGGAACAGCAGTCCCAGAATCAACTTGATCGTCGTTGTCTTGCCGGACCCGTTCGGACCCAACAACCCGAAGATCTCTCCGCGGCGGACTTCCATGTCGAGCGCCTTCAGCGCGCGCACCTTCTGGCGACCCCAGAAATCCCGGTACACCTTGGACAGATTGCGTGTTTCGATGATGACGTCCGAACCAGTGTCCGGAGATGCATTCTGAGGGGCGGAAGCGGCTTCCGCCTTCACGGCTGGTACCATAAAGTCCTCTCCGACAAAACACGCTGACAACGGGAGCTATCGACCGGGTGGCCACGCAGAGGAGGTTCTTGACAGACGCGTCACTCTCTTGCCGTTGCTTGCCACGCACCTCCAGAAACAAGAAACGACCGCTCGGCGGCGGTATGCATTGGATGTACGCAATCGGAATGAGGATAGTTCAGGGCGGCCTGGAAAACGGTCGACCGTTCCGATCGCGGCCGTTCTCTTCAGCGCAGCCTGCGATCAGGCACGGCGGTGAGTGGCGGAGCCCCGTGCACCGCGTCGTTGGCAGCGCTCCGTCCAGGCGTCAGTCGGACAGGCGTCGCTGGGCTCCTCACGGCCCAGGCACTCGCCGGCGGCGTATCGTAAGATTATATCATTTCTAATGATGCGAACACTACATCACCTTCCTCGGTTGGGGCAAGGACCGCGTTCCGAGACGCTCGCCAGACTGGCGGACGCGATGATTTGGAGGAACTCCCAGGATCGGGACGGCGTCTGGCGTCCAGTGACTTTCCGGGTAAACTTGCCCTGGTTTGCCCACACGGCGTGGCCGGATCCGCCGTCGGCTACGAGAATCCCGCTGGATGGCCCGTCGCTATGGCTGCGTCGCTCCGACTGACCGACCACGAATCCGTGCTCGCCTTCCTCTTCCGGCGCATCAATTACGAGCGCACGCCGGCGTCACCTCGGCGCTCGCGAGCGCTGAACCTTGACCGCATGCGGGGGCTGCTTGAACGCTTGGGAAACCCTCATGTCAGGACTCCCTTCGTGCATATTGCCGGCACGAAAGGAAAAGGCTCGACAGCCACGATGATCAGCTCCATCCTCGCGGCGGCCGGGTACCGCACGGGGCTCTACACGTCCCCCCATCTGGAACAGCTTGAGGAACGAATCGTCGTCGACGGTCAGGCCGTGTCGGGGGCCGAGTTGGTGGACCTGGCCAACTCCGTCTGGCCGGCTGTGGCAGCACTGGACGACCACGCGGGCGGGAGCGACGCGCGGCTCAGCCCAACCTTCTTCGAGATCACTACCGCCATGGCCCTGCTTCACTTCGCGCGCCGCGGTGTTGACGTCGCCGTGTTGGAGGTGGGTCTCGGCGGCCGCCTGGATTCGACCAACGTTTGCCAGCCGCTGGTCTCCGTCATCACCTCGATCAGTTTCGACCACATGCGGCAGCTGGGTAACACCCTGGCCGCGATTGCGTCTGAAAAAGCCGGCATCATCAAACCGCAGGTGCCCGTGGTGTCGGGAGTCGTGTCGGAGGAACCGGCCGGTGTCATCGAGCGGATCGCTCAGGAGCGCCACAGTCGGCTCTTTCGGCTGGGACGCGAGTTTGACTATACCTACCACCCACCTGCCTGTTCGCAGACGGGGCTGGTGCAGGCCGCCTCGTGCGACTACCGCGAGACGATCGACGGCGTGACCAGAGCGCACGGCAACCTGCAGATCGGGCTGTTGGGTCCCCATCAGGCCGCCAATGCGTCCGTCGCCGTGGCGGTCGTGGAACGCTTGCGGGCCGCCGGATGGCGCTGTCCCGAACAGGCTCTCCGCACGGGTCTGGCCCAGGCACGATGCCCGGCCCGAGTCGAGGTGCTGGCCCAGCGGCCCGCGATCATCATCGACACGGCCCATAACGTCGCCTCGATAGAAGCCCTGCTGCAAACCCTGAACGAGTCGTTCCCCCGGGGCCCGCGCGTCCTGATCTTTGCCGCCTCCCGGGACAAGGACGCCGCGGGAATGCTGGCTCGTCTGCTCCCCCAGTTTGACGACGTACTGTTGACTCAGTTCGTGAACAACCCGCGGGCGGTCTTGCCTCAAGATCTGGCCACGCTGTCCGCGAACATCTTGACGCAACGGACGGTCAACGACCCGCGGCACGCTCGTGTCACGACTTGCGCCACGCCGAGCGCGGCCTGGTCCGCCGCGTGGCAGCGCCTTACGCCGGAGCACCTGGTCTGTATCACAGGCTCGTTCTTCCTCGCGGCCGAGATGCGCACACATGCCTGCCAGACACTGGGCAGATAAGCAGCGCTCGAGAGATGGCTGTTCACCGACTCGTGAACACTTACGGGCAGGAGCCGTCTGTGCAGCGCGTCAGCTGCGAGCTGCCAGTTGTTTGGTCAGATAGTCAATGGCACGGCGCAGCTGCGGGTCATCAGGGGTAGTGCCGGCGGGAGCCTGCGGCTCGGATGCAGTTGGACCGGCGGCCGTCTTGCCCTGCCCGGCGATGGGGATGCGGTCGCGCTTCCGCCGCAGTTCGAATAGCCTGGCCGTTTCTTCATCATTGAGCGCCACCTGGAAGCCGTCGTTGGGGAGCACACCCCAGGTATCCTCATCCTTGCCGTCTTTGGGCTTGTCGATGTTCTTGCCGCTGGGACGCAGGTACCCGGCCGTGGTCAGTTTCAACGCGCTCCGTCCCCCCTCGAGTTCAAAGATGTTCTGCACGGTTCCCTTACCCCACGTTCGGGAGCCGATGACGACCGCGCGCTGGTGGTCCTGCAGGCAGGCCGCCACGATTTCGCTGGCGCTGGCCGACAGGGAGTTTACCAACACGGCCACCGGCACTTCGTCGGGCACCAGCGTGTCGGCCGGCCTTGCCTTGAAGCTGCTTTCAATGTGCCCGTGGCGCCCCGAGGTACTGACGATCGTACCTTCGTTGAGGAACAGGTCGCACACTTCCACGGCGGCATCCAGCAGCCCACCGGCATTGCCGCGCAGGTCGAGGATCAGCGCGCGATACGGCCGCGAGGGTTGAGGCATCTCGGCCAGGATCTCCTCCAGTTCCTCCCGCGTATGTTTGCCGAATGTCGTAATGCGGAGGTAACCGATGCGCGGATCCTCTTCCAGATGGTAATTCCACGAGCCATCCGGCAGACGCAAGTCCCCCAGCACCGAGTCCAGCAGGACGACCTGGCGTGTGAGTTCGAGATCCTCCGGCGCCTGCGCGCCGACGCGCTGCAGTCGCACGCGCACGTTGGTCCCCGGCGCGCCGCGCATCAAGGTCACCGAATCGCGCAACGCGATCGGGCGCGTGTCGGTCCCGTCAATCGCCAGAATGGCATCGCCCGGCTGGATGCGGGCCTCGAAGGCGGGACTGCCCGCAATCGTGTTGTGCACGATCAACGGCCCATGCTCCTCGAGCTTCTGGACCTCTACACCGACTCCGCCGAACTCCTGGTCCAGCGTCGTTTCGACGTCACGGTACTCATCCGGTGCAATGTACGACGAGTACTGATCCAGGCCGGTAACCATTCCGGTCATGGCACCTTCGAACAGCTCGCGGCGATCGACCTCCTCCCAGTAGTAGTGATCGACCAGGTGTAGCGCCTCGCCGATCACCGCCACGTAACGATTCCGCTCTGCGCGCTGATAACAAAACAGCGACACCACGGCCGCCAGCATGATGACAATCAGGTTGCGCAGGGGCACAGTTCCACTCCGACTCCGTAATTCCTCGCCGGGACGGTCCTCCGACGAGACGATGCACAAGCGACCCGCATCACAGCTGGATTGCGCAGAAACTACCGCCGATCAACGAGAAGTCCCACCGCGTCGCCGCAGATACCCGTTACCGTGAATCGCCTCCGCCAGGAAATATCCTAACGGTCCGGAGGCTCCGCCACCAATGGGACCGAGAAAAACGGCTCGCGACCTGAGAACTCGGGGGGAACTTCACGCGGCAATCAGACGCGGTGTCAAGGCGAGCACGCCACAGCGAGCCAACTCGCGACAAAAGCCCCATAGCGCGTCCTGGCTGGCGAGAGGGGAACCGGCCAGCCACTCCTGCAGAGCACAGGGCGCGTCGTCGATCAGACAGTTCACCAGAGCCAGGCCCTCCAGTCCCAAGACGGCCGCACACACGCGATCGTCGGCGGGGAAGAACATCACGTTGGCCGGAGGACGCGCCTTGCCCTGTAACAGAGCAGGCGTCGCCAACGCCACCCATTGCCTCACGGGATTGACGGTGATCCACCAGCCTTCTCCGGACGCGTGACTGACCGCATCCTGGTACCGCCATTGCATCCAGCCCTGATCCGCGCTGCGCTGTATGGCAAACAGCGACGATCGTCCCGTTTGCCGCTGAAGATCTTGTCCAATCAGGCAGATGGCGCGCTGGCACAGCCAGTGATCGTTCTGCTGCGGCGTCCAGTGATGCCGGTGCCGATACCAACGGAGAAAACCAAGTGCATCGTCGAGCACGTCCTCCGTCCAGTCCGGCAGCAACTGCACATAGTGCTCCAACGATTCATCGCAACCCGGCAAGCGCCGCCGGAGGAAACGCAGTTCCCGCCGGAGACCAACCAGTCGAACCCGCGGCCACGACCGGTCCGCGAGACCTCCGGGAATCACGTGGTTGATCACTCCCAGGTCGCAAACCAGTTGACGGCCAGCCAACGGAATCACAGTGGGCAACATCGAAGTAGTCCCGGTCTCGCAGCAACTCCCCGCAGTGCCGCTTGCGACTGCCTGTCCGTGGCCCGCGCGGCCCCAGGGAAAGAGCCCATCAAGACCGAATTGCAGCTGTCATGCCAAATTGACACGGTGTTTCTTAAGCAATTATTATTTAATGACTTACGATGTACTCTACCGGACGGCAGAGAGTCTCCTGGCCAACAAGTGTCGCGGGAATCGCGGTGCATTGACATCAAAGTGATGACACGTGTTGGCTGGCGGAAGGGCCGGCTGATTTCCCGGCGAGTGCCTTTCCAGGCGGAGGCGATCCGGCTACAAACAACCGCGCAGTGACCGTGCTCGTGGTCTGCTCCACGCGCGCGCGCAGCCATGTGGTGCGTGACGTCGAGGGGGGCGGAGGAATCCGCT
>Ga0233425_10003805_pt1 | contig 26575 bp, 16 predicted proteins | sample Watercolumn_Towu_2_FD_181712 | JGI IMG/M metagenome (GOLD analysis project Ga0233425, IMG submission 181712) | Freshwater microbial communities from Lake Towuti, South Sulawesi, Indonesia - Watercolumn_Towuti2014_140_MG | ecosystem: Environmental > Aquatic > Freshwater > Lake | place...
CTGCGGCAGCCGGCGTGGCGGTCAGTTCGAGCGCCGCCAGGTTGGCCCGGGCCACGTCGGGGCCGTAGACGTAGTCGCGGATGTAGCGGCCGTCGCCGTTGATCGTGGCCGGCTCGCCGGCGAGGAGCTTCTTCGCGAAGATCGCCACCACGCCCGCTTCGCCATGCGGGTTCTGCCGAGGACCGTAGACGTTCGAGTAGCGCAGGGCCACCGCTGCGACACCGTGCTCCCGGGCGTAGAAGCCCAGATACCGCTCGCCCACCCACTTCGTGATGCCGTAGGGGCTGACAGGATCGGCGGGCGTTGTCTCGGGTGCGGGGGCCGTCGCCTCGCCGTAGAGCACCCCGCCGCTCGAGGCGAACACCACCCGCCGGCAGCCGCCACGCACCGCCGCGTCGAGGACGTTGATGAGGCCGATGCAGTTGACCTGCGCGTCGAAGAGCGGCTCGCGTACCGAGCGGCTCACCGACATCTGCGCGGCCTGGTGGCAGACGGCGTCGGGCGCCTCGGCCGCGAACACGCGGCCCACCGCCTCGGCATCGACGATGTCGGCGACGTGGAGCGGCACCCCGGCCGGCAGGTTCTCGCGCATGCCCGTCGACAGGTCGTCGAGGACGGCCACGGTGTGGCCGCCAGCCAGGAGCGATTCGACGATGTGGCTGCCGATGAACCCGGCGCCGCCCGTGACGAGGATCTTCATGCGGAGTGTTCCCGATGCCGACGATCGCAGGCCCAGGGTGCCTTGGCCGTGCCGCCCCGGGGGCCGGTAGCATACTGCCGCCTGACCCGAGCCCAGGCGATTCGTCGGGCCCCGCCGCGAAACGGCGGCGCGTTTGGGCCATACTGTAGAGGGCGGATTTCTCGACCGGGCTGGTGCCCGGCGCGCCCCCTCTCCCCGGACGCACCCCATGGCAACCGTTTCCCCAGCCGGCGCGGATCTCAACGCCGACGACGTCGCCGCGCTCGACAGGCTCCGTACGGTCTACGGCCGGCTCAAGCGCGAGCTTGGCCGCGTCATCATCGGCCAGGAGGAGACGATCGAGCGGCTCACGATCTGTCTGTTCGCCCGCGGGCACGCGCTGCTCATGGGGGTGCCCGGCCTCGCCAAGACGCTCCTCGTGAGCAAGCTGGCCGAGTGCGTGTCGCTCAAGTTCAGCCGCATCCAGTTCACGCCGGACCTGATGCCGATGGACATCACCGGCACCGACATCCTCCAGGAGACGGCCGACGGCCGCCGCGAGTTCCACTTCGTGCCGGGCCCCGTGTTCGCCAACATCGTGCTCGCCGACGAGATCAACCGCGCGCCGCCGAAGACGCAGGCCGCCATGCTCGAGGCGATGCAGGAGCACAAGGTCACGGTCGTGGGCAAGACGTCGCGGCTCGATCCGCCGTTCTTCGTGCTGGCCACGCAGAACCCCGTCGAGCAGGAGGGCACCTATCCGCTCCCCGAGGCGCAGCTCGACCGCTTCATGTTCCTGGTCGAGCTCGACTATCCCGACGAGGAGGAGGAGGTCGCGATCGCGCGGACGACCACGGGCGAGGCGCCGCCGGCGCTCGAGCACGTGATGAACGCCGCCGAGATCATCGACTACCAGCACCTCGTCCGCCGCGTGCCGGTGCCCGACCACATCTACCGCTTCGCCGCGAAGCTCGTGCGCAAGACGCGGCCGCGCGGTGATTCGGCGCCGACCTGGCTCAAGCCGCTCGTGTCATGGGGCGCCGGGCCGCGGGCGGTGCAGAACCTCGTGCTCGGCGCGAAGTCGCGGGCGGCGCTCTCGGGCAGTTACATGGTCCGGCTCGAGGACGTGGAGGCGGTGGCGGCGCCGGTGCTCACGCACCGGCTCATCACCACGTTCGCGGCGCAGGCCGAGGGCATCGACGCCAAGCAGATCGTGGGCCGCCTCGTGAAGGAGACGGTCGACGAGCAGGTCGGCTAGCCGCCGGCGCTGCCGACAGGCATGGGGGCGACGTGCCCTCGCGCCCGAGCGGATCCTTCCTCGATCAGCACACGAGCCGCATGTTCACCGACCGCCAGCCGCGAGCGTTTCTCGATCCAACCGTGCTCGCCCGGCTCGCCGCGGTGCCGCTGGTGGCCCGGCGGCCGATGGTGGGCACCGTGTCGGGTCGGCACGCGAGCCCCCACCGCGGCTCGAGCGTGGAGTTTGCCGAGTACCGCAAGTACGTCCCCGGCGACGACCTGCGCCGGCTCGACTGGCGTGCCTTCGGCCGCTCCGACCGCCACTACGTCAAGGAATACGAGGCCGACACGAACCTCCGGCTGTGCCTGGTGCTCGACACCTCGGGCTCGATGAACTTCGGCTCGGGGGCCGTCACGAAGATCGACTGCGCGCGGCGGATCGCGGGGGCGCTCGGGTATCTCGCATCGCAGCAGGGGGACGCCGTCGGGATCTCGTGCGTGGCCGACGGGATCGTGCGGACGCTGCCGCCGCGGCGCAGCCCCGCCCATCTGCGGCTCGTGTTCGACGTGCTCGATGAGGCGCGGCCGGCCGGCCCCACGCGGCTGCCCGAGGTGCTCCACGAGCTCGCCGAGACGACGCGGCAGCGGGCCGTCGTCGTCATCATCTCCGACCTCTTCTGCCCGCCGGCGGACCTGGCCGGGGCGTTCAGTCACCTGCGGTTCCGTCGGCACGACGTGGCGGTGTTTCACCTCCTCGACCCGCAGGAGCTGGCGTTCACGTTCACGCGGCCCACGCGGTTTCTCGACATGGAGGGGGGAGCGGCGATCTTCGCCGACCCCGTCGACATCGCCGACCGCTACCACCGCGCCGTCGAGAAGTACCTCGACGACCTGCGCCGGATCGTGCTGGAGTCGGCCGTCGACTACCACCGCATGCTGACCGACGAGCCCTATGAGCAGGTGCTCGCGCGGTTCCTCGTGGGGCGGGCCGTGGCGAGGGGGCTGCGATGACGTTTCTCCAGCCGTGGGTGCTTGCGGCGCTGCCTCTGGTGGCGCTGCCCTTGATCATCCACCTCATCAACCAGCGGCGGTTCCAGACGGTGCAGTGGGCCGCGATGATGTTTCTCATCTCCGCGCGGGCCCTCTCACGCGGCTACTCGCGACTGCGGCACTGGCTCATCATGGCGCTGCGGATGCTGGCGGTGGCGGCGGTGATCCTCGCCGTCGGCCGTCCGCTCTCGCGCGGCTGGCTCGCGCTCGCCGGCGGCGGGCGGCCCGACTCCGCCGTGGTGATCCTCGACCGCAGCCCGAGCATGCAGGCCCTCGACGCGGCCGGCGGTGGCTCGAAGCTCGACACTGGCCGCCGCCAGACGGTCGAATCGCTCACGACCCTCCGGCCGGGTCGCTGCCTGCTCGTGGCCGCCGCGACGCGGGGCCCCGAGGAGGTGGCCGATCCCGCGGCGATCGTCGAGCTCCCGTCGGCAGGCCCCTCCGCCGCCAGCGCCGACATCCCGGCGATGCTCCAGTCGGCGTATGACTTCCTGCGCGAGAACGCCGCGGGCACGTCCGAGATCTGGATCGTGTCGGACCAGCGGGCCAGCGACTGGCGGCCCGAGGACGGCGCCTGGGGCAATCTCCGTGACGCGTTCGCCAAGCTGCCGCAGCAGGTGCGATTCCAGCTGCTCGCGTATCCGGCGGCTGCCGCGGGCAACGTGGCGGTGCGCGTGGGCAGCGCCCGACTCGAGCAGCGCGGACGCGACCGCAGCCTCGTGGTCACGGTGTCGGTGACGCGGGCCGACGACCCATCGCGGGTCACGCTGCCGCTGAAGTTCGAGATCGGCGGCGTGACCACGTCGGTCGACCTCGAGCTCACCGGCCGCGAGGCCGTGCTCAAGAATCACGTGATCCCGCTCGGGTCCGCCGCGCCGCCGCGGGGCTTCGGCCGGGTGTCGATCCCCGCCGACGCCGATCCGGCCGACAACGAGTTCTTCTTCGTCTACGACGAGCCGGCGCCGCGGCGGGCCCTCGTGGTGGCCGACGACTCGAGCGCGCGACGCGTGCTCGAGCTCGTGGCCGGGATCGCGCCTGAGAAGGACGTGCCCGCCACGGTCGACACCGTCACCGCGGGAGGCCTGGCGACGGCGGCCTGGGATGAGGCCGCCGTGCTCCTCTGGCAGGCCCCCTTGCCGACGGGCCGCGACGCCGAACTCGTGGAGGCCTTCGTGGCCCGCGGGGGGCAGGTGGTGTTCTTTCCGCCGGAGTCGCCGGGAGACGCGGCCTTCGCCGGCGTGTCGTGGGGCTCGTGGACGACGCACCCGAAGCCCGTGGCGCCCGAGTCGTGGCGGACCGATCAGGATCTGCTCGCCAACACGCTCTCCGGCGGCGCGCTGCCGCTCGGTGAACTCGAGATCCGGCGATCCTGCGGCCTCAAGGGTGAGCATGTGGCGCTGGCGTCGTTGCCGGGGGGCGCGGCCTTCATCGCCCGCGCGGCCGGCGCGGGGGGCGTGTGCTTCTGCACGACCACGCCGTCCGCCCGCGACTCGTCGCTGGCCTCCGAGGGGATCGTGCTCTACGCGCTTGTGCAGCGGGCGGTCGATCGCGGTCGGGCCGTGCTCGGGGCCGCGCGGCAGCTCGACGCCGGGCCCGGGGCGGCCGAACTCGCAGCCTCGGCAGCGTCCTGGAGCCGGCTGGCGGGGCCCGAGGCGGCGCCGTCCACGGAGGCAGGGCTGCACGCGGGAGTGTTCGCCGCGGGCGAGCGGCTCTTCGCCGTCAATCGCCCGGCCACCGAAGACGTTTCGGCGATCGTGGCCGACGACCGCATCGACGCGCTGTTTCGCGGGCTCTCGTTCTCGCGCACCACGGGCCGCGCCGGCGACGGCGAGAGCATCGTGCAGGAGATCTGGCGTGCGTTTCTGATCGCGATGCTCCTGGCGATCATCGGCGAGGGTCTGCTCTCGATGCCGCGCCGGCGTGAGGCCGAGCAGGCGTCTCGCGGCTTCCCGAGCGTGGAGGCCGCGGCATGACCGACTTCTCGGGACTGCGCTTCTTTACCACGCCGTGGACGATCGCCCTCTCGGCGACACTCGTGGGCCTGACCGTCGCGGTCGCGATCTGGACGTGGCGGCGCAGCGGCTTCGCGGCCGGCACGGGGCTGCTCGAACTGGTGCGCGTGGCGATCGCCGCGTTCGTGGCGATCCTCCTCAATCAGCCCGAGTGGGTGGAGGAGTATCGGCCGACGGAGAAGCCGGTGGTGGCCGTGCTGTACGACGCCTCGCGGAGCATGGACACGAAGGACGTGGTGCTCACGGGCTCGTCCGCCGCGGCGGGAGGGCCGCGGACGCGGCGCGAGGCCGTGGCCCCGTTCACCTCCGGCAGTTTCTGGGCGCCGCTCGCCCGGCGATTCGACGTCGAGGCGCAGTCGTTCTCTCCGGCGCCCCCCGGCACCGGCACCGACCTTGCGGAGCCTCTGCGCGCGGTGATCGAACGATTCCCCACGCTCCGCGCCGTCGTCCTCGCCTGCGACGGTGACTGGAACAAGGGGGCCCCGCCGGTCGATGCGGCGCAGGCTCTGCGGCTGGCGCAGGTGCCGGTGTTCGCCGTGGCGGTCGGGAGCGCCACGAAGCTGCCTGATCTCGAACTTGCGAGCCTCGACTGCCCGTCGATGGGCGTGGCGGGCAAGCCCGTGCGCGTGCCCTTCACGGTGGTCTCGTCGCTGCCGACGGAGCGCGTGGTCACGGCCACGCTCGCGACCTCGAGCGGCGAGAAGCTCTTGAAGGAGGTTCGCATCCCGGCGATGGGCACCGTCTCCGATTGGATCTACTGGACGCCTCCCAGCGTGGGCGACTACACGCTCACGCTCTCCCTGCCGGTCGAGTCGGGCGAACTGCTCGCCGACAACAACACGCGGACCGCGCCGATCGCCGTGCGCCAGGAGAAGCTCAAGGTGCTCGTGGTGGAGAGCGTGCCACGCTGGGAGTATCGCTACCTCCGCAACGCCCTCTCGCGCGATCCCGGGGTGGACGTCTCCTGTCTCCTCTTCCAGCCGGGGCTCTCGAAGCGCGGCGGTGGCAACCGCGACTACATCCAGACGTTTCCTTCCGGACTCGACGAGCTCTCGCAGTACGACGTCGTGTTCCTCGGCGACGTGGGCGTGGGTAACGGGCAGCTCACCGAGGAGGACTGCCGACTGCTCAAGGGGCTTGTCGAATACCAGGCCAGTGGCCTCGTGTTCATGCCGGGGTGGCGCGGGGAGCAGGTGTCGCTCGTGGGGACGCCGCTCGAGGAGCTCTGCCCCGTGGTGATCGACGAGTCGCGTCCCGATGGCGTGTCCACCGACGGCCCGCGGCGGCTCGTGCTCACCGAGGCGGGCCGCAAGAGCCTGCTCACGAAGCTTGCCGACTCGCCGACGGAGAACCTCGCGGTGTGGGACAGCCTGCCGGGCGGGCAGTGGTACGGGCCCGTGCTCCGCGCCAAAGCCGGCAGCGAAGTGCTCGCGGTCCACGAGGACGCCGCCAACGAGTACGGCCGGATTCCTCTCCTCGTGACGCGCACGTTCGGAGCCGGAAAAGTGCTCTACATGGCCACCGACGGGGCCTGGCGGTGGCGGAAGGGTGTCGAGGACAAATACCATTACAGGTTCTGGGGGCAGGTCGTCCGCTGGATGGCCTACCGCCGCAACATGGCCAGGGGTGAACGCATGAGCCTGTCGTTCGCGCCGGAGCAGCCGCAGCTGGGCCAGTCGCTCGCGCTGGACGCCCGGGTGGCCGAGGCAGGGGGCGAACCTCTGACCCGCGGCGAGGTGGCGGCGCGGATCACCGCCCCGTCGGGTGCCGTGGAGACCGTGCGGTTCGTGCCGCCGGGGGGCGACGGCGAATGGGGCGTGTTCGCCGCCACGTTCACCCCCGCGGAGCCGGGCCGGCACGAGGTCACGCTCACCTGCCGCGAGACGGGCGACACGCTCGAGGCCTCGTTCTTCGTGCAGGGCTCGGCCGAGGAGGGCATCGGTCGAGCGGCCCGCCCCGAGGTGCTCGCCGAGATCGCACAGGTGACGCGAGGCCGCGTCGTGCGGCCGGAGGAGGTCGCGAGTCTGGTCGAGGCACTCGCGGAACTCCCCGATCCGCCGCCGGCCGTGCGTCGGCTGCAGCTGTGGTGTCATCCGGCAGTGGCCGCCACGCTCGTGACGCTTCTGGGTCTTTTCTGGGTGGGACGCAAGCGACTGGGGCTTGTGTGACAGGATCGGACACGGCGGCGGGTAAATCGATGGAGACGCAGCAATGACACGTGGCGAGGACGACGGCCGCACGCGGCACGCGATCCGGCTGCCGCTCGATCTCGAGCAGCGGCTTGGCGCCTTTCGTGCGCTCGTGCGGCGCATCAAGCTCACCGAGGCCGTGTGTGCCGCCGTGTGTGGCGTGATGGTGGCCTACCTCGTCCTGTTCGTGGCCGACCGTCTCACGGACACGCCCCCCTTCGCGCGGGTCGTGATTTTCGTCGCGGCGCTGGCGGCCTGCGTGGCGGTGCCGGTGGCGATCCACCGCTGGGTGTGGGGCCAGCGGACCTTCGATCAGGTCGCCAGGCTCGTCGAGCGGCGGTTTCCGTCGATGGGCGACGAACTGCTCGGCATCATCGAGATCGTGCGCGGCGGCGCGGGGGCGGGACAGTCGCGGGCCCTGTGCGAGGCCGCCGTGGCGCAGGTGGCCGAGCGGTCGAAGGCCTGCGACTTCCGCCGCGCGGTGCCGCCGGCCAGACCCTGGCTGTGGGCGGTGCTGGCGGCGCTGCCGCTTGCCGGCGCGGTCGTGGCGGCCGTGACCGTTCCCGAAGCGGCGTGCAATGCGTGGGCGCGGCTCATCGCGCCGTGGCGGTCGATCCCGCGGTTCACGTTCGCGCGGGTCGAGCCGCTTTCCGGCCGGATGGTGGTCCCGCACGGTGAGCCCGTCGAGATCGCCGTCGCCCTCACGCCGGACACCCGCTGGAGTCCGCCGCGTGCGACGCTGCGTGTGGCGGGCCAGCCGGCGCTCGTGAGCGAACTGGTCGACGACCGCTACACGTTCCGGGTTCCGGCGCAGATCACCGCGGGGCCGATGGCCTTGGCCGTGGGCGACGCGCGGCGCGGTGGACGCCTCGACCCGGTGCATCGCCCTGAGCTCGAGCGAATCGAGGCCGAGATCGCGCTGCCGTCCTATCTTCAGCGGCCCGAGCCCGTGCGTCACGACGCCCGCGGTGGAGCGATCGCTCCGGTGAAGGGGAGCACGGTGAGCATCACGGCCACGGCCAACCGCCCCCTCGCCGACGCCGTGATCGACGGTGTCGCCATCATCCCGGACGGCCCGACGATCCGTGCCGTACCCCGAGTCGCCGACGCCGAGTCGCGGCTCGTGCTCTCCTGGCGCGATGCCGACGGTCTGGAGGCGGCCGCGCCGCTCGAGCTCCTGATCTCGCCCAAGCCCGACGAGCCGCCGACGGTGGCGATGCTCGACGTGCCCGTCACCCGCGGAATCCTTCTCAACACCGACACGCTCAAGTTCAAAGTCGGGGCGCGCGACGACTTCGGCATCCGCCGCGTCGGGCTCGAATGGCAGGGGCTCGGCGACCTGGGGACGGCGGCGACCGACTCCGGCGCGACCGAGACCGGCGACCGGATTCTCCAGGCCGGTGGCGGCGACGTGGAGTCGCTCGATGCCGCGGCCACGTTCTGCCCCGAGGCCCTCGGAATCCAGCCACAAGCCATCGCACTGCGGGCGTTCGTGGAGGACTACCTGCCGGGCCGCGGCCGGGTGTACTCGTCGCCGCTGGTGCTCTATGTCGTCGACCGTGCCGAGCATGCGCTCGTGCTCAACACGCGGCTCCAGCAGTTCCGTCAGCAGGCGAGCGAGGTTCGCGACCGGGAGATGAACCTGCTCGCCACGAACAAGGAGCTGCGAAAGCTCGCGCCTGAGGCGCTGCTCTCCGACGAGAATCGCCGCAGGCTCGAGGCCCAGGCCGCCGCCGAAGAGGCCAATGCCCGTCGGCTCAACCGGCTCGTGGATGAGGGGGGCGAGCTCGTCCGCGAGGCGCTCAAGAATCCCGAGTTCGAGGCGGCCACGCTCGAGCAGCTCGCCGAGGACATCCAGACGCTCGCCGACATCGCCGAGACACGAATGCCGTCGGTCGCGGAGATGCTCGAACGGGCGGCGGCGGCGAGGCGGGCGACCGGGAAGCCCGGGGAGATGGCGGCCGGCGGCCGGCCGGGCGAGGGAAAGCCGGGTGAGTCGAAACCCGGCGAAGCAACCCCCGGGGACCCGTCGAAGCCGGGCGACACATCGAAGCCCGGCGACCGTCCGCAGCCCGGTGAGATGGCGGGCAAGCCCGGTGACGGATCGCAAGGCGCGGAGGGCGAGACGCCGCCAAAGGTCGGCGAGCAGCGCGGCTCGCCCGCGGGCGGCAAGCCGGGCGACGAGACGCCTCCGGAGCCGGGTGAGGCGAAGCCGCCGGTGCCGCAGGTGGTCGATCAGGAATCGTCGCATCAGCCACCGGGCGAGGAAGCGGGGGGAAGCACGTCGGGGTCCGGCGGTCCCGGTCGCCTCGGCCTGCCCTCGACGCAGGCTGGTGTCGCGCCGCCGTCCGGGCAGCAGGCGTCGGCCGACGAGCCCGCGGCCGACGAGGCCCTCGATGCGGCGATCGATGCGCAGGAGAAGCTACTGGCTGAGTTCGCCAAGGTATCCGAGGAGCTGGCGGCCGTGATGGCCAGGCTCGAGGGGAGCACGTTCGTGAAGCGGCTGAAGCTCGCCTCGCGCGAGCAGGGGTCGATCGGTAGCCGGATCGCGGGGCTCGCCGCGGAGGCGTTCGGGAAGGCGGATCGCCAGCCGCCGAAGGTGAAAAAGGCGCTCGGCGACGTCCGCGAGCACACCGCGCGCGAGACCGAGAAGATGTCGGCGCTCATGGACGACCTCCAGGCCTACTTCGACCGCCGGCAGCTCCCCGCGTTTCGCACGGTGCTCGAGGAGATGAAGGAACTCGACACGCTCGGCAGCCTCCGTCAGCTCTCCGACGACGTGGTGAAGGAGGCGGGCATGTCGATCGCGCAGGCCGAGTTCTGGGCCGACACGTTCGACCGGCTCGCCGACGATCTCGTGCCGCCGCCGCAGGGGGGCGAGGGGAGCGGTCCCGCGGGTCCGCCGCGCGAGAGCGTGCCGCCGGAGGTGGTGCTCGAGGCGATGAAGATCCTCGACGACGAGGTGAACCTCCGCGAGGAGACCCGCGTGGCCCAGCAGGCCCGGGCCGCCGTGGCGCCGGGGGAGACCGAGCGGCAGGCCCAGGCCCTCGCAGGCCGGCAGGACAAGATCGCCGATCGCGTCTTGGCACTCGTCGATCGGCTGCTCGACGAGCCCGACGGCGAGCGGTCGTTCGGCCCGGAGATCCAACTCTTCGAGAAGGTCGAGGAGGTGATGGCGGAAGCGGCGGAGACCCTCCGCACCAACGACACGGGCCCCCGTGCCATCGGTGCGGAGAGCGAGGCGATCGAACTGCTGCTCGCGGCGCAGGCCGCGAGTTCCAACGACTCGAAGGGGGGCGGAGGCGGTGGTGGCGGCATGGGTGGGGTGACGCCCGGCGGCGGCGGCACCGGCACGGCCACGGCCTCGGCGCTCGCGCTCGTGGGCCGCGGCAACCGCACGCAGCGGGCCGAAGGGGGCGAGAAGGAACAGGCGACCGGCACGAGTGGCCGCGTGCTTCCCGAAGAGTTTCGCGCGGGACTCGACGCCTACTTCAACCGTTTTGAGAAGGAGCGCCGCTGATGCCGTACCGTGCACCGTCCTTCCGCCGTGTGATGCTCGCCGTCGCGGCCGTGGCCGGGCTCGTGGCGCCGCGGAACGCGCAGGCTGAGGGACCGCTCGTCCGCTACGGCGACCCCGTGCCGCGCGACGTGCGCGAGATGTACGACGCGGGGCTGCGGTTCCTCATCAAGACGCAGGACGAGTCGGGCGCGTGGAAGGACGGTCAGGCCGGGCCCGGTGTCACGGGCATGGCGGTGATGGCGCTGCTCGCGTCGGGCGAGGATCCGAACCACGGGCCCTACCGCGAGCCGATCCGCAAGGCCCTCCGCAGCATGATCCTCGCGCAGAACGCCGACACCGGGTTTCTCGGCTCGGGCCAGGGTCACGACAGCATGTACCAGCACGGCTTCGGCACGCTCGCGCTCGCCGAGGCCTACGGGGCCGTGGACGACCGCACGCTCTGGACGGAGTCGGCCGCCGGCGGACAGAAGGGCCGCTCGCTCGGGCAGGCCTTGGAACTGGCCGCACGGTGCGCGGTCACGAGCGCCAAGAACAACCCGCTCGGCGCCTGGCGGTATTCCCCCGACGCCAAGGACGCCGACACCTCCGTGAGCGGCGCCGTGCTCATGGGGCTCTTGGCCGCGCGGAACGCCGGCGTCGAGGTGCCTGACGAGGCGATCGACCGCGCGATCAAGTACTTCGCGTCGATGACCGGCCCCAATGGGCAACTCGGCTACTCGGGGGGCGCCGGCGGCGGCAGCGATGCCGTGACGAGCATCGGCGTGCTCGTGTTCGCGATCGCGGGGCAGAAGGCTCTTCCGCAGTATCCGAAGGCGCTCTCCTACCTCAAGGGCCGCTCGGCGTCGCGTGAGCAGCAGGGCATGGAAGGCTATCCGACCTACACCCGCTACTACCGCGCGCAAGCGCTCTTCCAGGGCGACGTCGAGGCCTGGGAGAAGTGGAACGCGGGGCTCGTCAAGGAGCTCAAGACCATGCAGGCCAAGGACGGCAGCTTCAGCGGCTTCGCCGGCCGCGGCGGCGGATTCGGCGGCACGGTCGACACGGCGCTTGCGCTTCTGTCGCTCGCGGTCAACTACAAGTTCCTTCCGGTGTACGAACGATGAGCCGACGGTTCTCGATCACGATGCTTCGCGCCGCCACGGCGGTCGCATGCGCGACGGCCCTCCGAACCGCCTGCGCCCTGCCGCCCGACCGAGTCGATGCCACGCCGGTGGCGGCCGACGCGGTCGTCGAGGAGGAGGCCGGTGAGGATGTCGATCCTGCGATCGCGCCGCCGGTGCCCGTGCGGCCGCTCGGCGGCCTGTTCGGCAATGGCCTCCGGGCTGTGTTCGACGCGATGGTGCCCACGCCCGCGCCCCCGCGGCCCGTCACGATTCCGCTCGACGAAGCCGCCGACGGCGAGATGCCGAAGGATCCAGCCAAGGCCCAGGCCTGGCAGCAGCGCAAGCAGATCCGCCAGCAGGCCCGGCACATGGAACAGACCTTTCAGCCGGCCCTGCGGACGGAACTCGAGATGATCCGTCGATCGTGCGGCAGCCTCTCGCCCGAGGCGAGGAAGGAGATCCTCGCGGTCGGACGCGCGGCGGTGACCCGGACCGCCCTCGACTTCGCGACGCGGCAGATGCAGGGGGGCCAGCCGATGCGGGCCCTCGACACCCGCGCGGGCATCCAGCAGCCCCTCGAGAAGGCGCTCGCCAAGCACGCTTCGGCGACGGAGTTCGCCGCCTACCAGTCCGAGCAACGAGCCCGGCAGGGCCGTCGTCGGGCCGCGGCCCGCGTGGCCATCGTCGCCAAGCTCGACCGCCAGCTCGACCTCACCGCCGAGCAGCGGCAGGCGATCGAGGCCGACCTCGAGCGACGTTTCGAAGACTCGTGGCTGCGCGAACTCGACGACCACGGCGTGATCATGAACAACTACCGGCCGGCTCCCGACTACGCCAACGCCTGCATCGAGCCCCACCTCGATGGGTCCCAGGTGGAGGAGTGGCAACGCTGGCGGAAGGCGGCCGGCACGGCCGTGGTGGGGATGCACTTCGGCTGGAACTTCGACGCCCAGGGCCTGCATCAGGAGGATGACTGGTGGACGAAGTGAAGCCTCGCCGGCGCGCCGCCACCCGCCGTCTCGCAGCACTCGCGCTGGTGCTCACCGCCGCGACGGCGCGCGGCGAGGACGACCGCGTGGTCGAGGAGTCCACTGCGGCCGCCACCCAGGCCGAACAGCAGCAGCACCTCATCGACCTCGGGGCCAACTTCGACGCCAACCTGTTCGAGCAGCAGGGCAACGGCTGGGTGCTGCGTGGTGACAACGGGCTGCAGATCCATGGGCAGGTGATCGTCAACGGTCGTCGCATCCAGGTGCCGCGGCCCGCCGGTGACGAGGAGCCGCCTCCCGAGTCGCCCACCTTCGCGCGGGCGCGGGCGCTTTCGGAGAAGCGACTGGCGAGGATCGACGATGCCTGCGAGCTGAGCGACGCCCAGCGGCGGCTCCTGCGACTGGCGATCGAGTCGGACATCCGTCGGTTCGCCGCCGAGATCGATGCGGTCCGGGCGGAGTATGCCGGGGTGAGGGTGAACCTCAACGACCAGGAAGGGCAGAAGATCTGGCACCGCTTCCAGCAGGACGTGCAGCGCTGCCGCCAGCGTCTCCGCAGCCTGTTCGACTCGGGATCGCTGTTCGCGAAGGTGCTCCCCACCGCACTCGACGGCCGGCAGATGGCGCGGATCGAGTCGGAGGTCCGAGCCCGACGGACGTTCCGCTGGCGGGCGATGGTGACGTCGGCGCTGCTCAAGATGGACGACATGCTCGGCCTCGATGCGAAGCAGCATGCGCTCATCGAGGAGACGCTCTTGGCACGCGAGCCGGCGCTGCGGGTCGACGAGCTTTCGCCCGAGCAGGAGAACGCGCACCTCCAGCTCAACCTCGTCTACATGGTGCTCTCGACCGCCGACACCGAACCGCTGAAAAAAGCGGTGAGCGAACGGCAGTGGCGGACGCTCGCGATGCTCATGAATCAGGGCAAGTCGATGCGATCGTGGATCGAGCAGCAGGGGGTTCTCGAGGTGAAGGCGCCATGATCGCCGCGGCCGGCTGGCGTGCCTGCGGCTGGCCGGCCGTCGTCCTCGCACTCGGTCTCGCGGCGCGGCTCGCTCCCGCGGCGGCGCCGGAGGTGGCCGTCGAACTCTCCCACGGCGGCTGGGTGGAAGGCCGGTTCGGGGGCCGCGGGGCGAAGGCCTCCGACGGCACCGCCACGGTCCGCGTCGAGACGCCGCTGTTCGCCGGGCCGCTCGACGTGTGTGTCGATGCATTCCAGCGGATGCGATTCCTGCCCGAGCGATCGTGGCCCGAGCGGCGCGCCGCGTGGCGAATCCACCTCCGGGGCGGCGACGTGGTTTCGGGAGAACTCGGCGGCATCGATGGCGAACGAGTGCGCGTGACGGTCGCCGGAGCGGGAGCGATCACGCTGCGTCGCAGCCACGTCGTCCGCGTCGAGAGAATCGTGCCGACGGGCGAGCTCGTTCCTGGTGACAAGGTCGGGGTGACACAGGACGGCGACGGCTTCTCGTTCGCGGGCGGCCGGCTGGTGTGCGCGGCGGATGGCGGCACGGCCTCCCGAGACGTTCCGGTGCCCCCCCGGGCGGTGTTCGACGTCGAACTGTCGTGGCGGGAGCGGCCCGAGTTCGACCTCGCCTTCGCCACCGAGAAACCCCAGCGGGAAGGCGCCCGGGAGGCGAAGCCCGCCGCCACCGACGTGTATCGCATCGAGGCGACGGGGGGCATCGTGCGGGCGGTTCGCGAGGGCGCGAGCGGCACGGCCCACGAGATCGTGACCCTGCCGCCGGGGCCGGGGAGCCTCACGATGCGCGTGTTCATCGATCAGAAGGCCGGCCGTATGGCGGTCGTGCTGCCGGGGGCCGGGCTGTGGAAGGCGCCTGCCGTGGTCGACGACACGCAGCCCTTGCGGCAGACCGGCGTTGAACCCCGCGGCGGGTTCAGCGTGCGGCTGCGTCGCGGCGACCTGTGCATCGAGCGGCTCCGCGTCGTGCCCTGGGAGGACGCCGCCCCGCAGCTCGACGAGGCGTCGATCGGCGGCAACGCGGAGGTGATGGAATCGTTCGACGCCGCGACGTCCGAGTTCGTCGTGCGCACGGGTGACGCGACGCGCCGGGAGGCCGCCGCGGACGTCGTGCACGCGTGGCTCGGCGCGGGAGACGCGGCCGCGCCGCCGCGCGATGCGGTCGTCGCGGTGATGGCCGACGGCTCGCGACTGACGGGCACGTTGCTCGAGTGCGACGACCGCGGGCTCTCGCTTGCCTGTCCGGCCGTCGAGGAGCCTGTGACGGTGGAACTCGCCCGGCTCGCGGCGATCGAGGCCGTGCGAGTCGGGGACGTCCGTGGTCTCGCCGGCACGATCGGACGGCTCGACGACGGGGTCGAAGCGACGATGCTTGGTTGCCTGACGAACGTGGGTGGCGTCGTCGGCTGGCACGCGCTCGGGGCGGTGTCGCCGGTCGCCTTCGCCGGACCAGATGCCGCGGCCCGGATCAGCTACCGCGGGATCAGCGCGCTCGGGGGGATCGGCGCGAGTCTCGCCCGCCACGGTGACGATGCCTGGGAGGTCGTGGACATCACCCCGGGCGGCCCGGCGGCCCGCGACGGCCGGCTGCGGATCGGCGATCGAGTGACCACGATCGCGGTGACGTCCGACGGCGATCCGTTCCCGATCGCCACACGCAAGCTCGACACCGTGCGGGCGCTGCTGCGCGGGCCGGTCGGTTCGATGGTGCGACTGGGGGTCGCCAGTGGCGCGGACGCGGCCCGCGAGATCGTGATCGTCCGCGACGAATCAGGCTGTGACGATCTGGCGGGCGCCGCGCCCGAGGACGTGCTCGACCGGGCGATCGCGCTCCAACAGTCGCTCCTCCCGGCCGGTCCCACGGTGGGCCCCGTCACGCTGCATCTCCGCGGCGGCGACGCGGTGGGCTGTCGTCTCGTCGGCGTCGATGCCGAGCGGGTGGTCGTGCGCCTCGGGGACGAGGGGGAGACGGCGGTGCCGTCGCGGCTCGTGCGGGCCCTCGAGCTGTCACCGGTGGGCGTGCGGCCGCTCCTCAAGCAGAAGCTCGCTCGGCTGCTGACGGTGCCGCGGAGTCAGCAGCATGCGCCCCCCACCCACGTCCTGCGGATGGCCGCGGGCGACTACCTCCGCGGTCGGCTCGTCTCCGTCGATGCCGACGTGGTGCGGTTCGAGGTGGCGGGTGACGTCAAGCAGCTGCCGAGGCGCGAGGTGGCGCGGATCATCTGGCTGACGATGGCCGATGAGCCACGACCGACTCCGCGGGCGACCATCGCCGGGATGCCTGGACTCCCGATCGTCGCCGTCGGCGGCGACGGTCGCCGGCTCACCGTGGCGGTCGCGGACCTCGTCGGGAATGACCTCGTGGGCCGAAGCCCTGCGTTCAACGCGATCAGGATCCCCGTGCCGCGGTGTGCCGAGCTGCTTGTCGGCCGCGCCATCGACGAGCACGCACCGGCCGAACTGCCGTACGCCCAATGGGTCCTCACGCCGGCTTCCGCGCCGGGTCGGTAGGCGCTGGAAGCGGGAATCGGGAATCGGGCGGCCGCTCCTTCGTCGCGGACTCCCGATCGGGATCACGATCGGACGGGCGTTGGCAGAAGCTCGGGACCGGCCGGCTCGGGCTTCGCGCCGGGGGTGGCCGGCAGCTTCGCGGGCACCGGTTCGGTGCGGATCGTGGGATCGAGTGCAGGCAGCTGCGTGGCCGGGGCGTCGGCGCCCAACGGGGCGAACTCCTGCGAGACCGCACCGCGGCTGAACACGCCGGGCCGTGAGTGGCCGTAGTCGAGATAGAGGCTGGCGTCGCGCTGGCGGGCCCGGCGGTGGGCGTCGAAGTAGGCCTTCCCGGGCCAGGGCCCCTCCGCGAGGAACACGCCGTTGTATTCGAGGAGCGAGCCCTTGCGGTAATGGAGCTGCGAGATCGAGCGGTTGTAGTCGACCAGCGCCCGATAGTAGACGCTCTCGGCCTCCGCCCGCCGCCGCTGCGCCTCGAGCAGTTGGTCGAGCGTGACGGTGCCGGCGTCGTAGGCCGCCTGCACGGCCTCGACCTGACGCTCGGCCGCGACGCGGCGATTGAAGTTGGTCTGCGCGAGGGCGAAGTTCGTGTCCACGTTGCGGACCGCATCGACCAGCGCATGTGAGGCTTCGAGTTCCTCGTCCTGGAGTCTGGCGCGCTCCCGTGCGAGCTGGAGTTGGTGATGGCGGACGGTGGCGAGTTCTCGGCGGAAGCCGAGTGGCATCTGGAACTGCGCCCCCGCCTGCCACTCCTGGAACTGGCCGCTCATGAGGGTCGAATAGGCGTTGGTGTTCTCGAACGACACGGCGTTGGGATTGACCGCCGTCGGTGTCGCAACCGGGTAGCCCGCGCCCCCGAACAGGTTTTCGCCGACGCCCAGGAACCGCCAGCGGCCACCGACGTCGAGCCGCGGCAGGACGAGGTTCTTGGCCGCAACGAGCTCGAGCTCGCGCTGCTTGATGACCCACTTCTGCTTGCGGAGCTCGGCCGAGCGCGAGAGGGCCTCGACGAGCGACTGCTGCCAATCGAAGGAGATCCGGGCGGTCGTCGGCTCGTCGGACGGACGGATGAGGCGGCCGTCGCTCGCGGCGATGCCCATCATGAAGCGGAGCCGGTTCTCGGAGCGGTAGACGTCGGTGAGGGCCTGTTCGACCTCGCTCCGGAAGAAGAAGTACTGCTCGCGGGCCTGGGCCTCCTTGTCGGCCTCGCCGCCCCGCGACTGCTCGACGTAGAGGGCATGCACCTTCCGCCAGGCCTCGAGGGCACTGTCTCGGCCGGCCTTGCGGGCCTCGAGGTTGCGGTAGGCGAAGTACAGCTCCCAGTACGACTGTTCGGTGTCGCTGACGAGGTTGCGGACGCCCGCTTCGAAGTCGGCCAGAGAGATGTCGGCATTGATCCGGGCGAGAAGCACACCGCGGAAGTTCGGTCGATTGAAGGTGTTCTCGAAGGCGTCCGGGCCCGCGATCCGGTTGTAGGTGACGCCGGCGCCCTGAAGGAGCGGCTGGCTGAACGTGAAGTCGTAACTCGTCGTCCACAGCGACGGGACGTCACGGAACAGGTTGTTCGTGGCGTCGAGCTGGGCGGTGTTCGAAACGCCGTACTGGGCACCGGTGGCCGTGCGCTTCGAGATCCCGATCGTGTTCACGCCCTGGTTCGTCCGCAGCACCGGCACAAAGATCAGCGTCTGGAACAGCGGATCGACGTTCTGTGGACGGTTGCCGTTCTGCCAGGTCGAACTGGCGGCGAGTTGCGCGTCGAAGGCCGCCAGCGCGCTCTCCACACCGCGGAACGGGTCGGTTTCGACGATCCCGGGGTCGTAGATCGTCGGCGTCTGCGTGGGTGCCGTGAGCAGCGACACCGCCGGTTCGCCCGTCTGCGGCCGCGGGCCTCCGAAGCTCGCGAACCGGCCTCCGAGGTTGCGGAGCACCTTGCCGTTCTCGAGCGAAGTGCGGATCGCCTCCTCGAGGGACAGCTCCCAGATGTTGTCGAAACGCGAGTTCGAGAGCGTGAGCGGCTCGGCCGCCCCGGCCGCCTCGTCGAGGGGCTGCTGGTCGCTGTCGGGGTACTCGATCTTCTGCACCGCCCCGACGTAGTGCGACAGGTCGCCGTCCTCGAAGAAGTAGAACGGCTGTCGCGGCGCGCATCCGCCGGCGACGAGCGTGAGGCTCGTGGCGACGACCCACAGCATGCGGACGGCACGTGACACGGCGGGGGCGCCGGCGGGGAGCCGGCGGTCTCGTGGTGAAACCTGGCGATCCAAATCGCCGCCGCTGCGCCGAGGGGGACTTGGCCACCCGTGAAGGCGGTCGCGTTCCCGGCACGTCGCCCCCCGACTTCGTGCCCGCACCGCGTACGCCAAGGCGCAGCGGCAGCACCTCAGGTATCGACCCGTCTCCCCGCAAACTTGGAATAATCGTCAGAGTCCGACGTGGCGGCGGCATGCTGGGCAGGTTGGGCGATCCTCAATCACTGCGTGGGCCACTCCGGGGTGGTTCGGCTCTGGACTCCACGTTCGTCGCGCCAGAGAAATCGGGCGGAGCAGCCGGGGAACCGGGCGATGACCGCGAACCCCCGATCCGGTCCCAGGACGCTCGCGGCCGTGGCGACCGCATCGGCCGTGGTGGCGTCGGGAGCGATCACGGTTACGGCGGCCGATCCCTCGACCCCGAGCCCGGTGCGCGGATCGACGATGTGACTGTAGCGACGCCCCTCGATCTCGACGCCCTGTCGCGCGTCGCCCGATGTGGTGACCGCGGCGTGTGAGATCAGGACCGTATCGAGGTGCTCATCCCCGCCGAACCCATTCACCTGCACACGCCAGCCCGCGGCACCCGGCGGCGGGCCCGACGCGACCACGTCGCCCGAGGCGTCGATGAGCGCCGCGTCGATCCCGTGGCGGGCGAGGACCTCGAGGGCGCGATCGGCGGCGTAGCCCATCCCGATGCCGCCGAGATCGATTCGCATGCCGGGGCGCACGAGCGTCACGCCATGCCTGAGGGGATCGAGCACGATGCCCCCAGGCCCGACCGCGGCCCGGGCCGCCGCGAGTTTGTCGGGGCGAGGCAGTCGTTCAGAGCGGCGAGCCTGCCGCCAGAGCGTGGTGAGGGGGCCCACCGTGACGTCGAAGGCGCCGTCGCTGGCAGCGGTGATCTCTGCCGCACGGACCAGCACCCGCCACACGTCGTCGCCCACCGGGATGGGCGTCGATGTCGGCGCGGCGGCGGAAAGCCGTGAAAGCTCACTGCGAGGATCGTAGTCGGAGAGGATACGTTCCAGCCGTTCGATCTCGTCGAAGGCGGCGGCGAGCGCCGCACGGCCACGCGACTCATCCGTGGCGTGGATGGTGACGGTCCATGGCACCCCCATGAGCCGCCGTGTCTCGGCGACGCGCACCGTCGCCCCGCTCCGCTGGCCGTCGGATGGCGAGCACCCCAGGGCACCGAGGCCCGCGAGCACGCACGCGATCGTCGCGGCAGCCGCCCGTCGGTACACTCTCGGCATCATGAGTGACGCCTCGCCCCCGGTCGTGATCACGTTCGAGTGCACCCCGCTGCGGTCGGTGCCGCGGTTCGACATCCCGCTCGATGCGTCGCCCGGGTATCGTGGCCGCGTGGAACGGATGCAGCGGGCACTGGCTCGGCACGGTGCGCGGAACACGTACTACCTCACGGACGGCGGCTGCACGTTCCGTTTTACCAACGACCCGGCCAACGGCTGGGTGCGGCTGCGGTTCGAGGGCACGGTGCTCACCGACGACACCGACACGAAGACGATCGGAACCGACCTCGATGTGGCGATCGATATGGAAACCTGCGACTGGCTGACGCAGCCGGCCGTGGAATGGCTGCGGATCTCGGTGAGCCGCGCCGTGCAGACGGAGTTCGACCGCTACATCGCGGCGGGTGATCTCACGCGGGCTCTGGAGCGACTCGCCCGGGAACAGGCCGCCAGCGACGCCGCCGGCGGCTACCTCGGCATGAACCTCTGAGCATCGTCGCGCCGCCGCACCTCGAGCAGCACGCTCTCGTTGTCGCTGCCTCGGATCGGCCAGGAGGCGATGCGGCGGATCGTCACCTTCCGCGTGGGGCCGCGGAGACGGGCGTCGTCGCGCTCCTCCTCCCACCTCGGTCCCTTCACGACGAGCATCCGCCCGTACGATTCGGCGAGGGGCTCGAACCAGCCGAGCAGTTTCGCCAGCGGCGCGACCGCGCGAACGACGAGCGTGTCGAAGCGGCCGGGACCGGCGGGCCGCGCGGCCACGAGCGCCTGCGCCGCCCCCGTGTGCACCGGCACGTCGAGACCGGTTTCCGCCACGATCGCCGCCACCGCACGGGCCTTCTTGGCGACGCTGTCGGAGAGTTCGACCTTGAGATCGGGACGGAGGATCGCCAGAAGCACGCCGGGAACGCCGCCGCCGGTGCCCACGTCGAGCACCCGCTCACCCCGGGCGAGGTGGGCCGCGATCGCGGCCGCGTCGCCCATGTCGCGGGAGACGAACCGGGGCACGTCGGTGTGCCGCGTGAGATTCAGCCGCTCGTTCCAAGACCAGAGGCTCGCCGCATACGCGGCGAGCCTCTGGAGGGAGTCGGGCGGAATCTCGATGCCGAGGCGGCCACACTCGTCGTGGATCGCCCGGGCGAGGTCCGCGTGGCCGGCGCCGTACGACGTCACTTGATGAACAGCATCTCGCGATAGGTCGGCAGCGGCCAGAGGTCGTCAGGGAGGATCACCTCGATCAGGTCGGCCGTCTCACGGAGCCCGACCATCGCCGGGATCACCTCGTCGTGGAAGTGCGTGACCTCGGCCCGCAGGTCGCTAGCGCCGTGGTGGCCGAGCGCCTTCTCGAGCGTCTCGATCTTGGACTCGAAGTCACCCACGAGTTTGGTGAGCTTGTCGAGCGTGCCCAGATGCGGCGACTGCCCGAGCCCCTTGAGCTTGTGGGCGATGTCCACGAGTTCACCCTGGTAGCGGTAGCCGGCCGGCAGGATCATTGTCTTGGCGATCTGCAGGGCGGCCTGTGCCTCGGCGTTGATGTCCTTGCAGTACCGCTCCATGTAGATGTCGTACCGGCTCTCCATCTCGCGCTTCGAGAGAACGCCGTACTTCTCGAAGAGTGCCACGTTCTTCGGCGCCACGAGCACATCGAGTGCCTCGGGGGTGGCCTTGAGGTTCGGCAGGCCTCGCTTGGCCGCCTCCTCGTGCCACTCCTTCGAGTACCCGTTGCCGTTGAAGATCACCGCCTTGTGCTCGGAGATGATCTGCTGCAGCAGTTTCTCGACCGCCGCCGGCAGCTTCGCCAGGTCGCCGCCGGTGGCCTTCTCGAGCTCGGTGGCGATGTAGTCGAGGCTCTCCGCCACAATCGTGTTGAGGGCCACGAGCGGCCCGGCGATCGACTGGCTCGACCCCACCGCACGGAACTCGAACTTGTTGCCGGTGAAGGCGAACGGGCTCGTCCGGTTGCGGTCTCCGGCGTGCTTGGGGAGGGCCGGCAGCGTGTCGACGCCGACGGTCAGCGTGCCGGTCGACTTCGAACTCGTGGCCTTGCCCTTCTCGATCTGCTCGAACACGTCGGCGAGTTGATCGCCGAGGAAGATCGAGATGATCGCCGGAGGAGCCTCGTTGGCACCGAGACGGTGGTCGTTGCCGCTGGCGGCGACGACGGCGCGGAGCAGGTCGGCGTGGAGGTGCACCGCCCGGATCACGGCCGAGCAGAACACGAGGAACTGCATGTTGGCGTGGGGCGTCTCACCCGGCTCGAGGAGGTTGCCGAGCTTGCAGCCGATCGACCAGTTGACGTGCTTGCCCGAGCCGTTGATGCCCGCGAAGGGCTTCTCGTGCAGCAGGCACGCCATGCCGTACTTCTGCGCGACGCGGGTGAGCGTCTGCATGATCGTCTGCTGGTGGTCGGTCGCGATGTTCGCGTTCTCGTAGAGCGGCGCAATCTCGTACTGGCTGGGGGCCACTTCGTTGTGCCGCGTCTTCACCGGCACGCCGAGCTTGAAGAGCTCACGCTCCGTCTCGAGCATGCAGGCCAGCACCCGCTCGGGGATGGCGCCGAAGTACTGGTCCTCGAACTCCTGCCCCTTCGGCGGCTTGGCGCCGAAGAGCGTGCGGCCGGCGACGACGAGGTCGGGCCGCGCGAAGAAGAAGTTGCGATCGATGAGGAAGTATTCCTGCTCCGGACCGGCCGAGGCGGTCACCTGGCCCACGTCCTTGTGGCCCATGATCGCCAGCACGCGGCGGGCCTGCTTGTCCACCGCCTGCATCGAACGCAGGAGCGGCGTCTTCTTGTCGAGCGCCTCGCCCGTCCACGAGCAGAAGGCGGTGGGGATACAGAGCGTGGTGCCGTTGGGGTTGTCGAGGATGTAGGCCGGGCTCGTCGGGTCCCACGCGGTGTAGCCGCGGGCCTCGAACGTGGCCCGGAGGCCGCCCGACGGGAAACTCGACGCGTCGGGCTCGCCCTGGATGAGTTCCTTGCCGGAGAACTCGGCGATCGCGTCGCCGTCGCCCGTCGGCGAGAGGAAGCTGTCGTGCTTCTCGGCCGTGATGCCGGTGAGCGGATAGAAGACGTGGGCGTAGTGCGTGGCCCCCTTCTCGATCGCCCAATCCTTCATCGCCAGCGCCACGGCGTCGGCGATCGAGGAGTCGATCGGCTTGCCCTGCTTGATCGTGGCCTGCAGCGCCTTGTAGACGCTCTTCGGCAGGCGGTCCTTCATGACGGAGTCGCTGAAGACGTTGGAGCCGAAGAGTTCACTGGTGGGCGTCTCGCGGAAGTTCCAGCCCTGGCCGTTCGACTTGTAACTGTTGATGGCGGCGATGGCGCTGGCGCGGGGGGTCGTCATGGGGTGGGTCCTTCTCCAGGGTGAACAGGCGGGAACGCCCGAATCGATTTCCGGCAACACGAACGCACGGCGAACCCGTCCCGCACGTCCGCCAACGCGCGAAACCGGCACATCACCTGGGGTCCATCGCAGCCAGAAGAAGAGTTCGGCGACGGACCACCGACGAACGCCTTACGCAGACTAGCGGTGCCGGGAGGTCAGTTCAAGCGGCCGCTGGCGACAGCGGCGGCCGGCCGCGCCGGCCCGCACGGTTCAGCGGGAGGCCGTGCTGCGGCCTGCTGGGCGGGTGGCCGGCCGCGGCGTGATCTGACGGGCGACGTCGATCGCCGTGGCGAGCATCGGGTCGGTCGTGCCGGCGGCGAGCGTGCCGTCGACCGGACGGCCGACCGTGTGCACCGGCACGTCCGGCTCGACGCCGACGGAACTGTAGGGAAGACCCTTCGGTGAGAAGAACTTCGCCGTGGTCAGCCGCATGCCCACGCCGGCGGCCTCGAGCGGAAAGATGCCCTGGATCGAACCCTTGCCGTAACTCCGCGCGCCCACGATCGTGCCGCGGGCATGGTCGCGGATGGCACCGGCGAAGATCTCGCTGGAACTTGCCGAATCGCCGTCGATCACGAGCACCAGCGGCATCCGCCACGTGCCGGGTCGGCCGGCGGAATAGTTGAAGTCCTCGTCGGGGCTGCGGCCGCGGGTCGCCACCACGAGGCCGCGGTCGAGGAACAGGTCGGCCACGTCCACGGCGGCGGAGAGCAGCCCGCCGGGATTGCCACGGAGGTCGATCACGAGCGACCGCATGCCGGCGGCGTCGAGCCGTCGCAACGCCGCCTCGAGGTCGGCGGCCGTCGTCTTCTGAAACGACGTGAGCTTGAGCGCCGCCACGCCCGACGCCTGGTCGAGCATGCGGACATCCTCCACGCTCGGAACCTCGACGTGCTCGCGACGCACCGTCACCGCGCGGGCCGGGGCCGGAGCCCGGAGGATGGCGAGCGTCACGAGCGAGCCCTCGGGACCCTGGAGCAGATGGGCCGCCTCATCGACGCTCATCCCGCCGATCGACCGGCCGCCCACCCCCACGAGATGGTCGCCGGCCCGGATGCCGGAACGCTGCGCCGGACTGCCGGGGATCACGTGCACCACGAGGAGGCCGTCGGACGCGCTCTTGAGTTCCACGCCGAGCCCCACGAAGTTGCCCTCGATCTGGGCGTAGAGATCGTCGAGTTGGCCGTTGGTGAGGAACGCCGAATACTCGTCGAGGCCTCCCACGGCCGCCGCCGCCATCTCCATGAGCGTGACCGCCGGCGGGATGCCAAGCGTCGAGTGGGCGGCCCGTGCCAGCCACGCGGCCATCGACTCGGCGTCTGCCTGCGTCGCCACCGGCCGGGCGGCGACGATCCGCGCGGCCTGATCACGGTAGATCGAGCGCCGTTCCGGCGTCGTCTGGCGGGCATGCTGCGCCGCGAACGCCGGTTCGTCGAGCGCCACCTCGATCGCCCGCATGCCGCGGCCGAGGAGCCGCGCGTAGTCGGGTCGCTCGACGTGGTGCGTGCCGATGCGCGAGAGCACCTCGCCATACACGCGGCGGGCGTCGGCCTCGGAAAGGCTCGTGAGCTGGTTGCGGAACGCGGGTTCGGCATGCCGCCGGGCGACGTCGCAGTGGAGCTTCGCGAGGTCGTACTGCTGGTGCAGTGCCGGCGCGAGCGTGCCTTTGCGGGCGGCCGTCTCGCAGATGCTCACCACGTCCGACCAGCGACCCTCGTGCACGAGGGCGGACGTCCGGGCGGCGAGGTCCTCGTGCGCCGGAGGCAGCGAGTAGCTCGCCGGCGGCTCGGGCGCCATCGGCGCCCACGACGACGCCGGCTCGGCTGCGGCCGCCACGCCCCACGCCGCGAGGATCGTTCCAACCAACCACGCCGCGGCGGAGAGCCTGCGGCCGGTGCACGACGTCGGGGGACAGACGACTGGCACGAGGGCATCCGTTCGCGGGGGGGCCGCGATCGGTCGCGGCAGCCAGCGGTCGCTCCTTTGACCGCCCGCGATTATGGATCACGAAATGACGTCGGGCAAAAAACGCCGGCCGCCCGAACGCGGATTTTCGAGCCCTCTTTCGCTTCTCCCGCGGCCGCAGGACGCGTATCGCCGGCAGCATCCTTTCCAGCGACACGTTGGTACGATGAAAGGATCTTCCCGACCCCGTCACGATCCGCACCATCCGCGTGACCATCCCGTTCAGCATGCCCAGGCCCATCGACCCCACCGGCGCGGCTCCCGTCGGCGAGGGTGACCCGCCACCGGCCACGCTCGTGCTCCTGGAGCGCGTTCGCGGTGGGGATGCCGATGCCGTGAACGGCCTTCTCGACCGTCACCGGGCCGCCATCCGCCGAATGATCGACCAGCGGATGGACCGCGTCATCGGCCGCCGCGTGGACGCCAGCGACATCGTCCAGGACGTGCTCATCGAGGCCAACCGCCGGCTCGGCGACTACCTCGCCAACCCCACGATGCCATTCCGGCTCTGGCTGCGGCACATGGCCCGTGACCGGCTCATCGATGCGCACCGCCGTCATCGCGTCGCGGCCAACCGCAGCCTCGACCGCGAAGTGCCCCTCGCCGGCCCAGCCGACGCCGGGCTCTCGCAGGGGGACGGCATGGTGCAGATCGCCGACCGCGAACTGACGCCCGCCGCCGCGGCCACCTGGCACGAACTCGAGCGGCGGTTCGCCGCGGCCGTGGAGCAGCTCGACGAGGCCGACCGGCAGATCGTGCTGCTGCGGCACTTCGAGCACCTCTCGACCGCCGAGGCGGCCGAGGTGCTGGGGCTCTCGAAACCGGCCGCCGGGATGCGGTATCTGCGGGCCATGCGCCGGCTGCGCGGACTCCTCGAAGGGGGAGCGGTCGATGACGCATCCGTGTCCTCGTAGCCGAAGCGGCCGGCTCCCCCGCCCGTCGGGCCGCCTATCATGCCCGCGTCGCCAGAGCATGGTCCCATGACAACATCATCGCCCCCCCGGGTTCGCGCGATCGACGCGGTGCTGCCCGCCGACCGCGAGGCGGTGCTCGTCGATCTCGTGGACGACCTTTCGCATCGCGCGGGAGCCGACGCCCAGCACGCGCTCGAGTCGATGGCGGCGACGCATCCCGACCTTGCGGGACAACTCCGCGAACTGTTCGCGGCGATGTCGCTGGCCGATGCCGTGGCGGACGAATCGACGATCCTCGCGGAGGGCGATCCACGCGGCAGCCCGATGCCAGCGGCGTCGCTGCCGGCCGGAGCGTTCGTGCCCGGTGCGACCCCCCTTCCTGCGGCGCTTGGCGACTATGACCTTCTTGATGAGATCGGCCGCGGCGGCATGGGCGTCGTGTATCGCGCACGCCAGCGGAGCCTCGGCCGCATCGTCGCGGTGAAGATGCTCCTGCGTCGCGACCTGGCCTCCGCCGCGGACCTCACGCGGTTTCGC
>Ga0233425_10003806_pt1 | contig 26573 bp, 20 predicted proteins | sample Watercolumn_Towu_2_FD_181712 | JGI IMG/M metagenome (GOLD analysis project Ga0233425, IMG submission 181712) | Freshwater microbial communities from Lake Towuti, South Sulawesi, Indonesia - Watercolumn_Towuti2014_140_MG | ecosystem: Environmental > Aquatic > Freshwater > Lake | place...
GTTTACTATTAATCATAGCCAAATCGTCCCCAGTAAATTTAATAGGCATTTAGAATATAATCTAAATGCCTGTTTTACTTTTGCGGAACCGACGAGACTCGAACTCGCGACCTCCTGAGTGACAGGGTGTTATATTGATGTAAAAACAACATTTATAAGCTATTTTTAAGGTTTTTATCTTCCCATTGTTACCCAATTTTACCCATTTAAAATTAAGAGTGGTCACAAAAATGTCATTTGCTGATAATATCTGTAATCAATTATCACACAAGAATATAATATCAAAAATTTTTAAGCAATCATTCCAGCTATAAACTTTTACCGACTCTCTTTCCTGGTATCATTTCCACCATATACTAAATTCAGATTATTATTCCTTTTATTATTTAGCTTATTCCACAAATAAAGTGTTTTAAAAAATTCCGATTTTACTGTTTCAGATGCCTTAATTTCGACTGCTTTCAATTCAGAACCATTAGATATAATACAATCAATTTCATTTCCATTTAAATCTTTCCAATAGTATAGTTCATTACTGTTACCAGTATTGAATTTATACTTTAATAGTTCGGAAATAACAAAAGACTCAAATATGCTTCCTTTAAGATGATGTAACTCAAATGATTTAGATGAATTGATTCCAAGTAAAGCACATAGCAGTTCCGTATCATAAAAATAAAGTTTTGGTGATTTTATAATCTTTTTATTAATATTTTCAAAATAAGGTTGAAGAAATAAATAATGTAACTCTGCTCTAACACCGATAACCATTTTTTCACAGTCTGATATGATATTCCCAAATCACTACAAATACTGCTCAAATTCAGCACCTGTCCGCATCTTCCTGCATAAACCCTTAAAAAACCTCTAAATGCATTTATATCCCGGACATTTAACAATTGTCTGACATCCGAATCATTATATGAGTGCATTTGCTAATACAACTTCATTTTTTGTTTTTGGTACATTCTTGAAATTTACAATATTATGGTATAATGTCTCAATGAAACAAGAGTTTAGTAATTCTATTTCAGGGACATTTTTCTCTAAAATCCCTTCATTTCTATATAAATTGTCACCAGAATGTCACCAATATACTTTAACTCAATACTAATGTATTAACCATAAAAAAGTTTGCGTGGTTTTTGAATTCTCTTCCAAAAAATGAATGAAAATAGCTTTTAAAAACCCGAAACCAAATGCGGTTTAAGGCTTAATACCACGAAACCAAATGCGGTTCCGAGTAAATAAAACCGAACTTATAGAATAAAGAACAACATAGTTAAGATATCACATTTAGATTTATTATGTCAACTGTTAATTTTTTAACTATTTAATTTTCGCTAATATTAGGTAAAAAAAATAGAAAATTGGAAGGAATTACTATATAAATATTTTAAGGTATTTTTTAAAATCAAAGTTATTACATGATTTTATTAGCTTTTACTTTCATCTTTAAAAATATATCTACAATATTTTTTTTTGCTTTATCTATTTTGCACATATAAAGATAATTATAATATTCAATCGATTTTGTGGCTAAATAAATTAATTGTTTTGAAGATTCTTCATTAGAAAAATAATTTCTAACTTGTTTTACTTCGGTTGAATTATATTCCCCTAAAGTAAAGTTACTCTCATTTTTATAAAATTCTTTTACATTATTAAAAATCATATTTAAATTACATATCTGTTTAGAATTTATATTCTCATTGACGCAGAGAGACACTTTAGAATATTCTTTCTCAAATATCTCATATTCTTTTTTAAAAGACTCATAATATGTTTTAAATTCTCGTTTTAGTTTTAATCTATTTTCAAAATATTGATTGAACCTTGTAATAAGAAATCTTATCACTCCACCGAACATTAAACCCATTATTAATATTATTATTTTCTCTAAGGTATCATTACTTCTAAGTTTATTATTTTCAATTTTAAGATCGTTTATTTCTTGAAGATATTTATTGTTTAAGAATGATATTGAATCAAATGTTTTAAATTCTTCCTGAATTAAAGTTTGAAATGAATATGTTCCTCGTGAAAGAAAAAGATAAACAAAAATTAACATTATTATATTCATTAAGATGTTGGGAGTATTGATTTTAAATTTCTAAATGCGGAATTTAAATTTTCTAGATCTTTGTCATGAGCTCCACAAATTTTAGTAATACTATTTATAACAGATTTGGAGATTGATTCAGTAATATTTTCAAATTTTAAATCATGACTTGATCTATGCTTTTCTTCAAATGATTCAACCCTTTTTAATAACAGCAAAAACAAACTAATACGAGGTATTTGTGATAAAACCCACAGGGGTCTATTCGATTCATATAAATCCGGATTAGGATCAATGAATGCTTTTTCATAACCCTTAGGAATTAATGTGTCTGAAAGAATAATTCTATAATAACCAAAATTATAAATTAGATTTTCAATATGGTTTAGTCCAGTTCGAGACGCAATAACAGTATAACCATATTCTTTAATATCTAAACGTATCAGTCTTGTTTCAAATAATTCTTCAATCGCTAAATCGACATATTGAGGTTCATAATTAAAGTATATTTTAAAAGCTAAACTTAACTGCTCTTTTGTATTTATTATATAGTGTTCTTTTTCATATAACTTCAATAATTGAATAATCCTGATTTTTAAAAGAATTGTATACTGTTGCTCAATTGAATCGATTGAATTAATTGGATAGAAAATATTATAAAGGAATTTTGAATGATCATAATTTCCATAGCAAGTTAATTCATTATTAACTGATGAAAAATGATAATAATAAGGATGTAAATAGTTGTCTCGTTCTTTTAAAAGAAGTGGAATTACTTTGTAACTTCTGTTGATCAATTTTCTAAATTTTTCTGAAAGAGAAGAATCTTTAATTAGAAATTCGTCTTTTAGTTCATTAAGTTGCGCATGTATCTCCATAATGTCATCTATTTTAAGTTCTAAATAGAATATATCTGAAAGAAAAGCTTCATGAATTACATTAATAGCATCCATTAAATTTCTAAAATTATTCCCAATTAGGTTTTTTAATTTACTTATTGGAGTTGTATTATCCCATTCTCTAAAAATTAAATCCTCGTCTAATGCAATTCCACGCTGTAGATAAACTAAGAAAATATAAAAATATGATACAATTGCATTTTTAGTAATAATACTTGAAAATCTACTTCTTAATTCATTAGCTTTTTGTGTTATCAGATCTTTCTTTTCAGCGGGTAAATTATTAAAAATATCAGTCTTTCTCTCATCAATAATAGTTTCCCATTTTTGTATTAACAAATTTAATCGTTTATCTATAATATTATTTAATTTTGCTTCTTCAATTTTAAAAACCTTACCAAACGGTCTTGCTTTTTCAGCTGAATTCAAATTGTCTAAATAACTTTTGTGAAAAGATTCATGAGAATCAAATCTCATAACAAAAAGAAATACACCTTTTCTTCTTGGTGTTGAAAGAATAGTGTTAACTTCTTCATATTTTGTCTGAAATTCTTCCAAAGAATTTAATTTATCTAATCCGTCAAGGATATATACTACTCCATAATTTCTTTCAATGTAATTTATTAATGCCTTCTGAAATAAAAAAGAATACGGTTTAAAATCTTGTGGGTCAGGTTTCGTCGAAAAATTCTTGTAGTCCTTAATTAGTTTGTCGGGGTCTTTTGCATAATAATCACCTATAAAATTTTTAAATTCTTTTTTTTGTTGTTCGGTTAATTTATCAAAGTAATATAATCGAAACATTCTTGCAGCTTCATGTTTAATAGATTCAGAAATCGTCAGTTTTTGATAAAACTCAATCGAAAAATCAATATGAAGGTAAAAACAATGTGAAGCAACAATTTTATCAAAATATTTAGCTTGCAAATACTTAAAAAATGTTGTTTTTCCAACTCCAATATCTCCAACTACAAAAAATTTGGATTTAATACTGTTCGCTACCTCATTAAAAGTATTATTTTTAGAACTTATTGCTCTATTGAGAATTGCATTTAGAAAAAGTTCACAGTCAGAAATGGACGAATTAATTATTTCAATTTGTTTCCTATTGTCAAGAAAATTATTTTTTATTATTTTTTCATTGTTTTCATATGGAAATGTATAAATTGTTTCCCATAATTCTTTTTTATCGGGAGAACTTTCAAAGTCTTCAAATATGAATTCGAAAATATTCTTAATTGCAGTAAGTTCATAATCGTTAAACTCAAGATCTTCTTCAATTAAATCTGTTCTTGCGGTTTTACTTAAAATAACTTTGTTGAAATCAAGATTTGAAAATGTGCTTTTTGAAGAAAAATGAATTTTTGACAAATTTTCAATATTTTTTTGATATCCATTGTTCATAAGTGTTTATTTTTATTAATAATTTTTATTTAATATTTGGTTTTATGTTATTATTTCTTTATTATTTTAATGCTATTATACTTCTTCAAATAGATTTTGTATTCAGTTTTATTATACAATCATGTTATATTATTATCGAACTAAAGTAATTTAATATAATGTTGTCATCCAAGTAAAATCAATTAAATGTTCTAAATTATTTGTTAAAGTATTGTCAGGATCTGACCTCAAGTACTTTTCTTTGCGGCTTTTTATGATCTCAACTTTTTCTCCTATTATCCATAATGCTTTTGAATAATCCCATACCAAAGTATATGCAGAATTATTATTTTCTTCTAAAAGCCTCAAAGCTTCGATTTTTGAAATTTTTTTAGCTCCAGTTGTTTTATTTCCATAAACATTATGAAAAGCATAGTGTGTTATAACACCATTAGAATCCTTCCAAACACCTGATATTCTAAATTTTGTCATAATTTTATTTTTTATATTTTAATTTTTAAATCGATATTGAAATATAAATCTATTGTCTTAATATTAATTTTTTTAATTTTTCAGATAGATAATCATTAATTTCTTCTTCTTTTTTTGAAGTTTTTAATTCAACTAATTTAATGATATCAACATCAGTCAATCCGATAATAAATTTCTTATTATCGTTCATCTCTTTTTCACATCTTTCACTAAACCTATTTGGATTTTTAACTTTACGATATACGAGAACACCAAACATGCCTTTAAGTTCACTTAATCTTGAAGATAATTGATTTATCTCAGTGTTTACGGGATCTTCTTTATAATTTTTACATTCGAAATAAATGTATGGTGATTTTATCTGATGATTTTCTTTTAATTCATAAAAGAATCCGGATTTGGCTTTATTATCAAAAATGATATCAATAATTCCTATTCTTTTATCAGTCGGAACTTGAACTTTCCCATTTCTCAATTGTGATTCAAAAATATTTCGAAGTATATTGAAAATAAGATCTTCATATTTTTTTGCATCTTTTTTTCCCGGCTTCAGCATTTTAAGCTGATTGCAATATTCTATTAAGAAATTAATATTTTTAACAGCATTTATGTCTGTTGCTATTATAGGTTCTTTAGTCGAATATTTTTTCTTTTTTGATTTTCTAATTACATTGATATATTTTGATTTTATTAATTTTTTATCTTTTTTGAATACTTTTAATGCATTTTCAATTAAAATTCCTCCTGATGCTTTAAACATATAAGCCTGATTTGAACCTGATGATGGGAATTTAAAAGTATTTTCGAATTCAAATCCAGTCGAATTTAGAAGTTCGATAATTTCGTTTTTTGCATAATCTTTGTAAAACATCTGGTATTTTCTTCCAGAGCCTGTTACAATACCATCAAATAATCTACATACTGCTTTATTATAATCATAAGCTCCATGTTGTGTATACCATAAAAATCTTCCATTGTTTTTAATTCGTTTTCTACATAATTCAAGAACTAGCAACCTTTCGGATACGACTGGCATTATATTTAAAACATTTATCATTAAAATAACATCAAATTTTACTTCAGTATTAATAAAATCTTTTGGAAATATTAATGGATGAAAATTATCATATTTTTGTGCTTCTGAAAGAAAATTTTTAGCCTGATCTGATCTATTAAATAAATCTTCAAATTCACACGAGTATATGTTATAACCTTTTTTAAGTAAAAACAAAGTATTACGTAATTTCGCCGCACCAAAATCTAATATATTTGTATTTTTAGGATTTAAATCTTCTAATAAAATATTAAATGTTCCTTCCAATTGTTTGCCGGGCTCAATAAAATTTGGAGCCGATCCAGTAACATCAATCTTAATTTCAGAATCAATATTATTTATTTTTGTCTTAAATTTATATATTGGAGTTTCCCACATAAAATTAATTTTTATTAAGGGTAAATACTTTCCCTTTCCTTATTTCTAGAATATCAGATTTTAGTTCTTCTAATATCTCTTGGTGTAAGTTTTCAATTTTCTTGTAAATTTCTGAAGATATTTTATTAACGAGTTTTTTTTGCTCAGTAGACACAATTCTTGCGTTAGCAATAATAATACAACTCAAATAAATACCTAAAAATAACCTAGAATCTTTTGGCTTAAATTTATTAATCAATCTTTCAGCTGATCCAAGATTTCCAATTTCCATCAAACCAACAATAATCCAAAATATTATTGTTTCTTTTAAATATTCTTCATCGTTGAATTTATCTTCTGTGAACACTTCAACTTTTTCATTTAAAATACTACATGCTACTGAATCTCTACCTATCAAATAATACATGATAAAATTAATATTTGGCGACTTTGGATCATTGTAAACTTTATCAAACTCAAATTTCATTAATGAAAGTGTTTTTATTACCCATTTAATTATTTCAATTTTATCATTCAGTAATACTAAATACGAAGCTTGTAAGGAAAGTCCAATGGTTCTCACAGAAATATATTTCTCAATAGTAGTTCTACCTTCTACGACGTTTATTAAATCTTTCAACCTCTCACCTTTAGTTGCCTTTTCACCAAAATAGAAGACAATTGCATTTTGCCACCTCTCATCTGAAATATATAACTCTAATAATTCTTCGTTAGGAATTCCACGGCCTGCAAAGAATTCTTGAAGTAAATGATGTCTAAATTCAACTCTGTTTGATGTAATTCTGAATAAACCAGATCTATTAATAATTTCCTGAGTTAAATCTTCAATATCTGCTGAATGACCTCTGTTTATTAATTCTGTACGAATAAGATTTTTAAATTCAAAAATTTCAATATTTGTAGTTTTTCGTCGATGAAGTTCATATCCTACTTTCTGTAGTAGAAAATCTTTTAAAGGAGCTTGATATTGCTGAGTTAAACCTTTTGATTGATCCCATCTACCAAGCATCATTTCAGTATATTTCTTAAATAATTCAGTAATATTTGCAGGTAAATCTTTTCTTGAAAAATCAGAAGTGGCAGCAAAAACAGTAACTAATAATGGATTTAAATCAAGTCCGTGAATTTCTTCAAGTCTTCTAAGTAATTCTTTTGATTCATCTCGCGAAAGTAATTTATTTTTCTCAAAACGCTTTAAAATACTATCAACTTCATTAAAACTTATTGGGCTAATATAGAAATTATTAAAATACTCAATATTCTTTATACCTCTTATAAAAGCAAAATCTCTAGATGTCAAAATTATTTTACATAAAGGGTACAACTTATGAAAGTCGAGAATCGCTTCAACTAAACTTATCCTTTTCTTTAGTTTAAATACTTCATCTAAAGCATCAATTAGAATGATTACATTACCATTTAAAAGATCTTTTTGAGTAAAGCATGGTTTTGATTCTTTACTAAGTTTTTTAGTTTCATCAAATGCAATATTATGTAAATTTTTAATTTCAATTTGTTTACATATTTCGGTTGCTCTCAATAAAATCGGTATTTTATAGTTTTCAAATCCTTCAATCCCCTTTTTAGCTAATATATACGCTATCCTTCTTAATGCAGTAGACTTTCCAGATCCAGCTTCCCCCAAAATTAATATTAATGGATATTTTTTATTTACAACTTTAATAATGGGAAATTCTTCATATGTTATTCTATCTTTTGGTAATCCCTTAAATAATTTTTTCTTTGTTACACTTCTATATAATCTAAGGTTTATATACATAGCATCAGTCGCTGCATCAATTACATCTGAGTGAGGCAATATATCAGTATCAAAAGAATTGTATTCTTTATCTTCTACACTTCTAATTATAGCTTTAAAATACGGGGATAATTCAGCTTCAATCTCCATCCAAAATTCAGGGTAAAACTTATCAATTAGTGGAATAATATCATCTGAATCCATGAAAATAACCCTATTGTCTTTTATAGAATCTACGATATGAATTTTTGCGCTTTCATTTATTTTGCCACTTACACATAAAATTGATTTAGTCGGGATTTGTTTTGTTTTATTAGCTAAAAAGTAAATAGGTGTTTCAAGAGATGTTCTAAGCTGAGTCGTTACGTTCAGTACATTTTCTTTATTTTTGCTTGATAAATTAAAATTTCCCTTTTTTGATTGAAGTACATAAATATCTTTATTAAATGGAGTCTCAAATAAAAAAACCGCATCCTTCCCTTTTTCATTTAATCCACAAACATCTCTTCCATCAATAAAACCTTGTCTTATTAACAAAGGTCTAATTACTAAATCTCTAAAGTCATCTTCTGATAGTTTTAATAAAATTCTTTCTTTATGAAAACGACTGTTTATATAATAATTTAATCTAGAATTTTTTTCTTTCATATATTTTCTTTTTGAATTTTCTCAAAACAATATTATCGAGACAAAAAGTCCATTATTATTTATAAATAAACTAATATCTGATTTTTGTTAATTATTTTACTAAACTTTGTTGATTTTGTAATTTTAATTTTTGGTGATTTTTTTATGATAATATCCTTAATTTTCTTTGCAAATAATTCATCAGCTTCATAAACATAGATAATTTCATTATCAGGAGAATTATCTGGTTTTTTTCTAAATAGAACATCAAAATTTATTTTATTTAATTCTTCTTTTAGTTTATCATCATTTTTTCCATCATTAGTATAAAAAATGGCGACCTTATTGTACGATTTAGTCAATTTCAGAAATAATTCTCTTGTATTTTCCTGTAGTTTTAAGGTTTTTTGATTTACGTGTTGAGATGTATCTTTTTTTTGAACAGGGATTAAAGTTGGAATTGAATCTAGTATTTTTAAATCTTCATCATCTGTATTCTGTATTGTTCTTTTTTCAATTAAATAATCAGGATCTTTTTTTGATAATAAATCAACAGCATTCTTTACAGAAACAGGATTTGTATCATTTTCATAAATGCATTTAGAAATCTTTATAATTAACGAATCATCATCATATATTTCCTGTAGTACTATAAAAGCCAAATCTTTTCTATATTGATTAACTGATTCCGGTGTGGATAAATCTTCAATTAGCTTTTGAAGAATTTCATTAGCTTTTAAAGAATTGGTTATTTTTGTTGCCTTTTGATTTAATAAAAGACCAAATACAGCAATTATTACCGTACTTAGTATTTTAACTGCTAAATCAATCCAGGTAATGATATTCGTTTTTGATTCTGTAGATTTATCTTGGCTCACGATTTAATTACTTTTTATAACATTTCTTAAATTTTTTATAAATTGTTTTCTCTAGTTATGTATAACTATAATATTTATAATATTAAACATTAGAATTCAGAACATTTTTAAATCTTGAATCAGATAACTTAAATGATTTAACAAACTCATAGTCGTTGTACAAATCCATTAAAACCTGTTTATCAACTTCGACAATTTTATTTTTAGGTATATTTTCTCCTTTTCCTTCTACCCAGGCACTTTGCCATATAATTGCCATTTTTAAACTTCCGTTAGCTAAGTTCTCTATCGTTTTGTCTTTCAAAATATTCCACATTTGCTCATAATCTATGCGGGAATCCCTTGATGAATTAAAAGCATTGATAATATCAATAGGTGGAAGAATCTTATGAGTATCCCTCATCAGTTTTATGATAAATTTAGCAGCTTCTTTTCCACCCCCACTAATTAAATCTGATTTTTTGACTTTTGAGTTATTTGCATTTACACCCTCAAATAATTCACTCATAAATTTATCTACCATTTTAGTTTCATACGTTTCGTGGACTTTTTCTTCACCATATCCTGGCCTACCATGATGCAAATATGAAATATGAAGTGGTTGACTCGCATCCCCAACATAATGAGACATAGTACCTCCGGCACAAATAAATTTCTCAATATCGCCTTGCTTAAGAAATTTTACCATTTCATTGTACATATGCCATACCCGAAATGGTAATGCCCCTCTTTTATTTTTATCCTTTTTCTCATCAATAGCTTCAAATTTTTCATAGTAATCGTTCCATTTATCAACATCAATAAAATTTTCATTTTCGCATAATTCAAGAAGGTTTTTACCATTAAGGATTGTGTCATTTCTTTCGTCCATATCTGCAAAATGATTCGAAGCATCAACGGGTCTTTTGTCTCTCCAGACCAAATCTGCAACATCTGCTAGTGGAACAAAATCCCCGCTTCGTGCTTTAACGACCATATCAGGGTCAGATAAATCATCATCTGTATATCCGATATTTTTTTGATTTAGCATTAACAATTCAGATAATAAATCATCACTTACTAATTCGCATGACCGAGCAGCAATTTTAAAATGCCCGGTTTTCCCCCATGTGTAGTCTTGATCCAGATTCCAATCTCTAATTACATCTACATCAAGAATTTTACAAACATTACTTAAAGCTGTAGCAAGTCCAAAATCCTGTGAATATTTTTTACTATCATCCAATAATTTATGTTGTCCCCAGTGTATTGCTATTGGTAATTTTTCCTTTATTTTTTTAAGGTTTTTTTCATCACCATTAATACTTTCAATTTTTTCATAATCAAGCAACCATAACGTTCCTGAATCTCCATGATGTAACTTCATTTCATTTCCATCGGTAGGACCAATTAAAAAATCAGATACATATTCTGTTCCTGCAATTGTTTTATACCGGTAAAATAAAGCGGCGATTTCCCCTGATACAAATTTAGAAACCGCACCATAGGCAAATACTTTTTTTCCAATAAAATCAAGAGAAATATTAGAAGAGTTAATATCAACCATTTCACCAATTTTTCCGATTCCAAAAACTTCAGTTTTCCAGAAATTAATATCATCAATTTCAATTAAACCAATATCCGCATTTATTAAGATATTCGAGCATTTCCAATCACAATAAGTTTCCTCGAATTTTATTTTCCCGATTTGCTTTTTTGAACTGATTCCAATTCGCATTAAACGACCTTTTAATTTCGAATAAATGACTGTTCCTTCTTCACCGCAAACATGTTTATTTGTAACAGCATATATTTTATTTCCATCCGATACAAGACAACCAATTGAGGCAATTCTTTCTTCCCCCTGTACATTGACAATTAGTGGAAACCCTCCTCCAATTAAATTTTTGGGAAATATTAAGCCAGAAGTATTTACAGATGTATCGGTAAGCAGTTTTTTAGATGCCGATACAACACAGATAGGGATTATTTTACCATCCGGCATATAAACCTGGTTTGGAATAATTTGAGTCACGTCATCAATTTTTCTTATTTTGTCGTCCGTAATCCATTTCTCCACAAACACAAGTATACAAGGCCATGATATATCCAGAACCTTAGAATTTGAAAGTGTTCTTTCAGATTTATTCTTGTGATACGATGGTTTGTAATTTTGATTTTTATCAATATCAGTATTTCTTATCCGATATTTTCCAAGTGCAGTAGCGATAACATTTTCTTTATTAATCAAATGAACATGAAAATGATCTCTCGCTTTTATCAAATCTACAATAGTTAGATAGTGCATATCTAATGGTTTGTTTATTGCTTTCATAATAAAAAAATTTGAAATTATTAAAATATTATTTAATTAATCCAATTTTGTGAAAATAGATCATACATATTATTTGCTACTTCACTGACATATTCATTCCGTTTCTTATCGAATTTTTGTTTAAAATCTAAAAGTTTTTTCAGTATTTTAGTATTGTTTTTAAACAAAGTCTCAAGATTAAAATATAGATTATCAATATTTGTAGATGTAATTTTATTAAGCTTTGCTTCTTCAGCTAAGGTATCAAAGAATAATTTTCTTATTTTTAGATATTGCGTTCTTAATTTAATAAGATTGCCAGCTTTACTTTTTTCACCTTTTCGTTTTAATGTTCCTGTCACGTGGCCATCATCCCTAGATAGTTTATTATCTCTACTTAATAAAAATTTTATATCAGAATCATGTTCTATTAATTTTGATAATTTTTTTTCTTCAAGATTTCTTGTAATTGGATTATATGATGAATTTGGGTCTAATCTTAATCCTCCAAAATTCCTTTCAGCACCTCCAAGACAAATTAAACTAGGTCTTTTAGATATTGGAAGTAATGAAGCATGATAAACTTGATCTTCAGTATATGAACCTGCAACCCAAATATCACACTTGATTTTATTTGCTTTTTCAATTATTTCACTTAATTGAGAAGTTGATAAATGACCGGTTTTATTATCATTTTTATCAATTGGTTTTACTAAGCGTGAATTTTTTTCTCCTTTATGCATCGTATCTAAGAGCAATATATCATGTCCCGTTCGTCTCATTACATCTACAAAGAGCATAGAAACATCAAGGGGTTTTGATATTACACCTTTATTTGTAATAACAGATTCATCTACTAAACCGATAAAAACTAAAAGTTGATTTTGTCTTCGTTTATATCTTAATTCTATTCCTTTTTTTACTTCTCTTACAAAATAAATCATTTGTTCATAAGTTAATCCGAGAAGTCCGATTTTTATACAACCCTGTCCAGATGAAATAGCACCTGCAGTAGCTTCGATTGTTTTGTTTACTGTAGCTATCATATCAATAGTTCTACCATCTATAATATTTATTTTCCTTGATTTAGCATATTTAATTATTTTGTTAACTTCATCAGCATCTTTGAAATATTGCATTAATCCGGCACTGTGTTTTATAAATTCAGAGGTAATAGCTAATTCTTTATATTTTAAACGACTAAATATGTCTATATACTTTCTGACCACATCAAAACAATTACTTTCTTTACTTAATATGAGTGTCGGTAATATTTTATGTATATGTTCGTCCAGTTTTACTTTCTTTTCTTTTTCACAATATTTTTTTAATTCCTGTAAAAAAGGAGTAAAAAATTGTTCGATTATACTTTCATCGATATAGTCTTCAAACGAAATCCTTGCTGTTCTTGGATGATCTCTATTTATTGAACTATCGGTTTTAAATTTGAAATATTTATCAACCAGTATTTTTACAGCTTTTTCAATTTGCTCTTCTAATTTAATATTTTTATTTAATTCACAAGCTGGTTTCCAATTTTCTTCATCGTAAATAATCTGAACCTGCTCGCTTACGTTGGTTGAATGGTCAACAAAGGATGCTCCGTGATAATATGAATTTAATAGCATTTTTAAAGTACCGGGAGTAGTTGCCTGACCTAGTCTCATCAACTCTAAATCGAACATCATTCTGTTATACTTTGGAAAACTATTAGGTTTAATTTTATCTTCGCTTACCATTTTAGCTAATAATCTTGCTCTAGGAGTGTCAAAAAAAGCATTTATCACATTTTCAAAACCGCTGTTTTCTATTTTTCCTTCCTGTTTTAGTGGGAGGAAATCCTTATCCAACCAGTCAGGAAAAGCTCCGCTTGACAATATCTCTATTCCAATCTCAGATACATTAGGCCCATTTGAACTATTGAATTTTCTAAATGATACTTTTGGAGGCGAAGGTGCTCTTCCTAATTGTTGAATTGCAGATTCTCCAACATCGATAATTAATCTAATATTTTCATCGATAACAAAAATACGGTTTGGATTTAGTAATTTTGTATAATATATTCTTCTAATAAGTTCCTGTCCAAGCAAGACAAAATCTTCTAATATTATTCCCCTTACCATATTTGACTTTCTGTATAAATAAGCTTCTTCGAATTCTAATAATAAGTTCTTAAATCTTTTTATATCCTCAGGAAGAGAACTTATTTTCACAATATTTTTTTCTTTCGAAACTGCAATATCATAATTATTTAGTTCTTTGTATTTTGAAAAATACTTTTCAGGAAGCATCGTGCTTATTGCGTCATTATAAATATTTAATTCAGAACTTTTAAAGAATTTTGTCGTCCTTGACTCTTCTTTATTCAGAATTGATTCTCTAAATATTTTGTTTAATAATTCAGAACCCTTTATATCTTGTAATTTTATTTTTTCTTTTGTTTTCTCTGCCATTGTTTAAAAGCATTTGTTATTTTCTTATATTGTGGTTTCAATTTCTTCACTCTTTTATTTTCTACAAAGTCAAAAAATTCATTCGTAGTCTTATAAATATGCTCTGCCGGGACGTAATTATCTTTTGTGAACGGACTTTCTCCGCCGGCTGTTAAAACAAGATATCTTTCTTTTCGAAATGCTCTTGCATGTCCAAGCTCATCCATCATTCCTGTGCTTAATGGAGGAAATTCGTTTCTTTTAGGATTATATTTGTAAGGATGAAAAGCAGAGACAATATCCACTTTTTGCACATCCCATCTTAAATCTCTACAAACTGTATAGGCAAAAACAACTGACTCTTCTTCTTTCTTAATATTTCCCCCTATTTCAATTGAGGCAGGGTCGATAACGACTCCATATTCTCTAAGTTTCCATATAGCTTCGTTAATTATTTTTCTTGCTTTCTCAGAGGCAACTGTCATTGAATAAGAAGCATAAAATGAAATAATTTTAGGCTGGGTTAATATTTTTGTTAAATTTTCTACATCTTGAGTATATATTTTTCTGTTTTTAACGGAAGGAGTCGAAATTCCTAATACTAAATGCTTGACAGGTTTATTATTAATAAATTTAATCCATTCAGCCCAATCTTCACTCACCGATACTTCAGTACCTAACCATTGAAGAATTTTTTCAATTGTTAAATCTTTTTGATGAGCAATGAGTTTTAAAACATGTTTTCCGTAATCTGTATTTAATCTTTCTTTTATTTTCCATTCTGCATCTATGAGAGTTACAATCCGATTTGGTCGTATAACTTCGGCAATTATTTTATGATCTTTTAAAATGTTATTATATCCCCTCCACTCTATACAGGCAGGCGTTCTTATTGCTATATTAATATTCTTTGGAAGTTTATCTATTTTACGAGCAATAGACCTATAAGCATTTTCTCGCAATAACTGAAATTGATATTGATATCCATCTAATATTTGTCCTGTACATTCCATATAATCATACGCATTACTGTATTTTTCCCCTGAAAGTTCTACCATTTCATCGAAAAGATTAAATAACTGAATTTTTATTCCAAGTTTTTCTGCAAAATTTATTGTGTTATTAATAAATTCAGTTGAATTAAGACCAACTATTGGACCAGTTAAAATTGTAATTATCCTTGACATAATATTAAATTTATAAATTATATATTAGCTTTTCTTAAATCTTCCAGTACTTGTTCGGTTTTACTCCATTCTTTTATTCTTCGTTCAAACATATGATATGATAATTTATCCTCATCCCATTTCATCGATTTTACTGCTGTCAAACATTTTTTAGGATCTGAAAGATAAATAATTTTTTCATTATCTTTGGATATCTGTTTTGGTTTTACATCTATTAATGCATCTTCTTTTGAAATTAGTCCGGATTTTACTAAAGCCATTAATTGTTCAGGATGGTAATATTGCCTTCTTCCTCTTGTTATTATTGATACATATTTACCACTACAAATTGATAAAATTGTTAAATATGATTTCAAGACAGATAATCCAATTGTTGCTGTCGGTCTTAAATCTCTTACTGTACACCAGTGTTCCCATACTCTTCCTCCGTCCTCTTTTGAATCAGCAGGCATATTAAAATCTTGTCTTTTCCATTTATTGAAAATAATTTCGTTATCTTTTACATCCTTTGCAGAAATATGTCCTAAAGAACTACCTTCAACAAATCCGATTAGTTTTGCTTTTTCTAAAAATAATATTCCTTCCTGTGAATTTAGAGAAAATGTAAATACATCTTTTTTTTCTGTTTCAATTGTAATGGTAGGTTCATAAACATCTATAGCAGGAATGTGTGATATCTCCATCCACAGGAATAAATTGTTTATTTTAAATACTGCACAACCTGCGGCAAGATGACATAATACGTGCCAGCCACCATTATCAAAATCACCTTCATCACCTGGTCCTAATGAATCACCGTTTATTAATGTTCTGTCTAAGAACAATTTTCTAAGTTTTTCAAAATTTGAATCATTATTTATAACCGTCCCGTTTTGATTTATTTCAAATTGAAAACTTCCTCTGACTTCCATAATTATTTATTATTTATTTTTAATTTAATACATTAAATACTTATTTAATCTATCTTCTTTAATTTTTGCACTGCAAATTTTTTATTAGTAATTTCTAAATTATATTTCTTTACTTTTAAAAAATAATTCAATTCTTTATAATATTGTTTTGAAGTTAATTTAAGTAAAAGATTATAAACTTTTTTCTTTGGGTCATATAGAGATTGAACTGAATTACTTGATTTATATAATATATTTTGTTCACTTACAAATATTCTATCTGAATTATCAAAATATAATATCATCCCCTGATAACCAACATCAGGAATATCTGTTATGTCAACTTTCCAATTTTGTTTTAGTTTACTTAATACAGCTTTTATTCGAGTACTAATATCTTTCTTAACCGGAATTATTATTTCTTTATAATAAGGAAATATAAGAACTTTTATTTTAGTCATTAATTAATTAAAGAATATAATATACTATGCTACGACTTAATAAAAAAACTGATAAGATTTAATTCTTATACACTTTTTTGGGTAATAAAATGAATTAAAAAAGATATTAATCTAAAATAATCATTAGTTTATTTTTGTATAATCTTATACGATTTTTTACCGATATTAAACTGAAAATAAAAGAAAAAACTGAAAGAAAAGCTTATTTTTAAATAATTGTCACTTGTTTATTAGTTTGTTTGATGTGTTCATTCAATTTTTCGAGTAGCCATTTTTTTAATGTAAAAATTGGTTCTTTATCAATTAAGTCATATAAATATTCAGATTCTTTCCTAAGATTTTTATTGGGATTATTTTTTATAATAACTAACTTATTAAGATATTTTAATAGTTTTAAGAAACTAATTTTATTTGATTTGTTAAAAATAGTTTCATCTAATATAGATCTTTTGTAATTATGAATTAAATCTAATAATTTATTAATTTCATTAGTTTCATAATAAACTCTTAACGACATATTACGAATATCGAATCTGTAAATGAATGCATTATCCTTTATGTTGTTTATGGATTCAAGTACTTTATCATAATCTTTTATGGAATAATAATAATAGACTAGACCATAATTCATCATCTCAAAATAATCTTTATAATTTAATTTTATTGTACAATTATCGATAAAATACTTTAATAATTTTATATCGTTTATTGAAAATGCTATTAAAATAAAATTTCTATATTCCGCAGGAAGAAGGTGTTCATTTTCTTTTGTTTTAAAATAACCTTTTTCTATATATTCTAATAATAACTCTGCCTGTTGTCTCTTATAAAATCTTTTTCTTCACCAAGCCTTTCTTTCATCACACAGTAGTTAATAATTAAGTCATAATGAAATTTTATTAATTCCTTACTTAAAGAATTTATAATTCTATAAAAACACTTTTTATATTGTAAAAAATATTCAGAATCCTCTCTGTTATAAAGAGCAAGATACATCAGTTTATATAATTCATATATACTTTTTTTCGAGGAAAGTAAATTTGATAAATTATTTTTATCAAATTCCTCCAATATTTTTTTAATATCAAAAGGAAAATAAAATTTTCCATAATTACCGGTTTCCACATTTAAAAAATAATTAGACGCGAAAATATTTATTTGCTGCACTAATGAATAAAGAAATAAATCAATTGAGGCATCACTCAAATTATGTAATATCTCATTAGCATTTTTATTATTTATAAAACTCACTTTATAAGTAAATAAGTCGCATTTCTGAACATTATAATTGAATGAATTCCAAAAGTGTTTTTCTGTAATATTTTTTTTATTGTTTATTTTACTTGAAATTTTTTTAAGATTTAGTTCAAGTGACTTATATTTCCTATTTTTCAATAGATATTCATTTAAAGAAATTTCAGATAATACTTCGTCTCCTAAAAAAGATTTTATCTTAAAGAATTTTAGAACTATTCTATAAAGAATCGATAATCTTTGTATAATTGTAGAATGTGAATGTTTAAATTTCTTTTTTATGTTTTTAATAATTTTTTCAAATTCTGAATTTAACAATAAATTCTTATAGTTCATAATCTCATCAAACAATTTGTGAGCAGCTTTATTATTATGAAAAAATGGAGAATTTAAAAATTTCTTAAATTCAAGTGCATTTTCCTCAGAAAAATCTTTTAGTAAGTAAAAAACTTCATTTATTTTCATAAAAAAAACGTATAATAATATTACCTTCTAAATTTATAATTAACATAATGTAATTTAAAATTTGATTAAATAAAAGGGCTTTTTTTCATATAAGAATCGATTTCTATCAGTTTTTTTTATCGGAAGAATATTTATACGTTCCCGAAAAAAGAAAGGAGTACATCATGAAAAAGAGCATTTTGTTTTTCATAGTTTCAATTTTTTTATTTTTATCAAGTTTCACTTTCACTTCTACCGCGTCTGTAATTAGTAATTGTTCGGAAAAAAATATTACTTATGTTACAGTTGACCCAGTTGAAATTTGGCGTGAATACGTTCTTGCTGACGGTCAATGGTATCTTATCATTTATTATGATGATGGTTCGATTAAAGTAACACCGGTTTCAAAACCAGGTGATGATTAATTTAATCCAATAATAATTTTTAAGAAATTGTAATTAATTTAGAAATAAATTATGAATACACCACCAGACAATTTAGAGGGATTAGTAATGATTGCTCTTCAAATTTAATTTTTTATAAACTGTTTGAAAAATTTCACAGATGATATACTTAACAGCACTTGTCTCATAAAGACAAAAAAAATTAAATAAAGAAGATAAGATTTTCTAATCTCCGGAAAATTAAAAAATGAATTAAATCTTTTGAATAGAGTTAATATATTAACTCATTCAAAAAAATTAGTGAAATCATAAAAATGAAAATAAAATACATTTTTGCCGTTCCATTTCTTGCAATATTGTTATATTTGATTATTTCATCTTCATCTTGCAATGATGACAATCCGGTTATTCCGCCACCGCCGCCTGTAACTGAGGATACAACAGACCAATATTCATGGAGATTAAGTGGTGTTGGTCCAGAACTTCATCAAAGTTATGTTGCCGATACAAACAGAATATATTTATTTTACGGAGGTCAAAATGTATTTGTATATTCAGGAGGTTCTTACGGTGATACTTTACACCCGGTTATTTTTGCAAATTCCCAGTTTTTCGCCGTAAACGCCTTAAACTCTCCTTCCGGTAATACTTGTTTTTTAGGTGGAAATCTTAAAAATAATAGATTTTATCCCGCTATAGAGAAAATGCAAAATGGTATTTTCACTGAAACTTATGAAGCTTCATCAGATACAAGTAATTCTGCATTTATGGCAATGACATTCGAAGATGAAAATAATGCATGGCTGACAATGGGATCTGGTTGTAATTCATTTTATCATTTCAGTTCAGGTAGTTTTAAAGAATATAAAATTGATACTAACTTTATCGGTATTTCTATATTTAACCTGAATAATATTATTTATCTCTTCGGAAGCAGGAAAATTAATAGTAATCCAAATAATTATGATATTGCTTTTAGCTCGTATATATTCAGAGACAATAATTTTGAATTGCTTTCAACAGACACAATGATTAACCAGGGCGGTTTTTTATCAACGCTTATTAATAAAACAACAGATAATAATTTAATATTAAGCGGTCCAAACGATTTAAAATATTTTAATGGAACAAGATGGAAACATTTGGCACCAAATCCATTTATTAATGGAGAAGTAGTTTGGGAACTTTGCGGCTATTCAAAAGATTCACTATTAACTTTAGGATCATTTCCAAAGGGATTTGCTGTTGGTAAGTGGAATGGTATAAACTGGAAAGCAGAAAATTCAACATATTATTTATTGAGACATGTACAGTTTGTAATGTATGGTCCAAATCTGAACTCAAGAATTCTTCGGGACAAAGTTTATTTTATGATTCCCAATCGTTTTAATTCAACTATTTTAATTGGTCAAAAGAAAAATAAATTAAAAAAATTAAATTAGAAAAATATGAAAAAATTAATTGTTCTAATAATTATAATGACATCAATAAATTTATATTCTCAAGTTTCTACACCCTGGAATTCAACCTCCATTATCTACGATAAAATTTTAAATATCAGTTCAAATATTTGTTTTATTGATATTAATAAAGGTCATTTATTAATAGATACTGATAACCCGATTTTTAATGGCTATTGGAATATATATTCAACAACTAATGGAGGGAATAATTGGAACGGAATTCCAAGAAATACGTTTCCAACAAATGCTTCTATTGGCGATTATTATGACTCATATGTTTGTTTTATAAACAATAATACCGGATTTGTTGCAACTCATGTAGCTCACAACACCCCAACCCCAACATCCGAAATTATATTTTATAAAACGACTAATAACGGAATTAACTGGAGTTCTACGTTTACAACATATAACAGTTATACTACCTACGGACATAATAGTACTCAAATTAAATTTATAAATAATAATACCGGATATATTAATTCAGAGCAAAAAATATATAAAACCACAAATGGCGGTAATAATTTTCAGATAGTAGCATTTGATTTAAGTAATCCTCAGTCGCCCGGTTACGGAGGCATGATAAGGAAATTTGAAGTTAAAGAAAATGGAACAATCAACGTTTGCGGAGAAAAATATAATATACTTAATGGCACATATTACCCATTATTAGCTCAAAGTACAGATTATGGCGCGAATTTCACTTTTATTTTAGATGGAACTGAACATCCAGAAATTGGAAATATAATAAGTTTATGTACGCCAAAAGATAATGATTTAGTTCTATTTTCTCATCGATATGATAATAAACTTGACTATATTTTCAAATATTCCAACGGGTCATTTGACATCAAATATATTTCCGACTATGATTTCTTCCCCGTTGATATCTCCTCCTCAAAAAGCGGTGATTTATACTTTACAGAAATTGATCTTCATATTATCGGATACTATTTTGTAAAAAATTACTTTAGTAGTGATAATGGTCAAACCTGGAACAATGAATTACAAACTTTTCAATTGAATGGACCTGTTACTTTTTTAGAAAATGTAAATGATATTATGTTATATAACATGACAAAAGCAGATATAAATAATCCGGATTATTTCTATAGTAATTTATGTGTTCGGAATCTTGATATGCTTATAAAACTTTATGACGAAACAACTTCATTATCCGGGAGAATTTTAAGTATCAACGGGTTAGGACCATATGACATACCACAGGGTGGAAGAGCATTTTCTATAAAAGGAGGAATAGTAACACTAAGTGCAGAATTAAATAATGGTGGACCTGATAAAAATTTTTATAAATGGAATGATGCATCTGTTAACCCCAATAATTCTAATTATTATATTGACACCAAAGGAGAAATTTCTGCTATTTATAAAACTAAACTAAAATCTACAGATGAAAATGCAATAAAAAATATTTCTCAGACAAAATTATACTGTGATAGTGCAACTCATTTTCTTCATCAGATTCATCAATCTATGGGAGGAATATTTTACATTAATACAAATTCCGAAAATGGACCTTTTGGTTATGAAGAAATTGTGAATAGCGGAAATACTTATAACTCTCAATTCCCGAATGATAAAACTGCAGAAGGGAATAGAAATCCATCAATAACTGATATTAAATGGTTTGGAATGAATCAGGTTAATTTCCCGGCTACATATAAAGTTGCTTCAGTATGGGAAAGATACAATTCACAAACTGGGAAAAACCAAATCTTTTGTGCTATTAAAGTTGACCAGGTAAACAATCCCTGGTTAAGATACGGCACTGTCGTAAATAATCTTTCTGGAATAATCAGAGAATTTGATTCAGAAGAAAGCTATAATTCAAAACCAGATATCGTAACTGCTTTTATAGAGAGAAACGGTGATCCTCGACTTACTTCCAATTATTTTTATATTATTCCTCATCTTGAACCTGAAGGTAAGTTAATTATGACTGTCAAATATAAAAATTTTGTGGGTATTGACCCTAATCCTTTTGTCCCATATTATAATGATAATAATTTTTTTATAGAAGAAAATAATGTATCTGATTTTTCAATTATCGGCTCACAATATCGCTATGATGATGTCAATCATAAAGGTTATTTTCTTATTCATTTTTCATATAAGAAAAATAATGAAATTTTTTATAGAATGGAGAAAATAACAATATATCTTGATGATGAAAGTATATATAGGGAGTGGTTTTACGATGAAAATTATTATTTATTTTCAGTTAGTCACGACGTAAAAGGTGATGAATGTAGCAATCCCGACATCTCACTTCGAAATGGATTACCTGTTGTCACATTCCAGAGTCATTATCAGGCTGAAGAATTAGTCCAATATGAAGGGGAAGAAACACAGGTTATAACTGTTGATTATTATCCAATTTGTGTAAGATTTAAAATTAATGAAGATGATTGGAGTATGATATATGTATATAACTCAAATACAGAACAAACAAAACCTGACATTGAAGGTTCAAGAAATGCAAATGCATATATTGTGAATATTAAAAAAGGAAGTAATTTTATAAAGTACGTAAAAATTGACCATGAAACGGGATTTTATTGTTCACCACAAGAATATTCAGGTTTGGATTCAAAACTTGCAAAAGGCTCATATTCAGGAACTTATGGAGTTAATTCTTTACTATTAACCTTATCAAATCCGGTAAATTCACTTTATGAAATAGGAACTCAAACATTTACAATTACAAACAATACTACTGATAAAGGAGCAGGATTTAATAATTTAAGCGGTTCATTTAATAAAAATCATATAGATTATATTTTTCCACTGGGTCCAATAATTGTAAAAAATACTGTTAATAATTTTGATGATTCAGTTTCACCTGAAAATATAGAGAATGCAGTTGATTTTAATGAGAGCATGTTCTCAAAGATTTTTAAATTAAATAATGGTGATACATTGATATTAGGTGCAAGAGGTTATTATATCCCGAACCCAATAGGAACATTCTCACCAATAAAATTTCATGTTGACTTAATTAACAATTCAACCAATCAAATTCAAAGAGAATTATTCCGAGATACTGTTAATGTAAGTGATTCTGTTGATATTAATTTCTTCAGAGGATATATTATTTCTGGTTTACAGAATGGCAGCGATAGTTTTTATGTGCAGATGGTTCTTGATACTGCAGATGTTGGAGGAGGACAAACGAGTGATTCTACCGATTATTCGATGTCAGGAATATATCAAGACCAGAATCAAGGGGCAGGAGGAGATGCACCAAGATATAAGCGGAAAGTGTTTTTTGAAAATCAAACTCCCAACAGTAACATTATAAATAATTTACCAACAAAATATGAATTGCAGCAAAATTATCCGAATCCTTTTAATCCCTTAACAACAATCAAATATGCTTTGCCCCAAATGGGTTTTGTTAATATTAAAATTTACGATATTACAGGTAGAGAAATATTAAAACTTGTTAATGAATATAAACAAGCAGGTTATCATTCTATTGTATTCAATGGCAGTAATCTTGCAAGCGGTGTGTATTTCTATAGAATTGAAGCGGGAAGTTTTATTCAAGTAAAAAAGATGGTATTAATCAAATAATTTTTTGTTCATAAAGTATTAAAGCTCAGTTGGTTATTCAGTTAAAGAAAGTATTAATGCATATACTGAGGAACCGATTGAAGTATGGCGGGAATACGTTCTTATTGGTGATCAGTGGTATGTAATTATTCATTACGATGATGGATCTATTGAAATAATACCATCGTCTAAACCCCCGAATGATTAATGAATTTTTGATAGAGCAAAATTATAAAATTTTATTTGATAAATATATTTGCTTGAAGATATAGAAATTAAAATAATGAATTTCTGCATCAAAAGGAGAGTTTGAAAAATAATTATGAACTAAATTAAAAATCTTTTTAAATTATTAATAAATTTATATGAAAAACTTAATTATAACTTTTGGTATTTTATTTTCGCTTTTTTTATTAATCTCTTTTACGACTCACAACAGTCAACAAATTAACAAAAATATTTCTGTTGATTCCTGCTGCCAGACTTTTAAATTAGTCGATAGTCTTGGAAATAGAATTAGCGGATGTACAATAGAAGTTTCTGATTCTTTAGGAAATCTTTTCCATTGTACAACCGGTGTTAAAGGATATTGCAGTATTTGCGGTCTTAATCCAAATGTTTACTATACAGTATATGTTCAATGCGAAAATTGTTATGTATCTCCAAGAACTTTTATTTGCGGTTCACAAGAAATCGTATTAGTATGCGAATCAACAAAAATGAATAAAAGAAAATCAAAATAAAAAAACATTATGAAAAAAGAAGATATTAAAAATGAAATTAAAAAGATTGTGGGGAAAAATTATACTAACTGGACAATAGGAATAACTGATAATCCCGCTCAAAGAAAAGAACAACATATAAATGATGGAAAAAAAATTGGATCTTGGCATCAATGGAAAACAGATTCAGAGAAAGATGGCAGAGAAATAGAAAGCTATTTTCTCGAAAAAAGAATGAAAGGAGGAACTGGGGGTGATACAGGTGCAGAATACGTTTATATTTTTTAGTATGAAATTTATCTGAAAAGATTAATAAAATAACTACAAAGTTCTATACTTGTTTGTAAATATTTTCTTTTATTGTATTTTTTATAATTAAATAAATCATTAGAAATGAGTTATATACTTAAAAATTTCACAAAAACTTTTACACTCTTAACACTTTTTATTTTTAGCTTTTTTAATTTTACAGGTTATGAAAATAATTCTAAAAAATCCCTTGATAACGAATGGGTATTAAAAGATGTCAGCGGAATGTTTAATGAAAGGGGATTTTCAAGTTCAAATTCAGTTTCCGTCGATGAAAATGAAATAATAAGTGATTTCAATGGAAACTTGTGCTATTCAATTCCAATGTTCAATATGAAAGGTCCTGGTGATATTTATTTAAATCTTTCATTGAATTATAACGGTTCGGTCGGAAATCAGGTGATTGCATCAAATATAAATTTTGCTAATTTCAATAATTTGTCACCATACAATATTTCTGCACCGGGCTGGATTTTTAGTCTTAATGGAATGGGTGTTCAAATGCTTAATTTTGAGACTAATTTTTTTACAAAAACATCATTACAGTATGATTCAGTTTTGTATAATGACAATGTCAGATTACTTGCAAACGGTTATCATATAACTGATAGACTACTGGTTCCGGATAACGATAGAGATGATGTATTAATGATTATAAGAGGTGATGGCACGGTAATAAATCTGAGAAGGATAACAAATAACAGTTGTACAGGAAGTCCATCTAAGGAAGATTGTTATATTGGTGAATATTATTCGGATAGTAAAGGCGAATATATAAGGGCGAAAGTGGAGTTTATTGAAACAGGTTCAAACCCATCTTACAGAAACAGAAGAGTATCGGTTATGAAAGGTGATGGACTAACATATATTTATGAAGAATTTAAAAATCAGTATATCGATTTTCCATATAATCAAGGGGCGCCCAATGTTAGACCGCAGGTGTTATTATTAAAGAAAGTTGTCGATAGAATCGGATATTTTATTGAATTAACTTATTCAACTACTGTCAATATTCCTTTGACCGGTAATGTAAATGTGTACGGCAGACCTATCTTGACTGAAATATACGGAGGATGGAAAAACGGAACTGTATTTTTTTCTTATTATCCTTTGAATCAAGGAGGTTCAATTTTAGTTTCCAATTTTCAGGGTACTTATAAAGTATACCTCGATGATTTAAATTTTCTTGAAAACGGAAATCATCGTTCAAATGTTACACAAATAAAAAATCCTGCAAACGAGACAATAGATGTTTCCTATCAAACTTACGGAAGAATAGCATATCGTGTATATAATGTAACTCAGTCGTGTTCGACTTGCTTAACTTTGAATATCAAACCAAAAAGAATCAAGACATTCATTAATTACAATGGAGGAAAAAGAACATATTTATATGCAGGACATGATACTTTATGTATAGATATGGTGCCCGATATTGGATATAAAATTATGAGTGAAGATACAATAAATACTTATTTTGGACAAGGAAGGGATGCATTTTTTACTAATATGCTTGCTTCAAAACATATCATGCAAGGAAATACACTTATTAAAACCGATTCAATGATATATACATACAAGACAAATAGACCTGAACTGCAATGGA
>Ga0233425_10003807_pt1 | contig 26570 bp, 21 predicted proteins | sample Watercolumn_Towu_2_FD_181712 | JGI IMG/M metagenome (GOLD analysis project Ga0233425, IMG submission 181712) | Freshwater microbial communities from Lake Towuti, South Sulawesi, Indonesia - Watercolumn_Towuti2014_140_MG | ecosystem: Environmental > Aquatic > Freshwater > Lake | place...
CGCCTCTCCACCCGGCTCGGTCGCAACCGGGTCCGGCGACTTGCTCCGCGCGACAGCCATGTCCCCGAGCAGGCGGCCTTCGCCTTCCCCGCGATCGAGGCGGGCCCCGCCGGTCCCTGGCCCGAGCCCGAGCGGGGCGAGCCGCCGCTGCGCCCGACCTATTTGTTCGACCCGCCCCAGCCGATCGAGGTGGTGGCGGGCGTGCCCGACGGTCCGCCCCAGCGCTTTCGCTGGCGGCGCGAGCTGCACGAGGTGACGCTGGCCGAAGGGCCCGAGCGGATCGGTTCGCTCTGGTGGAAGCGCGCCGACAATGCCGGGCTCAGCCGCGACTATTATCGTGTCGAGGACCGCAAGGGGCGGCGCTTCTGGCTGTTCCGGCTGGGACTCTATGGCCGCGAGGCGAGCAGCCCGGCCTGGTATATCCACGGCCTGTTCGCATGAGCAGCCGGCCCGACCCGCTCTTTGCCGAGATGGTGGCGGCGACCAATTACAGCTTCCTGCGCGGGGCCTCGCCTGCCGAGGACATGGTCGCGGCCGCGCTTGCCGCCGGTCATGTCGGGCTCGGCATCGCCGATCGCAACAGCGTCGCCGGCGTGGTCCGCGCGTGGAAGGCGCTGCGCGATGCGCGCGAGAAGGCGGCCGAGGAGGGGCTGCCCGATTTCCCGTTCAAGCTGGCCACCGGCGCGCGCCTCGTCTTTGCCGACGGGACGCCCGACATCGTCGCCTATCCCGCGACGCGCCATGGCTGGGGGCGGCTGACCCGTCTGCTGACGGTCGGCAACCGGCGCGCGATCAAGGGCGACTGCATCCTGTTCCTCGACGACCTGCTCGACCATCTCGACGATTTGCTGCTGGTGGTTATCCCCGATAGCGATGGGCTGGTGCTGGGAGAGGAGGGCGCCCGCCCGCATCCGAGCTGGCAGCCCACCGATCGCGAGGCGGACAGGCACCCCTCGAGCGAGAGCGACGAGGAGCGACCCGCCCTGGCGCTGGCGACGGTCGGCGGGGTTCGTCTCTCCGCCTCGCCTCCGCCTTCGGAGGGGCCGCAGGACAGGCTGCGACGCGTTCTGGACCTGCTGAGCCGGGTGGCCCCCGACCGCGTCTGGCTGGGGCTCACAATGCGCTATGCGGGGCGCGACCGTCGCCGGATCGCGAAGCTGGCGCGGCTCGCCAAGGATCTGTCGGTCCCGCTGCTCGCGGCCAACGACGCGCTCTATGCCACCCCGGCGCAACGCCAGCTCCATGACATCGTCACCTGCATCCGGCTGGGCCTGAAGATCGAGGAGGCGGGGACGCGGCTTGCGGCAAATGCCGAACGCCATCTGAAGCCGGGGCACGAAATGGCGCGGCTCTTCGCTGACTATCCGCAGGCGGTGGGCGAAGGCGCGCGCCTGCTCGACCGGGTCGGCTTCGACCTCGAACAGCTCAGCTATGTCTATCCGCACGAGCCGGTGCCCGAGGGCTGGACCCCGCAAGCATGGCTCGAGAAGCTCGTCGCCGACGGCGTGCGCTGGCGTTATGGCGCGGCGCCCGACCGCAAGGTGCTGGATCTCGTCGAGACCGAACTGAAGCTCGTCCGCAAGGAGCAATATGCCTATTATTTCCTGACGGTCCACGACATCGTCCGCTTCGCGCGCGAGCGGAAGATCCTGTGCCAGGGGCGCGGATCGGCGGCCAATTCGGTGATCTGCTACGTCCTCGGCATCACCGAAGTCGATCCGGTCGCGAACAAGCTCCTCTTCTCGCGCTTCATCTCCGAGGACCGCAAGGAACCGCCCGACATCGACGTCGACTTCGAGCATGAGCGGCGCGAGGAGGTGATGCAATATATCTATGGTCGCTATGGCCGCGACCGGGCGGGGATAGCCGCGACCGTCATCCACTACCGGCCACGCAGCGCGGTGCGCGAGGTCGCCAAGGTGCTGGGCCTCAGCGAGGATATCGCCGCCCGGCTGACCTCGACGATCTGGGGCAGCTTTTCGTCGAGCATGGAGGAGAAGCGCTTTCACGAAACCGGCTTCGACCCTGCCAATGTCGAGATCGGGCGGCTCAACATGCTGGTCGCGCAACTGCTGACCTTCCCGCGCCATCTGTCGCAGCATGTCGGCGGCTTCATCCTGACCGAGGACCGGCTCGACGAGACCGTGCCGATCCACAATGCGGCGATGGACGATCGTACCTTCATCGAATGGGACAAGGACGACATCGACGCATTGAAGCTGATGAAGGTCGATATCCTCGCGCTCGGCATGCTTACTTGCATCCGCAAGGCCTTCGCCCTGATCGAGACCCATATCGGCCGCCAATACACGCTGGCGACGATCCCGCCCGACCAGCCCGACGTCTATGACATGCTCTGCACCGGCGACAGCATCGGGGTGTTCCAGGTGGAGAGCCGCGCGCAGATCAACATGCTTCCGCGCCTGCGCCCGCGTGAGCTGTACGACCTCGTCATCCAGGTCGCGATCGTGCGGCCGGGGCCGATCCAGGGGGGCATGGTCCACCCCTATCTGCGGCGCAGGCAGAAGCTGGAGCCGGTCGTCTTCCCCTCGCCGTCGCCGCCCCATGATCCGGACGAACTGCGCGAGGTGCTGGGCAAGACGCTGGGCGTGCCGCTGTTCCAGGAACAGGCGATGAAGCTGGCGATCGTGGCAGCCGGGTTCAGTGACGCCGAGGCGAACCGGCTGCGCCGCGCGATGGCCACCTTCCGCAATGTCGGCACCATGCCGACCTTCGAGCGCAAGATGGTCGAGGGCATGGTCGATCGCGGCTATCCGCGCGATTTCGCCGAGCGTTGTTTCGAGCAGATCAAGGGCTTCGGCAGCTATGGCTTTCCCGAAAGCCATGCCCAGTCCTTCGCGCTGCTCGTCTATGCGTCCTCCTATCTCAAATGCCGCTATCCGGCGGTGTTCGCCTGCGCCTTGCTCAATGCGCAGCCGATGGGCTTCTATGCACCCGCGCAGATCGTCCGCGATGCGCGCGAACATGGCGTCGAGGTTCGGTCGATCGACGTCAACCGCAGCGGCTGGGACAATAGCCTCGAAGGGCCGCCCGACCGGCTGGCGCTCCGCATCGGCCTGCGCCAGGTCGACAGCTTTCGCGAAGCCTGGGCAGACGCGATCGTCGCCGCGCGTGGTCAGGGGCCGTTCGTCAGCATCGAGGAACTGGCGCGCCGCGCCGATCTGCCTCGCCGCGCGCTGCGCCTTCTGGCCGATGCCGACGCCTTCCGCTCGATCGGCCTCGATCGCCGCGCGGCCCTGTGGGAGGCGCGCCGGACGCCCGATGGCGAGTTGCCGCTGTTCGCGGCGGCGCGCGCCCGCGAACTGGGCGACGAGCCCGATGCGCAACTGCCCGCCATGCCGCTGTCCGAGCATGTCGCGGCGGATTATCAGCTGACCCGCCTGTCGCTGAAGGGGCATCCGATGCAGTTTCTGCGCGACCTGTTCCGGCGCGAAGGGGTGCTTAGCTGTGCCGAGGCATCGGCGGCACGCAACGGATCGCGGGCGAAGGTTGCGGGGGTCGTGCTGGTCCGGCAACGCCCCGGTGAGGGCAAGGCGATCTTCGTCACGCTGGAGGACGAGACCGGCGTCACCAATGTCCTGCTCTGGGCACGGACCTTCGAAGTGCAGCGGCGGCAGGTGATGGCGTCGCGGCTGATGCTGGTCGAGGGCGAGATCCAGCGTAGCCCCGAAGGCGTGGTCCATCTGATGGGCGCGATCGTCCATGACCGCAGTGCCGAGCTCGACCGCCTGTCCGAGGATCATCGCACCGAGATCGAGCTGTCGCGCGCCGACGTGTTCGAGCATCCGCAGATGCCGCGCCACAATGTCCCGCGCGGCAGCCATCCGCGCGACGTCCGCATCCTGCCGCGCTCGCGCGACTTCCACTGATCCATCGCATTTCGGCAAGGCAGGGCGGCATCGCCACTTAGCGCTTTGCGGCCGGGGGCTCCTTTGGCAGATCGGCGCCAGCCAGCGGCAGGGGAGACGAATGAGCGGCTATCGGGCCATCGCACTGACCGCGTCGATCCCCGTGTTCATGCAATATCTGGACGCCACCGCGATTACCACCGCGCTGCCGGCGATCGCGGCCGACCTGCGCGTCGCGCCGATCGACCTGAACGTCGCGATCCTCGCTTATCAGCTGGCCCTCGTCGTGTTCATCCCGCTGGGCGGCGTCCTCGCCAACCGCATCGGCGCGCGCAACGCCTTCATCGCCTCGCTGCTGCTGTTCATGCTGGGGGCGGTCGCCAGCGCCATGGCTTGGTCCCTGGGGACGCTCGTCGCGGCGCGCGCGCTGCAGGGCATCGGCGGCGCGATTATGATCCCCGTGTCGCGGCTGCTGGTCCTGCGCTCGGCCGAACGGCACGAACTGATCAGCGCGATGAACTGGCTCGTCATTCCCGGCATCGTCGGCCCGCTGATCGGCCCGGCGCTGGGCGGCTTCCTCGTCAGCTATGCCTCCTGGCACATGATCTTTCTCGTCAACCTGCCGATGGCGCTGCTCGGGATCGTCATGAGCCTGTGGCTCGTACCCGACCGGCGCGATGAAGAGGGCGAGACCTTCGATGCGCGCGGGACGGTGATCGTCGCCATCCTGATCGTCTCGCTCGTCATCGGCCTGAGCGGCGTGACGGGCCAGGTCGCGCCTGCGGTCACGATCGCTACGCTCCTCGTCGCGTTCGCCACGGCGCTGCTTTATCTGCGCCACCATCGGCGGACCGAGGCGCCGATCATCGATCTGACCCTCTGGGCGATCCCCAGCTTCCGCCTGTCGATGCTGTCCGGCACGCTGATCCGCTGCCTGTTCGGGGCCCATGCCTTCCTGCTGCCCTTGTGGTTCCAGCTTGCCATGGGGTTCGAGGCCGCGAAAACGGGTGTGATGCTCGCGGCGGGCACGGTCGGGGTGCTGGTGAGCCGGCTTATCGGCGGCCCGCTCATCGCCCGGTCGCACCCGCGCAGCGTCTCGGTGGGCGGCGGGATCGTTTTCGCGCTGTCCCTGTTCGGCACCGCCTTTCTGCGCGCGGACCTGCCGTTGCCGCTCTTCTACCTGCTGATTTTCGGGCAGGGCTTCGGTTTGGCGCTGGCGATGCTCGTGATCGGCCCGGCCGCCTATGTCGAGGTGCCGGCCGCGCGCATGGCGGCGGCGACAGGCTTCTATTCGACCATCCAGCAGCTGACCCTGTCGCTCGGCGTGATCACCGGTGTCTGGTCGCTCGCCGCAATGCGTTGGCTGACCCATGCCACGCCCTATGATAACCGCGCCTATGCAGGCAGCATGTTGCTCCTGGCGCTGCTGGCGTTGGGCGCGGTCGCCCTGAACCGCCGGTTCGAACCCGACGCGATCGTGTCGCTGCGACCGGTGCGCGCGGCACGCGGAGCCTGACGCCGGCTTTAGCGGCTCTCGAAGAAATCGCCTTCCTTGAGGCCGGCCCGCAGGCCGTCGACGCTGTAAAGCCATTCGATCGCCTGGACGTCGCCGTCGAGCGTGGCGCGCCAGAAGGCGATGCTGGTGGCGATCACCGTATTGCGGACATGCGCCGGCGGCTCTCCATTGAGCATCGAGGCGAAGGTCTGGCCAGCGAACATTTCGTGGGTAGCTCCCTTCAGCACGAGCAGGAATTTGTCACCGGCCGGCATGAGCCGAAAAGGCTCCTGCCGCTGTTCGGCCGTGATCGGGATGACTGTCGGCACCGCATCCTCGGTCCCCGTGATCGACAGGAACGGGATGTGGATGCGCGAAAAGGCGACCTCAGGCGATCCGACCAGCGGCGGGGAGGGGCTCAGCGCCAGCGCGGCGCGGACCTTCAGGTCGACCAGCGGCGGCTCGATCGGGAAGGGGAAGACCTGCCCCGCCACCGCCTGCACCGTCTGCGCCCCGAAACTGTGCCCGGCAATGCCGATCCGGCGCTGGTCGATCCGGCGGAGGTCGCAAATCCCCTCTTCGCGCCTGATGCCCAGTTCGCGGATCACGAAGCGCATGTCGCGCGCCCGGGCGATCAGTTGGTCGCTGCCGAGCGCGGCGCGAAAGCCGGGTTTGCCGAAGATCGCACTGTCGCTGCCGCGATGCTGCATGTTGATGACGGCATAGCCGGCCTCGGCCCAGGCATTGGCCCAGATCGTCCCCGCGTCGAGCGAGCCGCCGAGCCCGTGGCTGAACAGGATCACGCCGACCTTCTCGGTGCCGGCGGGCATGCGGATGCGGATGGGGATCGGCCGCTCGCGACTTGGATCGACCCAGACGCCCTCGCACAGGGTGATCGGCCCGGTGGCCTGGGCTGCCGTCGCGCCTAGCAAAGCGAGACCAGCGGCGAGGACAGAACGAAAAAAACGCGCGAACATCATCGCTTGTCCGTGGCGTAAAAAGGGGACTCTGACCAGCCCACCCACAAAAAAGAAGGGCCCCGCAAAGCGGAGCCCTTCGATTGCCGGATTGTCCTTCGGATCAGAAGGAGAAGCGGACGCCGACGCGGATCGCATAGAGCGACTGGCTCGCGTAGATCGTGTCGGTTGGGTTGGTGAACTGCGAATATTGGTACTGGGCGCAGGGCTGCGAAGAGCTGGTCGCCTTCGTTCCCTGGCCATTGGGATTGCCGGCCGTGGTCAGGCAGGCCACGCGGACCGGCGCGACATTGTACGGGAAGATATATTCGCGAATCTGGCCCCACTTCTTGTTGATCAGATTGGTGAAGTTCTCGATGTCGGCGAAGAAGGTGACCTTCGAGTCACCCAGGCCGGTCGGCACCTCCTGCGACAGGTGAAGGTCGAAACGCGTGAACCACTTCGAGTTGAAGCCGTTACGCGGCGCGATCTTGCCCTGATATTTGTTCAGGCCCGAATTGCGGATGAAGTTCTCGAAGGCCGCCTGTGTGGTCGCCGAGTCATAGGAGACGAGAGGATCGCCACCGATGGTCGGTACGTAGAGCAGATAGCGCGAGCCGCTGCCGATCGTGCCGAAGACGGGGCTGCGGCCCGACGCCGGATCGAACATGGTGTAGCTATAGGGGCGACCGATGCGGGTTTCGCCGAACAGCGATATCGTGGTCTTGTTGTCGCCGAAGAACTCGCGCTCGAACGAAAGATTGTACTTGATATTGTACTTAACCTGATCGTTGGAGATGCCATAGGCTGCGCCATTGGCGTCGAAGAACGCTCCGTTGCCATAGTTGGACGAGGCCGTCGACGAGGTCGCCGGAGTCTGGTCCTTGATGTCCTGCCAGGTGAAGCGCAGACCCGCCGACAGGCCGAAGTTCCACGACTTGTCGAGGCGCGCGACAGCGACGTAGCTCCGCCCCTTCTTGGTGTTGGTCAGAAGAAGATCGGAGTTGGTGTCGGAGAAGCCGAGCGACGTGATGCTGGTGTAGCGCTGACGGCCATCCGGAGTGAGCGATCCGGCGATTGGCACCGAACGGATGTCGGTGAAGAAGACCTGATTGCGGACCTTGGAATACAAGAAGTCCACACCGAACTGCCAGTTGTCGCCCAGGAAACCGAGATCCGCGCGATAGTCGGTGGACAGCGTGGCGCGCCATTGCGAAGGAATCTTGAACCCGGGGTCGACCGCATTGGTCGACGAGTTTGTCGCGATGCTGCCATTGGCGATATACTGGTTGACCGCGCCCGGAATCGACGTGCCGGAAACGTTGATCAGCGCTGCAGTGCCGACCGAGGTCGCTGCCGCGCCGGTCAGCCCCGGAACGTTGAAGCCGCCATTGTTAAGCATGCGGATCGTCTGGTTGTTCGACAGCACGCCGGTGTTGGAGAAGCTGTTCGAGAAATAGACGTCCGGCGCGCCGCCACCAAAGATGCCGCCGCCGCCGCGAACCGACAGGCGCGAACTGGGCTTCCAGTCGAACCCGAGGCGCGGCTGGAGCAGACCTCGACCGCTTAGATAGGCGGCATTGTTGAAGCCGTAGCGCGCGACGAAATTCGCGTTCACAACTGGACGGCTGCTGCCGCCGTAAAGGTCATAGCGAAGGCCATAGGACAGGCTAAGCGTAGGGTCCGGACGCCAAGTGTCCTGCAGGCCGAAGGCATAAGACTGGTAGCGGAACTTTGCGGCTGCGTCGTTCGGATCGAGTGAAGGGATGGCGTTCTGATAGATCAGCTGCTGCGCATTGCCGGCCGCGAAGTCGGCAAGAGAGTCGAAATAATAGTTACCTGCCGTGTTCTGCAGGAACAGGTTGAACACCTTCACGTCTGAAAAGTCGAAGAAGGCGCGGATGTCGTGATCACCACGGTTAAGGCGGGCAAGGAACGAGCCGCCATAGGTCCGGGTGTTGAGGGCGTTGGACTGGCGCGAATTGTCCGGGCCGATCGCGACGACAGGAACGCCGTTCGGGCAGTTGGTCGCTTCGGTCGTGCTCGTGCCCGTGCCCGTGCCACGATCCGAGGTGGGCGCGGTGCAGACACGGAACTGGGCGAAGCCGCGGCCTAGCAGCGGGTCCTGCAGGCGGACATATTTCTTGTAGAAGCCGCGCGCTTCGGTCGAGAAATCGTCCGACCAGTCGGAGTTGATCTGAACCACGCCGGTCTGGAGCTTGTTGCCCTGGACATAGGCGTTGGACGACAGACCCAGCGAAGGCTGCACGTTGCCGCTGTTGGTGTTGTTCGTCAGGACGATCTCGTCCTTCGCATAGGCGTAGGTGAAGGACAGACGCTGCGTTTCCGACAGGTTGGCGTCGATCTTGGCAACAAGACGGTCGTCCTTGTCGCCATTGGTATCGACGACGCCGCCAGCGTCGTAATTGTACCGGCTCTTTGCTGTCGAGACGACCTGATCCACCAGGGCCTGCGTCAGATTGGGGATCGCGGTGCCGGCGTTGTTCTCGAGCGAGCCTTCGGCGATCGGGCGCGGGGCGCGGATGCGCTCGCCGGCGATCATGAAGAACAGCTTGTCCTTGATGATCGGCCCCGACAGTTCGGCGCCGTAATTCTTGTACGTGAAGTTCGGCAGGGTGACGCGACCGGTCGGCACGCCGGGGCCAGCCTTGGTCTTCTTACCGCTCAGTTCATCCGACGAGTGGGCGTAGAAGCCGGTGCCCTGGAAATCATTGGTGCCCGACCGCAGGACGATGTTGATCACGCCGCCCTGGAAATTGCCTTCGCGCACGTCATAGGGCGCGACCTTGGTCTGGAACTGGCCGACCGCGTCCAGCGGGATCGGCGAACGGCGGCTGGGAAGACCGTCGGGGTTCAGACCGAAATTGTCGGTGATCGGCACGCCATCGACGGTGAAGCGGTTGAAGCGCGCGTTCTGACCCGCGAAGGAGACGGCGCGACCGCCCGAGGGGGTGTCGTCGAGGCGGGCGAAGGGGTCGCGGCGCATGAGGTCGCGGATGTCGCGGTTGATCGTCGCGACCTTGGCGACGTCGGTTGCGGTCAGCACGGTCGCCGGGCCCTGCGAGACGGTGCGCGCATTCTTGATGCTGCTCGCGGTGACGACGATCTCCTGGCCGCCGACTTCGGTCAGTTCGATCGGCAGCGTGTAGGGCTGGCCGATGAAGGTGTTGATGTCGGTGACCTGCGCGTTGGTGTAGCCGCTTGCCGAGACCGACACGCTGAACGGTCCGCCGATGCGAAGGCCGTTGGCGTTGAAATTGCCCGACGCATCGGTGGTGAGCGTCGACTTGGTGCCCGACGGCACGTGCAGGATCGTCACCGTCGCACCGGCCACCGGCGCGCCGTTCGACGTCACCGTACCCGAGATGGAGGAGGTGGTTTCCTGGGCATACGCCGGCGCGGATGCGACCATGGCGATGGCAAGCGCGCCCACCGCGCTGCCGAGCGAGAAATTACGCATTCCAAATGTCCCCTTTGGACGCCAACAATTGGCATTTGTGCGGCGCACAAGCATCACGGGCGGTTCTACCGCAATCCGTCACCGGCCGTGCTCCCGTGGCGCGGTGTTTATGCTTCGATTATTACCGTTCCGTGGCAGGTTTTTCAATTGTGACAACGACTTTCAAGCCTGTCAGGAAAAGCCCGAAAAACAGCGCTGCGCCGCGATATTTGGGCCGCTACCGTAACTTTACGGGGCGCGGATGGACGGCTTTTCACCGACCAAATCGGCTCAAGTGATTCGCGACGTTCCTGTCGCAAAGCTGAATGACCCGGACCGCCCGATCGAGGCGAGCGGCGTGCAACGCAATGCAGAGGTGCACCAGATGATCCTTCCGGCATCGTTCGGGCAGCCATGCCGGGGAGCCGCGTCGCCGATGCCGATCGCCGTCTTGCACGGTCGCGCCGCTATGGTGCACGGTCCTCGCAAAATGTCGCATGCATCGAGGAAGAGGATCAGGATCGCATGAAGATCATCGTGACCGGAGGTTTGGGAGCGCTGGGGCGGGCCGTGGTGGCGGAACTTGCCGCTCGCGGCCATGAGGTCGCGGTCGTCGACGTCGCGACCCCGTCGGGGGAAACGCAGGGCGCTATGACCTTGGGCGGGGTCGATCTGACCGACGAGGCGGCGGTGCAGGCCGCTTATGGCACGATCGCTGATCGGTTCGGTGGCATCGACGGCCTGGTCAACGTCGCCGGCGGCTTCCTGTGGGAGACGGTCGCGGATGGCAGCCTCGACAGCTGGGATCGCATGTATCGCATGAATCTGCGGACCGCAGTGATCTCTTCACGCGCCGCCGCCGCCCATATGAAGGCGGGCGGCGCGATCGTGAACATCGGGGCGGCAGCGGCGGGAAATGCCGCCATGGGCATGGCGCCCTATGCGGCGTCGAAGGCGGGCATCAAGGCCTTCACCGACAGCTTCGCCGACGAACTCAAGGGGCGCTCGATCCGCGTCAATGCCGTGTTGCCGACGATCATCGATACGCCCACCAACCGCGCCGACATGCCGGATGCCGACCGATCGGCCTGGGTGACGCCCACCGGCGCGGCAAAAGCGATCGCCTTCCTCCTGTCGGCGGACGCGGGCACCATTACGGGGGCGAGCATCCCACTGTCCCTGCCGGGCTGACGTCAGCCCATCGGCCCCGTCCGGAACCAGCGGCGAAGGACGGGCACGCGCGCGAGCGAGCAGCCGCAATGGCGGCAGCGGCTGTGCTGCATGCCCTGTTCGTCGACGGTAAAGCTCGCCTCCGGCACATGCTGGCCCTCGCGGCAGGCGCGGGTGATGGCGCCGATCGTCCGCCGCTTGGAGGGGCGAACGCGGCGGGGCTTGGTTTCGATCAGGGCTTCGACGGTCATGATGTCCTCCTGTTTCCCGTCGAATGCCGCATCGGGCTTTGTGTCGGGGTGACCCCTGCATGAAATTCCGTTCATCTTGGTCATCGCCTCACTCCGCCGCGACGAGTGTGGCCTTGGAAGCCGCGAGAGTGGCCGGCGCCATCCGGGGCGTTCGAGTCCGGTGCGGCTCGGCAGGGCTGAGGATAGGACTGCCGATCAGACGGTTGAGATCGCGCATCGCCAGGATCAGCCCGGCGCCTCCGGGGGCGGCGATGTAGCGGGGCTCCCACCGGGGCGCGAACTTCTCCTTATAGGCCCGCAGGCCACGAAAGCCGTACAGCTTCTCGCCATGGCGGAAGACTACCCCGGCGGCCTTGGCCCAGAGCGGCGACAGACGGTGGGCATCTATCCCCGACAGCGGCGCGAGGCCCAATGAGAAGCGCGCATAACCCTGCTCCTGACCCCAGCGCATCAGCTGCGCGAACAGGAAGTCCATCGTGCCCGTCGGCGCATCGTCGCCGTGCCGCATCAGATCGACCGACAACTCCCGGCGATTGTGGGTGCGCCAGATATTGGCAAAGGCCACGATCCGATCCTCGACGCGGACCAGTGCGCAGTCGAAACGGGTAAGATAGTCGGCATCGAAACGGCCAAGGCTGAACCCTTTTTCGCGTTGTCCCTTGCTTTCCAGCCAGGCGTCCGAGATCCGCGCCAGTTCAGGCAGAAGCGCGGCAACCTCGTCAGCCGGCACGACCTCGAAGCGCGCCCCTTCGCGCTCGGCGCGGCGGACCGTCTGCCGGATCGACCGCATACGGGATCCCTCCAGCGAGAAGGGCGGTACGTCGACGATCGCTTCCTCGCCATATTTGATGATTTGGAGACCGAGCGCGATCGCCAGTTCCAGCATGTCGCTGCTGATCTGGTACAGCATCAGGCGGCCTTGTGCGGCATGCGCCATCGAGCGGATCTGCCAGAGCAGCTCGGTCCACGCGTGACGCGGGCCGACCGGGTCCCCCATCACGATCCAGCTGGCGCCGCGGATCTGGTACATCAGCATCGCATCGCCGTCGGACGAGAAGAGAAAGCGCTTGTCGCCGGTCAAGGCGAGCATCGCATCGGTTCGCTCCGCCTCCGCCAGGATCGCAGGAACCGCGTCGGGCAGGCCAGGCAGGGCACCGCGCGGAGAGGCGGGCGCGAACAGGCGCCAGGAAGAGACGGCGGCGAGCAGCATCGTCGCGCCCAGGCTGGCCCGCAGATAGCGCGAGGCGTCGCCGTGCAGCGCGAAATCCCACCACAGGCCGTTCTCATAGGGAACATGCTTGTAGGAGAAGAGTCCGACCCACAGCGTCAGCGCCCCGACCGCGCCGACGCTCGCGATCCAGGCGGGGGTGAAGATTCCCGATACCAGCGTGGTCGAGCGGTAGAAGGCGGGGCGCGTCCACTGCAGCAGCCCGGCTATGGCGAGGCAGACGAGCGCCTCTTCATAATCGATGCCCTTGGTCAGCGAGAAGACGGCGCCCGCCAACAGCAGCGCGCGGGCGGCGACGAACGCCCCGTCCAGCCGGCGATAGAGGGCAGGTGCCAGCAGCAACAGACCCGTGCCGGACAGGCTGGCGGCAAAGTGCGACGCTTCGATGAAGGGGAGCGGCACGACCGCATGCAGATCGTGCAGACGACCGGGCACGGCAGGCGTAGATCCGGACAGCAGCAGCAGGGTTCCGCCGAGGAAGCTCGACACGCTCATCAGCATCGGCGCGACGCCGCTCGCCATCTTCTGGGCCTGCGACAGCAGCCGGCCGAGCCGCCGGTCGCGCCCTTCCTGCAGGGTCAGCAACAGCACGCCCAGCGCCAGCGGCAATATGTAGTAGATCAGCCGGTACGCGATGAGCGCGGCGGCGAGACCCGCCTTGTCTATCGGTACCGTCGCGAGGATCACCGCCTCGAAGATGCCCAGGCCGCCGGGTACATGGGTGATCAACGCCGCGATCATCGCCAGCGCATAGGCGACGAAGAAGGCCGGCATCATCGCGGGGGCGGCCGACGGCACGAGCACGAACAAGGCTGCCGCTGCGGTGGCGAGGTCGATCGCCGCGACGACCAGTTGGCCTGCCAGCAGCGCCGGGGAAGGCAGCGGGACCGTCCAGCCGAACAGGCGGATCGTGCGCGGGCCGAGGATGCGGACAAGGAACAGGCCTGCGATCGCCGCCGTCACCGCTGCGCCGACCATATGGCCGCTGCCGACGGGCAGGCCCAGCATCGCGGTTGCCTCGCTCGCGCCGCCGAACAGGAGCGCCGTCCCGGTCACGGCGAAGACGCCCAGCCAGAAGGTGCCCGAAGCGATGGCGACCACGCGGACGACGTCGCCAGGCGAGAGGCCGGCCCGCGTGTAGATGCGGAAACGCGCGGAGCCGCCGGTGATCAGGCCCAGCCCCAGATTGTGGCTGATCGTATAGCTGGTGAAGGAAGCGAGCGCCGCCGTCCGCCAGGGCAGCGGGCGACCGATCGTGCGCAAGGCCAGCACGTCGTAGAGGGTGAGCGCCAGATAGCTCGCGGCGGTCAGCGCCAGCGCGGCCGCGATCTGCCGCTGGTCGATCAGGTGATAGGCGCTCTTGACGTCGCGCAGTCCGATCTCGCGGGTAAGATCGTGCAGCGCTAGAAAACCGAGTCCGACCAGTGCGATGACGAGCAATGCGGAGAAGGGCGCCCGGCGCGCCCTGACAAAAGCGATGACGCGGTTCATTGGGGCAGGCTTTCGATACGCTTCCAGACCTGTGACTTGCAGAACAAGCCGCCGATCAGGCAGCCTTTGACGCGCAGGCTCCCCGCGTTGGGCTGGGTGATGGTGGAAGAGAAGCGGTGGCCCATGTCGGGGACGTAGACCGTGCCTTCCCAGCCGCCATCGTCATCGGGACGATAATCCTCGAGCAGTTCGAGCCCGTCGAGCTTGTCGACGCCGCTGTCCCTGGCGTCGGCGCGTGCCTGCGGGCTGGCCCAGACGATCCAGCCACACAGCTTGTCGCCGCATGGCCCGGTACGCACGGCAACGGTGCCGTGGGGATTGAGCCACAGGCCATCGACGGTGCTCTGCGCCCAGGCGGGTGCGGTGGCGCAGGCTGTGGCCAGGCCGGCCAGAAGAAGGATGAGTTTTCGCATCGGTAAGCCCCGCTTGATCATGGCGCCGGCCTAGGCCTGCGGGGATGGCGGCGGGGTGGGGGGCAACTGAACTATTCGTAATGTACCGCCCATGCGCGGGTATGAAGCTTCCGCCTATACCGATCCTGAAAGGAGCCGGATCATGGCAAGCAATTCCCTCGACACGCTGGCGGGGCGCTATCTGGGAAACCGCGCGCTCGATCCCGAGGAGGCGAACGTCCTCGCCAAGATTCTGGCGCGTCAGCCGATCGCGCAGGACGTGGCGGACGTTGCCGATTCTCGGGCGACGCTGGGCGATCGTCTCGCCGACCGCGTCGCGGCGGTTGGAGGAAGCTGGGCCTTCATCACTGCATTTTCGGTGGCACTGATCGGCTGGATGCTGCTCAATACCGACATACTCGGGCGGTGGGGGCTCGCCTTCGACCCCTATCCCTACATCTTCCTCAACCTGATGCTGTCGACGCTTGCTGCGATCCAGGCGCCCATCATCATGATGAGCCAGAACCGGCAGGCGGCGAAGGACCGGCTGGCCGCCAGCCTCGATTATGAGGTCAACCTGCGCGCTGAGCTGGAGATATTGCGCCTGCACGAGATGATCGAGCGGCTGACCGCCTTGGTGAGCGATCAGCGACAGGGAGTGCGGTGACATGGCGCGTTCGCCGGCCTGGATGGGATGGGTGGCGCTGGTCAGCGCATTGCTGGCGATCACGGTTGTTGCGCTGCAGCTGTCGGATCGTTCGCTGCGGCACGACATCGTCGCCGGACGCTGGCGATCGACCGGGGCGACCCTCGCTCCGATCGAAACCGAAGGGCGACCGCGCCTGGTGGTTACCAGCCTGCGTTCCGACGGACCGGCCCAGCGAGCAGGGCTGCGCGTGGGCGACGCGATCGAGACCGTCGACGGGAGACCCGCACCGACCATGGCTGCCTTCGACCGCGATGTGGCTGCGGGCAGCTTTGCGATCGTCCATCTTCAGGTTAGGCGTAACGGGCAGGTGAAGGACATCGGGGTCCCGCGCGGGCCAGGGGAAAGCCAATGAGTCACAAGATCCTCGTCGTCGAGGATGATGCCAGCACCGCCGATTTCGTCGCGGCCGGCCTCGTCGAGCATGGCTTTGTCGTCGACAAGGCGAACAATGGTCGCGACGGTCTCTTCCATGCGACCGACGGCAGCTATGACTGCATCATCCTCGATCGGATGCTGCCCGGCATGGATGGCATGGCCGTGCTTGGCGCGCTCCGCGCCGCCGGGATCGAGACGCCGGTGATCATCCTGTCGGCCTTGGGATCAGCCGAGGACAGGGTGAAGGGGCTGGAGGGCGGATCGGACGATTATCTGACCAAGCCTTTCGCCTTTGCCGAACTGCTTGCCCGCATACGGCTGCTCATCCGCCGCGCGGGCAATGGCACCGGCGCGGCGCCCGAAACGCGTCTGGCCTGCGCTGACCTCGAAATGGACCTGCTGTCGCGCAAGGTGAGGCGCGCCGGGCAGACGGTCGATTTGCAGCCGCGCGAATTTCGCCTGCTCGAATTCATGCTCCGCCATGCCGATCAGGTCGTGACCCGCACCATGTTGCTGGAAGGCGTGTGGGATTATCATTTCGATCCCGGCACGAACGTGATCGACGTCCATGTCAGCCGGCTGCGCAAGAAGATCGACGAGGGTCATGCCCGGCCGCTGCTCCACACGGTTCGCGGATCGGGTTATCGCCTGGGCGTGGAAGGCTGAACCATGGCGTTTGCGCGGTCGACGATCTTCCGCTTCGCCGCGCTCGTCTTCCTGTTGCAGTTAGCGGGCGCGGGCTTGCTGCTCGGTACCGTCCGCCTGCTGACCCATCATCAGATAACGGCAGAGGCCGAGGCCCAGGCCGACGACCTTCGCGGCGCGTTGATGGCCGACTATCGCCGCGGTGGCCTGCCCGCTCTTGCGACAGCCGTCGGGCAGGAGCTCGCTCCCGCTCGGGCGCAGGGCCGGGTCCTCCTGCTCGTCGATGGAAGTGGGCAGGTGCTTGCCGGCAATCTGGCGGAATGGCCGCCATCGTTGGTGCCCGGTGGAGCGTCGGCCACGCTCGAACTTTTCCGTGTCGGCCGTGAGGAATCGGAGCGCATCTATGCCTCGGCCGAGGCCCTCGACGGGGGAGCGAGGCTGCTCGTCGGACATGTCGTCGAGAGCGAGCTGCGCTTCACGCTGATCCTCGAGGAGGCGATGGTGGGCGGGGTCGCCGTTGCGATCGCGCTCGCCGCCTTTGCCGCCTGGAGCGCTGCGCGCCTGATCCACCGCCGGCTGGCCGCGACGGTGGACACCGCCCGGGCCGTGGCGGCGGGGGATCTCGCGCGCCGCGTGCCGGTGGACCACAGCGAGGACGTGTTCGACGCGCTGGGTGCGACGATCAACCAGATGCTCGACCGCATCGATGCGCTGATGACCGAACTCAAGATCGCGACCGACGGGCTGGCCCATGATCTCCGCTCGCCGCTCACCCGCCTGCGATCGACGCTGGAACGCGCGCTGGAGGCCAGCGAGTCCGAAGACGCACGCGGTTCGGTCGCGCGGGCGATCGACGAGGGCGACCGGTTGCTCGCCATGCTCGACACGGCGCTGCGGATCAGCCGGGCTGAAGCCGGGCTGGGGCGGGAGCAGTTCGTCGCGATCGACCTGGCGATGATGGTCGAGGATCTGGTCGAGGTCTATGGCCCCTTGGCCGAGGACAATGGCTTCGAGATCGTCGCCGATATCGCCGGACCGGTGCCCGCGCATGTCCATCGCGAATTGCTCGGCCAGGCGCTCGCCAATCTGATCGACAATGCGATGAAATATGGCGCCGGGCGGATCACCGTCTCGGCGCGGCGCGAGGCCGGCGAGGCGATCGTCTCCGTTACCGACGAAGGTCCCGGCATCGCCGAGGCACAGCGGAGCGAAGCCTTGCGTCGTTTCGGACGGCTCGATGCAGCGCGGAGCAAGGCGGGCGCAGGCCTCGGCCTCGCCCTCGCCGCCGCCGTGGCGCATCTTCATGGCGGCCGCCTCGACCTCGGCGACAATGCACCGGGCCTGCGCGTCGATCTGCGCCTGCGCACCGACGAGCGCAGCCGCCCCGCCTGACCGGATTACCGATGTTTAACCTCGCCCCCACGCTGCGACAGGCGACGGAGGTCTAGCAGGGGACATCGATCCGCTCAGGAGATGTCCGGTGCGCAGATTATTCGCCGCTTTTTCGATCATGGCCGGCTCGGCTGCGCTGCTGCTCGCATCGCTGTCCTCGACATCCACCCCCGTCGTCGCCAGTGCCCCAGCGCCGGTCGTCGCGGTCGCGCGGCCTCCGCAGGACGTCGCGGTCGACACCGCCGCCTTCACCAGCCAGGGGCTCGACGTTGCGACCTACCGGCCGCAAGGGCCGGTCCGGGGCGTCGCGATCTTCCTGTCCGGCGACGGCGGCTGGAATCTGGGTGTCGTGGACATGGCAAAGGCGCTGGCCGCGCGCGGCGTGGCGGTGGCGGGCCTTTCCGTGCCGGCCTTTCAGAAGCAGTTGGAGAAGGGCGGATCGTCCTGCGTCAATCCCAACTATGCGCTGCAGGCTCTGGCGCAGGATTATGAGCACCGGCTGGGGCTACCTGCTTATGTCCAGCCGATCCTGGTCGGCTACTCCTCGGGCGCGACCATGGCCTATGCGGCCTTGGCCCAGGCGCCGGCGGGTACGTGGAAGGCGGCGGTTTCACTCGGCTTCGGGCCCGATATCGGGGGGCAGAAGCCCTGGTGCCCCATCACGGGCGTGAGCGTGTCGCGGATCGCCAAGCCCGAGCATGGCTGGCTGTTCGGACCGGCGGCGCACCTGCCTGGCCCCTGGATCCTGCTGCAGGGCGCGGCGGATCAGGTCGTCAGCGCCGACGAGGCGCGGCGCTTTGCCGCGGCGGTGCCTCAGGCGCGGCTGATCGAATTGCCGAAGGTCGGCCATGGCTTCTCGGTGCAACGCAACTGGATGCCGCAGTTCCGGGCGGCGATCGAGGGTCTGCTGACTTCGGGCGCGCCGGCGGCCGGCCAGAGCGAAGCGAGCGTCGCCGATCTTCCCCTGACGGTCATGCGCGATGAGGCGGCGCCGCAGACCGACCTGATGGCGGTGCTCTATTCGGGCGACGGCGGCTGGGCCGGGATCGATCGCGATCTGGCCGCGCGTCTTGCCGCGAGGGGCGTGCCGGTGGTGGGCGTGGACAGCCTGCGCTATTTCTGGACGGCGCGGACCCCGGCGCAGGCCTCGACCGATGCGGCCCGCATAGTCGAGCATTTCGCGCCGGCCTTCCATCGCACCCGGGTGCTGTTCGTAGGCTATTCCTTCGGTGCGGATGACCTGCCCTATATCGTCGGTGGCCTTCCCGCGAGCGTGCGGCCGGCGGTAGCCCGGGTCAGCATGTTGGGCCTCAGCGGCACCGCAGACTTCCAGTTCCATCTTGCTTCCTGGCTCGACGTGGCCGGCAAGGGCGCGCTTCCGACCCGTCCGGCCGTCGAAGCCCTGCGCGGGACGCCGATGCAGTGCGTGCGCGGATCGGATGAGGACAAAAGCGGCTGCCTGTCGCTGCCGGCGGGGCTGGTCGACCAGATCGTTCTGGCGGGCGGCCACCATTTCGGCGGCAATGACGACGCCCTTGCCGCCACCGTCCTGAAAGGCCTCGTCTGATGCGTCTCTTCCCGAAGCTCCTCGCGGTGGTCGCGGCGATCGCGATCGGTCTGCTCGGCTATGGCGCCTGGCTCGGCTATTTCGGCGGTCGGGACCTTTATATGGGCTTTCCTGCCCAAGGACCGGCTAGCCCCAGCCGTCGCGGCGTCGCTGCGGTCCTGCTGTCGGGCGACATGGGGCTGCGGGTAGGGATGGGGCGGCAGGTCGCGCAGCGTCTGTCCGCCGCCGGTGTCCCGGTCCTCGGCGTGGACTCGCTGGTCTATTTCCGCCACCGCCGCACTCCCGAGGAAGCCACCGCGCTGCTGACGCAGGCGGTGCGGGATGGGCTGCGCTATGGTCATGCCGAGCGGCTGGTGCTGATCGGCCAATCCTATGGTGCGGACATGGTGCATGTCGGTTTCGCCGGCCTGCCTGCCGATCTGAAGAAGCGCGTGGCGCTCGTCGCCCTCGTCGTGCCGACCGACACCGTGATCTATCGCGTGTCGCCCGCCGAAACGCTCGACCTGGTGAAAGCCGATGCAGCGGCGATCGATACCGCCCGGAAGGTGACCGGCGTGCCTTTGCTGTGCATCCAGGGCCGCGAGGAGAAGGACAGCCTGTGCCCGCTGCTGACGCAGCCCAATGCGCGGCGCATCGCCCTGCCGGGCGGCCACCCGCTGCACCGCGACGCGGATGGCCTGTTCCGAATCCTCTCCTCCGAGTTCGATGCCGTGCTCGCCCAGCCGAAAGCTCCTGCATGAACATCCAGAAAATCAGGTCGCTTGCGATCGCCGCCACGCTGTGCGCGGGGCTTTGGGGCGCGACGGCCGCCATGGCCCAGGACGTCTCCGGCGTACCGGACGACGTGAAGATCGGCGGCGACCGGATTTCGATCGGCGTCGGCCTGTCGTCGACCCCGACCTATATCGGATCGTCGCGCAACCGGGTGCTGCCGACGCTGGCGATCCAGGGGCAGTTGGACGGCTATGCTTTCAACAGTTCGGGCACCGCTCTCTATCTCGACCTGATCCGGTCGAAGGGCGGCACCGGGTGGAAGCCGGTGTTCGGTCCGCTGCTGGCTGTGCGCCTCGACCGCCATGGGCATGTCGGCGACCGCCGTGTCGATGCGCTCGACGACCGCGCCATCGCGGTCGAGCCGGGCCTGTCGGTCGGCATCCAGCGGACGGGCGTGATCACCAGCCCTTATGACACCCTGTCGGCAAGCATCTCCTGGCAACGGGACGTCGCCGGCGCGCATGGCTCCTATGTGGTCAGCCCCGAACTCGATTACGACACGCCGCTGTCCGAGACGAGCTTCGTCAGCGTCTCCGCCTCGGCGGACTATGTCGGGCAGGGGTTCGGGCGCTATTATTATGACGTCGATGCGAGCGAAGCCGGCGCGAGCGGCCTGCGCGCCTATGACGGCGCCGCCAAGGCCGGCTGGAAGGACTGGAGCCTCAGCGCGACCGCCGTGCACAGCGTGACGGGCATGCTCACCCATGGCGTGGGCCTGTTCGCCACCGTCGGCTATCAACACATCCTCGGCGCCTACCGCCGCTCACCCTTGGTCGAGGATATCGGCGACGCCAGCCAGTGGAGCGGTGCTATCGGGGTGGAGTATAGTTTTTAGCGGCGCTACTGATCACTAGATCGAGGAACAACTGTCCGTCGGCTATTGGGACTAGAGCCAATAGATCGAAATGGCTGGGTCGGGGTGGAGAGCGGAATGGCGGATTTTAGTGGTACCTATCGCAAGATCGCCGTTGCTTCCTGACACAGATTATAGATGGTGGAGGCATGTCGCCCGCGCTTTTCATCGACCGAGCCACTGGCTGCGTCCGAATTGGCAGCTCCGTTGTCTTGCAAGCACATCAGACTAAGGCGGATGTTGAGACGCAGGCACGCAATCTGGTCGCTGGCTCGCAAGACCACGGGAACGGATATGAGTGGATCAGACTGCGCGGATTGACCTTCGGAGGCCAACCCGCCACGCTCATGCTGTATTTTCACAATGACATGTTGAAACAAATAGCATGGAGCGTTCAGCTGCACGGCGCTCCGATGGAAGGTGGTTGGCCAACACAGGAGGCTATCGACAACGAGCTGACATTCGTTCGTGAAACATTAGATCGGGACATGTCGATCCGCGAAGGTTCAACGCCTTGGGGAGAGATATGGAGCCACTTCGACGCTAAGGGTTTCATGGCCGCTAATGGGCTGAGCTATCGTTGAGTGTAACTTCCGAAACGGGTCGTTAGCCGACCGGCCGCTTTTGACTACAAACGCCGTTGGAGAGCGTCTAAGTGACGATGTAGCGCTACCAAGAGGCGCCCCCCCGCGCCCATACGAAAAGGGAGCGGCCGGTGGCCACTCCCTTGATCGCTCTGGTCGGGTGCTCGGATATCAGCCGGCGGTGGTCGCCTTGGCTTTGGACGCGGTGGCGTGCCGCATGTGATGGGCCTTGTGCGTCGTATGGGCGACATGCCGGCCCGCTGCCTGCGACGGGTTCATGCATTTGTCGGTGATGGTGCGCGAACAGAGCGGCACGTCGCCGGTCGGGGTCTGCGCATTGGCCGCGCCCATGACCAGGGTGGTGCCGAGCCCCGCTATCGCGACGGTCAGGGCAGTAAAGCGAAGGGCTGTCTTCAACATCATGCTATCCTTTCGTCCTGCGACGGCGAGGTCATCGGCCTCGTCTCGCTGACAGGATATTCGCCCAAGCGGCGCCACGATGCACGTTAAGCCGCTGCAAGGTTGGATGAAGGGCTAGGTTACAAATCACTGTTCTTAAACCTAAAAAGTCAGAGCGGATCTGGTTCCCGGATTAACGATCGCTCATGTTGCTTTGACCAAGGTCAAGGCGCCTGAGCGACGCAGCCTCCATCAAGGCCGGATCATATCTGGGAGGAGGCCCGCAGGATGAACAGGACGACGCCGTTCGACATGGTCGGAGGGGAGCCCGCCGTGCGGGCGATCGTCGATCGCTTCTACGATCTGATGGAAGAGGAACCGGCCTATGCCGAGCTTCGCGCGCTCCATGCGACCGATCTCGATCCGATGCGCCATTCGCTGACCGGCTTCCTCTCCGCCTGGCTCGGCGGCCCGAGGGACTGGTTCGTCGATAACCCCGGCAAGTGCGTGATGTCGCTGCACGGAGCGATCGCAGTCACCGCACAGACCGCGCAGCAATGGGCCGATGCGATGCAGCGCGCGATCACAGAGCATGGCGCGGCGCAGGGGTTGGAGGCCGACTTCTCTGCCAAGATGGCCGAAGCCTTGCGCAACATGGCGTCGGCGATGATCCGCAGGGAGCGCGTACCTGCCTGACGGCGGGGCTCCGCGCTTCTGCTAAAGGCGCATGAAGCGGCGGAGAGCAGACAGGCTCAGCCGGCCAGCCTCCTTCGCCAGATGCGAATCCGCCGCCATCTCGAAGCCGTGAAAGGCACCGGGGAACAGGTGGAACTCGACCGGCACGCCCGCGCGCGCCAGTCGGCGGGCATAATCGAGGTCCTCCTCGAGGAAGAGGTCGAGTGCGCCGGTGTAGATGAAAGCGGGCGGAAGGCCAGTCAGGTCGGTCGCGCGCGCCGGCGCGGCATAAGGCGAGACATCGTCCCCGCCGGGCTCGCGCCCCAGCAGAGCCGACCAGCCGAAGCGGTTGCTCGAGGCGGTCCAGACATATTCGCCGACATAAGGGTGCGGTTCGGACAGCGTGCCGGTGCGGTCGTCGAGCATCGGATAGACGAGGTGCTGAAAGGCCAGCCGATACTCGCCCCTGTCCCGCGCCAGCAGGGCGAGCGCCGCCGCGAAGCCGCCGCCCGCGCTCTCTCCCATCACGCCGACGCGCTCGGGGTCTATTCCGCGCTCGGCGGCGTGCTCGAACATCCAGGCGAGCCCCGCATAGCAATCCTCGATCGCGCCCGGAAAGACCGTCTCCGGCGCCAGGCGATATTCGACGGACGCCAGCGCGCAGCCCAGTTCGGCCACGAGCCCCTGATGCCGCAGCACCATCTCGGACGCCTTGCCGACGATATAGCCGCCGCCGTGGATGTGGTAGATCAGGGGCAGGGCCCCCTTCGCGTTCACCGGAGTCAGGATGTGCAGGTCGATGTCCGGCGCGCCGACCGGGCCCGGCACCGTCACGCATTCGTGCCGGACCCGATCGTCGCGCGGGGTGGGGGCCGTCATCGGGGCCTCGCGCAGGGCGGGCAGCGCTTCGGGGGTGAATGCCATCTCGGCGAACAGGTCGATCAGCGGCACGATCTCCGCATCGACGAGGTGACGGCTGCTCATCCTTCGGTCTCTCCTGCCTGGTCCGGGCGCGATTCCGCGCCTCGGCTCAAAGCTGGAATATCTTGCCCGGATTGAACAGGTCTTTCGGATCGAGCGCGCGCTTTATCGTCCGCATCATCTCGACCGCCTCGCCCAGTTCGTCGACGAGAAAGTCCTGTTTGCCGAGGCCGATGCCATGCTCGCCCGTGCAACTGCCATCCATCGACAAGGCGCGCGCAACCAGCCCGGCGTTGAGCGCCTCGACTTCGTGCATTTCCTCGGGTGCATTCGGGTCGATCGCGAAGACGACATGGAAATTGCCGTCGCCGACATGACCGACGATGGTCGCCGGCACCGCGCAACCGTCGAGGTCCTGTCGCGTCTCCAGGATGCAGTCGGCGAGGCGGCTGATCGGCACGCAGACGTCGGTGGTCAGCCCGACCGCGCCCGGACGCTGGTTCATCGCCGCATAATAGGCCTCGTGCCGGGCCTTCCACAGCCGCGTGCGTTCCTCGGGCAGGTTGGACCAGAGGAAGGGCCCGCCGCCGTTGGCGGCGGCGAGGTCGCGGACCATGGCCACCTGCTCCTCGACATGGCGCTCGGAGCCGTGAAATTCGAAGAGCAGGGTCGTCTGCTCGGGATAGTCGAGCTTCGAATAGGCGTTGCAGGCGCGCATCTGCACCGCATCGAGCAGTTCGATACGCGCCATCGGTACGCCCATCTGGATCGCGTGTACGACGGTGTCCACCGCCCCGCCGAGCGTCTCGAACGGGCAGACGGCGGACGAGATCGCCTCGGGGATGCCGTGCAGGCGCAGGCAGATTTCGGTTATGATGCCGAGCGTGCCTTCCGCGCCGATCAGCAGGCGGGTCAGGTCGTACCCCGCAGCCGACTTGCGCGCCCGCCGCGCTGTGCGGACGATCGTGCCGTCGGGCGTAACCACGGTCAGCGACAGCACCGCCTCGCGCATCGTGCCGTAACGCACCGCATTGGTGCCCGATGCGCGGGTCGAGGCCATGCCGCCGATCGTGGCATTGGCGCCGGGGTCGATCGGGAAGAACAGCCCCTGGTCTCGCAGATGGGCGTTCAGTTGCTCGCGGCGGACGCCGGCTTCGACCGTGCAGTCGAGGTCCTCTGCATTCACCGAGACGATCCGGTTCATCTCGCTGAGGTCTACCGTGACGCCGCCGCGCACGGGGGTCGCATTGCCCTCCAGCGAGGTGCCGGCACCGAAGGGTACGATCGGTATCTCGGCAGCTACACAGAACCGTACCAGCGCCGCAACCTCTTCGGTGGAATGCGGGAAGGTGACGGCATCGGGCAGCACCGGGTCGAAATGCGCTTCGCTCGACCCGTGCTGACGGCGCATCGCATCGCCCAGATGGAGGCGTTCGCCCAGCAGACCCCTCAACTGCTCGATCAGGGCAGGGGGAAGGGGGCGGCGTTCGAAAGATGCAGGTGCGGTCATCGGTCGATCATAAGCCGGCTGCCGGTGCCTAGCCTAGCACCTGGGTGACAGGCGTGCCGATCTTCCGCTCAATGCCCTCCGCGCGGCGGTCCGCTGATCTTCGGCCGCGGCGCCAGCCACACGAGTATGGTGATCGCGATCAGCAGGCTACCCGTTACGAGGAAGACCTTGTCGGTCGCCAGCGTCAGCGCCTCCTTGTCGACCAGCTGCGCGATCATCGTGCGTATCTGCTCGCTCGAGAAGCCGCGCTCGGTCAGCGTCGCCGTCATGCTGTCGGGATTGACGTTGCCCGACAGATCGCTCCCAAACATCCGTGCCTGATCGTTCCAGAAAGTCACCACGACCGAGGTCGAGAAGGCGAGAGCGATCGTGCGCAGAAGATTCTGGAGGCTGGCCGCCGAGGTCACCATCTGTGGCGGCACCGAACTCAGCGAGATCGAGGTCACCGTGACGAAGAAGAAGGGCATGCCGATGCCCATGATGAACTGCGGCATGGCGAGCGACCAGAAGTCGGCGCCGCTGGTCCAGTTGGTCCGCAACAGGGTCGATCCGCCCAGCCAGATCAGGCCGAAGCTGAGAACGAAGCGTGCGTCCATCTTGCCCATCAGCAGCGGCGGGAAGCGGGCCACGAACAGAGCGGCGATCGCGGTGAAGGCGGTAGCGAAGCCTGCCTGCGTCGCGGTGTAGCCGAGCGACAGCTGCATCCACTGGGGAATGACGACGATGCCGGCGAAATAGGCGCCGAAGCCCAGCGCCAGGGTGAAGGCACTCAGGGTGAAGCCGCGATAGCGGAAGATGCGCAGGTCGACGACGGGGTGCTCGTCGGTCAGCTCCCAGACGATGAACAGCACGAAGAAGATCGCGGCCGCGATGCCGAGCCCCAGGACGTACATATCCGCGAACCAGTCATGCTCGCGCCCGATGTCGAGCATGATCTGCAGGCACCCAATCCAGAGCACGAGCAGGGCGATGCCGATCTTGTCGATCGGAACGCGCACCACGGGCGTCTCGGCCGGGCGGAGCATCGCGTAGCTGATCCCCGCGCAGAAGGCGACGATCGGCATGTTGATGAAGAAGATCCAGTGCCAGCTCCAATTGTCGCTGATGAATCCGCCCATGATCGGGCCGAGGGCAGGTCCAGTGAGCGTGGTGATCGCCCATATGCCCATCGCCTGCGGCCGTTTTTCCGGGGGGTAGATGCGCATCAGCAGCGTCTGGGTGAGCGGAACCAGCGGCCCGCCGCAAATGCCCTGACCGATGCGCGCGACGACGAGCATGCCCAGCGTCGGCGACAGGCCGCACAGCACCGAGAACAGGCCGAAGCCCAGCACCGACAGGATGAACAGCCGGACCGTACCGATGCGTTGGGACAGCCAGCCGGTCAGCGGCAGGCAGATCGCCTCGGCCACGGCATAGGAGGTGATCACCCAGGTGCCCTGGCTCGCCGATATGCCGAGATTGCCCGAGATATGGGGCACCGACACATTGGCGATGGTCATGTCGAGCACGACCATGAGATTGGCGGCCGCCAGCGCGGCCCCGGCGAGGGCGCGCTTGCGGCCGGTCAACAGCGACGAAGGATCGACGGACGTCATCGGCTCAGCGATCGCTGACGTCCACTTCGGCTTCCATCGACAGGCCGACGCGCAGCGGATGTTCGGCCAGTTCCTTCGGGTCGAGTTCGATGCGGACGGGCACGCGCTGGACCACCTTGATCCAGTTGCCGGTCGCGTTCTGCGCCGGGATCAACGCGAAGGCCGAACCGGTGCCGCCCGAGAACCCAACGACCTTGCCGTGATAGACCACGTCGCTGCCATAGAGATCGGCGGTCAGCGTTGCGGCCTGGCCCGGCCG
>Ga0233425_10003808_pt1 | contig 26569 bp, 18 predicted proteins | sample Watercolumn_Towu_2_FD_181712 | JGI IMG/M metagenome (GOLD analysis project Ga0233425, IMG submission 181712) | Freshwater microbial communities from Lake Towuti, South Sulawesi, Indonesia - Watercolumn_Towuti2014_140_MG | ecosystem: Environmental > Aquatic > Freshwater > Lake | place...
CGCGCGTACTCTTCCACCGTCGCGACCAGGCGCGCGATTAATTCGCTTGCCGCGCGCACGGCGTCGCGCGCCTTTGCCAATGTTTCGCGCTTGTTCCACAGCTTGACGACCTGCGAAATCGAAAGTTGGCCGCCGAGGACGGCTTGCGCGAGCATCATCATGCGGCTGAACAAATCCGGTTCGCGCCCCGATTCTTCTTGCCAACTTCGCAATGGCGCATGCACCTGGTCGTAACGCGCTTCGATTTGTTTGTGTTGTTCCTCCAACTCACGTTTCAATTTTTCCGCCGCATCCAAAATCTCGGCGAGCAACGGCTTGACCGCTTCGGCGCGTCCTGGTTCTGCCAAACGCTTTTCCAATTGTTCGAGAACATTTTCGAGGACGCGCGTTTTGTTCTCGTTGATGATGGCTTCCCATCCGCCCACCGGTTCGGCGCGTTGGAGCAGTTCCATTTGTTGAAGCATATTTGGTTGATTGGTTTTGCCGCCCGGCAAGCCGATTTGAATTTCCTGGAATACTTGCCCATTCGTTTTGGTCAACAACGTTTTGGGTAGCCCTGCGCTTATGCCGACCGATTCGAGTACGCGTTGTCCGGCAGTCGTCGTCCGGGCCGGTTGCGGCGACCGAGTTTGTTTTCGCTGAAACATGGTCTCAACCTCCCTGGTCTCAATCTTCCAATCGCGCCAAAAGCGATTGCATCACCTGGGCTTGCTTTTTCAGCGCGACGATTTCGATCAATCCGTCTTTGTCCACACCGGCGATCGCGGCATTCAGCGTGCCAAACATTCGCACGCGATTGTCCGTGTGTCCATCCACATTCTCCGCGCGCGGATTGGCGGTGTGGCTTGCGATGACTTGCGCGGCTTGGGTGTTGAGCCACAGATGCAAACTGAGCGCGGCGCGCGCAATGAACGCGTTCAGTTCGCGTTCGGTTACCGCCGTGCCTTCGCGCGGCGACAACGGATCATCAAATAAAATGACCTGGTTATACGGCGGTGTCTCGGTATCAATCGTCAGTCCGTTGATGTACCGTCGCTGTTGTCCGTGTTGCGCGAGAAACGCCAATGCCTGAATGAGCGCGTGATAGTTGTAGGTCACATTCGGCGTCAAGCCGGTAAACGCGCGCGGTCCTAACACGACGCCGGTCAATTCATAGTTGCCGATTCCAAGTTCGCGCAGAATGTCGCGAACTTGGTACGGAATGAGTTGATGCCCGGCATTGCCGCACGAACCGGAGCCGCCGCCGATGATCACAATGTTCCACGATTCCGCGGCGGCGCGTTGCAGTTGCGTACGTTGCAAAATGAGGCGTTCGATGTCGCTCTGCGCGCCGACGGAATCGGAAACATTGCCCGCGCGCAACCACGTCAAGCCCTTGCGTAAAAACGCATAGATCGGGGCGCAATGCAAATCGAGATCCATCGCGCTGATGATCGGCAAACTATGTCCGCCATGCCCGCCGCGTGGAAAGGTTTCGAATACGGAAACGCCGCGCAGTAACGCTTGTCCGAGGTAACGTTCCACGAGCAAGGGATACTCTTTGATTTGATCGCGCGCGTTGCCCTCGCCGCCAATGACGAAACGTTCGTCCGCCGTCAATTGCACGATTTGTCCGTTGGGCAAACGCACCGCGACGAAATTCGGCGCGTGCAGATCGTTGTTCAAAAACAGGATCGGCAAGTCGTACCCATCGCGCCACGCGAGCGCGCGCATTCGCAGCGCGACCTCTTCCGCGGAATTTCCAATCGCGATCAAAAACACGCCGCGCCGCGCCGGCAGATGTTTTATTTTTTCCGCCGGTTTTGCCGTTTCAACTTTCGCGCCGGGTCGTTTGAGTTCCCAACGCAACATGGACAAGTTGCTCATTGGCTACCTCCAAATCGAAAAAAACTTTTCGGGGCTTGCGAACCTTAGCATACCGCAAGCCCGCTGATTGATTGCGCCAAAAATCTGCCAAAACCAGACACGCTAACGCGGCGCGAAGAGGATGCCCGCCATACGTTCGAGCAGTTCGCGCCGCAAGCGATCCAGGTTGCGTTCGCTCCACCCGGTTTTCATCGCGATTTGATAGTGTTTGAGCCGGGCGCGATACCGATGGCTCAAGTAGCGTTCGACGCGCAATGAACCAGGATTCGGTTGCGGAGCGGAACCTTCAATCGCGTTGATCGCGGCATCGAGTGCGTGACGCAATGCCCATCCTTTTGCAAAATCCGGCGGATCATCTTCGCGGCGATACGGGCGCAGATCGATTAATCGAGCGAGTGGATTAGTTTGCAAGCGTGGGATAAAGTTATAGTCTTTCAACGCGTCTTCGATGAACTTGAGGATTTGTTCGGGCGGGGTTCGCCTGCCGGTTTGTTCTTCAACGCGTTGACTGATAATCCAGATGATCTGGATGCCATACTCGCCAACGCGCCATTCAGTCGAACCGATTTGACCAAACGTGAGCGCGCGTTCTTTCGCCTCAGCCAGCAATTGTTCGATGTCCGCGCGGCTCATCGCCAACTGCGTTTCATCCGGCGCGAACAGAGGAAACAAAGATTTGCGGAATTGAGTCATTTCACACCTGCTCCATTTGCAAAAATCAATGGAGGGCAAACCTCAAGTGCGATTCGACGTTCATTCACCCTCGACGGTGGACACAACCTCATTGTCAGCATACCTGTGTGCGCGCAATAAAAAAAGCGTCCGCCCATTCTGGGAGACGCTTGGTTGTGTTATCTTACAATGATGTTCGGTTAGCCCGCTGTGATGTTGAATCAATCAGCCCGGCAGATGATTTCAAACGGAATCGCCTTTCGTCAGCAGGTAACCAAAACCGCGTTCGTTCAAAATAAAGATGGGGTGGTTTGGATCCGGTTCGATTTTCTTTCGCAGAGCATGGATGCCCTCGCGAATCGGATCTTCATCCGATGCCAGATCGCTACTCAACTCTTTTTGCATCGCTTGAGCGTTGAGCGGGGTGCCGCGATGTTTATCCAACGCGGCTAACAACTCGGAATCGCGCCGCGTCAATTTGATCTCGCGTCCGTTCACCCGCACGGCGCGATGTCCTTCGCAAATTTCCAGCTCCACCCGGTTCACGCGAATCAAGCGCGATGGTTTTGGCGCGCCGATCAAATTGGAAACGTAATTTTGCAGTTCCAACATTTCCCATTTGTGACCGATGAGCACTTGCCCTTTTGGGGATTGATCGCGCAGGACGATTGGCGCGGGACTGTAGCGCGTCACAAATTCGCGCGTCGCGCGATCTGCGCCCTTGATCGAGTAAATGATGATCGGAATATCGCGCGTGCGTGGGTCATGCTTCAACTCCAACAAAATTCCTTCGCCTTGCAACTGCTGAGGCGGAAACAACAAATCCAGAATAATAATGTCCGGCGGTTGCGTGCGCGCCCATTCCAACCCTTCGCGCAGATCGGCAGTGTGCTGAATCCGAAAACCCTGATGTTCCAGTTTGTCTTTCACATTCGAAACCCATAATGGATCATCGTCAATCACGAGCAAAGTGTACATCGCATCTCCTTCCAGATCGGTTAGACGGTTTCAACCGGCTCGGCGGGCAAACGCACGACCACCTGAAAACCCGGCTCGCATTTGAGCGGGAAGAGAATTTCGCCGCCGTTGAGCGCGACGAATTGAACCGCGAACGCCAAGCCCAAGCCCATTCCTGGAACATGCGCGTTGGCGCGAAAACCAGGTCGCCCAAGTTGATCCCTGAATTTTGCTTCTACCCCACAACCCTGGTCGTCAACGGTGATCTGAATCCAATCGGCTTGCGCGGATGCGCGAATGTGAACCAAGCCGCCCGGCGCACTGAATTTGATCGCGTTCTCAATGATATGCGTCAGCGCGACCAGAAGCATATCGAAATTGGCACGCGTCCGCCGTTCGGTAGCACATTCGATTTGCAGAAAAATCCCCTTGGCTTCTGCGTCGCTATGCAGAACACTGACCGTTTCATCAATTAATGCTTGGATCGTCAAGGATTCGCGTTCCGGCATACGCCCTCCACTGTACGGATGTCCGCTTTGGCGCAAGGATTCCTGAAAGCGTTTGTAGCGACGCAATTCGTCACGCGCCTTTTCTAGTTTGCCAAGTTGCCGATCATTCAAGTTGACTTGGCCCAAGTCGCCTTGCAATACCAAATCGAGTGCGGAGAGCGCGAAACCTGGGATGTTTAGATGTTGGTGTTCTAACAGATCAATAAAGTGTGCGCGCTCCTGGTTCGCACGCTCGAGTTGTGCCAGGTCCACCGCCACTTGCCTGGCTTGCTCATACATCCGCGCGCGTTCGATTGCCACGCCCATTTGTGCCGCAAAGTTTTCGCATAACTGGACCTCTTCGGGACGAAAGGCGCGCTCACTGCCGAGCACATCCAATCCAAATGAGCCAATCAATTTGTCGTTTGCCAGAATCGGCACCAGGAGCAGTGATCGCGTGCCTAATTGTCGGAAAATCGTTTGCAGGGAACCCAGGCGCGGCTCGTTCATTGCATCGGCAACATAAATGGGCGCGCGTTTTTCAAGCAATTCCTCTTCGATGGGGATGCCGCGCAAAGGGATTTTGCTTCCGCTAACGCCGGTGGGCGGATATTCGGCGCGCACGGTCGCTTCAACTTCGTGATCGTCAAAGAGGACGAGTCCGCTGTGATCCACATGCAACAATTCAACCGCGGCGCGGCACGCTGAGGTGAGGGTCGCTTGCAAATCGGCAGAGCTACTTACCTGGCGCGAGAGCTCGAGCACGGTTTGTAATTTACGAACCTGCCAAGCCGATTCGTCCAACGCGCGCGCTTTTTCGATTGCACTCGCGGCTTGCGAACCTAACATTTTGATTTTTTTGACATCCGCCGCGGTGAACGCATCGAGCATGCTATGCTCAATGCCCAGCGCGCCGATGATTTCATCGCCGCTCTTGATCACCACGACGAGTTGCGAGTTGATTCGTGAATCCACTTGAATATAGTCCGGGTCAGTCTGAACATTGCCCACCTTTTGATAACGCCGTTTGTCCCAAATCGCGCGACCGATAATGCCGCGTCGCGACGAAGCGCGTTGAATCTGGTGTTGCTCTCGCAGAATCGGCAACAAGTTGGGCGGGTAGGCGGCAAGAAAGTTGAGTTGGTTGTTTTGCAAGAGCGCGATGTAACTGATCCAATAATCGCGCGGCTGACGCCGATCGATCAATTCGCCGGCGTGTTGCGCGATGTGTTGCAAAGTTTGATCGAGCGTGGATGTGCCACTCACCGATTTGGCGGACTCGTAGAATTTCGTGATCGTTTGTTCGAACGTGGCATTGTCAATCGCAAGTGCGGCTTGATCGGCGAAGAATTGGATCAATTCGAGTTCGTCGGGCGAAAAAACACGCGGTTGATGATAGTTCGCAAAGAGCACGCCGACCTTGCGCTGGGAACATTCCAACGGAAGCACGACGACCGATGCGATTGATTCTTCACGCGCAAAGCGCCGACCACAAAATTCCGGATCAGCGGAAACATTTTCCACGATTTTAGGCGCAACCCGCGCGAGCATCTTGTACACAATCGAGTTAGGTAACACTTGCTTCTCGCGCACAATCCCTTCGGGAAATTTTAATCCATCCGTTACGACCGGCGGATAATCGAATTGTTGCGTTGCCGAGTCGTAGCGATACAAGACGACAATGTCGCAACCCAACGCATCCTTTGCGCTTTCGGCAATCGCTTCGAGCGTTGCCCGCAGGTCGCCCGCGACCATCAACCGCGCGAGATGTTGCGCCGCCGCAATCGTCCGCGCCAACCGATCTTTTTGTTCGCGGGTGCGCTTTTCCCATTCTTTGGCTTCCGCGTAGCGTTGCGCGTTTTCAATCGCGGGTGTGATTTGTGTCGCGAACAGTTGACACAGTTCCACTTCCTCGTGCGTAAATGAATGTAACGCGCTGGTGGAATCCAAACTCAACGAGCCAATCACACCGCCCTTGACGATCAGCGGAACAATCAAGATGGAACGAATGCCAAGCGCGTGCCAAATCTCGGCAATCGGTCCGAGTCCCTCCGCTTGCGCGACATCGTCAATTTGCAATGGCGCCTGCGTCAGGATCAACTGTTCTTCCGCGGCGATGCCGCGCACCGGAATTTGACGGCGCACGATCCCAAGCGGAGGATATTCGGCTTGCACCCAGCCGTTCTCTTGATCGTGATCGAACAAGACCAGCCCGCTGTGATCCACCTGGATGAGTTGGACGACCATCCGACACGCTTGTTCGAAAACTTTTTCAAGATCGAGTGTCGAGATTACTGCGCTGGTGAGCTCACCCAGTCGTCGCATTTGATTCAAGATATCTTTTTGATGCAAGGCGTCTTCGGCTTCGAGAACATGAGAGTGGACTGCGTTCACATGCCCCCCTTCGGCAAATCATCGCCGTGAATCCAATCATGCTACGCACATTATATTCAGGTTTGTCAATTTGTATCCTTCCACTCGAGTAATGATGTTGTTACAATTTTGTGATGCGCGTTTGAAAAAATGCGGACGACTTTTGCCATGCAAAAGTCGTCCGCATTGAATTCGTTTACGCACACGACCTGGTCATTCGCGCAATCGCCGGGTCTGTCCCATCCCCTGCGTCGTCTTGTGTCCCGTGCCGCAAAATTCTGCGAACGTGGCGAGCGCGTTCAATGGCGCGATGCCGCCGCGATCGATTTGCGATTTCATCACGCTGTACTGCACCGTGCCAACGAATCCAATTTGCACAAAATCTTTGAACTGGATCACGCGCGATTGCAAATCGAATCGCGTCACCGCGACCGATGCTTGCAACCATTCGAGCCACGCGTCCGCGATCTGCAACTGTTCCGGCGCAAACGCGTTCCAGCGCGCGAGGTAACTGGCAAACACCATTACCGGGTCGGGCAGAGGATAGTGCATGTCGTGCGAACGAAAACTCGTCGGCGAATCGAATCGCAACGTGATGGTTGGCGTTTCATTCGCCGCGTTCGCAATCTGCGCGTACGATTTTTGCGTGAGGCGCGGCGCATCCGCAAGTTCGAGCGTCGCCCACGCGATTCGCACCGTCGGCATTTGCGCGATCCCGGTTTGCAACGCGGGCAATAACGCGTCGTCCAACAACGTGATGCGGAAATGCGCGGTCTGCGCGTCGTTCACAATCAGCGGCGAGACGGTGTACGGTTTCGGATCGCGCTCATCGTGGGCGCGGCGCGCCATCTCCGCGTCCCCACGCTCCAACCATTGGAAGAATGTGGCGTGAAGCGCGGGGACGCAATTTTCCGGCAGGGTTTGCGCGCGCGAGGCGAGTGGGAGGGTGAAAATGAGGGAGGTGGGCATATTAGTTCGAAATAGATGTGCACTACTCGGCTATCGAGTCACTATCTTCTTGACGTGAGGGTGAATCCACAGATTGAATCCATTTAAAGAGTAGGTGTTGTGTTTCGGCTGAAAGCAATTTCTTAAGTTGATTGTTACCTTCTCGCTTGTTGGGATTTGGCTCTATATCACGAATCATTTGCGAACATGCGTCGACACAGATGCGAAACAAAGATGCCGCTTCTCGCGTATCGTAGTGCCCTTCAGGATGAATAGTACGGTTTCTGAACGCAATGACAGTGTCAAGAAAACCAAGTGTCTGGGTATACTGTCTATTGGTGTCCCATTTTACAAGTGCTTGTTGCAATGGCTTGAAAGAGGTACGTTCTTTGGGACTCTCACCACGCAACAGGAGGTAATATCCCCGAAACACTGCTTCACAAGCACGAAAGGACAATGTTGCCGCCCCCATAGGCAACTTGAAAGCTAACGCTTTCGATGCCTCTTCAAAATCAAATTGCGCTATCAGAGGCAGAAACTCGAATACTTTTGGCGCAAAGAATTCTTCCGCTCGATTGAGTAGAAGATCTACGTCTTTCCGTTCGGCAGTGTCCACGACATATACTAAAACGCGAAGGGCTTCCGCTTTCAATATTGGCTCGATCCTGCCTGCTAATTCTCGAATTGACTCTGCATCCGACTCTGAAAGCGTCGTATTCCCAGGTAATTGCAATGCCATTGAGACATGAGGTCTCTGCTGGTCTGATTCGGTCTGCACAACATGGACACTTTGTTCTCGTAATCGTCTTGCAATATCTCGCAAGGATTGAGATTCATCAGATTCACAGGTGATTTGCAAATCCAAATCATCCTTTTCGAGACTCCTCAGAAAGTCCTCAAGGTGCTCAAGCAATTTCCGCTCGTGCGTATGTTGTCGCCGTTGAATTGCTTCTCCTGCTTGGGCGACTTTAAGATATAGCAGATTCTCCATACAAGTCATGTACGGACGAATTGGACGAGCTTCCATAACTGCCCCCTATGTCGCTCTAGGTGTCCCTTCTCGTTCCAGCAACGGCAACCCGCTCCGATCATCCTCAGTAAGTGGCAAGCCCATTTTTAGACCGCGCTTGTTTCCCATAAACCACTCGAAATTTTTTCCTTCTGCGGTTGGTTTTTCTGTCGAACGCGGATAGTGAATTGGCAAATTTCCCGGTGGCTCACCTAACAAGGCACGAAGGTCGCGAACATTCGCGAGTTGATCGAACGCTTGCCCATAGAGATTTTTCATCTCATCTTTGAAGCGCTGAATCCACCGTGCTTTACGCATAAGTTGATCACTCCAACCATCACTTTCAAATCCACGATAACGAGTACGAAGATTCACGATCTGGATTTCCGTGATCTGGATGCTGGCACTGCCAAAGCCAAGCGGTTTGGCAAAACCGATGCGATGTTTCAAGCCCTCGATTTCCAATGACCACAAGAGAGCGCCCAACTCCACTTCTTCGAGATTCTCGAATTCGACTGTGAAGGCGAACGTGCTTCCAATATCGAGCGCGCCGTGGATTGTTCGATTCTGATCATCTTGTTTTCCACCCGCACGCGGAGATTCTTTATCTAGGTTTGCTCTGGTCTGATGCCGATAAAACTTGCGCCCACGGAGACGATTTGGTCCATCATACCCGGCTTGGTCCTCATCCAAACCATCCGCCGGTCTGCCGCTCATCGGCATCAGATAAAATCGAGTCGTGGTTGGTTTCGGCGAACCAAGAATAGCAAGCGTAATTGCTGGCATCGGGCTGAGTGTTTCCGGGATTCCTGTCGCGTGACTCAAGCGCACACGTCCGGCATACGCGGCGCGCGGTTCATCCTTTTCCGGCTTGTCTTTTACCCAACCGAACATCCGGCAAGCGGGACACAGTTCATCGTACGTTTTACACCGATGCAAATAGTCGGGCAACAGTTCTTGCCGTTTGGTACGATAGCGCAAACGCGGCATACTGACCGGGCGCAGAGCAATCACTTGATCGTCCTGATTAAAAAGCGCATAGACCAGATCGCCCTTTTGCAACTTGCGTCCGTCTTCGATGAATGTGCTGGGATATGGTAATGCATCACCATTATGCGCCCAGGGCTTGTTGCCTAACACATCTACTTTGTGTTTGTTTCGTTCCCAGTATTCTTTCAAATGTTGATTGTACTCCGGCATCACATTCGAATTGAAAGACACAATCTCTGGTTTGATCCCGGGCCAGCAGAAAAACAATCGTTCATCGTGTTTGTTTTCGATATTCGGTCCAGTGAGATGCAACCAACCGGTTACTTTGGCAAGTCCATCACCGGCTTGAAGCGTAGATGCGTTTTCAATCGCAACGACCTTTTTCGCGATGAACGAACGGAATCTACCAGAACGATGCAATTGCAGGTCTCTGGTAACTAGCGCGGCGACCGGCATGCCATCTTTTGCATTTGGCGGCAACTGACTCTTTTCAGCCCAAAAGGGTTTAGGGTCTTGACCGCGCTGATCCAAAACGCGCGGCGGATACGCGCGTTCGACTGCCGCGGCGCGCGTAGCGAATGGACGTCCCGAGCAATTGACCGGCGCGCCGCGTGTGCAATCAAGCAGTTCCAACGTGCCGCCTTGGTCATTCAATTCAACGACCCGCGCGGGAATCATATCGGGTGCACGCGCCTCACGATGCTCGAGTGGGTTTTCATCTTCTTGAAACACGGAGAAGCATGAATTGGTAACGGCTTCAAAAACCGAGCGAAACATTCCGCGCAGGGAAGTTGCCGGAATGGCAGGCGCGCCATCATATTCAAAGAAGCGATATTCGCGATGCTCTTTCTCTTTGCCCTTGACCGCGTGTGAATCCGAAACAAAGATCGGCGTCTGAGCAGTTAGCGTACAAGTGATTCGCCCTGTCAAGCCAAGAAAACGATCGTGAGGAGGAGGTACAGTCCGCGAAAGTAGTGGCACACTTTTTCTCCACGATTCGAGATAACGTACAAAGTTGTACGGGTTGAGAAAACGATAACCACGTACTTGATTGACCAAGCGCACGCCCCGAGCTTGCAATCCTTTGGGGCTTGGTTCTGTCCGATATTCAACAATCGCGCCCGGCATGATTTGATCAATGCGCGCATTCTGTACATCACGGATGTGAAAGAACACATCATCGCCGCCGGTTTCGGGGTGAATAAATCCAAAACCCTTGTCCGCGCGCCACCCGGTGATTTTACCCTTTGCCATTGCTCGCCTCCTTCACCTTTTCCGCTTCTAGTTTGGTGTACCACACAAATTCGATTTGCCCGGCACGGCTATAAGTTGTGTAATGCAAACGCATCCGCCATGTTTTTTGCGCGTCGGGCACATCCGTCGGATAAACCAACTCGGCGCGCGCCACGCGATCCTCGAACCAGCGCGCTTGATTCGGTTTGCGGTCGCCCCACAATAACGCGCTGGACTCTTCGCGCAAAAAGCGCGCGTTGGGTTCCGCCTCTGGCGCAAAGAAATTTTTACTCGGCGTCTGAAATCCTGCCGCGCGCGCCGTGTCTAGTTCGCCGATAAAATACCAGAGAAACACATCATCGGCGCGCCGCAAGGTCAAATCACCGCCCGCGCCAAACATGCGTCCGCGTTCAAGGTCGGCTGGATCGCTCGGAAGCGTTTGCTTTTCAAAACGCGCCGCGCGGATCGTTTCCCAAAAACAAAACGGCATTGCCGCATTCGGCATCTGCCATGTGTGCAATTGCGCGAGCAATTGATCGGCGGCACATTCGCCGCCCCAGATCGCGAGTTTTTCCGCGCCGACGTAATTCGCCGGTGTCTGGACAAGCGCAATCAATTTTTCAAAATCAACATCCGGTACGGTACTCATAGCGTCACCTCCTTGCGATACAAGCTGTCCACACGATCAAAGTACGTGTCGCGCTTGAGTTCCAATCCTGTCGTGCATGGACGCTCTTTCAACAATTCATCGTGAAATGCGGCGACCCAGGATTGCGCCAAGGCAAGCCACTGCGCGCGATTTGCTTCTTGCGCGATTGCCGCGCGATACGCGCCGTCGTCCACCGCGGCATCATCCAGCGCGGCAATGTGCTGTTCGATTTCATCCGGCGTTTCCGATTTGCCGCGCGGGAAATCGGCGCGATGAATCACACCCAACCGCCCGGTCCAATCGTGCATCTTGACGCGGCCCATTCCTTTCGCCGCGCCAAAGCCAACCGAGAGCCAACCTTCCTTCAGGTCGCGCAGGACGAGCGCGAGCCAGCCCAGTTCCCACGCCACTGGGTTATCGAAAAAGAGGCGCGCGCGAAATTCCGGTTGCCACAGCGCGAGCGCATCAAATTTCGCGCCTTCGCGTCCGCCGCCGGTAAAACGATCAATCGCGAGAAAATCCAGCATTTTGTATTTTGGCTCGCCGATGAGCGCGGCGTCTTCAACCAGAAACCGACTGCCGAAACGCGGACTGCCAAACATTCGACACGCGAGGCACATTTCACCCGACTCGACTCGCGCGTCGCTCTCTTTGTCTTGCTCGAAACGCAAGAGACTATCGCAACTTTCCAGCGCAAGCGACGCCGCATTTTTGTTTTTGCGTTTTGAATGTGGATCGCACGCCGGACACTTGACGTTAAACTCTTGCGCGTTGGACGCGTTAAGCGTCGCGAGTGTACGCGCGATGCGCTCCGCGTGCGAACGCAGAACGCCGCGCAGTCCCGCACCGGTCAGAATCGGTTTGCCCCACGCATCCACCGCCGCGAGCAGTGGCGCGTGATCAAAACCGCTCGTGCCCGAAGCGACCGAGTCATTCGTCAACAACGGACCCTGCGCGGCGAGCGTAAATTCTAACGCGAGCCAACACCGCGCGACGAGGGGCGATGCCGCGTCCGCCGCGCCATTTTCACGCGCACAAGTTCGCGCGCGATCAGTGCGTTCCTCAAGCCAACGTGGTTCTACCGCGCTTTCATTTTCCCAGGGATGATCTTCTTTGAGGAAGGCGACCAGTTGGTTGGCAGTCTTCAATTCGCGTTCGATGAACTTGGGCGCGTCCAAACGAAATGCGCCCAAGCCGCGCCCCACGCGTCCGCCCAGCCACGCGCGCCCGGCGTGCCATTCCGCTAATCCCGCCACCAGGAGTTGCTCATTTGCATCAGCGCGCAATTCCATGCGTAATTCAAATTGACTTTGCGCTGGAATAATTTCCAAATCGAATTTCACTGCGTCGGCGCGTGAGCTTGCCCGACTCGCGCGATCAATCCCCACGCCATCACGAATCGTGGTCGGACTAGCCAGTGCGATCAACTTGGCGTCAAAGACTAGCACACGCGACGCGGCGGATTCGCTTTTCGCTTCGTCTTGCGGATTGACATCACCAAAAAGTCGGCATACGGCGCAATCACAAGAGATCGTAGCATCCGTTAGCGCGGCACATTCGCGACCATCGAGACGAGGTGCCAAGCGCGTCAACAGCGATCGCAGTGCGCCGGCGATCGCGGTGCCGGGAATAATGATTTCGCCGCGCGCGTTGCGGCGAATCAATGCATCGCTCAGGTCGCTATCCATTCCCGAACCGATGTGAACGGCAGCGCGCGCAATCAGGGTCGCCTTGAAAATTTTGTACATTATACCCTCCTCGCTTCAGCGACTTGCGCCGCGATCTGTTCCGCTAACATGGTAAGCCCGCGAGCCGGCGGCGGATATTTGACGGCTTGAGCGTGCAGGCGTTCAATCAGTTTGATGATCTTGTCGCGCGCCTCAGCGCCTTCGCTTTTTTCCCAGTACGTTTTCTTGTCGCGACTGCCGTGCTCATCCTCGCCAATTGCTTGAACCAGCGCGGAACTGGGTTTGCCTAAACGCTTGATCTCGACAATCACATTATCCAACGCGGTCTCGCGTTGAGCGTACAACCACGCGGCGAGCGCGGCAAAATTCGCGCAGGCATGCTCGTCCATTTTGTTTTTGGGGCGCAAATAGGTTTGAAGTCGAAGAGCATCCAATAGCTTTTGCCACTCGCGTTCGTATTTAACCGATTGCTTGAGCGGATGCGTACTTGCCTCGCTTGCCAAATCGAGTTCGCCCAAATCCAAGGTGGTGGTCAGCCCGTGACATTCCGCATAAACCGGGTGATTGAAAACGATTTGCCCGAATCCTTCGTTGCGACGCAGACCAATGCCGGCAGATTCCGCGCGACGCAGTTGCTCCCAATCTGGGAGCGCGCGAAATTGCAGAGCAACAGACGAGCCGGCTTGGAGCGCAAGATCGCGCCAGCGCGGCAACCCAACCTGGTCGTTAAAACCATCCACGTTGCGTGTCGCTGCAAAATGCGCGCCCAGCTCGACCGATGGCGCGTCCAAGTTCAACTCGCGCGCGAGCCATGCTTTTTGAAAACTCTGGCTGGCGCGTCCCCACTCATCGTAAATAATCGCATCAGTGAGTAACGTGAGCATTACCACATTCGGCGGCGTGTTCGCGATCCGTTGTTCGATCGGTTGCTCTGCAAGGACGAACTGATTGGGTTCGCTGGTCAGGCGTTTGAGCATTAACGTTACGCGACCATAACCGCGCCGCGTAGCTTTGCCCAGGCGAATCGGGAATGCTGTTCCTTCGCCGATGCCGGTCAGAGTTTGCAAACGCAACCAAGCCGATTCACTCGCACAGGTCAACTCGCCCATCAGGTACTGCCCCGCGTCGAGCGCGGCGTAACCGAACAACGCGCCGGCGCGCACACGCCCGCGTTGTGGCTCGACCTCGATGTGCATTTCGGTTCGCACAGCCGGTTTGTATGTGGTTACTTTATCCGCGCTAAAATCACGCACCATTACAAAATCTTTGAGTGGCGCAAGCGGAGCGTCACACTTCGGTGCCTGACAAGTGTGCGGTTGTGCATCATCCCACACCGGGACGAGCGGATGTTTAGTGCGCGCATTTGATAGCGCGGGATAAGTTTTGCACGTCATCAAGTTGAGCGGCGCGGGAATGGTCGGAACGATATATTCGCCCGACCAGCCAAATGCCGGCAAAAGGGCGGGAAAGTTTACCTCGCCGCGCAGAAAAATATTTTGAAAGTCACGGTAGACGGTTTCATCCCTCAGATCGAATTGTGCGGCGGCAATTTGCGCGAGCGCGCCGCGCAAGGTCGAACCACTGATGTGCGAGATGGTTTCAAATTGATTGCCGGCTTCAGCACGTTCCGCAATCAAGACCGGCTCTTCGATGCGCGCGAGAATTTGCAGGCGCACGCGCGCGTCGTTCTGGAGCGATACCGGCAACGTGTATGTTTGGAAATGCGTTTGTGCCGATGAGATCGGCGTGTCGAGCCACCGATTTTTAAACCGGTCGAGCAAACCATCTTGAAGCGATTGATTCGGTGCGCGCGCAATGCCGGCAAGATCGGTTGGTTCGATCAAATGCACGATGCACTCGCCGCGCCCGCGTCGCCGCGAGCGTCCCAACTCGCGCACATTGCGCGCGGCGGCAACAAGGAGCGCCGCTTCGTCGAGCGCGCCATCGCTGAACTGGGTTGATTCGACAGAGAAACGAAAACGCAACTGTCCGTCGCCTTCTTCCTGCGAAAATAGTTTTTGGTCTTCGGCGCGGCGCGTGCGTGGACTGACCCGCGCGCGACGCGTGAGGAGCGCGCCCGTCTCACCAACTTGCCACAACCGGTCTCCCCCAATTTGCGCTAATTTCTCCGGGCGTGCGGAGGTGATGTGCCAGTGCTTGCGCTGGCGCGGTGATCCAAAAATGCGACAGATCGGGCACACGACAGGGGATTGTTCGGCAGATGCTTGACCGCAATAGTCGGGTGTTTGGATTTTTGGGTTAGATTTAGCGCAGAGCGCGTAACGCTCGCGTAAGGGTTCGGTTTGGATCAAACGCCACAGCGCGTCGCGCAACAAGCCCGCGAGCATCGTGCCACGCAAAACCGGCACGCCATCGCGGTCGCGCAAGAGCGCGGAATCCACGCCCGCGCCTAAACCGTGTCCCGCACCAACGTGATAATCCGATTCGAGTGTGATTTCAAAAGTTAGTGTGATACCCATTTCACGCCTCCTGCCCGAGCGTGTGCGTATAATTCCATACATCTAACAAGTCGGGCAATCCGTGTCCCCACCATTTATCTTTATCGTGCACGCGATCCACTGAATACCAATAGCCGCGTGCTTTCTCTGTGCTTCCCAATTCGTGGAGTGCCCGAGTGATTGCTTTTCCCATTTCTCCATCGCGCGCGATTCGGATCAGCAATCGTTCGAGCCGCGCAACCCATTCATCGCGTTCGGTGTTTTTGTGGAGATCGCGGTAATCATCGAACAACGCGCGCAATTCTTCTTGGCGTTTGCCCGGTAATCCATCAAGCGCGTGGCGTTGCGTCAGCAACCGATCCACTTGCCAACCGTTTGCCGCCACATCCGCGCCAATCCAGTAGGGACGCATGGTCGGATGATACTTTCCTGATTCTGCTTCGCCGCCAATTTGACTGCCGCGCACAACTTGAAAGTTGACGGCGGAACGTCCTTCGGCTTTGGCAAGCCGTTTGGTTTGCGCGAGCAATTCCTCGCCGAGTTGATGCGCCAACCCAAAGGGATAGTTTTGTTTACAAATGACCAAAGCCGCACCAATGGTTGGTGGTACGACTGACAAAGAAATGTGCGCCAATGCCTTTTTCATTTCGTCTTCAAACGCGATGCAAAATTCGCGCGCAAAATCCAACGCATATTTCGCGGGGATGAGCGCGAACACATCATCGCCACCCAGAATCAAGGGCAAGGTTCGCACAAAATTTGCTTGCATCAATTTGCGCGTGGGCACAGCGAGCGCGGCGCGCAAGACGCGGGACATTTCGCGCGACAACCGATGCATCTGCGCGCGACTGCACTTGCCAACGATCGCGCCCATATTGTTGACATCGGCAAGCAGGTACGCGACATAGCCGCGCGTATCGGCGATCTCGCCGGTTGGATCAGATGTGTCGCCGCGATTGCCGGGCCATTCGAGTTTATCCGGGTTACCAAATTGTTCCAGGAACGGAATGAGAAATTCGCCGACGCGATACTTACGGCGTTCAATTGCTTTGGCTTGACAAGCATAACACAAGTACTGCCCGCGTTCTTCAATCGGCGCGCGTTTGGCGTGATCACGCGCGACGCTGATGCCGCACGACGCACAAAATGCAAGCCAGGGTGATTGGACTAGTGCAACGTTTACTTGTCGCCGGCGTTTAGCTTGGCGCAGGGCTTGATCTGCCTGCTGATTCGCCGTTGCAAAATTTTCCTCGATGGCCTCGTCAATCCGAATGGGCTCATCAATCACCGTCAAAGAGCCGTCGAGACCGGCACGGTACACTTGAGCCAGTTGCGCGCCAAATGCTTGCGCCGCGCCAGCATCATCAAACAAAATGCGAAAACCGCCGCCGTCGCTGACCACTAGGCGCGGATCTTTTAGATCGAGGTTCAACAAACCGGCGGGAACCTGTCGGTTGAATCGCGCGAGTAGTTGACTGCCGCCGACAACCTCGCGCAAATGCGAGGCGCGAAAAACAAAATCTTGAATTTGATCGGCTTCCGCCGCCAAGAGAAACTGGGGCATACTCAATCCTCCTGCAAAAGATTGGGGGGCAAGAAATGATCCACGCCACATTGTTTGCACAGCTCTTGCCATGTGAGCGCGCGGGTAACGATTGGCATCGGTGACGTACCAAGCAGAGACGCCCAATGTGTTTTGAACTCGGTGAGATTCGCGCGCGCCAAATCTACTGCCGCTTGTGCAAGTTGCTCGTTGATATACAAACACACATGAATGGCTTTGTTACGCAACTCTGCCAAATCTTTGGGCTGTAATTTGTCGTTCCAGAATGTGGCGAGTCGCGGTGCCGGCGGGGAATCTATACGAACAAAAAATTCTTTAACGCGGTCCGATTTGTCATGCCCATTTTGCAAAACACTGATCATCCACTCGACGCGCGTATGTTTGACCAGCTCTTTGAAAAGGCGCGGCATGTCTGAAGCAGTTGGCAAACATTCGTGTTGCAAGTGCTTGTCTTCAAAGTAGTGTAGCCATCCCTTGTACCACAAAATAGCGAACCGCGCTTTGAGCAAAACTTCGCTCAACCCGGCGGCGCGCAATAACGCGGAACGAAAATCTTCATAGGGCTTGATCAATCGCTCCAGTTTGGCGTACTCGTCATCGCAATACGCAACCAACTGATCCAGGTTCAAGAAAATCGAATTTGGTGGATTGGGTTGGTCTGGCGGTGTCATGCCGAATTGGATTTTCTCCGCGCGCTTGATCGCATCTATCGTCGAGTGTTCAGTTTGCCAATCCTCGCCCAAGAGTTCCACCGCGGTGGGCATCGCCATGCCCAGTCTTTGCATTTCGATTTTGGCGTGATAGAAATCGCCATTGTTCCACAACGCATACGCAGACAATTTTGCGGAGAGCAAATCCAACGATTGTCTTTGATCGTCGCTCAAAAGTGTTTCGCCTTTTTTGATCGCTTGCAGAATCTCAGCAAGAATTTTTTCGGCGGCGAGGAAATTATCTTGCCGGTAAAGCGCGCGCACGCGCCCCAAATCGCGTAGCGCGAAATCTTGATACGGATTCGCAACCGTACCGATTTGGCACGCATAGCCGTAGGGCTTGCCGTATTCGGGATCGAACAGCGTGTCATCAAAATCAACGTAGGTTACCGGCACATTCGCAAACGCGGCGTAAAAAAATGCGCCGGCAACGATGCTCTTTTTCGCGCCGGTAATATCCACGAGCGGGTTCGACGCGTCGCGCAAGTGGGTAAGGATCGCTTGGAAAGCGTACGAAGGTGTTGCTTGTTTGATGGGAACAAGTTGGATATTTGGGGATGTCCCATCCACACATTCCAGCGAACGATTAAATTGTTGTGCGCGTTCACGATACCACGTTTGTTCGGTCAGAAAACAAATCGCTTTTGTGACAATGCGTCCGAAATCATCCCGGTTTATTGTTCCCCGGTCGCCGTTTTCGCCTTTGGTGAGCGCGAGATATTGCTGATTGAGCAACAAGATCACGCGCGTGGGTTGATACGCGTAGAGCGCCTGAAGCAATGGTTCAATTGAATAACCAACAGATAGCGCCAGAGTTAATGTCTCACCCGGGCGGGTTGGTATGCGCGCGTGCGCGCGGAGCATTTCTGCGTGCATCAAGCTAATTCCATCGCCAATATCACCGCCAATATATTCGCGGAGTAGTGCATTGGCATTCGCGCCCGCATCCTTCCAGCGATCCCAATAGTCGCGGGTTAGTCCTTGTAAGAAATCATCGTTAAAGTCCATGGTCTTCCTCTTCATTCGGCTGGGTGCTTTAACTGAGCGTGTTCATCCCAAAATATTTTCGCACCCGATCAATCTCATCCAACGCTTGAGCATCCGCGATGTGCCGGCGCGCGCTCCGCGATTGATACGCGTCCAGCGTTTTGCCGTATAACCGACCCGCGAGTCCCGCGCCTTTTTTCGCGAGTTGATCCAACGCCGTCGGCATCACTTGATTCGCCGCGATCATTTTCGCGGTGTGCCGCATCAAGCCGATCACTATCTCCGTTTGCAAAGCCAGGAGCGTAAGGTTGCGATGATAGCACGACAATTTGTGCGTGCGTTTGCGCGTGCGGTCGAACAAATCGGGAAACCACAACGCGCGCGCGCGATCTAATCCGTACAGCAAATGTCCGGGCGACGCGCTCTTGCGATTGAGTTGCATCGCATCCAACGCGTGGAGCGCGTCGGTTTGCCACGACGCGTGCCAACTGCACAATGCTTCGAGCGCGCGATGCACTTCGCCGTTCGGCGGATTCGGCACGGTCGCGTCGCCGCCATCGCCTTGGATGATCGTTACCAGCGTGACCGGTTGACCGGGACGCGTGCCTTGCGGCGCGCCCGCGCCCAATGCCAACGCGCGCAATTGATCGAGCGCGTGCGCGGCGATCCCATCGAGCGTTCCCTGTGTTTGCGTCTGGTTGCGCCACGTTACGTCATACAATCCAACCGTGCGCGCGTCCTGCACCGCGTCCACCGCGAGACCCAGAATCGCGTCATCCAACGTGAGCGAAACGGTCACGAGAAACGCGACGCCATGCGCGAAGAAAAATCCTTCCGCGCTCGCGCGCCCGTTCAACCACGCGGCTTGAATTTTCGCAATGTTCGTGTGGAACGGCGCGAGCGCATCCCACGCGAGATTGCCCTTGACGTTCGCGGGTTCGACGTTGCCGAAATAGTGATACCAAAAGTGATGCCGTCCTTTGCCCTTGTGGCGGGGCCACGGCGGTTCCAACGCGCTCGCGCCTTTAAGCGCGTTTTCAAATTCGGTCGCGTAATTTATTTTCTGTCCCAGAAATGCCATTGGCGCGGTCGCGCCCGCCGGCGTCAAGAGCGTAGGAAAAATTTCCGTCCAGATCGCGGACATTCGAATTTCGTTCAGCGTAACCATTGACGCGAACCTTCCTTTCGGTTATACTACACGCGACTTTGTAAGAGGATCCACTAATCTGTGGAAGCATGCCGCGCGGGTGCTGATGGTTCAGAATTCTCGTAGAATATCTCGTAAGAGGTATCCTACCAGTCTCGACTTCATCTCTTACTTACAACATGTTGTCCCCCGGGGACAACACACGTTCTTCAATTGGCGGCGCGCTAATGCGTCGCCAATTTTTTTATTCGGCTTCGATTAAAATTCTGCGCTTGCCCAGCCGTTCGCTGATCGTACTTTTTTCGATTTCAGTCGGGCTGGATAAAATCCCCGGTGCGCTCCACGCAAACGCGATCGCGCCGGCGTGGATCGCCTCGCGCATAATGAACGCCATTTCGCCGGCATCTTCAGTTTGATCGAGCAATTTGTTGAATGCGTTCGTGATTTGCTGAGGCGCATTGGGCGCGACGCGATAAATGATCGCGGGCGCGACCCACACTTTGGCGCGACTCGCGCGTTCGCGTTCGAGCACAAATACATCTTGCGCCTGTCCACCGATTGTGATTTTGACTTGCTCCAACGCAAAACCCATTTTATTGCCGGCAAGTTTTTGCACCGTTTGCAATTCATCGTCATGCTCGGTCGGCACATTGCGTAACAGCGTCCACTTGATCAATCTGCCGCCGCCATACCACACCGACCACGCGCCCACGCCGAGCAAAACCGATCCGCTCCACACAATCATAATATCGCGCAAGCCGTACCCGGTAAGATAATCGCGCGGCGGACCGAGCCACTTGACCCAGGTCGTCAAATAAGGATACGCGAACGCCGCCGCGCCGGACAGCAAGACCGCGAGCATCCAAAATTCCGGGCTTTTCAATTCGAGCGAACTCGCTTCTTTCGGATAGACGCGCGTTTTGAAAAAGCGAAAAGCGGCGACCATCAGAAAACCGGGCAGGAGTAAAAACGAGGGCACGCCAATCGCGGTAAGAATTTCCGATTCGCCGAGCACGCCCACGGTGAACTTGTGCGGCGTCGTCAAAGTTGCTTTCATTGTTTGCGCGCCGCGTTGCCAGGTCAACTCGGTAACGAATATGAACGTGTGTTTGCCGGCTTGCACCTGGTCTGCGCCTTCGACCCGATATTCGAGCGCGACCGCTTCTTGCGGCACGAGCACCATCGGCGATTTCGATTTTTCCGGCGGTGTGATGTTTACAAACGCCGGCTTGTTGACAAGAATCTGGGTCAGCGTGATCGGCACGTTCGCAACATTGTTAATGATGAGATACACGTAACCGGTGCGGCGTTCTTGCGCGGTTTCGAGCGCGGTCTCGACGCGCGCTTGCGCGATCTTGTCCAGTGTTTCGAGCGGGCGTTCCTGAATTTCCAGCTTGCCGATAGTGATCCCGGGAATGGTTTGATTCGCCGGTGTCGTGGTGTAATTAAGTTGAACATAGAGCGCGCCGGCGGCGATGCCGTTCGCTTGCTTCGTGATCGCGAGCGACCAGGTCGCGGTCGCTTGCGGCGCGAGCGTGTTGCTTGCGAGCGATTTGAGCGCGACCTCCACACCGGCATCGCTAAACCAGGACAAGGTCATGCCTTGCACTGTGGTCGTCAACGGATTTGTGAGTGTGATGATCGCTTCGGCTTGTTCGCCCGGCGCGAGCTTAAGTGTTGCCGGCGTGAGCGCGAGCGTGAGCGTTGGCGTTTGCGCGGTGGCGATCAGTTGATTGCTCAAGATGACGATCAGCGCGAGCGCGAGCGCAAGCCAGAGACGATTGAATTGCATTTTTGCTCCAGGGGGAAACCGTTTGGAAAAAATATGCGCCACGATTCCAAGCCACGCGTTAAGCGCGGCTCAAAATTGTGGCGCGTGAAAATTTAATTCTGGATTGATCAACGTTCCCGGAACAATCGCGCGAGCGTAGTACAGACGAAGCACGGTGTGCAACTCCTGGCGGACAGGTATGCCTGCAAACTCGAACAACCGGGACTAAGCTATTGAGTTTCGCATAAAGAATGCAACAGAGTAGTTTGCAACATAATCGGAATAGGGGCTGATGGGTGTAGGAATGACCTGGAAGCAACCTAAAACACTGTACGTGATGCTATCCGTTGCTACACCTTGCTTTCACTTGTGCGGCAAATTTTGAACCATTGTGGCGCGACTTGCACTTTACCTGGAATGTTCAACTGCTGGGTGTGCATTGGTGTGTTGCATTACTTATGCGAAACTCAATAACTTACATCCTGAGTATATCCGTTGTGCAAAAAAATGTCAAAATGATTTTTGCTCTCCAAAACCATCCGCGCGCGTACGGACCATGTGTCATCACATAGTTATTCAAGGCGATTTGGTCACCGTTTTCAAACGGGGATAAGGGTTAAGTACTGGACTCGCCACAGGTCAGCGCGAAAGCCAAACGGAAGTTACGCGCGCTTCACGCGACGCTCGATGTGGTGAAACTCAAACATCAGTTGGATCAATTCCTGGATGCGCTGACACCGAGCAAGCAATGGTAACATTTTTACATGAGGCGACGATACGCATTTCGGTAACATTTTTATATGATGCTGCTCGATTATTCTAACCTGGGATTGCCATTTACTTCAAATTTTAGATCCAGCCTGCACTGAAAGTCTGACCTACTGCACTGCAAAATCACAACCTACCTCTGTGTAGGTAGGTTGTAATTTTGCAGTGCAGTAGAACGCGTTGCTATTTTGCAGTAGACTGTAACTGCAAAGATTAGGATTGGCAGACCGGCAGACCACAGACCAATGCAGTCGTTGCACAACGCAATGAATTTTGATCCACGAAGATCAAAAATGTTCCAGCAAAAAAATCAGCGCGGTGAACGATCTCCGTTCAACCGCGCCTAGTGCTTGGTCTGAGCGAACTAATTTTTATTTACCCGCCAGCCCCAGCTCCGTGGCTTTGGATTCAACCGCGGTGATGGTCCGCTTGAGTTGCGCGGCAATTTCGCGATGCACCACTTTTTGGCGGTACAATTTCTTGAGCAACGCAACATCTTCCTTGCTCCACGGCGTGTTGTGTTTGTTCGGGGTTCCCATAAGATCCTCCTGAAAAGATTTGTTCCCAGTATAGCACATCTTTCAGTTGTTGCAAGGTTTGCCTTAGGATTTTAGGATTACAGAGTGCCCGCCTCCGTACTTGCTTTTTCTTTTTTGATCGCCCGGCTTCCCCGCTTTATCCCAGGATCGCGGGGGCGCAGGGCAACCAGGTTTGCCCCAGAAATGTTCCTGGGTTATAATCTTCTACCTCAATCCCTTACTCTGATCTCGGAACCGCGCGGCAACGCTCAGCGAACACATTCTTCTTCGCGGTGAATCCAATCTTTCGACGCGCCTTTCCTCAGATAGCCATCCCATGAAGTGAAGCCGGTTCGACGCGCACACGATTGGATCGGTTGGCAATGTTAATTCGACTCGGCTTGTTCATCCCAACCTGCGGGGTATACAGTTCTGCGGATCGCGCTCCGCTAGAATCCCAGGTATGGTTCACCGGTTGCAAGAAAATCTTGTCAACTACCGCCCAGTAGAACTGGGTGGCTTGTAACTGCACTCGACCGAAGTTCCGTTGAGACAGCAAACATCTCAACCGCTTTGGCTTTATCGTGCGCTACGTTCGGCGGGTTGACAAAAGCCCGACTCGCAATGTTGCGAGCCGCGATGTGGTCTGCCAGTCCAGAGTAACCACAGACCACACAGGAGAATTGGCTTTGCGAGGGACGATTGCGTATATCTACACAACCACACTGGGGACATGTGCGCGACGTGTTACGCGGGTCAACCGGAATCACCGTGACCCCAGCCAGTTGCGCCTTGTATTCGAAGAACACGCGGAGTTGAAAGAACCACCAACTATGCAGAGTGGCTCTCTGGTCGCGTCTAACCGTAACTCGTTGGCGAATGCTCTTGAGGTCTTCCAGGGCAATCGCGCGCCGAGTGCCTTGCGCGAATTTTACCACTTGCTTGCTGATCGTGTGGTTAACGTTCTTGGCAAAACGGGTTTCTTTGCCCGACAACTTTTTGAGCAACCGCTTTGCCGCGCGCGTGCCCTTCTTTTGCAGTCTGGCGCGCAAACGACGATGGCGATAACGCACATTGTTGATGGTCTTACCCGAATAGGTGTGACCTTCCGAATCAACGGCAATGTTCACCACACCCAGGTCAATACCCAAAACGCTTTCACTCTGAATCGGTTCGGGGTCGACAACATCGCACGTCGCGGACAAGTAGCACTGGTCTCGAAACAAGATCAAGTCTGTTTCACCTTGTCGTGTTTTGAGGAGTTCGCTTTGCTTGTCGCCGCACCCAAACGGAATTTTGACGCGTCCGTTCGTTGTCCAAATCGAAACCTGGGATTGTTCCGTCTGCCAACTCAAGATACGGTCGTCGTAGGTAATCGCGCCCTGGGATTTGAATCTACGTTGGCGTCGCTGATCCAATTTGTAGGCATCCGCGACTTTGGCAATGCAACGCACCGTAACTTGCGCCGACAAGCCAAATTGCTTTCGCACGTCCTGGTAAACCAGTTTGTGCAAAGCATACTGATTGAAGGTTTTCTTTTCCCACGCGACCGCGGAAATGTAATCACAAGCGCGATTGGCTTGTTGCATCGTCTGTTTGAGCGCGGCACGTTGTTCAGGCGTAGTTTGCAGTTTGACCTGGGCGATGAGTTTCACAAACTCAGAACAGCACAAATGTTCGGTGGTGTCAATGCTTGCAATTAGTTTCTTTACGGCTGGTGCAAAGTCGGTTTGTCTGTCATTTCGAGCAAAGCGAGAAATCCTGCGACTCTGAAAAGAACGAGATTTCTCGTCGCAAAGAACACTCCCCGAAATGACAAATGGAATTGTCAATGGACTTTGCACCAGCCGTATTAGTTTCTTTGGCACTCTTCGATGAAGCGACGAATCGTTTCTGCGCTCAGGTGTCCCGCTGTGCCAACATAATAGCCCTCTGCCCATAGGGTGGCATTGGGGCCCCAGTAAGCGAGGCGAATTTGTGGAAATTCCTGGGTGAGCCGCCGCGAAGTGATTCCTTTGAATAAGCGTACGACTTGAGCGGGCGCAAACTTGGGTGGAGCAGAGACAAACAGGTGGACGTGATCGGGCATCACCTCGTCGGCAATAATTTCAAAGGCGTACTGGGTCGCTATTTCTCGAAACAATTGCTTGAGTCGCGTGGCAATGGGTTCAACCAGAATTTTCTTGCGATAGCGAGGAATCCAAACGAGGTGGTAGTTAATCACGTAAACGCAGTGTGCGTTGTGTTTGGCATTTTGATCCATACGTGAATTTTACCACAGAAATTGGGAAGGTGCGTTCCTCCACCCGCTCGAAGCGGGTGGTTTCCCGCACCTGAATTTATGACTCGACACGATCGCGCATTCTGGATTTTTCTTTTGGTGATCTTGCTGATCGGTGTGGGCGTTTGGAGCACACTTTTCCTGAATCTCTATCATCCGATTTTGGAAATCCGCGACTCGTTTGCAGTGCTCGAAACGGATTATTGGACATTGAGTATCCAGTGGCCCAACGGCGCGATCAGTGTCTGGTTCACTGTGCCGCTCATGGAATGGCGGCTCTGGTCACGCCCCTAAATGACATTCCAAATAAAATTCGGACAATCGAATTCGACACCATGAAAATTTTGGGCATGCGCGAGTTGCCTTGTGCATGGGCGGTATTGTCCAATGTTAATTGGGTTCGTCTATAAGTGCACTGCCACATTCCGCATAGGCGATCTGTCTGCATGAATCACATCCCCGATCCAACTTCGGAAATCTCGCCAGACTTGACTCTGTTCGCACGCACAATCGATGTGCAACTAACGGTAGCCCGTGAACTATTCCACTCTGCTTTGACCTTACTGATGCTCGAAGACAACAAGGCAGAATGGATCGCGCGACACGTCATTGATCAACGCGAACATCTATCGTTCAAAACAATTGCCGGTGATCAGTACACTTTGATCAAACCCAATCTGAGTGTGGAGCAATTAGATCATTTGCGGTCAATGGTCCACGCGGTATTACGTTCCAGTCCTCCACCAGCATCCGATCTCACCGGGGAAACGTCCAAGAAGAAACCTTTGCCGAAGCGCGGCGCGAGAAATCCGTGCGGCAGGGATACATCAGCACGTTGCATCTGTGGTGAGCGCGTCACCGATGATCGTTCAAGACCCAGGTCGCGCACTGGGGCATGTCGCGCGTGAGGTGCGCGTGATCAGCCATATGGAAGCATCTGTCTATGCAATCGAGGAGATTGCAGTGCGTGGATAATTATGAAATGCACAACGAACACGGCAAAGCGGTTGCGATCAATCATCCTGCTGGGATCATCGCTTTGCCTCTTGATCTTGACTCGGCCATCTTCTACTCGAGCAGGCGCGCAGAATTTATCGCAACAATCTGTTTTGATTCAGCTGGGTCCCCTTGAAGTAATTCGAGGTCCTGATACCGTTACCGATAACCCGTTCAACACGTTGGAGGCTTCGTCATCGTTGCTTGGGTATGTGGCAAACTCGACGACATGGGGATACTGGGGTGGTTCACTGGAGACGTTGCGCCAAACATCATCGCCTGTTCTGTCACCTGGGACAAATTTTGATCAATGTGGGGCGTGGCTCAACAGCGCTTGGCAAGATGGAAATGTGGTTCGCGGATGGTATCACGCCGAGTACCAATGTGCATACCCAACCACCCATAAATCAGTGGCTTATGCCGAGTCATACGATGGCGGGCTGACTTTTGCCAAGCCCAATTACCCGAATAATCAAGTTATTACCGTGCCTTCAC
>Ga0233425_10003809_pt1 | contig 26559 bp, 15 predicted proteins | sample Watercolumn_Towu_2_FD_181712 | JGI IMG/M metagenome (GOLD analysis project Ga0233425, IMG submission 181712) | Freshwater microbial communities from Lake Towuti, South Sulawesi, Indonesia - Watercolumn_Towuti2014_140_MG | ecosystem: Environmental > Aquatic > Freshwater > Lake | place...
GACCACGGCCTTCTTCACGCAACGGCCGTTCTCGAACACCGTGCCTTCCGGGCAATCCTTGACCACGGCCTTCTTCACGCAACGGCCGTTCTCGAACACCGTGCCTTCCGGGCAATCAGCGCCCGGGGTGCGACCGGTGACCTTGACGCACCGGTTTCCGTTCCACGCTGTGCCGACGGGGCACTCCGGCTGCTCAGCGACGGCCATGCATCGCTTACCGTTCCAGACGGTCATGGGCGGGCACTTGACCGCGTCGGCAGCGACCACGCAGGCTTCACCGTTCCAGAGCGTTCCATCGGGGCACTCCCGTGCGGCTTCGACCTGAACGCAGCGCCGTCCGTTCCAGAGCGAGTCCTCGGGGCAGCGGTCCGGCGGGGGCAGGCACGCACTCCCGTTCCAGGCATACCCCGGGGGACAGTAGCTGGACGGGCGCACGCACCGCTTCCCGTTCCACAGCCAGCCGCTGCCGCACTCCTTGGCGCCAACGACGCAGCCCTGTCCGTTCCAGACCGATCCCTTGGGGCAGGTGACGCCCGGCAGCACGCATCTCTCTCCGTCCCAGTAGCTCTTGCCGGGGCATCTCTCGGCCGCAACGATGCATCCCTGACCGTCCCACCAGCTGCCCTCGGGGCAGCGCACGACAACCTGCTCATGCGCAACACACTTGCCGTGGACCATCATCGCTCCGGCCGGACACTCCACGACAACGCCCTCGCTCCAGGCGACGCAGTAAGTCCCGTCGAAGTACGTCCCGTCCGGACACGACACCACCCCCTGGTCCACGTAGATGACCTCCTCCTGCACCACGACCGGGGGAGGGTCCTGGTAGACGACGTAGGTGGGGCCGCAGGCCGAGACAATCCCGGCAACGACGGCGATTGCGGACGCAATGCTCCGGCTGGTTCCATGCAACATGTCGAGCCTCCCTTCTGCTGTGTTCCCCGATCCGCCCACAGGGCAATTTGGGGCGCCTATCAACGAGCCTCTTTCGCACCTATTCATGCGACTTCTCATCCCGTTCAAGCGGGTCCTGCCAACGTGCGTCGCTCAGACCGCGGCCCCGGCCAGAAAGCCCTCGTGCACGGCCTCCATGATGTTTCTCGGCTTGACCGCGTCTCCGACCACCCGCACGTCGAACCCGGCTGCTTTCAAGGGTTCCGCCAGCTCGTTGCTCGAGCGGGCACCGAGGGCGCAGACCACCACGTCGGCCGGGATCTCGAACGTCTCTCCCCGCCGCTCGCACTGGATTCCGGAGGCAAGAACCGAGAGGACTCGGGTCTCCGGGTAGAGCGTGACTGCGTGCTGCTCCAACTCCTTCAGGAATACCCAGCGTGTCGTGTGGCCGACATCTTCCCCGATCTTCTTCCTCATCTCGACTACGCTGACATCCAGGGTTCCCCGGTAGATCAACTCCTTGAGCACCTCGACGGACTCGGCATCGTGCCTCAACAGGAACTTGAGGGTTTCGCCGTCGATGGTGCCTCGCGATGCCAGGTGGAGCGCGACCTCGATGCCGACCGCGCCTCCCCCCAGCACGACCACCTTCCTTCCCGGAAGATGCTTGCCCAGCAGCACATCCCAGGCATCCACAACCACGGGCAGGTCGATTCCGGGAATCGGCGGCCGCACCGGCCTGGCCCCGGTCGCAAGAATCACGGACTGAGCGCCGGAATCACGGATCGACTCCGGAGTCGCGGAAAAGCCCACCCGAACGGGAACCCCCTCGAGCGCAAGCGCCCCCCTGTAGTAGTCCAGCAGGCGGCGGAAGTCCTCACGGCCGGGAGGGGCCGCTACCAGCGGAAGCTGTCCTCCGACCTCCAGGCTCTTCTCGACGAGCAGCACGTCATGCCCCCGGCGGTGGGCAGTCAAGGCCGCTTCCATCCCCGCCGGCCCGGCACCAATCACGACCACGCGCCTGCGCGTGTCCGTCGGCCTGGTGCGCCGGGTCCCCTCGAATCCGGCCTCGGGATTGCACAGGCACTGGACCGGCTGCATGAGGAACAGCCGGTCGAGACAACCCTGGAGGCAGCCCACGCAAGGCCGGATCTGGCTGCTGCGCGCCTCCGACGCCTTGACCGCCCATTCGGGATCCGCTATCTGGGCCCGCCCCACGCTCACGAGGTCACAGCTTCCCTCCTCGATCATCGATGCGGCCTGCTCGGGAGTCACGATCCGGTTCGACGCAACCACCGGGACTCGAGCCTGGGCCTTGATCCTCCGAGCCAGGTAGGAGAACGCTCCGGGAGGTACCATGGACGGCAACTGGGGAACCCGCGTCTCGTGCCAGCCCCCAGTTACGTTGAACAGGTCCGCTCCCGCATCCTCGAAAACCCGACAGATCCGGATGATGTCATCGTTCGTGTTGCCGCCGGGCATGAACTCGTTGCCCGACATACGCACGCTGATCGGGAAGGACGGGCCTGTCGCTTCCCGCACTTTGCGGATCACCTCGACGCCGAAGCGACACCGGTTCTCGAAGCTGCCCCCGTACTGGTCCGTGCGCTGGTTGGTGAGCGGCGAGAGGAACTGGCAGATGAGGTACCCTGCCGAGGCAATCAGCTCGACGCCGTCCGCCCCCGCCTCCCGGGTGCGTCGTGCTGCGTGAGCGAAGCGCTCCTCGATGCCGAGGATCTCCCCTTCCGACAGTTCCCTCGGCGTCTCCCCGGTGTAGCGGGATGTCACTGCCGACGGGGCCACCGACTGCTGCCCCCTGGCGAGCATGGAATGCTGGTATCGCCCGGCATGGAAAAGCTGCAGGAAGATGGCGGCCCCGTGCTGCCGTACACGGCTCACCAGCGATGCCCACGGAGCAATGAACTCGTCGCTCTCGATCGACGGAACCATCAGCCCCGATCCCACCAGGTCGATGCCCACGCCGCCGACGATGATCAGGCCGCACCCGCCCATGGCCCGCGCCTCGTAGAATGCGGCCAGGCGCTCGCTCGGCATCCGGTCCATCCCACAGTACTTCAGCCCGAACGCGGGCATCACGATGCGGTTGCGCAAGATCAGCCCGTTCAGTCGAATGGGAGAGAAAAGCAGGTCGGTGGAGCTCATGGTTGTCCCCCTGTCCAGCATGGGCTACACTCGCACGCGGGCGCCATCAAGTAAAGAGCCAAAACGGCCCTCCGAACGGTGGCCGAACATTTGCAGAACCACCCCGGAAAGAGGTCGTACAAGGCGGCCCGTCAACGGGATTTTCGACACGGGCAAACCAGCAAGGAGGGAGTGTCATGAAACGGTTCAATGGGTCGATGAGAATGGTGGTCCTGGCGGTGCTCGCCCTGGCAATTGCCGGAAGCGACATGGCTTCGGCAGGGGGGGCAGCGGGCGGTCGCCTTTCGGGCAAGGTCACCGATACCTCGGGCAAGACGATCTCGGGCGCGACGATCACGGTGGACGGCAAGGGCTTCTCCGGTGTGAGCGCTGCAAACGGCACGTACTCAATCTCCGGGGTCCCGGTGGGGACATGGTCGGTCACCTGCTCCGCACCCAACCACGTGGCCCAGGTGAAGAGGAACATCAAAGTGGCGGAAGGGGCGACGACCACCGTCGACTTCGCCCTGGCAGCAGCGGTGACCAAGGTCGCCGAGGACAAGAAGAAGGACGAAGCGGAGAAGAAGCCGGTGGTTTCAAGGCCCAAGAAGGAAATGGCCCTTGCCGACTACGCCATGCCGGCCGCAGCACCGGCCGAGCGGATGCCGGGCTACATGGGGCCTCCGGTGCAGACCGTTACCGGCGGAGAAGGCTTTGTCGAGCACAACACCGAGGAGTACGACCGCATCTACGAGAACACCTTCCTCGCAGCGCTCGACAACCCGCTGTCTACTTTCTCCATCGACGTGGATACGGCCTCCTACGCCAACGTCCGCCGCTTCCTCAACAGCAGCCAGATGCCCCCCAAGGACGCGGTCAGGATCGAAGAGCTGATCAACTACTTCGACTATGACTACCCGGACCCGACGGGCAACACGCCTTTCTCCATCGTGACCGAGATCTCCGACTGCCCCTGGAACGAGGGGCACCGCCTGGTGCACGTGGGACTCCAGGGAAAGCGGATGGACGTGAGCAAGCTCCCCCCGAGCAACCTGGTGTTCCTCCTCGACGTGTCCGGATCCATGGAAAGCCCGAACAAGCTCCCGCTCCTGAAGGCTGCGTTCAAGCTCCTCGTGCAGAACCTCCGCAAGGAAGACCGGGTTGCCATCGTGGTCTATGCCGGTGCCGCGGGCATGGTGCTTCCGTCCACCTCCGGTGCGGACAGGGATACCATCCTGGCCGCGCTGGACTCGCTCCAGGCCGGCGGATCGACCGCGGGCGGGGCCGGCATCCAGCTTGCGTACAAGGTGGCCAAGGAGAACTTCGCCAAGGGGGGCAACAACCGGGTCATCCTCGCCACGGACGGTGACTTCAACGTCGGAGCCTCCAGCGACGGCGAGCTGGTCCGCATGATCGAAGAGCGCCGCAACGACGGGATCTTCCTGACCATCCTCGGGTTCGGCATGGGGAACTACAAGGATTCCAAGATGGAGAAGCTGGCCGACAAGGGGAACGGGAACTACGGCTACATCGACAGCATTCTCGAGGCCAAGAAAGTCCTGGTCAGCGAGATGGGGGGCACCTTGTTCACCATCGCCAAGGACGTGAAGATCCAGGTCGAGTTCAACCCGGCCCGAGTGAAGGGCTACCGCCTCATCGGATACGAAAACAGGATGCTCAAGAAGGAGGATTTCGACGACGACAAGAAGGATGCCGGCGAGATGGGAGCCGGGCACTCCGTGACTGCGCTCTACGAGATCATCCCTGCGGATTCCAAGGAGGAAATCCCCGGGTCCGGTGCCCTCAAGTACCAGAAGACCAAGCTCAGCTCAGAGGCGAACGACTCGGAGGAGCTGCTCACCATCAAGCTGCGCTACAAGCTGCCCGACTCCGATACCAGCAAGCTCATCGAAGTGCCGCTCATCGACCGCGGGGTCGCACTCGACAAGGCTTCCGAGGATTTCCGGTTCTCCGCTGCCGTGGCCCAGTACGGCCTCCTGCTGCGTGATTCGGAGTTCAAGGCGGATTCGAGCTACGAGTCGGTCCTGGCACTGGCCAAGAAGGCCATCGGCGAAGACAGCGAGGGCTACCGCTCGGATTTCGTGAAGATGGTCAAGCAGACCCAGCTCCTCGATTCCAACCAGAAGTAGCCTTCCCGCAGACCCAGTTCCACGAGCTCACGCTGACCGTCGAGCTGGCGGTCGAAGTGGCGGAGGATGCTGGCGCCACTGCTCCGATGGGGACGCGGTGGAGTGGCCGTTCGCGGACATCGACTTCCTGGATGTCGCGGTCGGCTGGGATCAGGACCTTCTCGTGCTCAGCGGCGATCAGGCCCTGAGCGTGTCCAGGAACCCCACGCAGTCCGCTGGGTCGCGGAAGATCGGGGCCCGCCGCGCACCCCGGTGCATCACATGGTGCCATGCCCCCGGACAATCTGCTCGCAATGGTCCTGCCATGTCCGGACTCTACGTCCCATTCCGCAGTGTGTCACGTGCCGGTGTCTGACCCCACTTCCTCGGCGACCAACGCATTGGTAGTCTCGAGCACTTTCTTGTCGCTGCCAGCGTTGCTATTGTCTGTCTGACGGCGCATACTGAGCGCTGTGCCAAGGGGGGGGCCCTGGCCCGGACGGGAGAGGGGAGGCGACAATGGACGAGAGGAAGAGGTTCATGGGTTGGTTGAGCAGGCAGGTGGCGGCGGTGGCCGGTGTGGCGGTCGTTTGGGGGTGGATTCTGGCCTGCGGCGGCGGTGGCGGCGGTAGCCAGGTCGGTGACATCGCGGACGTCGGCAGCGGCAGTGACAACAATGGCACAGCCGATACGGGCGGCACGGACGTGTCGGTCGGGCCAACTGCCTGGCACATGGACGCGGACATCGACGGGTTCGGGGATCCGGCTACGAGCCTGTTCTCTGACGTGCAGCCCGCTGGATGGGTGAAAGACGGGACGGACTGCGACGACTCCAACGGATCCGTATACCCGGATGCCCCGGAGACGGAAAACGGAATCGACGACGACTGCGACGGCCAGACCGACGAGGCCCCGCTGACGCTCGTCACCGTGGACGCAAGCGGGGTCGTACAGGCGACCCTCGAGGTCGCAGGGCCAGGCGGACTCCGGCTTAGAGTCGAGAAAGGCACGCGGGTAGCCCTCGAGACGGCCGACGGAGATATCCAGACCCCGGCAGCGTCGGACGCGATCACGTTGAGCGTCGCGGCCAAGACTGCGGGGGCAGCGCTTCCGCAGGGCGTGGTCGAGCTGACGCGGTTCAGCGTCGCGGTCGACGTGAACGGGACGCAGCGGACCACGTGGTTCTCCACCGCGGACGACCGACCCGGCCTGGTCGCGAAGATTCCGATCCAGGCGGGCAAGGTCCCACTCGGGGCCATCGCGATGCTCTACGACGTGTCGGGCGAAAAGGCCGCGCTCGTCTCCTCGGCCGCTATTCGATACGCCAGCGAGGTATTCACTCCGGGGGCGCACGCCTCGGGAAAGGAGGACGACCCGGGCGCTGGTGCGGGCGACGGTGAGTCATCCCTGGGCCTGCCCGGCAGCGGCGACTACTCCGGTGGCGGGGCCGGAGGCGGCTCCGGTGGCGGGACCGGCCCCGGCAAGTTCTGGGCCACCTACGAAGTGCCAGACCCCGGCTGCCTGGGCCTCGGGGGCGGGGTCAAAGTGTGCGGGCCGTTCAAGGTGAAACACATCATGGTTGGGGAGCCGAGCACCGGCGACGTCCTGGGCGACTGCTTCATCGGCGACGCAGACATGGTCTCGACCGGCCAGATTCCCCCGGGCTACGAGTTCTGGTGCAAGCGCGTCTCGTTCGACCCCGCCACCGGGACCACGGTCATCGAGGTGTCGTCGAACCAGTCCAACCTCCCGCGGATCGTTGCGCAGTTGTTCACGGTGGAAGGCAACCTCCCGACCGAGTGGACCTACCATACGGCAAGTGTCCTCAACGGGCCCGGGGGGGCGTCGTACCCGGACCCGTACCAGAACAAGGAGTGGGAGTACGCGGGCATCAAGCAACTGAACTTCTACTCGTTGAAGAAGGACATCAACGAGATGCGGAAGCACACCGAAAGTGCCCTCCAGGAGGCCGGGTACACCGCGTCGATGAAGTTCGAGAAGCAGGGGGCCTGGTCCGTGGGCAAGGTCGACGTGACCGACACCCTGGACGGCCGCTACAAGATGGAGGAGGACGTCCTGAAGGACGAGAAGTGGAAGGTGCGCAGCGCGGAGACGAAGGGCAACCGCGGAGGCTACGAGGACTCGGACCAGTACACGGGGACGGTGAAGGCGACGATGACCTTCCCGATGCACCCGGAGTCGAAGGTCTGGGAGATCACTGCGAACGTCACGTTCGAGCGGGACTCCGAGGCCAGCACCGAGTCGTACGCTGTGTACAAGACCGCGTCCGGCACCGTGACGCAGGTGATCTGGACCGTGCCGTCGGCTATTGCCGGGTGCAGCGGCGACCCCCAGACGTTCGAGGATACCTACGACATCAAGTCCACGGACGGCGTGATGTACCTGACTTCCACGGGGTCCAACAACGAGGTGGAGTACAGCGCGGGCGCGTCCATGTCCGACATGGCGCAGGTGAAGGAGAAGCAGTTCCAGTTCTGCTGCGCGGGCATGTGCGATCCAGCCACCATAAGCTCCAGCGATCAGATGCACGAGTGGCTGAACACCGGAAAAGAAAAGCAGAAGGCAGCGGTGGACGGCCCGCTGCAGGGGTCATACAAGTCGGACCTGACCGACGCGACGTTCGAATGGGTCCTCAACCCGAGCGACTAGTCGTTCCTTCCCTCGGAGTATCCCTTCTCCCCTTCGGGCAGGCGGTCGTAGGCCTGGCCCGGAGGCAGGAGCAAGCGGCAGTTGGTGGTGGCGCCCGGCCCCCTCGATGCGGTATTTCGACAGGATGGAGAGCTTCATTCCTCCGCTCCCGAAGATGTGCGGGTGGTGTCCCTGGCCGCTTCTACCTCTCGAACGGGAATCGGTACTGATTCAGGCCGCACTCGTTGCGGACGGTCACGAGCTGACGCTGGAGCTCGTCGTTGACCGGAGCGCCCCGGTCCTTCCTTTCCAACCATACGAGGTGTTCCTTCTCTCCCGCGGTGTAGATGCGCTCGGCACCGGGGGCCTTCCTGGAGGCTCGCAGGGCTCGGCAGATGTCCCCTGCGATCTTCTTGAAGCGGGGAAGGGGCAGGAATGCTTCGACGTCGATGGCCAGAAAGAAATGGCCCAGCCGGTACGGCTGCTTGTTCCCGTGCTCGTCGAACCCGAGCAACCCCTTGAGGAACGAGCCGTCCTGCAGCGCGGCAGAGAGGATCTCCACCACGGTTGCGTACCCGTATCCCTTGTATCCGGCGGTATCCTCACCCAGCCCGCCCAGCGGCACGAGGGCGGCTGTCCCCTTCACCAGGTCCTTGAGGATCTGCGGCGTGTCGGTCCTGTAGGAACCGGTCTGATCGATCACCCAGCCGACTGGAAGATCCTTGCCGGCCCGCTCGTAGACCTCGATCTTTCCCCGCTGAGAAACGGACGTCGCACAGTCGAGGCAGAACGGGTACTCCTCGTCGGTCGGAATCCCGAACACGAGCGGGTTGGTGCCCAGCATGTTCTCGACGCCGAACGTAGGCGCAATGGACGGGCGGGCGTTGGTCCCCGTGACCCCGATCATGCCTTCCTTGCAAGCCATCAGCGTGTAGTAGCCGCAAAACCCGTAGTGCGTGGAGTTCCGCACGGCCACCATGCCCAGCCCGAACCGGCTTGCCTTGTCCATGGCCATGCGCATGGAACGGTTGGCGATGACCATGCCCATCCCGTCGTGACCGTCCACGACCGCAGTGGTCGGCCCATCCTTGATGATCTCGAACTGCGTGGTCGGGCTCTGCTGTCCCGCCCGCAGCCGGTCATAGTAGATCGACTTGAACCGGCCGACGCCGTGGGAATCAATCCCCCGCTTGTCCGACTGGATCAGGACATCCGCGCAGGTCCGAGCCTCGTCCGCAGGTACTCCCACTGCGGCGAACGCATCGGCCATGAAGCGCTCCAGCAAATCGAAATCCACCCACGTGATCTTGTCGTCAGGCAGCATCCTCCTCCCTCCTTCCACATCTCAAGGTTTCCGTCTGAACCAGAGGCCCCACCCGCAATCCTGGTGATTGGCCGCAAGCCCGTATTTGGTCATCTGGCTCTTGTTGCACGCACAGATATTCCCGTAGTTGGCCGGCCCCCCGATCTCCCCGCAGAGGTCGTAAGCGTATGCAAAGTTGAAATTCGAGCCGCCGCTCGCACCGTCCGGCGGGTACCAGGAGCCCTTGTTGCCCATGCAGCAGTCGTAGTCCTGCCAGACGCAGTTGTAGCCTGTGACCTGGTCGCACACGGCCTTGGCCTGGCAGCTGTAATCCCCGAGCGCACACTGAGCACAGATGTCCGCATGCCCCTCCACCTTGATCAGGATGCCGCCGTTGCCGCATTCGCCCGAGCAGGCATCTCCCTTGCCGTCCCCGTTGGAGTCCTTCTGGTCCGGGTTCGACACGGTGGGGCAGTTGTCGCAGGCATCCCCCACGCCGTCGGAGTCGGTATCCTTCTGATCCGCGTTGCTCTTGGCCGGGCAGTTGTCGCAGGCGTTACCAAGCAGGTCGGCATCACCGTCGAGCTGATCCGCATTGGCTTTGGAGAGGCAGTTGTCGCAGGCATCCCCCACGCCGTCGGAGTCGCCGTCCTTCTGGTCGATGTTGCTCTTGGCCGGGCAGTTGTCGCACGCATCTCCCAGGCCGTCGGAATCGGTCTCTGCCTGGTCCTGGTTGGTCTTGGAGGGGCAGTTGTCACAGGCGTTACCCAACGTATCAGCATCCCCGTTGGCCTGGTCCGCGTTCTTGACCGAGGGACAGTTGTCGCACACGTTGGCGACGCCGTCCTGATCGCCGTCCTGGATGGTGTGAACGCAGCCGGTCTGGGGCGAGCACGAATCATCGGTGCAGACATTGCCGTCATTGCAGTCCGCCAGGGGACCGGGCTGGCAGCTCCCGTTGACGCAGGCATCGTCGACCGTGCAGGCATTTCCGTCGGAGCATGCACCGTTCTGCGGGGCGTGCTGGCACCCCTTGGTCGGATCGCACGAATCAAGCGTGCAGGTGTTCGAATCATTGCAGCTCTGGAAGCCGGTCACGACGCAGGTTCCCTTGGAGCAGATGTCGCCGGTGGTGCACACGTTGCCGTCGTCGCAGGCCAGCCCGTTGATGGATGAAAAGACGCACCCCTTGACCGGGTCGCAGGAATCCGTGGTGCACGGATTTCCGTCGCTGCAGGTGAGCGCTCCGGTGCCCTTGCAGGAGCCGCTCTCGCACACGTCCAGCGTGGTGCACACGTTGGAATCGTTGCACGGAGCCTTGTTGACCATGTGCACGCATCCGCCTGCGGAAGGATCACAGTAGTCCGTGGTGCAGACGTTCACGTCGTCACAGGACAATGCCGACGGGCCGACGCACGCACCGTTCTTGCACGCATCCCCGGTCGTGCAGGGGTTGCCGTCGTCGCAGGCACCATCCGCCGGCACGAACGAGCAGGCCCCATCCTTGCAGGAATCGGCCGTGCACGGGTTGCCATCGTTGCAGACCAGCGCCTTGCCGGAGGTGCACGTTCCGGACTTGCACATGTCGCCCAGAGTGCAGGGATTCCCGTCGTCACAGACCACATCGACGTTCTCGAACTTGCAACCACCGCCGGGAAGGCAGACGTCCTTGGTACAAGGGTTCTTGTCATCGCAGACCAGCGGCTGTGCGCTCACGCACTTGCCGGCCGAGCAATGGTCATCGGTGGTGCACTGGTTCAGGTCGTCGCACGGGAGCTTGTTCGCGTTGTGGACGCACCCCTGCTGGGCAAAGCAGACATCGTCGGTGCAGGGGTTGCCGTCGTCGCAGTCCGGCGGAACGCCGCCCACGCACGCACCGAACTGGCAGACATCGGTCGTGGTGCACGGATTCTTATCGTCGCACGGGTTCTTGTTCGGGGTGTGGCTGCAGCCGATCATGGGATCGCAGAAATCGCTGGTGCACGGGTTCGAGTCGTTGCAGTCTGCGGCGCCGGTCCCCACGCACGCCCCTCCGGCGCAGGTATCCACGAGGGTGCACGGGTCATTGTCGTCACAGACCGCCGAGCTGTTCCCGTGCACACAGCCTACCAGCGGGTTGCAGGAGTCGGTGGTGCAGGGGTTCTTGTCATCGCAATTGGCGGCCTGGCCTCCTGCGCACTGCCCCTCGGCGCACTGGTCTCCCAGGGTACAGAGGCTGCCGTCGTTGCAGGCGGCATTGTTGGCGGCATGCTGGCAACCGGCAGCGGGGTCGCACCAGTCGTCCGTGCACGCGTTGTCGTCGTCGCACTCCAGAGCCTTGGCCGGGAGGCACTTGCCCTCCATGCACTTGTCCCCCGTGGTGCAGGGGTTCCCATCGTCGCACGGGCTGGACACGAACGAGTGCAGGCACCCCTGCTTCTCGTCGCAGGAATCCGCGGTGCACGGGTTGCCGTCATCGCACTGGATCTTCACGCCCGGCTCGCATTGTCCGCCGTCGCACAGGTCTCCGAAGGTGCAGGAATCACCGTCGCTGCACGGTGCCGAATTGTGCGGGAACGCACACCCGGACTGGGCATCACAGACATCGTCGGTGCAGGGATTTCCGTCGTTGCAGACCACCGACTGCCCCTGGCAGAGGCCGTCCTTGCAGACATCCCCCACGGTGCAGGTATCGCCGTCGTCGCACGGCCCGGTCTCGAGCTTCTCGTGGAAGCATCCCTGGACCGCGTCGCAGCCGTCCTTGGTGCACGGATTCGAGTCGTTGCAGGTCTGCTCGTCGGCATCCCCGTCGCAATCATCGTCCAGGCCGTTGCATTCCTCCGGCTTGGGCTCCTTGGCGTCGCACGGAGTGAGCCCGTCGGACGTGCAGACCCGGACCCCCTCGCAGTGCCCGAAGTCGTTCTCGATGAAGCAGGGGGTCGACAACGCAAGCTCGACCGACGTCGAGCTGCACGGACACGTTCCCGAGTTGCTGACGCAGTGCTGCACCACGGTCCCGGATACCGACAGGGCATCCTTGCAGGTGAAGCCCTGGGGACAGATCTTCCCCCCGCCGCACACGGAGCCGCAGAACGACCCTTCGCCCGGATAAGAAAGGCAGCGGTTCTCCTGCCCTTCCCCGGTAGCGCAATCCTGGTCCGAGGAGCATGGCCGGCAGAGCCTGGGATGGGGCGACACGCACGCGTAGACCAGATCGGAGCCGCCCGCAGCCACCTGCAGGCACTCAAAGCCGTTGGGACATTCCTCCTGGCAGAACTGGCTGCAGACCCGGCCGCCCAGGTGATCCACGCACAGCCCGGACATGCAATCCGAGTTGTCCTGGCACGGGTCGAGGAAGCAGGCACCGCTTCCGCACGACACCGCGTCAACCTCAGGCAAAGTCTCCTCGGGCCTGATCTCGACGGGCGGCTCGACCTGCTCGTCCGGGGCCGGAACGTCCACCGTCACCTCCGGCGTCGACACCTGTTCCGCCGTCGACGCCTGGTCCTCCAGCTGCTGCAACGTCGAAGTGCCCCCGGTGCACGCAGCAAGGGCGAACACTGCCGTCACGACCAGACCCACCCGAAAGAGCCGACTCAGAATCATGGCGAACCTCCGCATCAGCGCCCGGATGTTACCCGATCACGCGGCCGATTTCTATCCCAACAGAAAGGCTAATCCGCTTCCTTCAGCACCAGGGTGCCGGTGCGGGGCTGGGCATGGACGACCTGCAAGGCAATGCGCTGCCCGTCGCTCACCTCCCGCCGTGGATTGATGCGGGCCTGGACATCATACTCGGTAAGAAGCACCAGGGGGGAGCGGCGGTCGGTGCTCAACACTACGGCCTGCACCACGAGCCCGGGGTTCTGTTCGAGGTACGCCAGCGCCCAGTAGTCCTCCGCATCGTCGCAGATCCGCTTGATGATTCCGGAGGTCTGGTCAGCCACGGACATCAGGGCCAGCAGGTCGCCGTCGGAGTAGCGCGATACTCCGGTGGTGAGCACCGAATGAAGCTGCCTCTGCATGATCAGGTCCGAGTAGCGCCGCAGCGGGCTCGTCACCTGGCAGTAAGCCTTCACGCCCAGGCCGAAATGCCGGTCCGGCTGGAGCGAGATGCCGGCTTTTTTGAGCTTGCGTACCGCCTCGAAAATGTAGACCGGATCCCGCCCGCGCTCCTCGGTCCAGCCGAGATCGTCGTCGGGCACGGGCTGTACCCGGTAGATGGCCGGGATCTTCCGGTCGGCCAGCATGCTTCCCACGCAGGCACCGGCAGCCACCATGAGCTCGGCCACCAACCGCCGGCTTTTCATGGTCATGTCGACCCGCTTGATCTCGATCTTCCCGTCGATGAGGCGGTAGCGGGTCTCCGGAGGATAGAACTGAACGGCCCCCTGGCGCTGACGGGCCTCCATCAGCAACCCCGCCGCCCGCCACATGAGCTGGAGCCGCTCGGCCCAGTCGTCCCCCGTGGACTCGAGCAGCGCCTCTGCTTCGTGGTAGGTCATGCGCCGCTCCAGCACCAGCGTGCCGACTCGAATGGAGCTGTCGAACAGCTTGAGCTCCGAATCGAGGTGCAGGACGTGATCCAGCACGAGGGTAGGGCGGCCCGGTACCAGACTGGCTGCGTCGTGGGACAGCCGCTCCGGGATCATCGGGAGCCGCTGCACCGGGTGGTAGACCGTGGTCGCCCGGTGCCGGGCCTCCAGGTCCACCGGTCCGTCGGCCGGCACCGCGGAGGCCACGTCGCAGATCAGCACGTGAAGGTCGTAACCCCGCTCGGTCCTGACCAGCGCCAGGGCATCGTCGACCTCCTGCGTATCCGGGTCGTCGATGGCCACCGCCGAAACGTCAATCATCGGCCGGGAAGCACACAGGCCGGGCAGCGTTGCAGCCAGGGCTCGGGCCTCCTCCTCCGTCTCGCTCGAGAATCTCACCGGAATGTCGTGGCGCAAGAGGTTCAAGTCCTGGTGCGGGGACCATAGGCCCAGCTTCACCATCAGGTCGAACGACACCACGGGGTAGGGCCGCGTGTCCGACGGATACAGTGCGGACAGCACGGGCGATGCGGCCGCGTTCGGCTGGCCATCGAGCGCACATTGCCGGATCGCTGCAAGAACGGCAGTCCCTTCCGGAGACAGGGAGGCCGCACCGTCCGGTCTCGGCCCAGCCTCGAGCGGGGACACTGCAACTGCAACCTCCCCGTCACGAAAATCCCCCCTTCCCACTTCGGCCCCAGGAGGCTGCGCCTTTCCCGTCTCAACTGCGTCGGCGGCCTCACTTGCCGCTGCGGCCAGCAACGCCCGGAATTCCTCCACCCGCGCCTGCAGCGCCTCCTGCCGCTCCCGGGTGCGACGGGCCTGCATCTGCCGCTCCTCCCGCACCTTTCGGGACACGGGCTCGAACAGGTCAGCCTTGCGTCGGAACAGGGAATCGGGATCATGCAGCGCCAGCAGAACGGCATCGCGGTGCACATCTGCAACACCGCTCCCGCACAGCTCGATCAGCGTGTCCAGCGTGACCGGAGCAGGTCCTTCCTCGATGAGGAGCTCCCAGGCCGTGGAAAGATCCACCTTGCGGCTCTCCTCACGCACCGTGGCCAGGTATGGGGCCGCGGCCGCAGCGGACGCAAACGGCCGTGTCAGCACCTGGACCGCGGACAGGGGGATGCGCTCGCGGGTGCCGTCGTCCCGCTGCACCAGCAGCCCCTTGCGCCCATCCTCGAGCACATACCCGGTGCCGCCGACACCCTCGTGCCGATAAAAGACCCCTCGACCAACGGATTCCGACAATGGTCACCCTCTCGAATAGCCGTACTGGGAGAATTCCCGGACCCGCTCGGCCAGCCGTGTGAATCGCTGCCGGGTCTGGTCGTTGCGGATGGCCAGGGCAACGGCCCGCCTCGTCCCGACCAGCACGACCAGGCGCTTGCCCCGCGTCATCGCGGTGTAGAGCAGGTTTCTGCGGAGCATCACGAAGTGCTGCGTGTGGACCGGCATGACCACGACCGGATACTCGGAACCCTGCGACTTGTGCACGGTGACCGCGTACGCCAGCACCAGCTCGTCCAGGTCCGAGTCATCGTAGACCACACGGCGTCCGTCTGACATCAGCACCGCGAGCTTGTCCATGGCGACCGAGTCGATGAAGCCCACGTCGCCGTTGAAGACTTCCTTGTCATAGTTGTTCTTGATCTGCATGACCCGGTCGCCGCGGCGGAAGATCCGGTCCCCTTTCCGCAGCTCCTGGCCGTTGGGGTTGAGCTCCCTCTGGAGCCGTTCGTTGAGGCACTGCGCCCCGAGGCTCCCCTTGTGCATTGCGGCCAGCACCTGTACGTCGCGGATCGGGTCGAAGCGGAACTTCGACGGGATCCGGTCCCGCACCAGCTCGATGATCGAATCCGCGCACAGGTCGGGATCTCCCCGCTCCAGGAAGAAGAAGTCGGGGTTGCCGCCGGTGCTCTGGGTGGCGAGCTGTTCCCCCCGAAGGACCCGGTGGGAATTGACCACGATCAGGCTTCGCTCGGCCTGGCGGTGGATCTGGGTGAACCGAATGCAGGGAACCGAACCGGCATCGATGAGGTCGCGAAGCACCGCTCCCGGGCCGACCGACTCGAGCTGATCCTTGTCTCCGACGAGGATGAGCCGGGTGTCGGGCGTGAGCGCAGCCAGCAGTGAGGACATCAGCTCGATATCGATCATCGAGACCTCGTCGACGATGACCGCCGTGGCCTCGATGGGGCGGTCGGCATCGCGCATGAACCGCCCTTCGCCGGGGTTGTACTCGAGCAGCCGGTGGATGGTGCGGGCTTCCACACCGGTGGTCTCGGTCATGCGCTTGGCAGCCCGGCCGGTGGGGGCGCACAGGGCCACCTCCTCGTTCAGGTAGCGCAGCGACGAGATCAGGGCCTTGATCACGGTGGTCTTGCCCGTGCCGGGACCGCCCGTGATGATCGTGCAGCGGTGGCTGAGCGCGGTCCACACCGCCTGGACCTGCTCGTCGGTAAGATCCAGCCGGATGAACGAGATGCCCTGTTCCAGTGCCCTCTTCAGGCGGGAATGGGGGCGATCCTCCTCGGCCCTGACCAGTTGGGAGATGCTGCGCGCGGTGTCGACCTCCGACCGCAGGAGCCTCGGAGCATAGATGTCATCCGATCCGAAACGCGTCTCGAGCACGATGTGCCGTTCCTCGAACATCCGCTTGAGGACCGCCTCGACCTCGATGATATCCACGCCAAGGAACTCCGCCCCTTGCGTGACCAGGACATCCTGGGGCACGAAACAGTGCCCTTCCCCGCCCTGCTGGTCGAGGTAGTAGAGGATCCCCCCCTCGATGCGGATCGGCGCGTTTTTGGCAATGCCGAGCGACTGGCCGATACGGTCCGCAGTAAGAAAACCCACGCCGCGCACTTCCCGGGCCAAACGGTATGGATTCTCGCTGGCAATGCGCACCGCGTGCTCTCCGTACTGGGCCACCAGGCGGCCGGAGAGTGCGTTCCCGAGCCCCATCCCGTAGAGCCCGACCAGCATGCGCCGGGACGTCACTTTCTGGTGCCAGGCAGCGGCAATGGACTGGGCCTTCTTCGCCCCGATTCCGGGTACCTCGGTGAGCCGCTCGGGATACACGTCGAGCACGGTCAGCAGCTCGTCTCCGAAGAACTCGACCAGCCTTTCCGCAGTCACCGGGCCGACTCCGGGAATCGCGCCCGAACCGAGCCAGCGCCGGGTCCCGTCGGCCGAATTCGGAAGCATCGGCTCGATGCTGTCCAGACGGACCTGGCGGCCGAACTTCGGGTCCACCACCCGTCGGCCCGCGATCCGCACCAGGTCCCCTTCGGATACTGCCGGCATGACCCCCACTACGACCTCGATGCTCTCGCTCCCCTCGGGGACGTAGTGCGCCACGGTGTACCCGTTCGTGGGGTTCACAAAGACAATCCGCTTGATCTGGCCGGTGCCTGTGACCGCGTCATTCATGGGCGCAGCTTGGCACAGCCCCTTGCACGCGTGCAAGAAGAAACCCACGCACGGGGCCTGCGTGCGCACGCAGGATTGGCGCGGGCGGGCGGTTGTGGTAGTCTCACGCCCGGAGGTGGCGATGGCGACGATTCCACGCATGGCCTATGCCGATTCGACCGGGCAGATCTTCGACCATCCGCGGCTCAACATGGCCGTGTTCGATGGCTACCGGATCCGGGAACCGGCCCCTGACGAGCTCGTGCCGCTGCCACCGGGGGGAGACGTGTTCCTCCTGCCCGGCCGGCTCCCGCTCGGCTTTGACCGGAAGGGCCACCTCGTGGAGTTCGCTGGCGACGACGATCGGCTGACCGCAGTGTCCGTCTTCCTCCCTCCGGCCTATCTCCGGCTCACGCATCCTGCTTTCCGCAAGCTGCCGCAGGCACCGATTCTCCCGCTGTTTGCCTATGCGCCGGTCGGATGGGCGGACGGGGTGTTCTGGACCACTGCGCTGCGCATCGACCCGGAGCGGCGCCAGGATCCGGCCCTGTTCGACAACAACTCCATCTCGCAGGGGGTGGGCCGCGACGTTCACCGGTTCCCCAACAACCGCCTCATGCTCCAGCTCCGGCGGTGTGCTCTGGACTACGGCTGCCGGGCCGCACAGAACTTCTTCCTCAAGCGGTGGGAATGCCCCCTCCCCACGGCAACGAACTGCAACTCCCGCTGCGTCGGATGCATCTCGCAGCAGGAAGGCACCATTCCCGTGACCCAGGAGCGGATCGACTTCCATCCCAGCGCAGACGAGATAGCTGAGGTTGCCTGCCTCCATTTCGGCCGCGTCGACCGTCCCATCGCCAGCTTCGGCCAGGGGTGCGAGGGGGAACCGCTCACCCGTGCAAAGACCCTTGTCGAAGCAGTCCGCCTCATCCGCAGCCGCTTTCCGAATCACACGGTCAACCTCAACACCAATGCCTCCCGCCCGGAAGCTGTCGAGGAGCTCCTCGATGTCGGGCTGTCGAGCATCCGGGTCAGCCTCTCGAGTCCCGACGATACTCACTACGACCGCTACCACCGTCCCGTGGGCTATTCGCTCGAACAGGTCCGGGAGTCCATCCGGGCGGCTCGACGGAAGGGGCGTTTCGTGTCCCTCAACCTCCTGGTCTTTCCAGGGCTTACCGACCGGGAGTCCGAGCTTTCTCTGCTGTGCGACCTGATCGCGGCCCTGGACATCCAGATGATCCAGTGGCGCAACATGAACATCGATCCCGACTACTACCTCGATGCCGTCGGGCTGGGGGAAGGAGGGGTAGGGCTCGTTGCCGCGGTGAAGCAGATCCGTGAACGATTCCCGGCGCTTCGACACGGCTATTTCAACCCGTACGTGGAGTAGCGACCACCGACTTGCGCATTCGTCAAGAAGTTGCCGGCAGGCGAAGGAGGGGAGAAGTGATGTGTAGCCGGGCTTTTCATCGGCTGAGTGCCCTGGCCGCATTGATCGCGGGGTTGTGTGCCTGCACCGGGAATCAGGGGACACTCCCTCCCCCGCAGGACATCCAGCCCGAAGGCATCTGCGTCGGGAGCGCTTGCTTCGACGGTCTCAACACGGAGGAGGATACCGGGGAGGGCCAGCTTTGCCAGGTGCTCTGGACCACGACCCTGGAAACCGCGGGCGGAACCGCCCATCTCGCCCTCGGGAAGGGGGATGTCATCTACGCGGCAAGCGCCCAGAACCTGTACGCGATCGAGAAGACCGGCAACCAGCTCTGGGCTTGGCCCCAGGATGACGACCAGAGCGGAATCGCCAGCCCGGGCGAGCTCTACACGCCCGTGATCGGCTCCGAGGGCACGCTCTACATGGGAACCAACGCCGAGAGCCTGCTCGCGGTCGGGAAGAACGGCATTGCCCGGTTCCTCCAGCCGCTCGACGGCAACCTGTCGGGCGCAGTGGCCGTTGCGCAGGACGGCTACGTCATGGCCGTCACCGACAAGGGGGCCGTGTACCACATCGAGGACCGGGGAACGCTGGGCACCTTCATGTCATGGAAGATGGACGCCGAGGAGAAGCTCCCCGACTTCCTCGTCGGGATCCAGCCGGTCATCGGCCCCGCAGAGTTCTTTGGCCAGGAAACCCTTCTCATCCCCACCAGGACTGCCTTGCGGGCCATGGCCGTTGAGGACGGGAAGAAGCTGTGGTCCCGGCCCCTTCCCGATGGGTTCGAAATCACCAGCAACCTCATGCTCGACGAAGACGCCAATGTCCTGTTCGTGGCAGGCAGGGAAAAGAACGTCGAGTACTACAAGGAAAGCCGGCTTTTCCAGGTCGACCCCAACGGCGAGCTGGTGGTCCCCGAGGGATTCCCGGTATGGGACAACTACACCCGTGTCGTCTCCCTGTCGCAGGGGATTCAAGGCACGGTCCTGCTCGGCACGGTCAATGCCGGCCTCTTCTCCATGACCGCGGCGACCGGCCTCGCCAACTGGCGATACGTGCCCAAGGAGCAGAACGTGGAGCAGATCGCCCAACCGCTGCAGACCGAGGACGGCTTCGTCTTCTTCTCGGCCGGGCGCCACTGGGTCTATGTCGTCTCCGCAGTCGGCGAGCGGGTCTGGCACCAGAAGCTGGAGGTGCCGGAGGAGCTGATCGGCGCTCTGCTCTGGCCCAGCTCGCCCGTTGCGCTGGGCGAAGGTCGAGTCGTCTACAAGAACAGCAACCAGATCAAGGCGGTCCAGTGCCTGACCTCAGGCCCTGCAAGCCTTCATTGGCCACGGTTCGGCGGCAACGATTACAATTCGGGAAACATCACGGACAAGCTTGTCCCCCCCCCTACCGAGTGACTATCTTCCAGGCGGAGGTTGTATCGGAATGACCAACAGGTTCCTCGAGCTGCTCGATTCCCGCAGGCTGCTCCTCTTTGATGGCGGCATGGGCACCCTGCTCTATTCCCACGGGGTGTTCATCAACCGCTGCTTCGACGAGCTGAATCTCACGGCTCCGGACCTCGTGTCCGACTGCCACAACCAGTATGTCAAGGCCGGTGCCGACGTCATCGAGACGAACACGTTCGGCGCCAATCGGGTCAAGCTTGCTGCGTACGGCCTCGAAGATCGCCTGGACGAAATCAACGCCCGCGGGGTCGAGCTGGCCCGGAAGGCCGCCGGGGCGGGTGTGCTCGTGGCCGGAGCGATGGGCCCGCTGGGTATCAAGATCGAACCGTGGGGGCCCACCTCCACCGACGAGGCCCGTGAGCTGTTCGCACAACAGGCCAGGGCCCTGGCCGGGGCCGGAGTCGACGCCATCATCCTGGAGACGTTTGGCGACCTCAACGAGATCCACCAGGCCCTGGCCGCGGCCCGGTCCGTCACCGATCTCCCCGTGATTGCACAGATGACGCTCCAGGAGGACGGTAACTCCCTGTACGGGACCGCGCCCGAGACCTTTGCCGCCCGGCTCGAAGCCTGGGGAGCCAGCGTCGTGGGAGTCAACTGCAGCGTCGGCCCGGAAGTCGCCCTCCAGTCCGTGGAGCGTATCGTTCCGGCCACTCACCTTCCCGTGTCGGTGCAACCCAACGCCGGTGTGCCGCGGGCCATCGAGGGGCGCAACCTCTACCTGGCATCACCCGAGTACTTCGAGGAGTATGCCAAACGCTTCGTGCTTGCCGGTGCCCGTATCGTAGGCGGATGCTGCGGGACCACGCCGGAGCATACCCGGGCGATGCGCAAGGCACTCTACGCCCTGGCCCCCGAATCGCGGCCCAAGGACAGCCTCAAGCCGGTCGAAGTGAAGACGAACGGTGTTTCTCATACCGTTGATGAGAAGCCTCTCGCCGAACGTTCCGCGCTTGGTGCCAAGATCGCTGCCGGCAAGTTCGTCACGAGCATCGAGCTGGTCCCGCCGCGCGGTCACCAGGTCTCCAAGGTGATCGAGCGGGCCCGCCGGGCGAAGCAGGCCGGGGTCGACGTGATCAACATCCCCGACGGTCCGAGGGCATCGGCCCGGATGAGCTCGCTGGCTCTTGCCGTCCTCATCGAGCGTGATGCCGGGATCGAGGCGCTGCTCCACTACACCTGCCGCGACCGCAACCTCCTCGGAATGCAGTCCGACATGCTCGGTGCCCACGCGCTCGGGCTTCGCAACCTGCTGATCATCACGGGGGACCCGCCCAAGATGGGTGACTACCCGGACGCCACCGCGGTGTTCGACGTGGATTCCATCGGCCTGACCAACATGGTGACCCGACTCAACCGAGGGCTCGATCTGGGCGGCAACTCCATCGGCGACCCAACCGGCTTCATGATCGGCGTCGGCGTCAACCCCGGTGCTGTCAATCTCGAGTTCGAGCTCAACCGCTTCTACTGGAAGGTCGATGCCGGTGCCCACTTTGCCATCACGCAACCCGTGTTCGACGTGGTCCAGCTCGAGTCGCTCCTCGAGACCCTGGCCCGCAGGAACCTCCGCATTCCAGTCCTTGCCGGCATCTGGCCCCTGGTCAGCCAGCGCAATGCGGAGTTCATGAACAACGAAGTTCCCGGAGCCAGCGTGCCGGAGCCGATCCTCCGCAGAATGGCCGAAGCTCAGCAAATCAGCGGCGAGCAGGCCAGGAAGGTCGGTGTGCAGATTGCGGTAGAGACCCTCGAGCGCATCCGCCCCCTGGTTGCCGGGGTGCAGGTGTCACCACCGATGGGCAGGCTCGAGCTTGCCCTGGAGGTGCTGGGGGCCACAGTCGAGTAGGTCCGCGGCTTGCAAGGCCGGTGCCCTGCTGATGCCATGGCAGGACACCGACTCTCGAGCCCGAGCTACTTCCGCTTCTTCTTCAGGAAAGCGACGAGGTTGGACACGTAGCTGGTGAACGGCGGGCAGGCAATGCCGGAGCCGCTCAGGATGGCTGCGGTGTTGATCCCGTTGTACAGCACGAGCTGGTTGAGGCACTCTACGAACAGGCGGGGCGAGCGCCATCCCTTCTCCAGGCCGGGCATCTTCATGAGCGCGGTCGCCAGGTTGTGGGGAATGACCCCCCGCGGGGCCTTCTTGTCTGCGGCCTTGCACAACATCTCGAACACCATGCGTGCGGGGAACGGATTCGGGTCCACCAGGTGGAACGTGCGGCCCGCAGCATCGGGGTGCCAGGCCAGGTGTGACATCGCGGCCACCACGAAGTCGACCGGCACGAGATTGAGCGGGAATGAGCCCTTGCCGACAAGGGGCAGGTGGATGTCGATGGGCAGGTTGACCAGCACCTGCATGAAGAAGTAGGGACCGTCCAGCTTCTCAATCTCGCCGCTGTGCGAATCCCCGACGATGAGGGATGGCCTCACGATGCTCACGGGCATCTCGCTCATGGCACCGCGGACGATGCGCTCGGCCATGAACTTGGTCCGTTCGAACGGATTGCGGAAGCGGGGCGGCTCGACCAGCTCCTCTTCGAGAATCACCCCCTCACGACTGCCGGCCACGAACGCGGTCGAGTAGTGGACAAAGCGCCTCAGCCCCGGCAGCTCCGATGCAAAGGCGAGCGCATTGCGGGTACCGTCGATGTTGACCCGTTCCATCTCGGCTTCGCTGCTGCCGAGGTAGTAGATCCCGGCCAGGTGGAAAACGGTTCCGACCTCGGCCCGCATGACCTTGACTTCGGCTCCGGAAAGGCCCAGGTCCATGCTGACCACATCTCCGGTCACCAGCCTGACACGATCACCGGAACGGACAAAGTCCCGGAGTGCGGCCTTCTCGAAGTCCTCCCGGCACAGCAGGTAGACGACCCTCCCTTCCGCCACCAGCCTGTCGACCAGCCGCTTCACCACGAAGTTGGGATACCCTGTAACCAGGACCGCATCGCTCGACATCCGCACCTCCTTCCCGAACAACCGTCACATCACGAGCCGTCACGGGCCAGGCCCTTCAGCCTTGCGATCAGAGCATCCACCTGCCTGCCAAGATCTTCCAGCGGACCGGAGTTGTCGATCACCACGTCCGCTGCGGCCAACCTTCGCTCCCGCCCCGCCTGGGCTGCCACCCGACCCCGTCCGTCGTCGCTCGACGTGCCGGTCCGGGCCGCGTACCGGGCCACCTGAGCCTCGGGCGGACAATCCACCACGACCACGAGGTCGACGAGCCGATGCCATCCCGCCTCCACGAGCAGCGGGACCTCGAGCACGACCACGGCCGCTCCCGCACTCACGACCTCAGGACCCGTGACGAGACAACTTGCTGCATTCGGCGAGTTCTCAGGACCCGTGACGAAACAACTTGCTGCATTCGGCGGGTCCCCAGCGATCCTGCGCATGACCTCCAACTGGATCTCGGGGTGCAGGATCTCCTCGAGCGCGGCCCGTCGGTCCGGATCGGCAAACACGATGTCCCCGATCTTCTTCCGGTCCGGTTTACCCGCAGCGTCGGTCACGTCCTGGCCAAGCGCAGCGGCCACCCGGGCCAGCACGGCGGGTCGCTCCAGCACCTCGTGACCGACCCTGTCGGTGTCGATGACCGGGAACCCGGCCTCGGCAAGCATCCTGCCGACGGTGCTCTTCCCGGAGCCAACTCCGCCGGTCAGACCGACGACGTGCACCCCAGTGTCTCCTGCCAGCTTCATGCGCCCCCCACAGGGCTCGATCATAGCAGGGGCCGGGCGGCAGGGGAACAGGCAATGGCGAGCTACCTAGGGGAAGCAATACCGAAAACCCTCGCCTTCCCAGCATGTGTAGCCCGGGCAACAGTCCGATTGCGAAGAGCAGTCGTCCAGACAGAGGGGATAATCCACACCTTCAAATCGCTCCGCAAAAGCCGTTCTGACACGACAGGCCAGCCTTGCATGAGCCGCAATAGCCGCCGCTCCACCGACTCCAGCCAGGACGATGCCCCAGGTCTGGAACTGCTGGCCCGATTCCCAGAGGTTGCTGGCGCGCTCCTGGCTCCAGCCATCTTCGTTGCGCACGGTATCTTCTGCCTGCGCTCCCAGGACCGCCAGCGTGGTACCGGCACCGGCCATGGCCACTCCGACTCCCATCATGATCCAGGATCCTACAATCCGGCCCTTGCCTTCTCCCGACCGACTTTCGCGGGTGACCGCTACCGGGTGGACATCCCCGCCTCCAACGCCACCGAAAACGTCTGCCAGATCCTCAGGCACCTGGGAGCCGGACCCCGCCGTTGTCTCGGACGGCCCCCCCCCATGCTCGGGGGCCACGGGAGTCCCCGCAACATTCGCGGCAGCGCCTGATCGGCCTGTCTTCTCAGGCACAGGCGATATCTTCGCTGCAAAGACAGGGAACGTGGGTTGCGGCACCAACGAGGAGGAATGTGCTGCGGGCGACCTCTGCATTTACGGCCACACCGGGACCGGAGGGGATACCTGCATGAGGCTGTGCGACGCCTCGAAGATCCTCTGTGACGACGGTTCCTACTGCGTTCGCTTGCTGGATTCGACCTACACGGACCCCCTAGACGGCGTCTGCAATGTGGGTGGCGGGTTCAAGGTCAACCAGGCCTGCCAGGAAGACATCCAGTGCATCCCGGAGGCCTTCTGCATCCAGCAGCCGGAGGGCGACGCCATGTGCATGTACGCATGCCGCGTGGGCAAGACAGACTGTCCGGGGGCGCTGGACTGCGTCGCGCTTGTCGGAGAAACGGTGCTCGGCGCATGCATGTAGCCATTGCCGTATGAGGAGGTTCCAAATGACCTGGCAGGCATCACGGTTTACGGATATGACCGGTACGTATCCTACGGATATCCTGCCGGGATGAGCCTCAAGACGCTTGCAGGCGGCGAGTAGCCTTCCTCTTCAGAGTCGGCTGCACGAGAGCGTGGACCGTTGCCAGGAGCCCAGGCCTCCTGTATCCTTGTAGCAGCAGTTGGGGGGGCTCAGGGTCGCTCTGGAGGTTCGCCATGGACCTGGATAGTGTCGTCAGCAGTCTCCTGGGCTCGTTGTACGCCGCGTCCACGGGTGCGAAACCGTGGGCAGCCTTCATGAAGGGAACCGAGTCCTTTCTGGGGTGCCATGCCATGGCACTGACCGCTATCACCGCGGATCGGCGGGATGTCCTGCTCATGGAGGAGCACAACCTCGGAGAAGGACGGTTCCTGGATCTGTACGCAGAGAAGTACGTGGACAATCCGTGGACCCGTGCCGGGCAGAGGCTTCCGCTGGATTCCGCCACCCTGATGAGCCGGCACGTGTCCCCTCGGGAGATGCATGCCCACCCCTTCCACGAGGCCTGTGCGATTCCTCTGGACCTCCACTGGGTCATGGGCTCGAGCCTGCTGCTCGACGACAAGGCCTATGCGTTCTTCTCGGCTTACCGGGGACAGAAGGCCGGCGACTTCACGGCCGGGCAGCTCGAGCGCTGCCAGTTCCTGGTCCCTCACCTCAAGAATGCGCTCGCCATTCGCTTGAAGCTTGCAGACCTGGATGCCAGGCTGGCCAGCGCACTGGAAGTCCTGCACCGCCTGGACGTCGCCCTGCTGATACTCGACCGTGGCGGGAGGGTGATCTTCCGGAATCGCGCGGCCGAGAGGCTCCTCCAGGGAGGCGACGGGCTGTGGGTACGCAAAGGGTTCCTCGAGATCTCCGACCGGATCGCAAGCAGGCAGGTGAATCTGGCCATCGGCCGGGCCACCGGCAGGCTGGACGGGGCACCGGTAGCTCGAGGCGGGGGGTGCGTCGTGGTACCGCGGCCGTCCTGCCGCCGCGACTACGTGGTCATGGTGTCACCTCTGTTGGACCATGGAGTCATGTGCGGTGCCAACCGACCCGAAGCGCTCCTCATGATCTCCGACCCGGGCAGGCCCAGACTCCCCCCGGCCGTCCTGATGCAACGCATCTTCGGCCTGTCCCCGCGCGAAGCCGAGCTGGCATCCCTGCTGGCGTCGGGCACCAGCCTGGAGGACGCTGCGGACCGGCTGGAGATGACCACCGGCACGGCCCGCTCCTATCTGAAGGCGGTCTTCTGGAAAACCGAAACGCATCGTCAGGCCGAGCTGGCCGTCATCCTGGGCAACACCATCCCGATCATCGACGGCGTGGAGACCGACGGCGAAGCCTGATCGCTCCGTGCACATTGTCCCACGAAGTCCGACGGCGAAGGTTGCTTGCCCGTCCGTGCCCCCATCGCCCCGGAGTCGATGGTTTCCCCCGTTTTGGGGGTAGCAGCCCAGTCCGCGGCGTGAGAGACTGACTCCCTGGTGCTGGGAACGCTGGTGCGAAGTCGCTGTTTGCGGTGCGGCCGGGAAGGCCGGCCGTGTAGCGTGGGCAACACTCAGGGAGATGTGCCAGTGCTGACCACGTGCTGCCCGCATTGCGGCTCGGAGGAACTGAGCGACTATGTAGCCGACAGCCGAAGCCTGTTGGAGTCGGCGCCGGTCAAGGCAAAGCGGGTAGTCCAGAAGCTGCATGGGAAGCGGCTCGCCCGGCTGCTGGCTCGCGTCCCGGAGCAGTTGGTCCTGGAGTACCGCCAGGCTCCGGCAAAGCATGCGGACGAAACGCCCTGGCGTACGAACGGCCAGAACGGGTACGCCTG
>Ga0233425_10003810_pt1 | contig 26547 bp, 23 predicted proteins | sample Watercolumn_Towu_2_FD_181712 | JGI IMG/M metagenome (GOLD analysis project Ga0233425, IMG submission 181712) | Freshwater microbial communities from Lake Towuti, South Sulawesi, Indonesia - Watercolumn_Towuti2014_140_MG | ecosystem: Environmental > Aquatic > Freshwater > Lake | place...
CGTGTACCTTGGATTTATCCAGCAGGACGGCAAGACCGTACAAAAAATGGTCAAGGCCAGCAAGAAGAAACAGCATGACCCCGAGGAGACCTTCAACTACGACGTGCAGGTAGAGCAGCAGCTACCGTGGGGCCCGGCCTATCGCGTGTCCACCTTCACGACGGATCGCGACGTTTTCTACAACAAGCGCGGTGATTCCTTCGATCGCGATTTCGCCACGACGTTGCTGTTCGAGGCGCTGGTACCGGTTCCGGGCAGCAAGGACTTCGGTCCCAACTCTCCAGCTGACGTGAACGTGCGCCTGACCGAGAAGGCCGCGGAACGGGCCGACTGGGACTTGCGCAACATCATCAACAGTACATTGGCTGGCGTTGATGTCGTCTATTGGGAAGTCGTTCGCGCAGTCGAGAATCTGGCCATGGTGGTCGAGAATCGGCGACTCGTCGAGCAGCAGGTGGAACGAACCAATCGACTGTTCGAACTCGGTCAGACCACGGCCTACGGCAAGGCGCAAGTCGATGCCGAGCTGGCGCGCTTGAAAACCCTGGAAGAGCAGGCCAAGGCGAACGTGATTGCGGTCTCAAACAGTCTTGCACCGCTGCTCGAGCAGTCCGGAGAGGCGGTCGATCCCTACCTCCTGTTGCCCCGGGACTACCGGCCGCTTCTGGATAATCTGCTGATCGTCGATACCGGGGGCGTGCTTGCAACGGCGATGAAGAATCGACCTGACCTGGCCGCCGAAAAGGTCAGCAAGCAACAGAGCGAGATCGGTGTTGAATTCAGTAAACACCAGTTACGTCCCGATCTGTCGTTGACAGCCAGTGTAAATTCCAAGCAGGACGGCTCGGCGGTTGGTTATCAGAACTATTGGGAGTCGATCCGTAACGTCACCAATCCCGATACATTTACCCAAAACTACGGTGCGAACTATAAATATCCATGGCGCAACCGGGCCCTGAAGGCACGTTACGAGCAGGCGCAGAAACTCGACAGCGATCAGGGTGTGGTGATCCAGGACCTCGAGAACAACGTCGGCCGCCAGATCAATGACGCATTGGCCGACCTCTTCGGTGCCCGCGCCCGGGTCAATACCGCTGACAAGAACGTCGAATTCGCGCAGGCAGCCTTTGACAAGCTGACCGAACGGCGCAACGCCGGCGGCGACGTGCGTGAACTGGAACTCGTAACCAAGTCGCGCGAGCTGCTGACCGCCAGGCAGGCGCGCGTTAATGCCCTCATTGACAACAAGATCGCCGAATCGAATCTCCTTGCTGCGCAGGGCATCATTGCCTCTGCTTATGGTGAACGGACGGCGATCAATGACTTCGAGCGCGAGCGCCTTGATGGGCTGTCGAAGCATTCACTCCTGCGCTATTTCTCCCAACTCGTCGGTCTCACCAATCAGTCCGATAGCAAAGCCATCGCCCACAAGGATTAGGGTTGCTGCCATATGGCCGTAACATCCGGCCTCCGGTCCCATACCCGATGAACACCGGTGTCTTCTGCAATCGGGATGACACCGTGGCCCGCGGGATCGCTGAACGAATCGAGCAGATCAGTCCGGGCGCTTGCCGCATATTCGACTTTAACCCGGATAGCTCCACCATCGCCCTTCATGGCGATCGCATATTCTGGTCCGGCGTGGACCTGTCGAAGCTAAGGACGGCCTGGGTCAGCGGGCTGCCATACATGGATCCGGTGATCCCGCCGATCGCGGAGGACGTCGACTGGAGCCTGTGGCGATACGATCACCTTATTGCGCAGCAGAGGTGGAGTGCCATGGAAAGTACCCTGCAGGAACTCGAACGGCGCGGCGTTAGACTCATCAATCCGCGCCGGGCAGCCTTGCGGCGCTATCTGTGCGCGCAGCATCTTTTGAGCCTCTCCAGAAATGGTTGTGCGATCCCCGATCTGCTGGTCTCCAACGACATGACGCAGGTCGAGGAATTCTGCCGCCGCCACGAGCGGGTCCTGTGGCGACCAGTAACCGGTCGCGGCGCCTGGCAGCGCTTTACCGAGCGGCAGCGCCTCCATCTCGTCGGCCCGGACAAGCCGCCAATACTCCTGGCGGAGGGACAGCCGGCGGATCTGCTTATTGCCTGGGTATTCGACGACGAACCGCTGCTCTGTCTGGGCCTGGAGAGACCGGCACAACGGGAAGTGGATGCGCTGGGCAGGAAAGAAGATTTCGGGGAACTGGCACGACTCGAAACGCTTGAGACGGTGACGGTTCTCGACGGCAAATCCCTGGAATCCGGGTTGCGCCGCGCCGCGATTGCAACCGGATGGCCATGGGTACAGCTGACGTTCACCGTAACAGGCGGCACCCTCCGCGTTTACGAAGCTGACCCAGATCCGATGTTCGAGTGGTTGCCGGCCGTGCTGAAGACGTGGTTAATCGAAGCCTGTGCCTGCAAGCTGCTTGGCCACGAACCGGATCTGGCGACCAGACCCGCGGTCGGTACACGGCTTGAACGTCCCGCCCTGTTTCTCAGGCGTATGCTGCAGATCCAGTTCGACATGGAACGCAGCAAGTATCCACAGGATGGAGAATAGAAATTGCGGCTACCCCTCTTGCTCGCGATCTGCCGTCGGTTCCCGCGGCTAAGCCGGCCGCTGTGCCGGCTGGCCTTTGCGCTCCTGGTGGGTCGCCGGGGTGTTTACTGGTCGCGATGGTATGTCGGGGTGCAACGCCGCAGTGTCTATCTGGTTCCTCCGGACTTCGACGATCTGCAATGGATGTTCGAACTTTTCCATGCCCCGGAGATATCGGAGATGTTCGGGTATCACGATCTGGGGGCGCCGGTAATGTTGCTGCGCTATCGGGCAGGCACACTGGTGGTGGCGATCATCAAGTCGGTCGAGACCCGCAAGCGCATCGGCTTTCTGATCATGTATCCCCCCGCCGGCTTCAGCTTCTGGGAGTTTGGTTACGCCATACCGGACTCCGTCGATCGCAATGCCTTCAACGCGTTGAACACGACCGACGCGGTCGGGCATTACATGTTCGAAATCCTGCGCGTGCCGGCCTGCGGCTGGCGGACCCGTGAAGACAACCGGGCCGCCGATGCGGTAGTGCGGCGATTGGGCTATGTCGCGGGCGAGACGATTCAGGAGGAGGGGCATCGGTACATTATCTACAGCCTCGACCGTGAAGGCTGGCAGCGGCGTCTCAAGAAGCTGAGCGCGAACCAGACCCGTGAGGGGGGCGACGTTCCGCTGTTCCGGGTCTTGAAGCACCCGTATCTGCCGGTGCCCGCCTCCGAATGACGGCCTAGGTATGGCAGTACTGTGGCAGGATGCGCGCAAAATCCTGAAGTGCCGGGATGCCGGTAGACATTGCCTCGGTATGCCATAGGCGCAGGGGCTCCACCAGAGCGTCATGCGGGGTGTTCTGTTCGTGCACCAGCGCCATGAGCCGGAGGCCGAGATCGTAGATCTTTTTGAGTGGTGTATTGCCTGTCAGCGCCCGATTCATCCGGATGCGCGCCTCTGGATCGGCACGGAAAGGATCGCGTCGCACCAGATCTCCGATCGCATGCAGGGTATCGGTGTCGGCTGTATTCAGGTGGGTTAGCTCCGCCCGGTACGTCTTACCCAATACGCTGCGGGCATAATCGGTCATGATTTGCAGCCGGTTCACGATCACGGCGCGGACGGTGTCAGAATCGATGTCCAACTTGTCTGAGCGGCGACGGGGAACGGGTGCCAGCCTGATGACCCTGGCCAAGCCCAATGCGGTCAGTAGCCGCAAGTACAGCCAGCCGATATCGAATTCCCAAGGCCGGCACGAGAATCTGGCCGAAGTGGGGAAGGCGTGGTGGTTGTTGTGCAGTTCCTCGCCCGCAATCAGGATGCCCCAGGGGATGATATTGGTCGAGGTATTCGGCAGATCGTAGTTTCGGTAACCCCAATAGTGACCGACCCCGTTGATGATGCTGGCGGCGAAGAATGGGATCCATAGCTGCTGGACCGCCCAGACCGACAAGCCGGGGACACCGAACAGGATCAGATCAATGACCAGCAACAAACGGACACCGGCATTGTTGTAGGTATACACATGTCGTTCCAGCCAGTCATCGGGCGTGCCCTGACCAAAGGTCTGCACGGTTTCCCGGTCGGAAGCTGCGGTGCAATAGATGTTATAGCCGTAGCGGAGCATCCTGCGGATGCCGTGCACCATCGGGCTGTGTGGGTCCCCGGGGAGGTCCGCATAGAGGTGATGTTTACGATGTACGGCCACCCATTCGCGGGTGACAACGCCGCAGGTGAGCCATAACCAGAATCTAAAGACGTGGGCCACTGCGGGATGCAGATCGATGGCCCGATGGGTCTGGTTGCGGTGCAAGTAGAGTGTGGTCGCAACCAGTGTAAAGTGTGTCGTTGCCAGCACGACAAGCACATAACCCCACCAAGGTAACTGAACGAGTCCGTAGGGCACGTGAATTTCTTTCGAGTAGGTAGATGTGTCAGCGTAGCAAATAATTGTCCCCTTTCGGCCCCATCCCGCCTCGAATTTCATCACGGATTTCCTCGGGGGGATGGAAAAGCGGTGTGGCCCCCGTTCGTGAATGAACGAAGACAATGCTGAATGTCCAGTGAATGTGGATGACATGTCCAGGGTTAAAGAATGGAGATCCGGTTCAACACTGGGTCCGGCAGTCATGTGAGATCGATGCCGGGGAGGCGTGAGTTGATAATAATCAAATATTATCATATAGATAGGTATTTGTCCGCCAGTCATGCCATGAGCTCGCTGCAGATTGGCACGCAGTCTGCTACAACCGTTGCACTATCCATTAATGGATAGGACAACACGGCAAACTTTTCGACGACTTGATAAGGGGATATAACCATGGGTCTTTTAGGCAAAGGCGGTGGCGTCGGTTCCGGCAACACGGGCAACAGCGGCACGGATTCCAGCATCAGCACCAGCACGGGCAACAAGACGGGCGGTGACGCGAATTCGACCGCTGGTTCCGGCGGTGGCAAGGGTGGTGGTTCGGGTGGCAATTCCGGCTCGGGCGGCAAGGGTGGCGGCGCCTCCGACAACACCTCGATCGGCAACATCACGATCTCTTCGTAAGGCATTCAGTGGTTTCGGGCATGTCCCGAAATTCCGATAAAGTGCAGTACTAGGCAGTCCAAATTAAGCGGAGGTCACAATCATGGGTCTTTTAGGCAAAGGCGGTGGCGTCGGTTCCGGCAACACGGGCAACAGCGGCACGGATTCCAGCATCAGCACCAGCACGGGCAACAAGACGGGCGGTGACGCGAATTCGACCGCCGGTTCCGGCGGTGGCAAGGGTGGTGGTTCGGGTGGCGGTTCCGGCTCGGGCGGCAAGGGTGGCGGCGCCTCCGACAACACCTCGATCGGCAACATCACGATCTCTTCGTAAGGCGTCGGTGGGTTCGGGACATCCCGAAATACCGATAAAGCGCAGTACTAGGCAGTCCAATTAAGCGGAGGTCACAATCATGGGTCTTCTAGGCAAAGGCGGTGGTGGCGGCGGTATCGGTTCCGGCAACTCGGGCAGCAGTGGCACGGATTCCAGCCTGAGCACCAGCACGGGCAACAAGAGCGGCGGTGACGCGAATTCGACCGCTGGTTCCGGCGGTGGCAAGGGTGGTGGTTCGGGTGGCAGTTCCGGCTCGGGCGGCAAGGGTGGCGGCGCCTCCGACAACACCTCGATCGGCAACATCAACATCAGTTCTTAAGTTTCGTCATCGGTAGTCAGGTTAAGGCGGGGGCATTCCGAAGGGAATGCCCCCGCTGCCTTTTTCCGCTAACCTTTGTGGCCCATGGCACGACCGCGCATCGCTTTGTTCGGAGACCGGGGCAGCGAGCAACTACAATGGCTCGGCCGTGCGGTCGATCTTGAGGGCGGCGAGCCGAATGCGTTCGATATTCAACTAGGCGGCGCCAGCCAGTCGCGGGTAAGTTATTCAGCGCAGTCGGCCCGCTGGGACGATGTCGATTTTGCCGACATCAATGCCGTGCATATCCGCTGCAATGCGCCGAATACCCTGCCGACGCTGCCACCGGTTCTTAACGCGATGTCACACAACGACTATCGCGGCCAGTTTCTTCGCGAACAGGCCGCGCAGTCGGCGACGTATGGTTTCTTCGAGGAACTGGTTGCCGCCGGTAAACTCGTGATCAATCCGCTGACCGCGGGCTATATCGATCACAACACCAAGGGCCAGTTCTATGAAAAATTGCGGTCCTGGGGCTTCGATACACCCGCAACCCTGACCACCAACGATCCTGACGCGGCCCGCGACTTTCTCGATACGATGGGCGAGGCAGTGGTCAAACCCGCCATCGGTGTCGGTTCCACGCGCCTTGTGACCAGGGCAGATAGCGGACGGTTGGATGAGTTCAGGGTCTGTCCGGTGCTGATGCAGGAACGGATACGCGGCCACGTTGTCCGGGTCCACGTGGTCGGTGACCGAGTCGTGCTGTCGTTGCGCATCCTCGCCGAACATATAGACTCGCGGACGGCGACGGAGGGATTCGAATTTCACCGCCTGCCGGCTGCGGAAGAGGCGAGGCTCGTCGCCGCGAGCCGCCGTCTCGGTCTCCACTTCTGCGCATGGGACATCATGGTAACCGCGGCCAGTCGCTACACCTGGCTCGATTGCAATCCCGGCCCCTACATCCTCTGGATCGGTGAACACTACGTTGCGGCAGTGCTGACCCAACTGGCCCGTTATCTCGTCGCGTACGCACAGACCGGCTCGGTGGCGGCCGCTGCCGCCCGCGTCGAGCCGTTCCAATCGTCATGAAGCGCTTGCTGTTGATAGTCGATCTGGAAGGTATCGCAGGCGTGGAATCGCTGGCGCAACTCATTGCCGGTGGCGCTGGTTACGATACTGCCTGCAGTTTGCTCACCGACGAGGTGAATGCTGCCGTCGAGGGTTTCATTGCCGCTGGCTACGACGAGGTCCTGATCAGCGACAGCCATCGTGGCGGTGCTGCTGGCGCCAACGTGATCGAATCGCGCCTGCATCGCCGGGCGCGCCTGCACGCCGGCTGGGATGCGTATGACCCGGCACTGTTCGCGGAAGCCGATGCGGTGGCTTGCATCGGCATGCATGCGCGCGCTGGCACTTCGGGGTTCATCGCCCATACCGTGGGCCTGCATTGCGAGTGGCGGCTGGACGGGCGGCCATTGAGCGAGACCGATATCGTGATCGATCTGGCTGCGGCCGCGGCCTGCCCGATCGTGTATGTGGCTGGCGACGACGTGCTCTGTGCCGCCCTTGCCGGTCGGGTGACTGCGATTGAAACCAAGACCTGTGGCGGTCTGTTTTCCTGTCGATCACGCCTTCCCGAAGAAGTCCGCGCGCGATTGCAGGCGGCAGCGGCGCTCAGGGCAACGCTGCCGACATCATCGGCCCGTACACCGCTGGAGATCCGCTTCAAGAGCCGCTGGCAGGCGGATATTGCGGTGACCCTGGGTGCGCGGCGCAGTTCCTTGTATGGTGTGACAACGGTTGCCGACGAGTTCCGTCATGGCTATCGGCAGGCGGCGGGCATGGTCGAAGCCACGGCCGGGCCGATCCTGACGGCCGTGCGCGGCACTCCGGGTTCGGACGAACTGCTGGCGGACGTCGCCGAGCTCATTGCCCGGCCGGTTGTCGGCATTGACGAAGAGTGTCGGCCGCTGGTTGTCGGCAACGTTGAAGAGACCCTGGCGGCATTTCTGCGCTGGACGGACACCCCGTCGGATTTCAGCCGCGCCTTGCGGGCCCTGCTGCTGCACATGGCCGAGGGATGGGCGCCCCGGGTCTTCGCCCGGCTGCATCTGCGACCGGTGCTGTACGAGGCGGTCGCGGCGCTGCGTTCGATCCCGATGCGCCTGGCCCCGGACGTTCGTCCGTTCGACGGCATGTCAAGGATCGATGCCTGGTACATACTGCGCGAAAGGGGTCTGCCCTGCGAGCCGGCCGACCGTGAGGAATTGCGCCAATACATCGAACACCTGCATGCCCTTGAAATGCATGCCCACGCCTGGATGCTGGGCGAGATGGCCGCGACACAGGGCATCGATGTACGGCTCGCCTACCCGTGGCGTCCCTACCGGCAGCGATCACGACTTGTTGACCTCTACTGGCTAACCCACGAGTTCCTGTTCGCGACGCATTACATGCGATTGCCGCTGAGCGTGACTGGCTGGGAATCGAGGATCGAGGAGCTGTTCATGGCCACCCCCTGGCTCATCGAGCACGGACATGTGGACCTCGCGGCCGAAGTCGCGTTGTGTCTGCAGATGGTCGGCGAGCAGGCCTCGATTCGCCACCGCCAGCTCGTCGAATTCCTGCTGTCCCGGCAGCGCGAAGATGGAGTGCTGCTGGATGGATCCATGGGCGATGCACCGGAGATCATGGCCGATCATGCAACCGGCCTCCTGTTCCTGGTTCAGGCCGGCGCCGAGGAGTGGAATCTCAAGATTGGCGGCAGGAGCGCGGGAGCGGCGACACCGTGAGCGGGGCATTACTGATCACCGGTGCGTCGACCGGCATCGGCGAGGCCTGCGCCAAGCATTTTTCCACCCATGGTTACAGCGTCTATGCCGGGGTGCGCCGGATCAGCGATGCCGAGCGGCTCCGGGCGGAGATCGGCGGCCACCTGGAACCAGTGATACTCGATGTCACCGCCGCGGAGACTATCGCCGCCGCCCGCGATTTCATCGCCGATCGCGAAGGTGACCGCGGTCTGGCGGGCCTGATCAACAACGCCGGGATCGCCGTTTCCGCGCCGATGGAGTGCGTCCCCCTGGAAGAATTCCGTCACCAGTACGAAGTCAACGTCTTCGGTGCCTTGGCCGTTACCCAGACCTTTTTGCCGATGCTTCGCCGGGCACGGGGCCGCATCATCATGATGAGTTCGGTTTCGGGGCGGATGACCCTGCCGTTCCTCGGCCCGTACTCGTCCTCCAAGTTCGCGCTCGAGGCGTTGTCCGATGCTTTGCGCATGGAACTGCGGCGTTGGGGCGTGGCGGTGTCGATCATCGAGCCGGGACCGATAGCGACGCCCATCTGGGACAAATCCCGGCATGTGGCCATGCACATCCGGGATTCGCTGCCGGCGACCTTCCAGGCGTTGTACGGCGATATGCTTGCCCGCTTCCGGCAGATCATGAGCAACGCCGCGCGCGGCGCCGTGCCGGTCGATGTGGTGGTCGAGGTCGTCGAAGAGGCCTTGACGGTACTGGTGCCCAAGGCCCGCTATCCGGTCGGCCACCATGCCCGGCTGAGCATCTTCCTCAACCGGTTCTATTCGGACCGGATGCGCGATCGATTCCTGCTGCGCGACCTCAGCCTGTGATCGATAGTCGCCGGATTGTCGGTCCGGCGTGGCAGGGACCGTTGGTTCGCGCGTACCCGGGCATCAGGCTGCGGTTACCTCGACCAGATTGTCGAAGAACGCCGGACAATGACCCATGCCGCCGAACCGGCCGGCGGCGACACTGTTGACCGTGCCGACCGGATTCAGCGTTCGCCAGTAACCCAGGGTCGCCACGACCAGGCCGGGTGATACGTCGTCGGTGATCTCGGCCGCCGCCACGAACTGGCCGGTGCCATTGTGGACGCGTACCCGGTCGCCCGCCTTGATCCCGCGTGTCGCGGCATCCCTGGAATTGATGAGCAGGAACTGTTCGCCCTGACCCTCGATCTTCTTCGCTTCGTTGGCGTAGCAGGAATTGAGAAAGCCGTGACTCTTCGGGGCGACGATGTTGAGCGGGTAACGCTGACGGTTGCCCTGCTCTTCGTAGGGCGGCACATAACCGGGCAGCGGATCGATTGCCTCGCCACCTTGCATGCCTTCGTACATGTGCCGGAACGGGGCGGCGACGAAATTGCCGTTGGCGGCGCCGGAAGCGAGGAATTCACATTTTCCGGACGGCGTGGGGAAGTTGCCGTCCTTGTGCGGGCAACGGTCATCCGGGGTGCCGACCTTCAGGTGCGCGTACCCGTCCTTGAGGAACGTGTCCATGGTGATGCCCTGCATCTGCGGTGCTTCCCAGTTGATGAAGTGCTGGTACATCTCCGTGTCGGTGCGCGTGAACTCGGGATCGGTGAAGCCGAAGGTACGGGCCAGGCGCCGGAAGATCTCGGCATTGGCGACGGCCTCGCCGGGTGGTTCGATGGCCTTCTGATTGAGCGTGAAATAGAAATGTCCCCACGAGAACATCATGTCATCCATCTCGGCGGCCATGGCCGCGGGCAGGATGATGTCGGCGTAGGCCGCCGTGTCACTGACAAAATGCTCGGCCACGACCGTGAACAAGTCGTCCCGCTTGAGGCCGGCGATGATCTTGTCGGTTTCGTGTGCCTGCGTGACGGGATTGGTGTTGTAGACGAACAATGACTTGACCGGTGGATTGAGACCCAGTTCGCCGGTCAGCGCGCGGCCGAGCTGGAGGATGTTCACCACGCGGGTCCCGGGTTTGATCCAGTCCGGCCGGCAGACGCGATCCCAGTGGATCGGGAACTCCCATAGCGGCATCTGCAGCACTCCGCCGCCGACCTGACGCCAGGAACCAACCAGGGCCGGAAGGCAGCACACTGCCCGAATTGCCTGCGGGCCGCCGGCGCTGCGTTCAAGAGCGACCCCAAGGCGGATCAGGGCCGGCTGCGTCTTCGCATATTCGCGGGCAAGCGTGCGGATATCGCCGGCGCTAACGCCACAGATCGATTCGGCCCATTCCGGAGTGCAGGACGCAGATCGCTCCCGCAGTTCGGCAAAACCGACGGTGTGCCGGTCGACGTAATCCTGATCGACGAGGTTCTCGGCGATGATGGTCTGGATCATCGCCATGACCAGCGCCCCGTCGGTGCCGGGTTTCGGCGCCAGATGCCAGTCGGCGAGCTTGGCCGTGCGCGACCTGTAGGAGTCGATGACCACGACCCTGGCGCCGCGCTTTTGCGCCTCGCGCACGAACGGCCAGTGGTGGAGGTTGGTGGACACCGTGTTGCAGGCCCAGATGATGACGTACTTCGCGTGCACGGTACTTTCCGGATCGACGCCGCCAGTCGGTCCCACGGTCAGCAGATAGGCGGTGGACGAACCGGAGGCGCAGAAGGTCTTCTCGCAGACGGTGGTGCCGAGCCGGTTGAAGAAGGCGTCACCGGCGGTCAGGCCCTGCACCAGGCCTTCGTTGCCGAGGTAGCTGATGGGCAGGATGGCCTGGGCGCCATGTTCGGCGATGATCGCGGACCAGCGCTCCTTGATCTCGGCGAGCGCCTGCTCCCAGGTGATGCGCACGAAGGCGCGGCTGCCCTTGGGACCGTTGCGGCGGAGCGGGTACAGCACCCGGTCGGCGTTGTAATGATGATCATGGAAGTCCTTGAGCTTCACGCACAAACCGCCACGGGTCATGGGGTGATCGGGATTGCCGGCAACGTCGACGAGACGGCCGTCGCGGACCGTGTAGATCATGGAGCAGGTGTCCGGGCAGTCGTGCGGACAACCGCCATAGTACCGCGTGGTCGGTGCGTTCATGTGTGTGCTCTCCGGTATGTGGGGTACGAGGCCTGACGGCCGTTCTTGTTATCCTGCTGAATGTAGTGCGCAGGCAGATAAAAGTCCAAGCTGCGTCGCAACAAGCGGCGGGCTCAGGTGCCGGGCAGGATGTTGGCGTTGCAGCGGAAAAGATTGCCGGGGTCGTAGATGGCTTTCGCCCTCCGCAGGCGTTCGATATTGGTGCCGTAGGCCGCGCGAATGTCGGAGTCCGTGGCGTCCTTGCCGAGGTAATTGACGTAGATGCCACCGGTCGAGTGGGGCCAGACGGCCGCGTGTAATGATTGGGCGGCAGCAATCAACGGGTCGCCATCCGACGGCCGCCGCCACTTGCAGGTGATAGCCAGGCCGAAGCGCGCGTTGCGATGCGGGAATGCCGTGGTCGTCGCGTCGACTGCGCCCATGGCCCCGCCCAGATGTTCGATGACGATGTAGTAATCCATGCCGCTGGTCCGTTCCGCCGTTTCAGCGAGTGCGGCGAGCGCCGCGTCCGGGAGTTGCGGGAGAAAACAGGCCTTCCAGTAGTTCCGGTGACCTGCGGGAAATGCCTCGACGTTGCCGTCGTGCAATTCCAAATAGCTGCGCGGGCGGAAATCGGCGGTCAGCGGCGGCGGGAAATTCCGCAGCGGATCGAGGATGCGCTGCCCGTCTTCCAGTGCGCCGGCATGGAAGGCGATGAGGAACACGTAGCCTTCCTGTCGCGGCAGATTCTTGAAGCCAAGGTAGGCGCTGGCCGCGTCGGGCAGGTCACTGGTGAATTCACGATAGGCCGCCAGCACCTCCCGGTATCGGGAGACGGGCCATACCATGCTGCCGGCGAGCCAGGTCCCCACATCGTGCATCCGGAAGGTGAGCGCCGTGACGACGCCGAAGTTGGCACCCGCGCCGCGCAGGCACCAGAACAGTTCCGGGTGTTCCGATTCGCCGACAATCCGGACTTCGCCATCCGCGGTCAGGACCTCGGCCTCGACCAGGTTGTCGGCGGCAAGACCATGCAGCCTCGACAACACGCCGTAGCCGCCGCCGAGGGTCAGGCCGCTGACGCCGACGTGATGGTTGAACGCGCCGGGCGTGGCCAGGCCGTGCGGCGCGCAGACCTCCATGGCCTCGCCCCAGGTGGCGCCACCGCGTACCGTCATCCGCCGGGCGCCGGGGTCAATCTTGATGTCGGAGAGCGGTGCGAGGTCGATCATCACCGAGTCCTCACCGACGCTGTGACCTGCCACGCTGTGGCCGCCACCCTTTACCGAGACGGGCAGGCCCTGATCCATGGCGAAACGCACCGCGTGCCGTATGTCCTCCACGCAGCCGGGGCGGACGATGACGGACGGACGGTGGTCGATGGCCGCGTTCCAGACACGCCGGGACTGGTCGTATGCAACGTGCCCGGGCTGGATCGCCTCACCCTTGAGCGAGGCCATCAGGGTCGCGACTGCCGCCGGATTCAAGTCGTCACCGAACCCACGCGGAAATGGTCTTGAAGTGCTCGTGCCGGGCGTCGCGCAGCCATTCGAAGACGACCGATTCGGTGTTGGTCACCGTTATGCCGGTCTGCCGCAGCCGGTCGATGGCGTTCTGGTAATTCTCCAGACGTCTGGAGCAGATGGCGTCATCGACGACAAGCACATCAAGGCCGGCAGCACGCAGATCGAAGGCGGTCTGCAACACGCAGACGTGCGCCTCCATGCCAGCGACGATGATCTGTCGGCGTTTCGGATCGGCCAAGGCCGTATCGATACCCTCTGCGCCCAGGCACGAAAAACACGTCTTCTCGAAACGCTTGAAGTCGCGAGCAACAGCCGCCATGACGCCGGGATGAGTAGAACCCAGGCCGCGCGGATACTGCTCGGTGACCAAGGTCGGGATCTGCAGCAATCCCGCGGCCTTGAGCAGCACGGTCGCGTTGCGCAGAACGCGATTCACGACCTTTTCCGGCATGGCCGCAGCCAGCTTGTTCTGAATGTCGACGATCAGGAGTTGACTGTTCGACTGGGCGCAGAGGCCGTGGGCCGGTAATCGTGCGGTCATGGCGGGAGGTTCGACGAACTGGTGGCGGAACAATCAGTAAGTGGGCAGCGCCGGATCGACTTGCCGGGACCAGGCATCGATCCCGCCGTCGAGGTTGATGACGCAGGTGAAACCGAGTCGTTCGAGGTGGCCGGTAAACTCGCGGCTGCGGATTCCGTAATGGCAGATGACGACGGTTTCCGCCGCGCGGTCGAGATCCGCGAGCGAGGGTTCGGGATTCGCCATCGGGATGTTGATGGCCCCGTCGAGATGACCGATTTCGAATTCCCACGGTTCGCGAACGTCGAGCAACACGAGATGGCCGTCGCCTGCCGCGAGTCGCGCTTGCAGTTCGCGGGGTGCGAGGGATTTCATTACAACGCGAAGGTGTTTGGGGCGACTGCGCCGCGCAAGGGCGGGATCGAGGTCTCGAAGAGCGATTCCCGCATCCAGGCCTGATCGCCGGTGCGGGTGATCAGCCAGGCCTCCATGATCGGTGCGTTGCCGACGATTGCGAACAGGCGGCCACCGGGTCGCAATTGCTGTTCGAAAGTCGCTGGCATTGCCGGTACCGAGCCGGTAAGCACGATGGCGTCGAATCCGCCGGGCGAGGGCCAGCCCTCGGCGGCGTTTCCGGTTTCCAGCCGTACGTTGTGGAAACCGCCGCGTTGGAGGCGTTCGCCGGCGGCGACGGTAAAATCCTCGTGGATGTCGACACTGGTGATCGAGGCGCCGAGCCTGGACAGACAGGCGGTGAGAAAGCCGCTGCCGGTCCCCACCTCCAGGATCCGGTCCCGTGGTCGGATCCGCAATGTTTGGAGGATTCGGGCCTCGAGTTTTGGCGTCATCATCACCTCGCCATGCCCGATCGGGAGGTTGACGTCGGCGAAGGCCAGTTGGCGGCGGTCCGGCGGGACGAAGTCCTCACGGCGCAGGCCGCCGACGAGGTCCAGCACGCGCGGATCGAGCACCTCCCAGGTGCGGATCTGCTGCTCCACCATGTTGTGTCGCGCCAGTTCCAGATTCATCGTCGTCATGATGCGGGGCTCGCGGTTTCAGGGAGAGTCTTTGGCCAGAATGATAGAGGTTTGCCCGTTCCGATCAACGGTTGCCACGGTTGACGGGGGCGCGGCGGTGTTCGACGTCGTGCACCCGTGGGCGTGCGGGACACGGAACCATGCTGCGTACAGGGCGGGCAGGAACAGCAGGGTAAGAACGGTGGCCACGGTGAGCCCGCCCATGATCGCGACAGCCATCGGTCCGAAGAAGGCGCTGCGGGTCAGCGGGACCATGGCGAGGATGGCCGCCGCCGCCGTCAGGGCGATGGGGCGCAGGCGCCGGACCGTGGCGTCGACGATGGCCGCATGGGGGTCGCGGCCGCCGCGCCGGTCCTGATCGATCTGGTCAACGAGGATGACGGAATTACGCATGATCATGCCGGAGAGGGCGATGGTCCCCAGCATGGCGACGAAGCCGAACGGCTTGCCGAAGCCGAGCAGAAAAGCGGTGACGCCGATGATGCCGAGCGGCGCCGTCAGCACCACCAGGGTCACTCGGGAGAAGCTCTGCAGCTGGATCATCAGCACGGTCAGGACGACGACGATGAGCAATGGGACGCCGGCGGCGACCGACTGCGAGCCCTTGGCGCTTTCTTCGGCGGCTCCGCCGGTTTCGATGCGATAGCCGAGCGGCAGGTTGGCGCGGATTGCGTCCAGTCGCGGTTCTATTTCGGCGCTGACCGAGGGGGCCTGCACGTCGCCGAGGACGTTGGCGCGCGCAGTGATGGTCGGACTGCGGTCTCGCCGCCAGATGACACCGTCCTCGAAGCCGTAACCGATGCGCGCAATCTGGGACAGCGGCACACTGCGACCGGTGGCGGTTGGCACCGGCAAATCAGGCAGGCGGGCCAGGTCGGCGCGCTCGGTGGCGTCGCCGCGCAGGGCCACGTCGATAAGCTCGTTGCGCTCGCGGAACTGGGTCACGCCGAGACCGTGCAGCCAGGCATCGAGGAACCCCGCGAGGTCGCTGGAACTGACGCCGAGCAGTCGGGCCTTTTCCTGGTCGACTTCGATGCGCACGGCCTTGGACCGTTCGTCCCAGTCGAACTGGACGTCGGCGAGGTCGGGGTGCGCGCGCATGACCTCGGCCACCGAGTTGGCGATGCGTTTCAGGGTCGGAATGTCGTCGCCGGAGACACGGAACTGTACGGGAAATCCGACCGGCGGACCGTTTTCCAGGCGCCGGACGTTGCCGCGCAGGAGGGTGAAATCGTTTTCGAACAACCGCAGGAGCTTCGCGCGCAGCGCCTCGCGTTCCACCGAGCCCTTGGTGAGGACCACGAACTGCGCAAAGTTGAGGTTTGGCAGCTGTTGATCGAGCGGCAGATAAAAGCGCGGACTGCCGACACCGACCCAGGCCACGAAATGCTCGATGCCGGGCTCGGCGGCGAGAATCGATTCCATCTTTCGTACCTCGGCCTCGGTGGCCGCGTAGGACGAACCTTCCGGCAGACGCAGGTCGACCAGCAGCTCGGGGCGGGTGGAGTCCGGAAAGAACTGTTGCGGTACGAGGCGGAAGGCCCAGAGCGAGGTGACGAAAGCCGCCAGTGTGAGTGCGATCACGGGCCAGCGATGATCGACGCAGAGCGCGACGACACGACGGAAGGCGCGATAGAAGCGGGTGTCGTAGTGGGCATGCTCGTCGGTCGTTCCCGCGCCGGGGTCCTTCGGCGTTGCCGGCAGCAGCTTGAACCCGAGGTAGGGGATGAATATCACGGCGGCGATCCATGAGATCAGTAGCGCGATCACCGTTACCTGAAACAGTGAGCGGGTGTACTCGCCGGTGGTCGAGGCCGCGGTCGCAATCGGCAGGAACCCGGCGGCGGTCACCAGCGTTCCCGACAGCATGGGCATGGCGGTGCTGGTATAGGCGAAGGCGGCGGCGCGGTGGCGCTCCCAGCCCTGCTGCATCTTGGTCGCCATCATCTCGACGGCGATGATGGCGTCATCGACCAGCAGACCCAGGGCCAGCACAAGGGCGCCCAGCGAAATCTTGTGCAGGCCGATACCGAAGAGGTGCATGCAGAGGAAAGTGGCGGCCAGAACCACGGGGATGGAGACGGCAACCACTATGCCGGTGCGCGATCCGAGCGACAGCAGACTGACGCCGAGGACGATGATTACGGCTTCGGCGAGCGAGCGCAGGAATTCGTTCACCGAGCGCTCAACTGCCTGCGGCTGGCTTGAAACCTCCACGAGCGACAGGCCGACGGGTAATTGCGCCTCGATGCGGGCCGCTGTCGCCCGTAGTTCGTGCCCGAGGCGGATCACATCGCCACCGGCGCGCATGGCCACGCCGATGCCCAGCGCCTCCTGTCCCAGAAACCGCATTTTCTCCTTGGGGGGATCGACATAACCACGGTGGACGGTGGCGATGTCGGCGAGCCGGAAGGTCCGTTCGCCGGCGCGAATCAGCGTCTCGCCAATCTGGGCCACGGCGTCGTATTCACCGCTGATGCGCAGGTGGATGCGTTCATGATCGGTGTCGAAGGCCCCGGTTCCGGTCACTGCGTTCTGTTCGCCGAGCGCGATGGCGAGCGTCTGCACGTCGATGCCGAGTGTCGCCAGACGGGTGGTCGAAAACTCCACGTACACGCGCTGTTCCTGCTCGCCGAAGTATTCGACGCGGGACACGTCCGGGACCCGCAGCAGTTCCTGGCGTATGGCATCGGCATGCCGTTTCAGATCCGCATACGAATAGCCGTCGCCGGTCAGGGCATAGACGTTACTGAACGTGACGCCGAATTCGTCGTTGAAGGTCGGTCCCTCGATGCCGGATGGCAGGGTGTGGCGGATGTCCTGGATCTTCTTGCGCACCTGATACCAGATGGCCGGCATCTCCGCGGGCGGTGCCGAGCCTTCGATGACCACGAAGACCACGGATTCGCCGGATTTCGAATAGCTGCCGAGATATTCGAGTTGGTCGAGGTCCTGCAGTTTTTTCTCGATGCGATCGGTGATCTGTTCGCCGACCGCGGCCGCCGTGGCGCCCGGCCACCCGGTCCTCACCACCATGATCTTGAAAGTGAACGGCGGATCCTCCGACTGACCGAGGCGGGTATAAGCCCATGCGCCCGTCAGCAGCAGGGCGAGGATCACATAGAGCACCAGCGACTGGTGGCGCAGTGCCCATTCCGAGAGGTTGGTACGGTTCATCCGCGCCCCGGGGACGCGGTTGCGGAGTCGAGCAAGCGCACCCGTTCGCCCGGGCGCAGCTTGTGGACGCCGGCGGTGACGATGCGATCGCCTTCCGCCAGGCTACCGGCAACCGCGACGCGATCACCGGCAAAACCCACGATCTCGACCTGCCGGGGCGTGATCGTCGTCGTCTCCGGGTCGACGGTCAGCACGGAAATCCGGCCCTCGCGTTCGAGTATCGATGTCGATGGCAGCAGGGCCACCCGGGTTTCCGGGGTGGCCCCGGCGAAGCCGACATTGGTGGTCATGCCGAGCGCCAGCATTTCGTCGGCATCGATGACACGGACCCGAATGGCGAAGGTGCGGGTCACGGCATCGGCCATGGGTGCGATCTCCCGGATTTCGCCGCGATAAGCATGGTCCGGGTAGGCCCAGAGGCGGACGGTCACCGCCATTGCCGAACGGGCGGCGGCAATCCGGCTCTCGGGTACATGGACGAGCACCTCGCGCTCGTCGAGGCGGGCGATCCGTGCCACCGTCTGGCCGGCGGTGACGACCTGCCCGGGTTCGGCGGCGACTGCCGTGATGACACCGTCACCGACGGATACCAGCTCCGCGTACTGGTGCTGATGACGCGCAATTTCGAGGCCGGCCTGCGCCTCGTTGAGCCGGGCCGTTGCGGCGCGATGCGCGTGCTCACGGACGTCGAGATCCGACTGGCCGAGGAGCTGCCGTTCCCTGAGCCGGCCGTACCGTTCGAGTTCGGCCCGCGTCAGCTCGACTTCGGCCGCGGCGGCGGCGACCTGCGCCTGTGCGGCCTGCACGGCGAGTTCCGCATCCTGGGGGTCGAGCCGGGCCAGTACCTGGCCGGTCGACACGCGGTCACCGACATCGACCGAACGGGAGATGATCTTGCCACCGACCCGAAAGGCGAGGTCGCTTTCATGGCGGGCCTTCACTTCGCCGGGATAGCTGGCCGTCGGTTGGATGGTCTGCAGCGCGACGACCTCGGTCACGACGGGCCTTATCGACACCTGGGGTTTCGCTTCGGTGCGGCAGCCGGCCAGGGTGACGGCCAGCAGCGAGGCGAGCAGGAGGTGAAAGCGGGGGAGGGCGGCCGTCACGGGCTTGCTCCTTCGGTACGGGCGGTCGGTATGGGTGGAGCGCCGGCTCCCGGCAGGTCCGCCAGGAGTCCGCGCATCAGCGTTTCCATCATGAGCGCAACCCTGCCCTCGAAAGGCCGCCACTGAACCCAGGCGTCGCGATTGAGGGTGATATGCAACGCACAGACACCGTGCATCCCTGCCCAGAGGGTCTGAGCGATCAGCTCGGGGTCGGTGAGATCGTGCCGGAACAGTCTGGCGTCGAAGACTGCCTGTACCGCAGCCTTCAACTGCGCGTAGGCGTCTTGCTCGGGGTTCCCGTACTCGATCGCCGATTGTTCGGGGTCGCAGGGCGGCCGCTCCGTCATGAACATGAGGCGATAGTGATTGGGGCACTCCACCGCGAAGCGCACGTAGCCTCGGGCCAGGCGGGTGAGGCGCAGGACCGGGTCGGGTTCACGCATCACGGTTCGTTGATCCTCGGCCATCGCCCGGAAGTCGTTGTCGCAGAGCGATCGGATCAGATCCTCCTTGTCCCGGAAATGCAGGTACAGGGCGGTGGCCGAGCACTGAACTCGACGTCCGATCTCGCGCATGGTCACGGCCTCGGTTCCCCGGGAGAGGAAGAGGTCGCGGGCGGCGTCGAGTATGCGTGCCCGGTCGGCCAGCCGTTCGCGGTCGCTCTTGTGTCTGGGGGGCATGACCATGCTCCTTTTGATGAACGATGTTAAGATAACAGCGTTAACTTTACGATGTCAATCCATAGGACTTTGTCACGCCTTGGGTTATAGTGAAACGCAGTACAGCTAGGGGTGCGCCGGAATTAGCCGGGCGCTGAGACAAACCCTTTGAACCTGACCCGGTTAGGACCGGCGTAGGGAAGCTGGCCATCCATCCAGGCCCTCCAGCGCCCCGCCACTCCGAACCCGTTGTTCCCAGGGGGACGAGATGAGTGCCATTCCAGAAGACATCATGAGCCAGACCGCCGAGGTGGATCCGCTGGCGGTTCAACCTTTCCCGGCGTCAACCAAGATCTACGTGACGGGCGGCCGTCCGGACGTGCGGGTGCCGATGCGGGAGATAACCCAGAGCGATACCGGTGGCGAGCCGAATCCGGCCATCACCGTGTACGACACCTCCGGGCCTTACACCGATCCCCGGGTCCGCATCGACATCCGCAAGGGCCTGGCCCCGCTTCGCGAACTTTGGATCGAGGAGCGCGGCGACTCCGAACGGCTTGCCGCCCTGACGTCGGAATTCGGACGGCGGCGGGAGCGGGATGCCGGACTCGCACCACTGCGGTTCAGCGGCGGCAGCCGGCCGCGGAGGGCACAATCCGGGCGCACGGTTACCCAGATGCACTATGCCCGCCGGGGCATCGTCACCCCGGAGATGGAATTCGTCGCCATACGCGAGGCCATGCGTCTGGACGTGATGCGGGATGCCGGATTGCTCAGGCGGCATCCCGGGCAGGCCCACGGCGCGGTGTTCGCGGAACACATGACGCCGGAATTCGTCCGCGCCGAGATCGCCGCCGGCCGGGCCATCCTGCCCGCCAACATCAATCACCCCGAAGTCGAGCCGATGCTCATCGGCCGCAACTTTCTCACCAAGATCAACGCCAACATCGGCAACTCGGCCGTGGCTTCATCGATCACCGAAGAAGTCGAAAAAATGACCTGGGCGATCCGCTGGGGGGCGGACACCGTCATGGACCTCTCCACCGGCAAGCACATCCACGAGACGCGGGAATGGATCGTCCGCAATTCGCCGGTGCCGATCGGTACCGTGCCGATCTATCAAGCGCTCGAAAAGGTCGCGGGGCGGGCCGAAGACCTGACTTGGGATATCTACCGGGATACGCTCATCGAGCAGGCCGAGCAGGGGGTGGATTACTTCACCATCCATGCCGGCGTGCGGCTCGCCTACATACCGCTCACCGCCAGGCGACTGACCGGCATCGTCTCACGCGGCGGCTCGATCATGGCGAAATGGTGCCTCGCCCATCATCAGGAGAGCTTCCTCTTCACGCATTTCGAGGAGATCTGCGAGATCATGGCCGCTTACGACGTGGCCTTTTCTCTGGGCGATGGCCTGCGACCGGGATCGATCCACGACGCCAACGACGAGGCCCAGTTCGCGGAACTCAAGACCCTCGGGGAGTTGACGCGGATCGCCTGGGACCGTGACTGCCAGGTCATGATTGAAGGTCCGGGCCATGTGCCCATGCAGCTCATCAAGCACAACATGGACATGGAGCTGCAGCATTGCTTCGAGGCCCCGTTCTACACCCTGGGTCCCCTGGTGACCGATATCGCGCCCGGTTATGACCACATCACCAGCGCCATCGGTGCGGCCCAGATCGGCTGGTACGGGACGGCGATGCTCTGCTACGTGACGCCCAAGGAACATCTCGGTTTGCCCGACAAGGCCGACGTCAAGGCCGGCATCATCACCTACAAAATTGCCGCCCATGCCGCCGACCTCGCCAAGGGCCACCCGGCGGCGCAGGTGCGCGACAACGCCCTGTCCAGGGCGCGCTTCGAGTTCCGCTGGGCGGACCAATTCAATCTCTCGCTGGACCCGGACACCGCCCGCGCCTTCCACGACGCGACGCTGCCGAAGGAGGGCCACAAGCTCGCCCATTTCTGCTCGATGTGCGGGCCGCATTTCTGCTCGATGCAGATCACCCGTGAGGTGCGCGAGTTCGCGCGCGAACAGGGGATCGCCGACGCGCAGAGCGCCCTCGCTGTCGGTCTCGCCGGCAAGGCCCGGGAGTTCCGGCAGCGCGGTGGCGATCTCTACCAACAACCGGATGGCGACGCCAGTGCGTGAGTTCCGCGGCCGGGTGGCGGTCATCACGGGGGCGGCCAGCGGTATCGGCCGGGCGCTGGCGCTGCGGGCGGTCGATGAGGGCATGAAGGTCGTGCTCGCCGACATCGAGGGCAGGCCGCTCCGGGCCCTGGCCGGGGAGCTCAAGCGGTCTGGGAGCGCGGCGATCGCCGTACCCACCGATGTCCGTCGGCCCCGACAGATCGCGCGGTTGGCACGCCGGGCCTACGCGGCTTACGGCGCCGTGCACCTGCTGTTCAACAACGCCGGGGTGGGGTGCAGCGATCTGGCCTGGGACATCCCGGATCGGGACTGGGAGTGGGTGCTCGGCGTCAATCTGTGGGGGACGATCCACGGTCTGCGCGAGTTCGTGCCGCTCATGCTGAGTCAGGGACAGGAGGGGCATATCGTCAACACCGCCTCTATCCTCGGCCTGCTGACCGCGCCGCACCTCGGTGCCTACAGCGCCTCCAAGCACGCTGTGATGGCCCTGTCCGAGACCCTGTATCAGGAACTGCAGGCGACCGGCGGCCGAATCGGGGTGTCGGTGCTGTGCCCGGCTTTCGTAAAGTCCGGGATCATGGACTCCGCCCGCAATCGCAGGCACTGGTTCTGGAAGCTGTTCGCCCGGCGGACCGGTACTGTCCAGAACGCCAGAGATGCCGGCTGGCAGCGACTGGTCGACCTGGGCATGGATGGTGGAGAAGTGGCCAGGCTCACCTTCGACGGCATACGTGAGGGGCGCTTTTACATCGCCGCGCATGCTGGTTTCCAGTGCCTGATCGACCGGCGGCTTGAGAACCTGCGCCAGCAGCGCAATCCGGCGCCTTTCGATATGCGGGAGGTGATTGCGGCGGCACGGGTTGGAGCCGACCCCGATGCCGGACGATCCGATTGCGGAAATAACGGGGATGGGCTATAAACAAACAGCTGCCCCTGTGCTTCGACAGGGATGCAGTGTCACAATCCCGACACCGTTACATGGCAAGTTGATCTATGCCAACAAGGAACATGTGCAGTCTCATTTCAAACGGCAGTAGACCTAGTTACAACCACCACTAAAGGAGGGCATGTCATGTCCATTTACGTCGTCAGAGCTTGCAGGGCCAAGAAGGGTAAAGCCGGTGATGTACAGTCGCTCCTCAAGAAGGCTGCTGATGGGCAGTCCGGCATATTCGTATATCAGAGCATGGGTGACTCGCACGATTTCGGCGTGTTTGCCGAATTCGCAAACGAAGACGCTGCCCGCAAGTTTGCGGCATCTTCCGCCCAGCAGGACGTGACCGGCAAACTGGCGTCCATGGTGGAAGATGCGACCGCCATCACCGTCTGGAAGCAGGTCTAAGACCCGCAGTGATGAACCGGCATGGCCGCCGGAACGATAAGCACGAAATAGTAGACTGGTGACAGGCAGTAATCAGTGAATGGGGCGGACGCGAGGGTCCGCCCCGTTTTTTTTGGCCACCTCGATTGCCCGGTCGATCATTCCGATATCGCTTCTGTCCCGCGCTTCGCTGAGCAGGCGGCGCCAGCGCCGGGCACCAGGTTCCCCGTGGAAAAGGCCCAGTAGCGGCCGGCACAGATGCGGAGCGGCGACACCCAGTTCCAGCTGCCCCGCCGCATAATCCCGGTAGGCTGCGGCGATTTCCAGCCGTGAGCGGGGCGTATTCCCGAACAATGCCTGCTCGATGACCGCCAGCCGGTGGGAATCCTGGCAAGCCAACCGCCCGATCATGACGCCATCCACCGCCGCCAGGTGTCGCAGCGCCTCGGTGGCAGTGGTAATGCCCCCATTGATGACGATGGTGAGGTCGGGAAAGTCCCGCTTGAGACGGTACACCCGTTCGTGGTCGAGAGGCGGCACGGTGCGGTTCTCATGCGGACTCAGGCCGGACAGCCAGGCCTTGCGGGCGTGGACGATGAACACCACGCAGCCCTGCCGGGCCACCGTGGCAACGAACTTGTGCAGATGTTCGTAGGAATCCAGGTCATCGATGCCCAGCCGGGTCTTGACCGTGATCGGAATTGGTACCGACGCCCGCATTGCCGCGACGCATTCGGCAACGAGCACGGGCTCGGCCATGAGGCAGGCGCCGAAGCGACCGCTGCTGACCCTGGGACTGGGACAGCCGCAATTCAGGTTGATCTCGTCATAGCCGTGCGCATGGCCCAGGCGGGCACAGGCGGCCAGTTGTTCCGGATCGCTGCCGCCGACTTGCAGCGCTACCGGATGTTCTTCCGGGTTGAATTCGATCAGGTGGTGGCTCTGTCCCCGGGTCAGGGCGCCGCCTGTCACCATCTCGGTGTAGAGGCGGGTGTGCGGGGCAATCAACCGCATCAGGTAACGGAAATGCCGGTCCGTGTACCCCATCATCGGTGCTACGGACAGTTTCCGGCTCGGGTCGGCCATGGGCAGGTCGCCAGTTACGGTTCAACCGCGTGCCGTTTGTGGTGAAATATGCGGGTGCGTGAAGACCCGATTGTCTTTTCCATCTTTCTCATCTTTGCCGGCGCTGCGCTGGTCGCCACGCTCGCGCTTTATGCCCGGCAGGCCATGCTGGTCGCCTATATCCTGCTCGGCATGATACTTGGACCCTGGGGCATGAAACTGGTCGTTGATTCGGAATGGATCGGCGATGTGTCGCATATCGGCATCATGTTCCTGCTGTATCTGCTCGGGATCAACCTGCAGCCCGCGCAACTGGCACGCATGTTCCGCGAGGCATTGTGGGTGACGGTGGCGAGCTCGGCATGCTTCGCCCTGCTTGGTGCCGTGGTGGCGATCGGTATGGGATTTGCCCTCCGTGAGGCGATCGTGATCGGCGCTGCCATGATGTTCTCGAGCACCATCATCGGGTTGAAGTTGCTGCCGACCACGACCCTGCATCACCAGCGGATGGGGCAGATCATGATCAGCGTGCTGCTGCTGCAGGACCTGATGGCAATTGCCGTCCTGCTGTTGTTGCAGGGGTACAGCACCGCGCATGCCGGCGGCGGGCGGGTGCTGGCGGACATAGGTCTGCAGGTCGGCGCCCTGCTGTTGCTGGTTGCGGTTGCGGTCACCGTTGAACGACAGATCGTCGAGCGGCTGATTGCGCGGTTCGACAAGATTCAGGAATACCTGTTTCTGCTGGTCATCGCCTGGTGCCTCGGAATTGCCGAGTTCGCCCGCTTCCTCGGCCTGACGAACGAGATTGGCGCATTCATCGCCGGGGTAGCCCTGGCCTCGAGCCCGATCGCGCTTTTCATTGCCGAGAGTTTGAAACCGTTGCGTGATTTTTTCCTGGTGATGTTCTTCTTTTCGCTCGGGGCGAATTTCAATCTGGGGGCACTGCCCTCGGTATTTATACCGGCGGCGGCGATTGCCATCCTGGCCCTGGCGGTAAAACCGGCGATATTCCGGCTCTTGCTTGTGCGGGCCGGCGAGCGGTCGGATCAGTCGCTCGAAATCGGCGCGCGGCTCGGGCAGATCAGCGAGTTTTCGCTGCTCATCTCCGTGCTGGCCGCGAGCGGCGGCTATATCAACGCCGAGGGGGCGCATGTCGTCGAACTGGCGACATTGCTGTCCTTCGTCATTTCCACCTACTGCGTGGTGATGCGCTATCCGACACCAATGGCTGTATCCGACCGGTTGCGGAGGGACTGAACGATGCTGCGTTGGATCGTGCCGGTGGTGGCGGTGCTGCTGCTGGGTGCGACACTGGTGGCGGATTACTCGGGTATGTTCGGGTCGACCGAACATGCCGGGCAGGCCATCCTGCATCTGCGTTTCCGTATCGTGGAGGCGGGCGGTGAATCACCGATTGATGGCGTGCACGTTGCCTGCATGCGACGACGGGGTGAATCGCTCTGCACGCAGGGTGGCACCGATCAATCCGGCAGCGTGGAACTCAATTTCGTCGTGACCAGGGTGACGACGAAGACCCGCCTGTTCGTGAAGTCGGAGCGGCTCGATCCGGGCGCCGATCAGGTGCAATTCGTTTTCATCCACCCGAACTATGATCGGTTGTTCATGCCCGTGGATGGTGCGGCGCTGGCCAGCATGGGGAACACCACCCACCGAGTTGAAATGACCAGGTCCGAAGGGCAAGCCCCATGAGTAAGGCGATGGACTATCTGATGGCGGTGCGCCCGCGGGCGATGGGCTCGTACCTCGCGTTTCTCAAGGAGGCCGGCCGGCACCTCGATCCAAAGACCAGGGCCGTGATTTCCGTCATCACCAAGGTGGCGAGTCAGACCGAGGCCGGATTCAAACAGTACTTGCGCAAGGCCCTGCAGGCCGGCGTATCGGCCGACGAGATCCTTGACGCCCTGCTGGTGGCCTTCCCCGTCCTCGGTCTGGCGCGGATTACCTGGGCGGTCGATCGGATTATCGCCTGGGACCTGCCGGAGTTTCGCAAGGAATCCCTCGCCGCGGCTGCCAACTGGCACGACCTGTTGGGGGCCGATGAACTCGCGATCGGCGACACGAAACGAATGGCGGTGGCCGGTCGTGAGGTGTTCATTCATCGGAATCCGGACGGATACCGTGTATACGATGCGCGGTGCCCGCATCAGGGGGCGATAATCCAGGAAACGGGGCTGTCGGGCGGTCGCCTGACCTGTGCCTTGCACGGCTGGACGTTCGCGTTGGCGAGTGGCGCCTGCATCAAGAACGGCAGCCAGCCGTTGCATCACTACGAGTGCAAGGTGGAGGACGGGCGATTGTGGGCGTGTGTGAAATAGATAAAGTTCAAAACATCATGGAGTTAGGGAAGATCAGCACTCTCGGCTGGATGTACACACTGTTCTTCGTCTATCTCGGCTCGTCGGCGGCGGTCTTCGGGCACTGGCTGGAACATGCCGGACCGCGCAAGGCCGGCGTCGTGGCGGCGCTGTG